>Ga0137403_10002599_pt1 | contig 22041 bp, 18 predicted proteins | sample CZOMad2_1_16fung_FD_122057 | JGI IMG/M metagenome (GOLD analysis project Ga0137403, IMG submission 122057) | Vadose zone soil fungal communities from Angelo Coast Range Reserve, California, USA - CZOMad2_1_16fungal (Hybrid Assembly) | ecosystem: Environmental > Terrestrial > Soil > Vadose zone...
GAACTTGCGCGGGTCCGCGAACGGCATCGCCTCGGTGGCGAATACGATGTGGGTCTGTGCGGTGTCCTTCTCGTGGCGCTGCTCCACGCCGCGGGCGGCGGGTTGGTGTGCTGGCGCGGGCGGTCCGGCCGCCACGACCTCGCCCTCGAACCAGCCCTCTTTCTCGAGCAAGTCGAGCAGCTGCGTATGGCTCAGATTGCCGGCGGCCGCGATCACGCAGTTGCCCGGGAAGTAGGCCCGGCCGTGCAGCCCTTTGAGGTCGTCGGCCGACAACGCCGCGACCGTATCGCGCGTGCCGAGGATGGAATAACCGTAGGGATGCTCGGGCCACAGCGCCTGCGACGACAGCTCGAACACGAGATCGTCGGGCGTGTCGTCCACCGTGTTGATCTCTTCCAGGACGACGTTGCGCTCGAGCTCCAGATCGCTGTCGCGCAGCACGGGCCGCCGCACCAGATCGGTGAGCACGTCGATCGCGCGCGGCAGGTCCTGATCGAGGACGCGGGCCTGGAAGGCGGTGGTGTCGCGGGAGGTGTACGCGTCGAGCGAGCCGCCCCGGGCTTCGAGCGCCAGCGCGATCTCCTGCGCGCTGCGCCGCTCGGTGCCCTTGAAGACCATGTGCTCGAGGAAATGGGCGGTGCCATTTTCGGCGGGAGTTTCGCGGCGGGAGCCGTGGCGAACCCAGATGCCGACGGAGACGGAACGGACGTGTTGCATAGTCTCGGTGATAACGACGAGGCCGTTGGATAGAGCGTGACGATTGATATCGCGCGCGTTGGAGACCATGCAGCTATTGTGGCATAGGGTATGGCCAGTGGCGAGTGTTGAGTGGCGAATTGGCGAGCAAGATAGCAAATTCCTTATTTTCTGAAGCTTAGCGATTGAGAGGATAGAGCAGAGGAAATGACCGAAATAAGGTCCTGGGTGAGAGAATGGAGTGAGTGAGGGACAAGAGCTTGGAATTGCTGGGGAAAAATCGGGAAGAGCTTAAGGCGTACTGCGAGAGGTTGGGCGAACCGGCTTACCGTGCGGACCAGATTTATCACTGGCTGTATGCGGAGCGGGAGTTTTCGGTTGAGCGGTGGAGCAATTTGCCAGCGGCACTGCGTGAGAAACTGAAGCGCCAGACGACAATCACCTTGCCTACGGTGCGGCAGAGGTATGTGTCGTCGGACGGATCGGTAAGGTATCTGTTCGGGCTGCCGGCGCAGGAAGAGAAATCGCTCAAGAAGCCAGCGGCGGTAGAAGCGGTATTCATGCCAAGCGAGGGGCGGCAGACGATTTGCATTTCGACACAGGCGGGTTGCGCGGTGGATTGCCAGTTTTGCCTGACGGCACAATTGGGATTGATCCGAAATCTGACAGCGGGAGAGATGGTGGCTCAGGTGTTGTTGCCGTTGAAGGAGATGAAGGAGAGAGGCGATCAGAATGAGGCCGTGAAAAAAGCGCCCGCCGCGGACGGCGGCCGCTACATAGGAGAAGAAGAGGCCGGCAGACTGGCACTTGCGGCGAGAACAAATGTGGTTCTGATGGGGCAGGGTGAGCCACTGCTGAATTTTGAGCATGTGATGGGAGCATTGCGGATTCTGCTGGATGCGGAGGGCGTGGGACTTTCGCCGAAGCATGTGACGCTTTCGACGAGCGGGATTGTGCCGGGGATTGAGCGGCTGGGGAACGAAGAAGTTCGGCCGAAGCTGGCGATTTCACTGAACGCTTCGTGCGACGAGCAGCGGGACGTGCTGATGCCAATTAACAAGAAATACCCGCTGAGAGCGCTGATGGAATCTTGCCGGAATTATCCGCTACGGAATTGGGAGCATTTGACGTTTGAGTACGTGATGCTGGGGGGAGTGAATGATGCGGCGGAGGATGCGCGGAGAGTGGTGCGATTGCTGGCGCCGCTGACTCGTGTGAAGGTGAATTTGATTCCGTGGAATCCGGGGGAGTTGCCGTACAAGGAATCGAACGCGGAAATGATCGAGGAGTTCCGGCGGATTTTGGTGGAGAAGGGCGTGCCGGCGTTTGTGCGGTATTCGCGGGGGCGGGATGTGATGGCGGCTTGCGGGCAGTTGGCGTTGAAGGAAGTGCAGGGGACGCCGTTGCGAGTCGTGGGGTGAGCCGGGCCACTTGAAAGTGGCCGCTACTGACGGAGGCCGATGGCGGAAATTAGGCGGCCGGAGAGAGGGCCTTCGCGGCGGTGGCTGAAGAGCAGGCGGTTGTGGCAGGCGGTGCAGAGGCCGCTGACGTAGATATTTTTGGCGAGCAGGCCGGCGGCCGCAAGTTGCGAGCGATTGGCCTTGCGAAGATCGAGGTGGACGTTTTCCGCGGGCGGCTGATGTCCGGGCGGCTTCATGTTGAGCCACTGGAGCGGATTGGGCTCTTCGCCGGAGCGGGGTTCATCGAAGTAGTCGGCGGCATCGGCAAATTGCGCGGTGAATTTGGTGACGAAGTCGGCTGCGACCTCGTAGCAGCAGGGGCCGATGGAGGGGCCGATTGCGGCCAGGATGTCCGCGGGCTTGCTGCCAAATTCGAATTGCATTTGGCCAACGGCTTTCTGAGTGATACGGGCGAGTGTGCCACGCCAGCCGGCGTGAATCGCGGCAACAGCCCGTTTCTTCGGATCGACCAGAAGAATCGGCACGCAATCCGCTGTCTGGATAGCAAGGAGAAGGCCAGGGTGATTTGTGGCAGAAGCGTCGCCTTTGCAAGGTTCAGCAACCGCCCGTTGGAAAAGGCGGATTACATCCGAGTGAATCTGCTTGAGCGGAATGAGTTCGAGATCGTCGGCACCGAGAGCGGATTGAAAACGGCGGCGATTTTCGAGGACGTTTTCGCGAGTGTCCCATTCCATAAAGCCGAGATTGAGGACTTTTTCAGATTCGAGAGAACTCGCTCCGCCCGGCCGGGTGCTGAAGCCGTGAACCAGCCAGGGAAACTTCAAAAAAGGGACGAGTTCGAGAATTTGCAGACTGCGAGTCTTGCGAAGGCGCCAAGGAGCAGCAATGCGGGGAACAGCAGGCGCAAGGGACGCAGGTTGACCGGGGCGACGCCGCCGCATGGAACTCTTTCTGGTAGCCACAATCAGACCAGTATAATCGCAATAGGACCAAGGCAAAAATCGGGGGCCGGACGCGAAACAAAAGCGGCCGCACAGGTGAGCGGATGATCGTCGGAATAGGGATTGACGTGGCGGAAGTGCCGCGGATTCGGGCGGTGATTGAGTCGCAGAGGGACAGGTTTCTGCGGCGCGTGTTTACGTTGGATGAAGTGGCGTATTGCGAGCAGTTCAAGAACAAATTTGAGAGGTATGCCGGACGTTTTGCGGTGAAAGAGGCGGCGATGAAGGCGCTGGGGACGGGCTGGAGTCGAGGGGTACGCTGGGTGGACGTGGAGGTGGTACGGCAGCGGGGCGGGCGGCCTAGCCTGGCGCTGAAGGGCGAGGCAAAGAAGATTGCCGATGCGATGGGAGTGAAGAATATCGCGGTGAGCATTACGCACACTTCGGAGCAGGCGATTGCGCAGGTGATTTTCGAAGGGTAGGAGAAAGATTTAACATAGAGGGCACAGAGGTTCCACAGAGTTCACCGAGAAGAACTTTCTAGAGATTCCAAGTTGAGGTCCTTCGCCCGCAAAACACGCGGGCTCAGGATGACACGCCCGTGGTGGTGGGTTTGAGCGGAGCTTCTTCTACTTAACCAGGAGGAAAGGGCCGAGGGCGAGGGCGTCGATGCCGGCGCAATAGAAGCTGCGGACGGCGCCGCGGGGGTCGGTGACGAGGGGTTCGCCAAAGAGATTGAACGAGGTGTTGACGAGAATAGGGGCCGGAGCGGATTCGCCGAATTTGTGGAGGAGTTTCCAGAATAGAGGATTGGCTTGCTTGTCGACCGTGTGCACGCGTACTTCCTTGCCATGAAACGCGAAACGTTCGAGGCCGGCGACCGGTTTAGTGAGCGCAGCGAGCGAAGACATCGTCAGGCAATTGGGTGAGGCGTCGAAGTATTCGGAAGCCCGTTCGGCGGGCACGGATAAGGCGAACGGGTGAAAGCCCTCGCGATGCTTGATGAACTGATTCACGTTTTCAATTACGTATTCGGAAAAGGGAGACGCGAGAAGGCTGCGGTTGCCGAGAGCGCGGTGGCCGAATTCGGAGCGGCCTTGGCACCAGGCGACGATTTTATCGCGGTGGAGCAGAGAAGCGGTTTCCTCAACGGTCTGGTCTTCGCCGGAGAGATAGCGATAAACGATTTTGCAGTTATCGAGGACAGCTTTGATTTCGTGGGAGCTGGAGTGGACGCCGACGGCGAGACTTGGCAGCGGGGTGCGCCCCGATTGGCCGGTGATTTTCTTGCGCGAGAGATAGGCTGCGCCGAGGGCTGTGCCGGCATTCCCCGCAACGGGCTGGACGTAGACGTGATCGAAGGCGCCGCGCGATTCGAGGGCGCGAACCAGCAAAACGTTTAGAAAAACTCCTCCGGCGAGACACAGAGAACGCGCGCCGGTGGATTGCTGAAGATTCGCGGCAAGCTGCAAAACCGTTTCTTCGAGGAAATCCTGGGCGCTGCGCGCAAGATTTGCTCGAAGTGCGGGAGTCAGTGTGAGGTTGCGCGATGACAGCCCGAGTTCGCGATAAAACTGCGGCGAAAAGATTCCGCGGCGGTCCGCGCCCGCCCCAAAATAACGGCGATTGATGGCGGGGAGACCGCTGGGGCGCCAGGAGAAAAGCTTGCGGAACGCGGCGATAAATTCAGGCTCGCCATCTTTGCTCAGCCACTGGAGCTTATGTTCGTCGCGGCTAGGCCGGAGACCCGCAAGTTCGGTGACCTCCGAATAGAACCAACCCAAGGAATCTGGAAAAACCAGCGATTGACGGGATTGGATTTCGTCACCTTCGCCCAGGGCAATCAGGCCAGCTTGCGACGAGTTTCCATGATCAAGCGAGAGAATGAGTGCGCTGTCAAAACCAGAGGTGTAGTAGGTGCTGGCCGCGTGGCAGAGATGGTGATCGAACTTTGCCGGGCGCGGGCCGCCGCTGAGGAGACTGTGAAGCCGCTCCTGAGCCGCAGTGGGAGGCCGGCGCTTGCGGACGAAGGATGACTTTGAGGTTTTGGGAAAACGCTCGGCGACGCCAATGGCGCTGCAATCGGAAAGCTGGAGCTGATTTTCCTTAAGACAGCGGGCCAGGGCCAGGCGCGGAATCTCCAGAGTGTCTTCGAGGCGATTGAGCTTTTCTTCCTCGATGGCAAATTGGACTGACCTATCGCTGAGGAGAGCGACTGCGGAGCCGCGGCCCAGGGTGGAGATGCCGAGAATGTGCGTGGGAGATCCTATGAGCGACCTCCTGAGACGGCGAGGGCCAGAGGGTCGGCAGGCGCGGCGAAAAGATATCTGCCGTCCAGGTGAGTGCCGGTGGCGTCGACGAACAGGTTTGCATTGAGAGCCACAGGCAGTTGCACTTGGAGGTAATTTTCGGAGAGGGCTGGCGTCGAGTCGGCGTCGTCGGAAGGGCCGCGGCGCAAGGTGAGGACACGCAGGGTGCGGCCGATTTGCGAGCGGCGGAAGGCAGCGGATTTGGAATCCGCGAGAGAGCGCAATTCGCGCGCGCGAGTTTTGATGATGTGGCCGGGAACTTGGCCGGGGAGTGTCGCGGCTTTGGTGCCCGGGCGCTGCGAATAGGAAAAAACGTGGAGGTAGGTGAACGGGCGCTCAGAAATGAACTCGAGGGTTGCGGCATGGTCGGCTTCGGATTCTCCAGGGAAGCCGGTGATGACATCGGCGCCGATGGCCGCGTTGGGCAGGCGGTCGTGGATGAGTTCGACGCGGCGGGCGTAGTGTTCGGCGCGATACCAGCGATGCATGGCGGCCAGGATGCGGTTGGAAGCGGATTGCAGCGGCATATGGAAATGCGGGGCGAGGCGGTGGTTAGAAGCGAAGAAATCGATGAGATCCTGCGTTACGTCGAGCGGTTCGATGGAGCTGATGCGCAGGCGCTGAACGGATGTCTCTTCGAGTATGCGGCGGAGTAGTTCGAGAAACTCGACGCGCGGCGCGAGGTCGCGGCCGTAAGTGCCGAGGTTGATGCCGCTGAGAACGATTTCGCGGAATCCAGAATCCGCGAGGCGGCGAATTTCGGAGAGCACGGTCTGCGGAGGCAGGCTGCGGGATTTCCCTCGGACATAGGGGATGACGCAAAACGAGCAGCGGGAGTTGCAGCCGTCCTGGATTTTCAGGGTGGGGCGCGTGTGATTCCCTTCCCCGCCAAGGACTGGGGCTACGAGAACGTCGGTGAGTTCGAAGATGTTGCCGGTCAGGATTGGGGCAGGATGTAGCGGGAGGGTTTGCCCAATGGATCGAGCTGGCGGAGCGAGCTCCGCCCCTACAAGGAGATTCCCGGGAACACGGGAGATGGAATGGAGTAGACGGGGGATTTGAGGTTTATGGGAATTGCCGACTACGAAGGAAACCCCAGGGAGAGCAGCAATTTCTTCGGGAGCGCGCTGAGCGTAACAGCCGGTAACCATGATGCGCGTGGCGGGATTGGCTGCGTGGATTTTGCGGATGGCGTCGCGGGCCTGAGCGTCAGCGGCGGCGGTGACGGTGCAGGTGTTCAGAACGACGACGTCAGCTTCGGAGGAATCGGGGGCAAGGACGCAGTCCTGTTGGAGCAGTTGCTGCTCGATGGCGGCGCCGTCCGCTTGGGTGGCGCGGCATCCGAATTGTTGGATAAAGAATGTACTCATGGAATTGAAGCGCCAGAGTCCTATTTAAGCATAGAGCCGCACGGTAAAACAGCGAGGGCAGGCGGCAGCGATTTACGACGAAAAAACGATGGCAGGAATAGAAGGAAATCGCCCGCCGCCCTTCCTTCGTCAGGGCAAGCGGAAGGCGGACGTTACAAATGTTGGCTGGGCCACCTGAAGTGTAAAGTGCCAAGACATGGTTTACACGGGTTGCCAAGACATCCTTTACACTTCATCAATTTGTATTTCCTTCGATTCCGGGGCCGGTGAAGTCGCGTAGGGAGCCCGGAGGGCGACCGGAGCGGGTTCACCGGCGTCTACGTTTCGCGCCGCCACCAGTGCATGGCTTTTCCTTCTCGCCGGATCAACTTCGCGGATATACATATGGCGATAGCTCACCAGCAATTTCCCGTCGAATCTCTCGACGCGAACGCGCTGGCCGGCCAGCGCCCCACACACGAACCATCGTTGCCCTTGCTCGGTGAGCATGCCTTGCGAATTTAATTGCCGCACATCGCTGCCCGCTGGGTATTCCCATTCTTTTACGTTCTCCTGGTAGCTGTGCGAGCTCCGCCGATAGCGTTCGGCGGGACGCTTCATCCCCAGCGCTTCATGCGGACGCCACTCGTTGTAGCTCGAGCGAAACTCGGCTAGTGCGGACGGCCACTGGTGAAACTGTTTCGGCACGCCCCGATGCCTCATGGCACGCCCCAGCGTGCCGTGAAAGCGTTCTACCTTTCCTTGCGTCTGCGGATGACGCACCCGTCCATAGAGCAGCCGAATCCCCTGCTCGATCAGCCGCACCGAGAGCCGCGTTAATCCCCAGCCATTCCAGGCCGACCACCACAATGTGCCGCGATCCATCAGCATGGCTTGGGGAATCCCGTAGCGCCGGAAGGTCTCGGCCAAACACGGATAAGCCTGCTCACCACTCAACTCCGATAGCGCATAAAGCCCAACGGCGTACCGGCTGTGATCATCCAAGATCGACAACGGATGGCACTCCCCCACCGGCAGCGGATATTTTCCCTTGGTGTCCATCTGCCAAAGTTCGTTCGGTTCGCTGCGCTCGAAACGTGTCAGTGCTGGACCATGGCTGTCTTCGCTGATCAACTTGTGACGTTCGAGAATGCGATGGATGGTTCGCACCGACAGTGGAATCTCTTCCTCCGCCAGCAGCACGTGCAGCTTCTTCGCTCCCCAGCCCGTCTGCTCCCGCAGGGCGATGACGCGTTGCTCCGTCCGGGCTGCGGTGAGCCGCGGGCTATGGTGTGGGCGTCGGCTGCGCTCTCGCAGATCCGATAAAAGGTGCACTTCCCGATAGCGCCGACGCCAGTGATAGCCGGTGGGCCGAGAAATCGTGAACTCCCGGCAAAGCACCGTCATGGACTCTTTGCCGCTGGCCGCTCGAAGAACGAACTGCATTCGTTGGTCGTCCACATCCACCTCGTTCCAAGACATCGTTTCCAGCCTCCCAGCCAGAAACTCTAACCCCAGGTGTAAAGGATGTCTTGGCAACGACTGTAAAGGATGTCATGGCACCGCACACTTAAGGTGGCCGCTACGGGCTTAGTTGGCGGCTACGAGTTGCTCGATTACGGAGCAGGCGATATGGCCGATGGTGATGTGGGCTTCCTGGATGCGCTGGGGATCGCGGGAGGGAACGTCCAGAAGGATGTCCACTTTGCCGGCGAGCGCGCCGCCGGTTTCTCCGGTTAGGGCGACGAGGAAAGCACCGCGAGCGCGTCCTGTTTCGATTGCTTTGACAATATTCGGACTGGTGCCGCTGGTGGAGAGAGCGACGACGATGTCGTGTGGGCCGACAAGCGATTCCATCTGGCGGGAGAAAATTCGTTCGAAACCGTAGTCGTTGCCCGCGGCGGTGAGCACCGAAGTGTTGGTGGTGAGGGCTAGCGCCGGCAGGCCGGGGCGCTCGGTTCTCAGACGGACCACAAGTTCCGCGGCCAGGTGCTGGGCGTCGGCGGCGCTGCCTCCATTGCCGAAGAAGACGAGCTTGCCGCCGTGGCGAATGGCGGCGGCGGAGCGCATCGCAAACTCAGCGATGCGGGCGACCAGCGCGTCAGAAAACGCTTGCTTGACGCGCGCGCTTTCCCGCAACTGGCGCCGTATTTCTTCGATGTGCGCGGCCATGAACTCCTAACAGAGAACGATTTTCGCGCGGTGACGAATCACCCGGCGGGTGGCGTTACGCGTGTCAATGACGAGCTTCGCGGCATCCACGATGGCGCCATAGTCGTAGCTGGAATGGTCGGTGGCGATCAGGACGGCGTCGTATTTCGCGAGCGTCTCCGCACTCAAGGGCACGGATTTCATATCTGAGTAGTCGTAGTGGCGCATTTTGTGGAGTTGCGGGAAGTAGGGATCGTTGTAATCGAAATGGGCGCCGCGCTTTTTGAGAATTTCCATGATTTTCAGCGTGGGGGATTCGCGCAGGTCGTCGACATCTTTTTTGTAAGCTACGCCAAGGACGAGCAGTTTGGAGCCACTGAGGCTTTTCTTGTGCATGTTCAGCGCCTCGGAGACCGAATCCACTACGTGGTAGGGCATCGAGGTGTTGATTTCGCCGGCGAGTTCGATGAAGCGCGTGGAGAAATCATACTCGCGCGCTTTCCAGGAAAGATAGAACGGGTCCACCGGGATGCAGTGGCCGCCGAGTCCAGGCCCCGGATAAAACGGCATGAAGCCGAAGGGCTTGGTGGAGGCGGCGTCGATCACTTCCCAGACGTCCACGCCCATGCGCAGGCAGAGAAGTTTCAGTTCGTTGACCAGGGCGATGTTGACGCATCGGAAGATGTTTTCGAGCAGCTTGGCCATTTCCGCGGCGCGAGTAGTGCTGACGGGAACGACGCGGGCAACGACCTGACCGTAGAGAGAAATCGCCGCGCGGCCGCTGGGAGGATTGATGCCGCCAACGACTTTGGGAATTTGCGCCAGGCCGTACTGCTTGTTGCCGGGATCTTCGCGCTCAGGTGAAAAGGCGAGGAAGAAATCGAGCGGCATGTTTTCGTTTTCAGGCCCGGTAGCGATGGGGCAACGGAGGCCGCTCTGTTCCAGAATCGGGAGGACGAGTTCCTCGGTGGTGCCGGGATAGGTGGTGGATTCGAGAACGACCAGTTGCCCGCGGACGAGGTGCGGTTGAATGGACTTCGCCGTGTTTTCGACGTAACTGAGGTCGGGCTCGCGGTATTCATTCAGCGGCGTGGGGACGCAGATGATGATGGCGTCCGCTTCCGCGAGCTTGGAGAAATCCGTGACCGCGTTGAAGTGGCGGCTGTTCACAAACTGCTGGATTTTCGTTTGCTGGATATGTTCGATGTAGGATTTGCCGGCGTTCAACATGCGAACTTTTTCGGGATCAGTGTCAAATCCGGTGACCTTGTGGCCGGCTTCGGCAAAGCGAAGGGCGAGGGGAAGGCCGACGTAGCCGCAGCCAATGATGGCGACTTTGAGTTGGCCGCCTTTAAAGAATTCGGGTCGTCTATCCGTAGCCATGAGGGGAAGCAAGCTCCTAATCTTTGAATATGATGGTGACGGCCCGAAGGCCAAAGGGCCAGAATGCCCACTTAATATAGCAGTTTCCGGGTTAACCGCAGAATCGGAGAAGAAAATTTTGCCAGAAATTAACGGTTTGTCTCGAGTCCAGCGAAGCGAATTGCTAATGCAGGGAAGAGAGGGCAAGATATGCGCGCACAAAATTTTGAGTCAACAGGCGTTGCCAAGCCTTTGAAGCGATGACAACTGTCCTTATTGTTCTGCTGAGTCTTACCGTCGGAGTGTTAGTGGGGTTGTTGGGCATCGGCGGCGGCGTGGTGCTGGTGCCGGCACTGGTATACCTGCTGCACTACGACCAGCACCTGGCGCAGGGGACTTCACTGTTGATTTTGTTGCCGCCGATCGGGCTGGGCGCGCTGAGGGAATATTGGAAGAACGGGCAGGTGGATCTGCGCGCGGGGATTTATAGCGCGTTGGGATTCCTGATTGGCGGCTATGGAGGCGGAAAAATAGCCGTGCCGATGCCGTCGAATGTTTTGAGGATGATCTTTGGTTGTTTTCTGATGATGTCCGCGGTTTTGTTGTGGCGCAAAACGAGAGTGGTGAACCTGCCCGATCCAGCCGATGCAGGTTCCCCGAAAGAAAATGCGTTGCGTGCGCTTGGAATTTTCTGTACGGCGGGATTTTGCGGAGTTGCGGCGGGGATGGTTGGCATCGGCGGCGGGGTGTTGCTGGTGCCTCTGTTGAGCCTGCTGTTCGGATTCAGCCAGCATAGAGCGCAGGGGACAAGCCTAATTGCGCTGATCCCGCCGACGGGGCTTCTGGCATTCCTGGCTTATTGGAGGGCGGGATACGTGGATTTGCAAACCGGCGTGCTGCTGATTCCCGGCGTATTTATAGGCGGAATTTTGGGCGGCATGATGGCGCGGCAACTGAACGCGCGCCGAATGGCGGAAGTATTCGCGGGGCTGATGTTTCTGCTGGGAGGCTGGCAAGTCTTTTCCGCATGGCGCGGATGACGCATACTACGTAGACATGGTTGATCTACATTGCCACATTCTGCCGGGAATCGACGACGGAGCCCAAACAATCGAGGATTCATTGGCGATGGCGGAAGACGCCATCCAGGACGGAATCACCTGTGTGGTTGCGACGCCTCACGCGAGCACCGAATATCAATTCGATTACAAAAAGGTGCGGGCGGTGCGGGATGAATTGCAAAGCCGGTTGGACGGACGCCTGACGATCGCGACGGGCTGCGATTTTCACTTGAATCCGGAGAATTTTCAGGAGCTTAAGAAAGACTCCGCGCCTTTTTGCATCAACCAGAAAGACTATCTTCTTGTGGAATTCAATGAGTTTTCGATTCCACCGGCCATGGATCAGACGCTGCATGAATTGCACCTGATGGGATTGCGGCCGATTATCACGCATCCGGAGCGCAACGGAATCCTGCGCTCTCAACCGGAGCGGTTGCGGGGCTGGGTGCGATTGGGATGCTACGCGCAGGTGACGGCCGGTTCGCTCACGGGAGTGTTCGGGCCTGGACCTCAGGAAGATGCGTGGACCTGGATTGACCAGGGCCTGGTTCATTTTGTGTCGAGCGATGGCCACAACACGGCGCGACGGCCCGTGAAATTGCGTTTTGCCTATGAGGCAATCGCCAGGGATCGCGGCGCGAAACTGGCCAAGGCCCTGCTGGTGGATAACCCGAAGGCGGCGTTTGACGGCGCGCCGTTGCCCTATGTGCCGGAACTCGCGTCCAATCTGGAAGGGCGAAAGAAAAAGCGATTTTTCTTTTTCTGAAGATTCCAGGCGTCAGGATTTGGCAGGCTGCAAGGGAAGTCCCGCCCAGACATTCAGCAGGCCCAGAACTTCGCGCACAACATCCAGGGCGTCGCCGGTGTTCCGCCACCACAGCATGGGATCATAGCCGTCACCGGGGGAGCCACGGACGATTGCCTCGCCGTCTTTCGCAGAGAGACGCTTCCAGAGGGCGGCTGTACGACGCGTGTGAACTCTGGAAGTGACGAGGATGATGCGGTGCAGATTTTCCTTGCGAAGGGCCTGCCCAAAGGTGCGCATTTCATCGGCAGTGTTTACGACGGGCGGCGCGAGAATGTGGATGGCGCTGTCGGGGACACCCTGATGGAGGAGCAACAAGCGGTCGTAGAATTCTTCACCGGCGTAAGGGACGGAATACTTTTCGAGCGCGGCGCCGGGTTCGACGGAATACGAAAGCCAGATTTGCGGCGCATAGCCCTGGTTGTAGAGCCGCGCGGCTTCGAGCGCACGGGAAGGCATGCGGCCGCTGAGAACGGCGATGGCGGCTGCTTTTTGCGGGGGATCTTCCTTGTCGAGCCAACGGCCCAGGTCCAGGAAGGCGAGCAGCAGAAGAAAAAGAAGCGAGCCGATAATGGAAAGCCAGAGGCGAGGTTTGCGAGCCACAGCATTGGGCAGAATGGTTGCGAAGATCATTTGGATAGAGAAATTATACGCAGCAAAGTGAAAAGTTGTGAGGTTTCATGCTAATCCGCGGCGGCCAGCGGGCGCAAATGGAAGAATTGCATTGGCCAAAGGTTCACGGAGCAGGCTAAACTTACGGTTTTTGGAGCGGCATGGAGGCGGAATGAGAGCGGTGGTCACGGGCGGAGCGGGATTTCTGGGGTCACATTTGTGCGACCGGTTGCTGGCGGAGGGCTGGGAAGTTCTGGCGCTGGACAACCTGATTACGGGCAGCGAAACGAACATCGCGCACCTGGGCGGAAATTCGAAATTTCGGTACGAAAGAAAAGATGTGAGCGAGCCGCTGCGTGTTACGGGAGAGGTGGGTTACGTTTTTCATTTTGCATCGCCGGCAAGCCCGCCGGACTATCTGAAGTTTCCCATCGAGACACTGAAGGTCGGTTCGATAGCGACGATGCACGCGCTGGACCTGGCGATGGAGAAGAACGCGAAGTACCTGCTGGCCTCGACGAGCGAATGCTATGGCGACCCGGAGGTTTCGCCGCAAAGCGAATCGTATTGGGGCCGTGTGAATCCGGTGGGGCCGCGGAGCGTGTACGACGAAGCGAAGCGGTTCGCGGAGGCGACGACGATGGCCTACCACCGCCATCATCATGTGGATACGCACATCGTGCGGATCTTCAACACGTACGGGCCGCGGATGCGCTTGAACGATGGCCGGGCGCTGCCGAATTTTGTTTACCAGGCGCTGAGCGGGCAGCCGATCACGGTGTATGGAGAAGGGAAGCAGACACGGAGCTTCTGTTACGTGTCGGATCTGATTGATGGAATTTTCCGGTTGAGCCAGTCGAACGAGCATTTTCCGACCAACATCGGGAATCCGGCGGAGCTGACTATTCTGGAGTTCGCGGAGCGCATCCGCGCCGAGTTCCCGAACGCGCCAAAGATTATTTATGAGCCGTTGCCGGAGGACGATCCCAAGCAGCGGCGGCCGGATATCTCTAAGGCGAAGAAGTTGCTTGGTTGGGAGCCGAAGGTGAGCCTGGAAGAAGGATTGCGGCACACGCTGAAGTATTTCAAAGAGCAGTATGTAAAGATGACGCAGGCGCGTTAACGTCTATTCCTCGACGTTAAAACCGTGCAAGCCGGATCAGTTGAGATCCTTCGGGGCGCAAACAGCGCGCCCCTCAGGATGACAAGTTTTTGCTCCAGCGTTGCGCTGATAGAAAAACAATCAGGAGCGGCCGAACGAATAGTAGTCGAAGCCGAGCGACTGCATTTTCTTGTTGCTATACAGATTCCTGCCGTCGATGACCAGGCGGCGGCTCATCAGGTGGCCGGCTTTTTCCCAATCGAGATCCCGGAAGACAGGCCACTCCGTGCAGACGAGCGCGGCGTCAACGCCATTCAGGGCTTCGTAAGGATCTTCGAAATAGGAAACCTTCGGGAAGAAGTGTTTTGTCCTTGCGATGGCCTGCGGATCGGTGGCGTGCACCTGCGCGCCTTCTTCGAGGAGGCGGCGAATCACTTCCAGAGCGGGGGCGAAGCGGATGTCGTCCGTATTGGCTTTGAAAGCCAGGCCGAGAACGGCTACGCGCTTTCCGCGAACCACCCAGAGAGCCTTGTGCACTTTTTCGAAGAAGCGGTCGATGCGCTGCTTGTTGACGCGCTCGGCGGCTTTCAGCATGTCGAACTCGACGCCCACCGCGGCGGAGAGATGTATAAAGGCTTGAATGTCCTTCGGAAAGCAGAAGCCGCCGAAACCGAGGCCGGCTTTGAGGAATTGCGCGCCGATGCGGGGATCCAGGCCCATTGCGCGGGTTACTTCCTCCACGTCGGCGCCGATGCGTTCGCAAAGATCGGCGATGACGTTGGCGTAACTGATTTTCAGGGCCAGGAAAGAGTTGGATGCGTGTTTGATGAGTTCGGCGCTGCTGATGGTGGTCAGGAGAAGTTCGCCGCTGGTTGCACCCGGGCATTTGCCGGCGTGGACCGGGCAATGAAATTTCTTTTCGAGGATGGGACGATAGATCTCGCGGAGGGTTGCGGCGCTTTTTTCGTCCTCGACGCCGACGACGATGCGATCCGGGTGAAAGAAATCCGCGACCGCTGTGCCTTCGCGCAGGAATTCGGGATTGGATGCGACTTGAAACTTTATGCCGCCATCCGGGGAATAAGCGGTGAGCGCTTTCTGGAGCTGGACGCCGGTCAACGCCGGAACGGTGCTCTTTTCCACAACGAGTTTGGGGGTGCGCGCTTCGGTGGCGACTTGCCGCGCGACATGGTCGATGGCGGAGAGATCGGCTTCGCCTGAATCCTTGGGAGGAGTGCCTACGCAGATGAAGATGACTTCTCCGGCGCGGATGGCCTCTCCGGCGTCGGAAGTGTAGACGATTTTCTTTTCCTTCGAGGCGCGCTGCAGGACATCCTCGAGGTGCTCTTCGTAGATGGGAACTTTTCCGGCTTTCAGCTGGTCGATGCGATTTTCATCGATGTCCGTGCAGAAAACCTCGTGACCGGCGGCTGCGAGGCATGCTCCGGTTACGAGTCCCACATAGCCACACCCGATTACCGTCAATCGCACTTGCGTATCTCCTTTTCAGTTGTGGACCGGTAGAATCACACGTAGTCCAGACAGATGTAGTTCCAGTATGCCGAAATCCACGGGCGAAGAGGCGCCAAAGAGACTGCCTGTGCTCATTATCTCTTTCCCAGAAGAAGTCCGCGAAGGCCGAGGAGAACGAGCTTCGGCTGGCGGCGGATGACGTTCCAGAGAAGCCGCGTGGATTCGTCGCGATTGATTTCGCCCAGCGATTCGCGCGTCGAGTCATTGAGAAGGTCCACGAGTTCGGAATAATCGGCTTGCTTGAAATGATGAAGCGCGCGGCGGATCAACCAGTGCGTGCCCAGTTCGCGGCGAAGGGTGCGAAGTTCGGAAGTGCCTTTTCGCAGAATCGCGTCGGCCACGCCGCGCGCGCCGCGAAATCCAGTGACAATGCCGCCGACTGTCGAAACTTTCACTTGAGCCGCGGCGTCGCCCACCAGATAGACCTCGCCATTGCCGACAGTGCGTTGCACGGGGACCCATCGGTTGTAGACGGGTATGCGCGCGCCCTGCCATTCAAGCGGCTCGAAGCCCTTCTTTTCCAGGAAGCGGTCGAAGAAAAGCTTCGTGGCGCGGCCGTGTTCTCCGATGACGCCGACAGCGGCGCGCTCCGGAGATTCGGGGATCATCCAATAAAAATAGGGAGTATCGTCGGGCACGAACCAGACGCGCGTGGTGTCCGGCGGGCAATTTTTGGGAAGCTTTATGACGGCCTGAACGAGCGGAACGGTTTCGACGGGCGGCCAACCCGCGGCACGAGCGACGCGGCTTGCGGCGCCATCGGCGCCGACGACGCTGGCAGCGTGCAACTCCTCACGTTTGCCGCCCTCGTCGACCTGGACGTGGAGGCCCTTGGCGTTCGGCGAGAGATCCAGAAACCGCGTGTCGTAGCGGAGTTTTGCGCCGGCGTGGACGGCTTCCTCGGCCAGCGAGCGGATCAATCGCGACCGCTCGATGATCAGGTCGGGCCGCTTGAGGGTAACTTGCGCGGAGCGTCCGTCGGTGAACAATTCAAAGCGGCGGATTTCATTCAGGATGCTGGAGCGAGCGGCGGAGCTGATCTGGTTCTTGAAATAATCGGTGACAATCAAGGTGCGAGGCGCGGGATCTGGCGTCGCTTTCGATTCCAGCACGCTGACGCGGCGGCCGCCACGGGCAACGCGCGCGGCGGTGTATAGCCCGGCCGCCGAGCTTCCAATCACAACTACATCTTCGGTATCCCCTTTTTTGGGGGACATGTGCTTTAAGTCTTCACCCAACTCGCGCAATCCTGTTAATGGAGAGCTCTCTCGTTCCATCAGGCTAGAACTGTTGCGTAACCAGCCAGGCGGGACCATAGATGCAGGCAGGCAAGCAGACAGCGAACAAGATTATAACGAATCCCTCTGCGCACACCAAACACGGGTGAGAGAGGAAAGTTCCGTGGAGAGAATTGCGATGAGAGGATTCTAAGCGCTTTCATTGCGCGATTGTTTTTCGTAGGGGGCGCGCTCCAGCCAGGCGATGGCGAGGAGCATGGCAAGAAGCACTGCAATGCCTACAAGACCTGCGGCAGTATTAGAAAGATACGTCACCAAAAGGGCAGCGCCGCCGCTGATCGCGCCCACCAGGTAAATGGTCAGGACTGCGCCGCGCTGGCCCAGGCCCAGGTTGGCCAGGCGATGCGCGGAATGGTCTTTTCCCGGCGTGGCGAACGGAAGCAGGCCGCGGCGAGCGCGGGAGATGGTGACGAGAGTGGTGTCAAAAATCGTGGCGCCGAGGATGAGTACCGGAGCGAGCCAGGTGGCGAGCGAGGAAGCGTGGTCCAGGCGGAGCTTGAGGGCCAGCGTAGCCATCAGGAAGCCGAGAAACATTGCGCCGCCATCGCCCATGAAAATTTTCGCCGGTTTGAAATTCCAGCGCAGGAAGCCGGCGGAGGCGCCGAGGACGGACGCGGCCAGCGTGGCCACCAGGGTCTGGCCGTTGAGATACGCGAGCATGGTGAAGAAGACGGCGGCCATGGCAGCAACACCGGCGCAGAGACCGTCCATGTGATCGAGAATGCTGAAGGAGGCGGTGATTCCGACGACCCAGACGATGGTGAGGGCGGCGTCCAGCCAATAGCCGAGGCTGCCGCGAACGACAAGACTGAAGACCTGGGCGTGAATGCCGCTGATAAGAAGAATCACGGCGGCGAGGGGCATGCCGGCAAAAAGTTTTATCTGATGATGCAGCCAGCCGCGGTCGTCGAGGAATCCGACAACGGTGACCAGCGTGGCGCCGCTGACGATGCCGATAACCTGGGCGCGCGCGGCTCCGTCGAAAACAATCAGGATGGCGAGCATCACGCCGCCATAGATTGCCAGGCCGCCAAGAAGTGGAATGGGTTTCAGGTGAACTTTACGGGGTCCGGGCAAATCCACCATGCCGACGCGAATAGCCAGCGCCCGAACAGGCACTGTCAGAAGGAGAGACGCTGACGAAGCGATCAAGAAAGCCAGCACGCCCGCACTCATTCATCCTCATTGCTCGTTCTGAGGAAACTGGCATCGGGCTGGTTCGCCAGTCAATCACAGAGACGCTGCCGGTTTGGGATCCGGCTCCCAAGTGACGCCTAGGAATGACGGCTTAGAGAGAGCCGTCGGTGCTGCCCCACGCAGCAGAATTAAATTAGCGCGAAAGGATGCGAACCGCCAGTTGAAAATTGAAGTTGCCGGGCCGTGATAACAAGTTAGTGAATGGAATAGTAACTGAAATGTAACCGGGCCACATTTCTCACAATCCGAGATCTTTCTGTTTTCCAAATCTAAGGTGAGACGGGTTGCACAGTGTTTGCGTTGAGATCCTTCGCCTATCCTTATCGGATAGGCTCAGGATGACAGGTTTTCGGTTGCGTTCATAAGCCGGTAAAGAGAGACCTTACTTCTCGATCTGCTTAGTTCTGTGCTGCTGCCTCGATGATCCCCAGAAGTTTTTGGAGTTCTCTGCTGCGTTCATACTCCGGTGCCGCGCCGAGGGCGGCCTTGGCCATTTCATTGAGCTTTCCCGGATTTTGGGAGAGTTGACGGGCGAGTTGCGCAAATCCGGCGGGGTCGTCGGGGTCGGCGGAAATGGAAAAGCCTTTTTCTTCGCCGAGGGAGACGACGTCGCATTCGCGGGGCGCGACGGCAACGATTGGTTTTCCCGCGGCGAGGATGCCGTACATTTTACTGGGAACGACCACGCCTTCCAGGCCGCGTTTAATGGTGATGATGTGGGCGTCGGCGGCCGCGAGGACTGAAGAAACCTTGTTGGCGGGGAAGAAGGGCAGCAAGCGGACATTGGGAATATTTGCCGCGGCGGCTTCGAGGCGGGGACGTTGCGCGCCGTCGCCGACGAAGATCAAGCCGATGCCGTCTGCGGCTAGCGATGCGGCGCCGGAGAGCAACGTGTCCCAGGCGCCGTAGAAGCCCAGGTTGCCGGCGTGCAAAAGGACAAATCGAAAATTGCCGCGAATCGCGTCGATTACTCGCTGGTCGAGCACTGGGGTGGCTGCAGTGCTGGCGGCGATTTCGGCGCCGTCGCGGACTATGACGAGAGTGGCCGGATCGACTCCTTTGGCCAGAATGCGACGGCGCATGTCTTCGGCGAGGACAACCACGCGGGTGGAGCGACGCAGCGCCCAACGGTGGAGTTTTTCCCAGACGCGCGCGAGCAAACCTGGCTTGACGATGGAGCCGCCGACGGCCATGTCCGGATAGAGGTCGCGGATGTTGTAAACGTACGGCTTGCGTTTCACGAGGGCGACGAACGCGCCGACGATTCCCTCGAAGGGGGGATCGGTCATGGCGAGGATGACGTCGCACGGAAGAAACAACGCGCGCGGCACGGCCAGGAAAACATAGCTGAGATAATTGAACACGCGCTTTTTCATTTGCGTACGCGGGTAATCCGATGAGCCGACGCGAAGAATCCGCACGCGGCCGGACTGTTCGGATTGAAAGAGACGCCAGGGACGGCGCTCGGTGGGGTCGTAGGATGGTCGGCCGCAGAGCACGGTCACGTCGTGCTTTTCAGCGAGGGCTGCGACAACGGTTTGCGCCATTTTTGCGGTGGCAGAGGTGTCCGGCGGGTAGTAGAGATTCAGAAGCAAGACGCGCACGGAAAGATTGTACAGGGGAAAGCGAAGCCGCCGAAACGCGGAGGCGCTCTGGATTGCGCGATTGCTGATTCGCATGGTGCCGGAAGCGGCCAAGTCTCCGATTACGCGGCTTCGCGTCCACCGTTCTGGTTTATGAGATGAGGTGGATGAGTTATATTGAGCTTTGAGTCGAAGAGCTCGTCGGAGGACTGTACCATGCGTAATTTTGTTTGCGGACTTGGATGTGTAGCGCTGCTTGCTGTTGGGTGCATGTTTTTCTCGTTTGCTGCTTCGGCGCAGCAGGTGCCGCAGCAAATCCAGGCGCCCGCCAATGAACAACTTCTATTGCAGGTTCATGCGAAGGGGGACCAGGTTTACACTTGCAAGGAGGGCGTCACGCAATTTGCGTGGACACTGAAGGCACCCGACGCGCAGCTGCTTGATAAGGATGGCAAACCCTTCGGCAAACATTTCGCGGGGCCTTCCTGGGAAGCGAGCGACGGTAGCCGTGTTACAGGCAAGGCTGTTGCCACCGCGCCTTCGCCGGACGCCGATTCGATTCCGTGGCTGCTGGTGAACATCGTGAACCACGAAGGCACAGGCGTGCTTTCGCGGGCTACGAGCATCCAGCGGCTTAACACCAAGGGCGGCAAGGCGCCGGCTTCGGGCTGCGATGCCGCGCATGCCGGCCAGGAAGTCCGCGTGCCGTATTCGGCCGATTACCTCTTTTACGCGCCGAAATAGTCCTGCTTGGAAATATAGAAAATAGAAATTGGAAAATAGAAAATGGCCAGCTTCCGGTGACGCGCACCATTGGCGGCTTCGCGGCGTTCTGCTATACCTGAATTGAAAGACTTTGCCGCGGCGAATTTCGGAGAGAGAGTTGCCGGGACGCTGCGGTTCGCTCCGGGACGGAGACTTCGATGGAAGTTACTGTTGAGCATCTGGGTTCGGTGCAGTTTGAGATCCGCACGCGAAATCACAGCATTATCAGCGATCAGCCGATCAACGACGGCGGATTTGACGAGGGTATGACTCCGCCGGAGTTGCTGCTGGCGTCGCTGGGGTCCTGCGCCGCTTACTATGCCGCGGACTACCTGCGCCGGCACAAGCTGGCTGCAGAAGGCACACGCGTGCGCATTGTCGCGGAGCTTGTCCGGTTCGGTGCCGACATAGATGTCGCCGACCGAACGGTGGGAGTCAGGACGATCGACCAGGAGCTCAACAAGGCGGTCGTCCTCGAGAATGGCCACGCGGGTCTCCCGCGGGCTTCCAGAGATCAGTATTTCGCGCTTCAAAGCAGTGACCCTCGCGACCCGGCGGGAAACATCCGCCCCCCGGGAGCCTGTGGTTTTCCCAGCAATAGTCCAACTCGCCCGGCCGATTTGGCGTGGGCAGTGCGATGATTCGATTGGAAAGGCGGCTGAGAGACGCCAGAGCCCAATGCATGGAGGTAAAGCTAGGAAAAGAGGAGACTTAGGTCAATCTATCAAACCGCCCAACAACTGCCGGGCGATGACGACCCGCTGAATCTCGCTCGTGCCTTCCCCGATCTCGCAGATCTTGGCGTCCCGCATCATCCGCTCGACCGGGTACTCGGTCGTGTAGCCGTACCCGCCGTGGAGCTGGACTGCCTTGGTGGTGGCTCGCATGCAGAGCTCGGAGGCGTAGAGCTTCGCCATCGCCGCCTCCTTCTTAAACGGATGGCCCTGCTGTTTGAGCCAGGCGGCGTGATAGACGAGCTGCGTCGCGGCTTCGATCTCGGTGGCCATGTCGGCGAGGGCGAAGTGGACGCCCTGGAAGCTGGCGATGGGCCGGCCGAACTGCTTCCGCGTGGAGGTATACGTGAGACACTCCTCGAGCGCGCCCTCTGCCAACCCGAGGGACAGGGCGGCGATGCCGATGCGGCCGCCGTCGAGCGTGTGCAAGAACTGCCGGAACCCGTTGTTGACCGGTCCGAGGACGTTCTCTTTCGGGACGACGGCGTCCTGGAAGATCAGCTCGCGCGTGTCCGACGCTCTCCAGCCCAACTTGTCTTCTTTCTTCCCCGATAGGACGCCGCGGCACTTAGCCAAATCAGATGAATGTCCGATGCCGACGCGCTTCGTCTCGTCGAGATCACAGCTGTCCTTGGTGACGATAAAGGCCGTGATCCCATGCGTACGCTTGGCGGTCGGATCGGTGCGCGCCGTGACGCAGAAGATTTCGCCCACGCCGGCGTGGGTGATGAAGATCTTTGAGCCGTTCAGGACGTAGTGGTCGCCGCGATCGACGGCGGTGGTCTTGGTGCCGCCGGCGTCCGATCCGGCTCCCGGCTCGGTCAGCCCGAACCCGCCGAGGACTTTGCCGCTCGCGAGCAAGGGCACGAAGCGGCGCTTCTGCTCGTCGGTGCCGAAATCCATGATCGGCGACGTGCCGAGCGTGGTGTGTGCGCTGACGGTGATGGCGTGACTCGCATCGACTTTCGCGAGCTCGTGGATGACGGTGATGTACGACAGGTAATCCATCCCCGACCCACCCAGCTCCTCGGGCCATGGAATGCCAAACAGCCCGAGCTCCGCCATCTGCTTCACATTGTCCCAGGGGAAGCGGCTGTCGAGATCGTATTGGCGAGCGCTGGG
>Ga0137403_10002601_pt1 | contig 22032 bp, 22 predicted proteins | sample CZOMad2_1_16fung_FD_122057 | JGI IMG/M metagenome (GOLD analysis project Ga0137403, IMG submission 122057) | Vadose zone soil fungal communities from Angelo Coast Range Reserve, California, USA - CZOMad2_1_16fungal (Hybrid Assembly) | ecosystem: Environmental > Terrestrial > Soil > Vadose zone...
GAAGACAAGATTCATCAGATCTACTCCGCCATGCAGACCGGCACAGGCCAGACGGGCATGCAGACCTTCAACCAGGGCCTGGCCAATGCGTACTTTGCAAAGACTATTACTCTCGATATGGCGATTTCACGTTCCTCGAATCCCGATGAATTGCAGGACATGATCAACCGTGGAGTTTCTACTTCTGGAGCCGGGGCCAAAACTCCCGTGTCCAGCAAGCGCTAGGAGATTTTGATTTCGGAACGGCCACAGGCCGGAACTATGGAAGGACTTAGGAGGAAATAACATGCCGGATTACAAATATCAGGGAACCAGCCGCGCCGGCGCCAGCGTCAGCGGTGTCATGACCGCATCCAACAAGACGGAACTGGCGAACCTGCTGAAGCGCCAGCAGATCACTGCCACCAAAATGACCGAGAAGGGCAAGGAATTCAATATGCCCCAATTCGGCGGTGGCGTGAAGGCCAAGGAACTCGCGATCTTCACGCGCCAGTTCTCGGTCATGATCGACGCCGGTCTGCCTCTCGTGCAGTGTCTCGAGATTCTGGCGAGTCAGCAGGAGAACAAATTCTTTCAGAAGGTCCTGATCGGCACGCGCGGTCAGGTGGAAGGCGGCGCGACGCTTTCCGCTGCGATGCGAACCTCGCCGAAAGTCTTCGACGCTTTGTACGTGAACATGGTCGAAGCGGGCGAAACCGGCGGTATTCTCGACACCATTCTGCAGCGCCTTTCGACCTACATCGAAAAGAACGTCAAACTGCAGCGGGCCGTCAAATCGGCACTTGTTTATCCGGTCGGTGTTTTGACCGTGGCCGGCGGTGTCATCACATTGCTGCTCTGGAAAGTCGTGCCGATTTTCGCCACGTTGTTCGCGGGGCTTGGCGTTGATCTTCCTTTGGCCACGAAAATCGTCATCGGGTTGAGCAATTTCATCGGCAGTATTTTTGGCCTTTTGATCCTCGTGGCCCTCGGGGCCGGCATCTTTGGATTGAAAGTCTGGTATGGCACGAAGCAAGGCCGCTTCGTTCTCGACACCATCGTCCTTAAACTTCCCGTCCTTGGCGTTTTGATGAGAAAGATCGCCGTGGCCCGGTTTACTCGAACGCTCGGAACGCTGATCTCCAGCGGCGTACCCATCCTGGAAGGACTCGACATCACCGCGAGGACCGCTGGAAACGCGGTCGTCGAGAGGGCTTTGCAGCAGGTAAGAAAATCGCTCGAGGAAGGCAAGTCGCTCACGGAACCACTGAGAGATTCCGAAGTCTTCCCGGGCATGGTGACGCAGATGATTGCCGTCGGCGAACAGACGGGCGCCATGGACGCCATGCTCCAGAAGATCGCCGATTTCTATGAAGAAGAAGTGGACGCGGCAGTGAAGGACTTGCTGACTGCTCTCGAACCCATCATGATCGTTTTTCTCGGCGTGGTGGTCGGCGGCGTGGTCATTTCCATGTACTTGCCGTTGTTCTCACTGATCGGCAAGCTGAGCAGCGCGCACTAATCGGGCCTCCGTCCGCTCGGCATTGTCCTCTTCGCGGAGGGCATCGCAAGAAGCTTTGCCCTTCGCTTTTTCTGCCCGAACCGGGGGTTCCGGCGGCCGAAGCATAGGCGCGGACAAGCCATGGACAAAAGCTTCGCGACAAGGGAATGGCTGGACTGGCTGACTCGTGTTCGTCTTCTGACGATCACTCTCATCCTGACCGTCGGAGTAGTTTGGCCGCAGTACGTCGGGAATTTGGGCGCCAATCGTTTCTTTCTTCCTCTTTTCATCTTCTGGATAACGCTCGGAATTCTTCACCTCATTCTCCTGCGCTGGGTTCCCGGCGCGCGGTGGCACGGCGGGCTGCAGGTTGCCGGCGATGTGCTGATGATTTCGTTGCTGGTCTATTCCACGGGCCTGCAAGAGAGTTATTTCATCTCGCTCTACCTGCTGGTGATTATCGTCGCAAGCATTTTGTTCTCTCGCAGAATCGCCTTCTTGATCACCGCGGCCTGCTTCATCCTCCTTGCTGGCATGACCTTTCTTTCCTACACCGGGAGAATTCCTCCCACTTACTCGAGCCCGCCGACTCCCGAGAGCCTGCGCACCTGGCTGGTCATCAACCTTCTCGGTTTTCTGGCCGTCACCTATCTGGCCAGTCTGCTCGCCCAGTCGCTTCGCAGCAAAGGGCGGGAGCTGGAGGAGAAGCGCGAAGAGCTTCTCAGCCTGCAGGATTTCACGGAAGACATCATTCACTCGATGCGCGGCGGACTCATCACCACGGACCTCAGCGGCCGCATCTTGCTGCTGAACCGCACCGGCGAGGAAATTCTCGGACTCCGCTTCGCCGAGCTGCACGGCAAGAAACTGCAGGATTTAAACGAAGATTTTTGGCTGCCCGGCCAGTATGCCAACGCGGAAAGGCTCTCGCTTCGAAAAGAGATAGACTTCCGCACACCCTCCGGCGAGCGGCGCTATCTGGGAATCAGTATTTCTCCTCTGCGCACTCGCGATGCGCAGCGCAGCGGCTATGTCTTCAACTTTCAGGACCTGACCGAGCTGCGCCGGCTGGAGCAGGAAGTCGCGACCAAGGAACGCATGGCCGCCCTGGGCCGTCTCTCCGCCGCTATCGCTCACGAGATTCGCCAGCCGCTCACGGCCATGGCCGGCGCCGTCAAGGAGCTCGCACGGCTCGTGCCGCTCGAGGAAGACGAGAAGCATCTCGTCAACATTGTCAGCAGGGAATCCGAGCGTCTGAACAATATCATCACCGACTTCCTCAATTATTCCAGGGAAAAGAGCTATGAATTTCAGGAAGCCGACGTCCGGAATCTCCTGGATGAAACACTGATGCTCATGGAAAAAAAACCGGAAATAGGCGCGAAATACCAAATTCACCGCGCGTTCAATGGGCACGAGATGCGCGCTCGTGTGGACGCCGACAAGATCAAGCAGGTCTTCTGGAATCTCTGCGATAACGCCTTGCGGGCGATGCCGGATGGCGGCACTCTCACCGTGAAGCTCGAACAGCATCCCTTCTGGTTGCGCATCGCCTTCCGCGACACCGGCATCGGCCTCGACCCCCGGCAGCGAGCCAAGATTTTTGAGCCGCTTCAATCCGGTTTTGAAGGCGGCACAGGCCTGGGCCTCTCCATCGTCTATCAGATCGTCCAGGCTCACAGTGGCAGGATCAGTGTGATTTCGGAAAAAGACCGCGGCGCGGAGTTTATTGTTGAATTGCCGCGAGTTGCGTGAGGCGCTATGCAAGGAACGAAAACCGCAGTGAAGGAAGCGGGGCGTGAGATGCCCCATATTCTCGTCGTCGACGACGAGAAATCCATCGGCGAGCTGCTGGAGATCACCTTCCGAAAGGAAGGTCACCGCGTTGAAGTGGTACATAGCGTGGAAGCCGCCCGGCGCAAGCTCGAATCGCAGATCTTTGACATCATCATTTCCGACGTTCGAATGCCCGGCGAGAGTGGAGTCGACCTTCTCAAATTCGCCAAGGAAATTGCCCCGGGGTCTTTTTTTCTTCTGATGACCGCGCTTCCCGCCCTGGACACCGCCATCGCGGCGCTCAACTCCGGCGCTGACCGCTACGTCGTGAAGGGAGATTCGCTGGTCGATCAATTGCGCCAGGCCGTGCATGAAGTTTCCGAGAACTTAAAATGGAAGAAGGAAGCTGGTTATTTGCGGCGGGAGATACGCCGTCTTACGGGCCTGGACAACATCATCGGGCAAAGTCCCAAGATGCGCTCCATCTTCGATCTGATCCAGACGGTAGCTCCCCAGTCGAGCCGCGTCCTGATCACTGGCGAGAGTGGGACCGGCAAAGAACTGGTTGCCCGCGCTATCCACGAGAACAGCGCGAGGGCCCAGGCCCCCTTTATCACCATTAACTGCGGCGCGTTCCCAGAGACTCTTCTGGAGTCTGAGCTTTTTGGCTACATGAAAGGCGCCTTTACGGGTGCCAATGAAAACCGTCAAGGACTGTTTCAGGCCGCTCACGGCGGCACCCTTTTCATGGACGAGATCGGCAACATGAGCCTGACCATGCAGGTGAAGCTCTACCGCGTCTTGCAGGAAGGCAAGGTCCGCCCGATCGGCAGCACCGAAGAATCGGATGTGGATGTCCGCATCATTGCGGCCACAAACAAAGAATTTGAAAAGGAGATTGCGGAAGGACGTTTCCGGGAAGACTTGTATTATCGGCTCAGCGTGATCCCCATCCACGTACCCGCTCTGTGCGAACGCCGTGACGACATTCCGCTCCTGGCACGGCATTTTCTCGAGCGTTTTCGAAAGACCATGGAAAAGCCTATCGAGGGCATCTCGCCCGAGGCCATGACGCGCCTGGAATCCTACGATTGGCCGGGAAACGTCCGCGAGCTTGAGAACACCATGGAACGCGCGGTTGCGTTGGAGACAGGGAGGGAGATTTCCTTGCGGGTTCTTCCCGATCGAATCGCTGGCCCTGCCGGAATATCCTTATCGGGGACACCTGTAGGCCAAAAGATTGAAATCCCCCCGGAGGGTCTAGATTTCGAGAAAGAGATCGCCGACGCCGAGTGCCGCTATCTGCGGATGGCGCTAGAGGAGGCCGATGGGGTGCGCACAAGGGCGGCGGAACTCCTCAATATCAGCTATCGCTCCTTCCGGCACTACGCTAAAAAACACAGCATTTAGGGATGGTGCACCTTGCTGAGGCCTGCTTTACACGTGCTGTGACGGATAGTGCCCTGTTCTATGGGCAAAAAAGGTCGACGGGAACTGTCCAGCCCCATTTTGGTGGCAGCAAGCATCCGAACAAGAACGGCTCAATCACCCTAAGTGCTTGTGTTTTAGATAGATATGAGAACAGGAACGATCTGTATACGAATTCTCATACTTGGCCTTCCGCATGCCCTTTATTCAAGCGTGCTCTGGCACCATAGAATATCTTAAGGAGATTTAGCATCATGAAAAAACAAAAGGGTTTCTCTCTTATCGAGTTGCTGATCGTCGTGGCGATCATTTTGATCATCGCGGCCATCGCAATTCCGAACCTCCTCCGGTCTCGTATGGCCGCGAACGAGGCTTCGGCGGTCGGTTCACTCCGCACCATCAACACAGCGGAAGTGACCTACCAAACCACGTATCCGAACGTCGGCTTTGCTGCCAATATCGGTGCGCTTGGCGGCGCGGCCCCTTGCAACGTTGCAACGCAAGCAGCGGCCTGCCTGATTGACGATGTTCTGTCAATTACGGCAGTGAAGAGCGGTTATAACTTCACGGCTCCCGGGGTCGTTGGTGCAGGCGGACTAATCCAGACCTATACTGCGACAGCGGTGCCGAGCGTGGTTGGCCAGAGCGGCCAGCGTGCGTTCTTCACCGACCAGTCTGGCGTCATCCGTTACGACGCGACTGGCGCTGGTGCCACTGCCGCGAGCCCGGCACTCTAAGAACCGCAACCTGCGGCCTGTACTTGTCCGCAGCTAGAATTGAAAAGCACGGGGCGCGAGTCCCGTGCTTTTTCATTTCTACTCTCGACACCCTAATCCGATCCGAATTGGTGACGTTCAACGTTGAACGGAGCACAGAAGCGCCACTTAGTGTCAAGTATCCAGTGCGAAGGACATTTTGTGTCGACAATGACAATAATCCGTCAATGGGGAGGCACTTTATCGGCCTATCCTACTGAATCCACAAGCCTTGGACGTCGCTACGGACTGAGATTTGGCCCACAAAATGCTCCATCCAATGCGTGAACAGGTTAAGAGATCTTATACAACGAAGCAGTATTGTCGGCTGGGGACCCCCGATGAGGAAAACACAGACAGGATTTTCACTCATTGAACTTCTAATCGTTGTCGCGATTATCTTGGTCATCGCCGCGATTGCCATCCCGAGTTTCCTAAGCTCACGCATGTCAGCCAATGAAGCTTCTGCCGTTGCGGCCGTAAGATCCATCTCGACCGCGGAAACCGCTTATACGACCACCTATCCGAACATTGGATACTCAGCCTCACTCGCGGATCTCGGCGACGGCGGCTCAAGCAATTGTGCCCCGGTATTCACGCAAGCTTGCCTCATCGATGGAGGATTGGCGGGCGGTACGAAAAGCGGGTACCTCATCACATACGCCAATGACGGCAATACCCCCGCGGTTGGTTACGTCATCAACGCCGATCCGGCTACCCGTGGCGGAACCGGCCGGCGGAGTTTTTTCAGCAATCAGCCAGGTGTGATTCGCTTCAATAACGCAGCCGCCGCAACGCTGAACGACCCTCCCATCTGATCATCCTGAATTTCGAGCTCCACCTGATTCTGCGGGCAGTGGATTCGCTCGGACAACTCCCGGGTATGGGCGAGGCCATGCACTGGTAAACTGTTCGCATGGGCGGATACCTTCACGCGCTGCTTTTTCTTCTCCTCACTTCCATTGGGAGCGTAGATTCCAAGGTGATCGTCGCTCGCTTGGAGGCAAGATATCGCGCGGCCAGGACACTGCAAGCGTCGTTTCTCGAGCGCTACACGGACAACGGCCGTTTGGTTCGTGTGGAAGCCGGAACCGCTTACTTTAGGCGCCCAGGGAAAATGCGCTGGGAATACGAGGCGCCGGAGAAGAACCTCTTTCTCGTCGATGGTAAAACGGTTTGGTTTTACGTGCCTGTCGATCATTCGGTGACGCGCGTTCCCGTGACCGAAAGCTCCGATTGGCGAACGCCACTGGCATTGCTGGCCGGCCGCATGAAAGTATCACGAGTCTGCGAACAGGTCGTGGACGCGGTCGATGAAAAGCCTGAGAACCCGGAACACGCCATGCTCCGTTGCGAGCTCCGTGGCGCGGGATCCAAATCCTCGAAAGGAGCCTCGGGAGAGCCTCCATCGCAAAAGCCTTCGAACAGCGAAGCGGTATTCTTTGAGATCGACAAGAATAGTGGCGATCTTGTCCGAGTTCTCGTTCGCGATCCAGGAGGAATCGGAATTGAATTTTCTTTCGCTAACTGGCGGATGGATCCCCAGGTGCCGGATTCGCTCTTCCGTTTTGACGCCCCCAAAGGAGTGGCCATTGTCAATGGAGAATTGCCGCTGGGAAACTCTGCCGTAAAACATTAAATCTACAGGCGTTCCGGTACCCCTTTCCTACGGAGCACGGCCAACCATTGAGGCCTACCCCGCATATCATCCAGTTGAGGTAAACTGAAGGCCTATGGGGGAATTTGTCTGCCGCGTGGCGGATTCTGAGGGACGTGTTTTCTCACACGTCGAGGCTGCGAGCTCACCGGACGAAGCGCGCCAGAAGCTCGCGGACCGGGGTTTGTATATCTACTCGGTGGAATCGCGGGGCGGCCGACTTGTCAGCCTCATTCGACGGAGAAGCGACCGCCAGATCGGCGGCTCGGAATTTCTCATCCTAAACCAGCAATTCAACACGCTCATCAAAGCCGGGTTGCCGATTCTAAGGGCCTTGGACCTCCTCGCCGATCGCGCCAGTTCACCCAAACTCCGGCCGGTAATTTCGCAAATTCGGGATCGCGTCCGCGAGGGAAAGTCACTCTCCGAAGCGGTGGCCGAAGCCGGCGTATTCTCGAAAGTTTATTCCACGGCCATCCTGGCAGGAGAAAAGAGCGGAAACCTGCCCGGCGTTCTGGACTACTACATCGCCTACCAGCGCGTGAGTACCGGCGTTCGCAAAAAGATTCTGGCGACTCTGGTCTATCCTGTGCTGCTGATCAGCGTGGCCATCATCATCGTCACGTATCTCGTTACCGCGGTGATCCCGAAGTTTGCCCTGCTCTATAAGGATTTGAACGTAGACCTGCCTGCTCCCACCCGGCTGTTGATTGCCTTGACGGTGGATTACCGTTTCGCGTTCCTGGGAGTCATAGCGCTGTTGGCGGTGGCCGTCGCGGGAGTTTTCTTGTGGTCGCGCACGGAGGAAGGCGGAACTGCCTTCGACCGTTTCAAATTCCGCTTGCCCGTCGTTGGAGACACACTCCTCAAGTTTCAGGTAGCGCAGTTCTCGCGTACCTTAGCGACTCTCCTGACGGGAGGCACCCCGCTCGTCGCGGGATTGCACACGGCGACCGACGCCATCACAAGCAAGCTACTGCGATCCACGGTCTCTCAAGCGACCCAGCGGGTGCGCGAAGGGGAATCCCTCCATGTCGCCCTCGCCTCGAGTAACGTCATGCCGGAAATGGCGCTGGAGATGATCGAAGTGGGCGAATCGAGCGGCGCACTCTCTCCCATGCTGACCAGCGTGGCCGAGTTTTACGAGGAGGAAGTCAACTTGCGATTGTCTGCGCTCGTGTCCGTCATCGAGCCTGTTCTTCTCGTTTTCATGGGATTGTTGGTTGCCTTTATTCTGATTTCGCTATATTTGCCAATCTTTTCTTTTTCCATGACGGGAGCGCCTAAATAAGGATTCATGGCTACCACAGAACAACTTCCTCCTTCCCCCGAGCTGCCCGGCAGTGACGAGCAGCACGAACGCGATTTCGCTCGCAAGCTCGCCGAGCGGTATCGCCTTAGTTTTATCGATCTCAAAGAGCAACGCATCGATCCCGAATTGTTCCGAACCATCCCCGCGGACCTGATGTTTCGCTACAACTTCGTGCCTCTGGAAGTGCAGAACAACGTTTTGTCGATTGCCGTTGCCGATCCTAGCGTGCAGATGAACGACGAGCTGCCGCTGCTCCTCGGCAAGAAGCTCGCCATCCGCGTCGCCACTGCGCGCCAGATCGGCGACCTGCTGAAACGCACCGAACAATCGCAGCGCGTTCTCGAGCAAGCCACCGAAGCATTCACTCTCCAAACCTCCAAGGAAGAGGAAGAGAGCGAAGAAACAATTTCAGGGGATCGGCTCACCCGCGACAGCACCGCCAGCCCGGTGGTCCGCCTCGTTGAAACCGTTATCTTTACCGCGCTCGAACGCCGCGCCAGTGACATCCACATCGAAGCGCGCGATACCGAAGTCGCCGTCAAGTACCGCATTGACGGAGTCCTGCAACATGCCATGCAGCCCATCTCCAAAGAATGGCATTCGACGGTGCTCTCGCGCATCAAAGTGCTCAGCGACCTGGATATCGCCGAGCGCCGCATTCCTCAGGACGGACGTTTCCGCGTTAAGTACAAGGGGCGTTACATCGACTTGCGCGTGTCCATCATGCCGGCAAGCCACGGCGAAGACGCCGTTCTTCGCGTCCTCGACAAGGAAACGCTTTCGGAAAAATTTCATAGCCTCAGCCTGGACGTCGTCGGTTTTTCTCCGGAGGAAACGCGCCGCTTTCGCCGCTACATTCGTGAACCCTACGGCATGGTCCTCGTAACCGGTCCGACGGGCTCCGGCAAGACGACTACGCTTTACGCCGCCATCAACGAGATCAAAACTGACGAAGACAAAATCGTCACCATCGAAGACCCCGTCGAATACCAGCTCCGGGGCATTACGCAGATTCCCGTGAACGAGAAAAAAGGCCTGACGTTTGCGCGCGGCTTGCGCTCCATCTTGCGCCACGACCCGGACAAGATCATGGTCGGCGAAATCCGCGACCAGGAAACCGCCCAAATCGCGATTCAATCGGCGCTCACCGGCCACCTCGTCTTCACCACGGTGCATGCCAACAACGTGACCGACGTCATCGGCCGCTTCATCAACATGGGCGTCGAGCCTTATAACTTTGTCTCCGCTCTGAACTGCATTATGGCCCAGCGTCTGGTCCGCGTGATTTGCCCCAATTGCAAGAAGCAGAGAAAATATTCTCCGGAAGAACTCAAAGAAGCCGGCCTGGACCCGGCCGCTTGGGCCAATGGCGTGTTTTCCGAGGGCGCCGGCTGCTTGGAGTGCTCCGGCACCGGCTATCATGGCCGAACGGCAATTTGCGAGCTGCTCGACCTGACGGATCGCATCCGGGAAATGATCATAGATCGCCGGCCGACTTCGGAAATCAAGCGCGTCGCGCGCGAAGAGGGAATGATTACGCTGCGGGAGAGCGGCCTCGCGAAAACTCGCGCGGGTGTCACGACGATAAAGGAAATTAACAAGGTGACGTTCGTTGAGTAGCACCGCCACATTCCGTCAAGGCGTGTACCAAAGCGAGTTCGCGCGCAAGGTGGCGCGCTGGCTCGATGCCATGCCGCACCCGCCGTTAGCCATCGAAATTTCAGCCGAGCGCGTGGCCGCAGCCCGCTGGAGCCGTACCGGTTCTCTCGATGGGTTTGCCGTGGAAGTCCTGCCGTTGGGCGCGATTGTCCCTTCCGCGGTGGAAACCAACATAGTGAACATCGCTGCAGTCAAATCTGCCGTGGCAAGCGCCATCGATCGTTTGCGCGGCAGGGACGAAGACGTTGCCTTGATCCTGCCGGATCCCGTGATTCGCGTGTTCGTACAGCATTTCGAAGAGTTTCCGCGGTCGCCCCAGGAAGCTATTCCCATGTTGCGCTGGAAGCTGAAGAAAAGCGTGCCCTTTGAAGCGGACGAGACCCTGATTTCATATATGCGCCAGGCGCCGCGCGAAGACGGCGTCGATGTCGTGACCGCGCTCGCGCGCCTGCGCATCATCCGGGAGTACGAATCCCTTGCCGAAGGGGTTGGCCTGCGTCCCGGCGTGGTGCTCAGTTCGTCCCTTGCAGCGGTTTCGCTTCTCGATGAGGAAAAGCCTACGTTGCTCGCGCGGGTCTCGGGCTTTGCTCTTACCACTGTAATCGTACGCAATGGCGTGCTCTGCGGCTATCGCTGCACGGAGCTTCCTGCCCGCGGGATTGAACTCACACCACAGATGCTGCTCGAGGAGATTTTCCCCGTTGCAGCCTACTATCAGGACACCTGGCAGGAGGGAATTCAATCGGTTCGAGTCGCCGGACTGAGCTCCCGCCTGCCGGAATTTGTCCGGCCGCTCGAAGAGGAGTTTCACTGCCAGGTAACGTCTTTGTTGCACTCGGCCGTTTCCGACGGGCGCATCAAGGAAGAAGCACGTTCGCTCGCAGACCGCGAACTCGAAGGTTTGATCGGCTGGATGTTGCAGCGTGGCTGAAAACGATTTCCGGAGACTGGAGCAAGCGAAGAAATGCGAATTCGGCTCAATTTAGCGACGAAAGCGCTGGAAACGCACCGCAGATTTCTGGCGGGCGCCGGGCTTATCTCGTCCGTAGCGGGCATCATTTTTCTCGCGCTCGGCTGGCACGTCTATTCCGTGCGCAAAATCGACGCGGAGCTGCGTGCCCGTACGCAGAAAACGCGCCAGGAAATGGCGAAGCTTGAGGCGCAGCGCAGCGAGCTGGAACGCTATTTCAACCAGAAGGACATCGCTGAACTGAATGCCCGCGCCGCTTTCATCAACGGCATTATTGATGCAAGCAGCTTTAACTGGACGCAGATGTTCATGGATCTGGAGCGCATTCTTCCCGGCGGCGTGCACGTCGTCAGCATCGAGCCGAAGCAAGTACAGGGACACGTCGAGGTAAAACTCACCGTGGGCGCCACCAGCGACGAGGCCGAATTGAAATTCCTGCGTGCTCTCGAGGGATCCAGGGAATTCACGCAAGTTCAAGTCCAGGGTATTCGCGTCCCCAATCAAACCGGGAATCAGAGCGGCGATCAAAAGGTCATCCAGCTCACTACGGTCTATTCGAGGATTTGATGCGGCGCGATTTCACATTTCGCAAGCAAGCCATCATCGCCGGAGTGGTTCTCCTTGTACTTGCCGACGTGGCGCTTGCTGCTTACGGTTGGCAGCTCGCCTCCGCTCCGCAGTCGCCGCGGGACGTGTTTTCCCTGGAACTGAGGCAGCATGACCTCCTTAAAGCGGACATCAAGCGCGCCCAGGATATTCGAGACAAAATCCCCGCGATTCAGAAGGATTTCGACCAGTTTGAGCACTCACTCTTTCCTGCGAGCTCTGGCTACTCCTCCGTCAGGTCGGAGCTTGGCGAGCTTGCCCGGAAATCCGGGATTCAACTCGTGGAGCTCTCCTTCAAACCATCGGAGATTCCAAACCGCGGAATGACGCAAGTGGCAATCGACGCCACGGTCGACGGAGACTACAAGAGCGTGATCCATTTTCTGAACGGTCTCCAGCGCTCGCCCAATCTCTACGAAGTGGATGCATTGGCGCTGGCTACGGAGAGCGCAAATCAAGGCCCATCCGGGACCATTAAGGTTACGGTGCACCTCAAGACCTATTTTCGGACGGCCTCATGAAGCAGCAGAAAGAACTCGTCGTGCTCGTCGTGCTTCTGCTCATTGCTGGAAATATTTGGTATTGGTTTTTCTTTCGCCACAAGACTTCCGCGCCTGCCAGCGCCGTTGCCGTGACGCAGAATTACAACAGACTGCTCTCCGTCGAAAACCCCGCTCCTCATACAGATCGGCGGGAGGCGGCCCGTAAATCCGAGTACAAGAGTAACGGCCGGAATCCCTTCAGCCCGATTGCTCCGCAGCCGCCCCAGACGCCGGATCAAGTTGTCAAAAGGAAGGAACCCTCAGGTCCGCAGGTTGAGCCACCTCCACCGGCACTCACGATCCCAGCGAACATGCACTTCTTCGGCTACGGAACAGTCCCCAACGGCACCGCCCGCCGCGCCTTCTTCACCGATGGCGAAGACGTGTACATCATTTCCGAGGGCGAGGTCTTGCTGAATCGATTCCGCATTCTCAAGGTCAACAACGCCAGTCTCGACTTCGAAGAAGTTTCTTCCGGACGCCACGGCACAGCAAACCTCGAGGAGCAGGGAGCGACTCCATCCGCATGACGGTGCGGCGCCAACGAACGGCAGCAAACCGTAGCGAGCGCGGATATGCCTTGCTTATGGTCGTGTTCCTCGTCACTGTCTTGCTCATTTCCGCCATTGCGGTTGCACCGAATATCCTGACGGAGGGCAAACGCGAAAAAGAAAAAGATATGATTTGGCGCGGAAAGCAATACGCTCGCGGCGTGAAACTCTACTACCGCAAAATGGGGCGCTTTCCGACTTCTCTTGACGACTTGACCAAGCCAAAGGTTGGCTCCCTCCGCTTCATGCGCCAGGAATACAAAGACCCCATGAACAAGGAAGATGGGAAATGGCGCCTCATCTACGTCGGCGCCGCTGGACAGCTCATCGGAAGCCTAAAACCTCCTCAGAATCTGCAGATTCCTCAACCCACTGCTCCGGGTGCTCCCGCGAATCCCCCAGGGGGAACTGGAACGCCGCCGCCCGGCTTGAACAGCCAGGCCGGCCAAACGGGAAATCAGCCGGGAGGGACCCCAATCGGCACGAATCCCCCGGGAACGACGGGAACTCCTGTGAGCGCCGACCAAGGGGACGCGCAATCAAATCCTCAACCGGGTTCTAGTTCCGACACGTCGACCATCATCGGAGGCAACATCATTGGGGTGGGGAGCAAGATCAACAAGCGTTCCATCATGGTCTACGAGAAGGCCAAGAACTATCGGCTGTTCGAGTTCATTTGGGACCCATCGAAAGACAACGTGGGCGTCGGCCAGCCGGGCATGCAGACGGGAACGGGCCTGGGCCAGCCACCGGGCCAAACTCCGTTTGGTCAGCAGCCCGGGCAGACTCCATTTGGTCAGCAGCCCGCGCAGAATCCGTCCAATCCGCCGCAGAACCCGCCGCAAAATCCTCCGCAGCAATAGTTCTTATTGGGCCTGGTCCGCGAGAGGCAGGGAAGTGGCGGGCAATGTTCCCGCGCCCGCGGCACGTTTCTTCTGAGTGCTGGACTTGCTGTTCTCATAGCTGCGCTTTACCCGGCGCACGTAAGAAATAGTTTCCGGGAAAGGCGGCACGCGCCCGTAATGTTGGATGCGCTCCGGTCCTGCGTTGTAGGCAGCCAGCGCGAGCGCCAAATTGTTGTTGTACTTCTGCAGTAGCTCTCGAAGATAGCGCGTTCCCGCATCAATATTTTCCTGCGGATCCTCGATGTTGCGCACCCCTAGCCGCGCCGCGGTTTCCGGCAAGAGTTGCATCAGCCCGCGTGCCTTCTTGCGCGAAACCGCTTTCGGGTCAAAGTTGGACTCCACCGCAATCACGCTGGTGATCAAATCCGCATCCACTTTGTAGCGTGCTGCGGCAGCTTCGACCAACTCGCGATAGGGAGGTTTCACGGCAGGTGTTGGCGGCACGGATGTGAAGACTTCTTCCGGCTCGATGGCCACTACCTCTTCGGCGGCAATCTCTACAGAGCCACCTTTCATCTGCAAACGGTATTTATCGCCGTTGAGTTGATAGCTTGTCACCGTCAGCCGCTGGCCGCTGCGAAGCACAACGTATTCTGCTCGCAGCGCTGGCGCGCCAAGTAGCGTGAGCGGAAGCAACAGTGCAGCTCGCTTCAAGCGCACGATGCAGCCTCCCGGAATGCAAAATGCTCGATGGCCGCGGCCACGCCACTTTCGTCGTTTGTCCCGGTTTCGTGCCAGCCATACGCCTTCAATTCCGGCACGCTGTTTCCCATCACCACGGGAATCCCAGCGAACTCCAGCATTTCCAGGTCATTATGATTGTCGCCGATGGCCATCACTTCCTCGCGCGCGACGCCACGCACCGCTGCCCATTCCGCGAGCGACGATCCTTTCGAGCACTCCGGGCGGATCACGTCGATCATCGCAAAGTCTTTGCTCTCGTAAGAGGTCACGGCAAGTCCATACTCTTCCGCGAAAGACGCCCCGCGCAGCGCTGCCTCCGCCTCCCGCATCGCCGCGACTTTTCCGGAGAACATCACCTGGATGGGATCCTCTGTCAGGCAGGTTTCCAAAGGATTCGCCAGCCCGATGAACTCCAAGTTGCGCGAGTAGTAGGCGTAGCGCATCGAGTCGTCCGGATCCAGCACTTCGAGCATGACCTGGTTTTCGTGTGGCCGGTCGAAAACCACGGCGGCGCCATCGCGCCACGGCTTCGTGAGTTGCAGCACACGCTCCGAAATATCGCGTGGCAGAAGGTGCCGCAAGTGTGTCCGCCCTTCCTTCGAGCGAATCAGCGCGCCATTGTTGACAATCATCGTGAGCGGGGAATCGATCTGGCGGGCCACCGGCATGGCAAAGTCGTACCGCCGCCCGGTGACCAGCGCCACCTCGATGCCGCGCCGCGCGGCTTCCGCGATCGCCGCGCGGTTGGCCTCAGGGAGCTGCCAGCGGCTGTCGAGCAGCGTGCCGTCGATGTCCAGAGCAATCATACGCACAGCCATATCTCCATTATATTCGAAGGAGCCCCGGCCAAGGGCTGTTGCGTTCATGAGTTTCCCCATTTGTTGGGGGGGGGTACACCCCCCCCCATTAGATGGAAGACCATAAAAACAAAGGGGTTGCAAAATGGGCAATTCATAAGTACATGAAAAGAAAGGGGGAATATTCTCTGGGATGAAGGAGGGGTGAGACCCAAAATGGGAATGAGAGCGGGAGCAGAGGGAACGAAGCGTTCGGCCAGAAGTGTGGGTGACTATCACATTGAATGTTAGCATACAAGTATAGTACTTGTCAAGGTAAAAGAGCGGGAAATTTGGAAGTGATTGGCGGGGCAGGGGTTAGTGGGAAACTAGAAAGTAGAAATCAGAAACTAGAAATCGGAAAGCAGAAAATAAGAGCCCGCAATAGGGCCAGGCTTAAATTGATGAAGACAAAGAGGCTAGCGAAAGGCAGTGCCCCCCCTGCAAACTCCGCAAAGATGGACCACCTGTCGCATATCTGGAGAGTTCGCTAAGGAGAGCTGTGGCCGGCGCACTGCAGCACGCCAAGGTATGCGCTCCACGGGCCGACGGCCTCGCGGTATTGGTGGGCCATGACCCTTGAGATTTGGTGCAGATGAGTTAGGTCATGAACTGCCCAGGTCGCCAGCAGTGCTGACAGAGTAACGACTCCGAGGGAAGGATGACGTCCGCGCCGCTCGAGGTCCTCTGGCCGCAGATTCAGGGCACGCAGTTCGGCCAGGTTCTCTGACCGCAAACGGGCAAATTCATCCAATAACTGCCCCAACGACTTACCTTGCATCTCTCGTGCGTGTCCCTGACGATCGAAGGGCTCAAACGTCTTAGTCTCGCCAAATTGCAGTACTACCTTCACCCGCGGTATCCAATCCGTGCGTTCGCCGTGATTCAGATGGCGGATGATATCGAACGCGCTCCAAGTGTTTTCACCTTCATTTCGGAGGGTCCACGTTTCCGGCAGATCGCGCAGCAGCGCATTGAGGGCGGCGGGAGTTCGAGTGAGAAGCGAAATGGTGTTCTGCAAGTTGTGTTGCATCGTGCCCTCAATTCGTGGCGGCGATTTTCCAGAGACTGTGAAGAAGCAAAATCAAAAGACTGTCCCACCCGCCCTCCAGAATCGAAGGTGAGCATCGGCTAGTAGCCGACTGATCGCATCTCGGTCCACCTCATCTGGAAGCGGCGAAATTGCCTGAGCAGCTAGCGCTTCTGCCTCAAGTTGCGCGCCGAGCTCTCGAATTTCGACAAGAGAATATTTGCCCCTACGGATTTCGATCAACTCGTCCCGGTTTGGTCTAGGCAGCGTGATGCGTCCGTGCTCCATCAACTCTTTCGCTTCTCCGTACAGACGGATTACATGCATGGCGTACTTGGTGTCGTATCCATGTTTATCCTCGAGTTCGGTGCGGTGAACGTTCTTCTGCCCCTTCTGCCCGAGCAATCGTTTCATCTGGTCGTCTGCGAATCCGAGGAATGGCTTCACATGGCCCTTCGCGAGGAAAAGCTCAGGCCGGGCGGAAAAGTGGTCCCATGTCTTGGTCGTGAACTCGAGTGGCGCAAACAAGAAATGCAGAGCCGATGGATTGCCCTTGGCGGCGAGTCCTGCCCATTTCATCAGGGTATACAGGCAGACGTCCACATCTAGTGGCCCGTTGCCTCCGAGTTTGCCTCCGGTCGTGAAAACGAAATGCTCCTCGCGTTCGAGCCCAAGAAGTTTAGTCGGTGGCGGAATGTAGAGTCCGTACCAGTCGGTATCGTCGGTCGCGCCCAGTTTTGCACCGTGCGCTTGCGAGCCACCGATACACGCCATGATGAGGTTGTCTTGATGAACGAATCCGTATTGGGCGAAGTCGGGTTTCACTTTGCGGTCCTTGGTACCGTCCATAGTACCGCGCTGCCGTTGTGAGAGCCGGGTGCCCAGTACGCGGTTTTTCTGCGTGCGGGGCTCTTGACTTGGTTTTATGCGTTTGCGGCCCGCCACCCGCCACGGACTACCAATCAGGACTTGTTGGAGGGATGATCGAGTGCTTTCGCGGCGCGCCGAGGAACGCGGCAAGGTTCTTGGATGGAATGCTCTCCCGCATCATCCATTTCATCGTCGCCCATTCGTCATAGAGCACGTGAAGCGCTGCCATGACCGGCCGCGCAGGATTTCCCACGAAGCAGCAATGCCTGAGATATTCGGGGACCTCCTTGCCCGCCACCAGAGTAAAGTCCAGCCCCCGCACGTAGAAATTGAACCAATGAAAGGGGTGCTTGGAGATCTCGACTGGTGGTCGCGCGCTCCAGAGTGGTTGGTCGTGCGGCACGATCCTCACGACCATCGCCATGTCCTTCGGAAACGCTGCCTCCGCCCGCAGAAACTTCCTCAACTCCTCTCCGTAATTGCCAAAACAGAGCCGGGGACAGCCCGGCCAGTCATTCGCATGCCCCTTCCAGAAGATTCCCAAGCCAAAATGCGCAAGGCTCGCGCAATCTATCCCGGCGACATGGTCGCAGGCATAGCTCCGCATGTCGTCACTCGGAAGATACGGCGCCGTCTTCACCAGCTTCCAAAGCTCGAAGCCTTTGCCCTGCCACCCGAGGCGTGGCACGGTCCAATTCTCCCCGGATTTGTTGAAGATCTGTTCGCAGTCCCAGCAGAGGCGAAACTCGTGGATCTGCTCCGAGGTTTGCAGCATTCGCGGGCCGGTGACGAGGATGGGGTTGGGATTGGCAAGCTCCTCCGCGCGGAATCCTTTGTATACCCCTTTCGAGAGGTAGTGGCTGTCCTCCAGCTTCATTCCGTCCCGCGTACAGAAGGGACAATGTCCTACCGGCATAACCTCTTCTCCTTAACCACTCAGCAACCATTATAAGGCAAAAGTAATCCATCTAATTACCACCAACGGGACTTCTTCATCGCTCGCGCCGGTGAAGCATCCGTGGCAAGTTGAAGAGCAGAGAGATTTCTCTCTGCGCAGGGCGACGCTTTCGCAGGAGCGAAAGCGGAAGAAAAAGTCGGCCTGCTCCGTTCGAAATGACGGGGTGATGGTCGGTAAGTTGGGATGAGGAGTGGCTTAAGGATTCGGGCTGAGGTCATTCCAACCAGGATTCAGGGACTCGATCAGGGCGATTTTCTTGGATCGCCGCCATTTCTTGATTTCCTTTTCACGCGAGATAGCCGAACGGATGCTGGTGTGAGGTTCGAACCAGACGAGCTGGGTGACATTGTATTTTTGCGTGAATCCGGGAAGGATTTTTTCTTTGTGCTGGCCGACGCGGTGAGAAAGATTGCTGGTCACGCCGAGGTAGAGGACGCCGGACTTGCCGGCCATGAAGTAGACGTGGAAGGTCCGTTCCATGGGGATGGATTGTGGCATCAGGATACGTAGTCTTCAAATGCGAAGGGCAAGAGAAGAGAGATTTCTCACATTCGTTCGAAATGACGGGCAAGGAAAAGAGCAGAGAGATTTCTCTCTACGCAGGCCGACGCATTCGCAGGAGCGAATGCGGAAGAAAAAGTCGGCCTGCTCCGTTCGAAGTGACGGGGTGGCGGGGCGGCAGGGGCGCGGCCGATACGGTAGCCAAAAAGGCGTGTGCTAGACTTTTACGGTGATGGCAAGGTCTTCAAATGTTCTTGAACTGGAATGCTCTGCTTGCGGGAAGAAATATGACGCTTCCGTCGAGCAGCATCTTTGCACCTGCGGCAAGCCCCTACTCGCACGCTACGATCTGCGGCGGGCTGCCGCCACTTTGACGCTGGAGAATTTGAAACAGCGCCCCCGTAACCTGTGGCGCTACGCCGAAGTGCTTCCCAACGACGATCCGGTCTCCCTTGGCGAAGGAATGACCGCTTTGGTCCACGCTAAACGCCTCGGCGCGTCAATGCGTTGTGGGCAGGGGGGGTTGGAGCGACTTTTCATCAAAGACGAGGGGTTGAATCCCACGGGCTCCTTCAAGGCCAGAGGAATGACCGCCGCTGTCACTCGCGCCAGGCGGCTTGGCGCGAAAACTCTGGCGGCTCCCACGGCCGGGAACGCCGGCGGTGCGTTGGCAGCCTATGCCGCAGCTGCAGGGCTTCCAGCGGTCATCGTCATGCCCGCAGACACGCCCGCGGCCAATGTCATGGAGTGCCAGGCCTTTGGCGCGAAGGTCGTCAAACTGAACGGCTTGATCTCCGATTGCGGCAAGTACGTCGCCGAGCACAAGGACAGCGAGGGCTGGTACGACGTCTCTACCCTTAAGGAGCCGTACCGCATCGAAGGCAAGAAGACGATGGGCTACGAGTTGTGGGAGCAGTTTGAAGGAAAACTGCCAGACGTGATTCTTTATCCCACGGGAGGAGGCGTCGGCTTGATCGGCATGTGCAAAGCCTTCGACGAAATGCAGGAAATGGGCTGGATCGGTGAGCAACGCCCCCGCATGGTAGCGGTGCAAGCTGAAGGCTGCGCTCCCATCGTCAAAGCCTGGGAAGCGCACCAGGATTCCGCCGCATTCTTTCCCAATGCCGCGACGATTGCTTCCGGCCTGCGAGTTCCAGGCCCGTTGGGCGATCTTCTGATGTTGAGCATGCTTCGCCAAACGAAAGGGACCGCGCTTACGGTAACCGACGAAGAGATGCTGAAAGCCGGCAGGGAACTGGCTTCTCTCGAAGGCATTTTTGCCGCACCCGAAGGCGCCGCGACGGTGATTGCCGCGCGAAAGCTCGCAGCATCCGGCTGGATCAAGCCCCACGAGAGCGTCGTGCTCTTTAATACCGGCACCGGGTACAAATACACTGAGGCCTGGCAGCGCGCGCTGCAATCCGCGCGGCCCGAGTAGAATTATGACGACACGCCGGTTGTATTACGACAATGCCTTCGAACGCGAATTCACCGCGCGGGTTATGAGCTGCGAAGTTCTTCCACCGGATGTGAACTCCGGAATTACTGCCACCGTATGGGGACTGGTCCTGGACCGCACGGCATTCTATCCGACCTCTGGCGGCCAGCCGAACGACTTGGGCAAGATCGGGGACGCAAACGTCCTCGACGTCCGCGATGAAGGCGACGAAATCATTCACATCGTCGACCGTCGCCCTGAAAGTCCGGATGTAAACTGCTGCATCAACTGGCCGCGCCGCTTCGACCACATGCAGCAGCACACCGGCCAGCATCTGCTCTCCGCTATGTTCCAGGAACGCTTCGGCCTGCCCACGGTTTCCTTCCATCTCGGAGCCGAGATTTGCACCATTGATTTGCGCGGCCCGGAGCCGTCCGAGGAATTCCTCGAAGGCGCTGAACGCGCATCCAACCAGGTTATTTTCGAAGACCGCGCTGTCAACGTCCGCTATGGCACCGCGGAAGTGTTGTCGGAGCTCGGCGTTCGAAAGGAAGTGGACCGGGAGGGCATTCTCCGCGCCATCGAGATCGAGTCGGCTGATTTGCAACCTTGCGGAGGCACTCACGTCAAGAGCACCGGCCAGATCGGCTTGATCCTCGTGCGCCGCTGCGCGAAAGTCCGCCAGGACTGGCGTGTCGAATTCGTCTGCGGCGGCCGCGCGGAACGAGTCGCCCGCCGCGATTTTCAGCGACTGCGCCAGACCGCCGAAATACTAAGCTGTTCCTTCGAAGAAACAATCTCCGCCGCCTCACGTGCGCTCGCGGAGCGCGACGCGCACTTCAAGAATTTTCGCGCCATGCTCGAGCGCTTGGCCAAAGCGGAAGCAGCGCTCACGCTGCAAAACGTGCCGGCCGGGCCTCAGGGACTCCGCATCGTTTCAAGCGTGTTCGAGGATGTTACCGCCGAGTATCCGGGATTTTTTGCCACCGAGATCACCAAATCCGAGCGAACCGTCGCGCTTCTTGCCCTCTCGGAGGGCGGACACCTGGTTTTTGCCCAGCATCCCTCGTCCGGCAAGGACATGAATGTGCTGCTCAAGCAAGTTCTCGAAAAATACGGCGGCAAGGGCGGCGGCACGCGCGATTTCGCCCGCGGCCGGGTGAATGACCCATCGCAGGCGGTGGGCGCGCTTACGCTCGCGAAAGAATTATTGTCAGCAGGATAGAATCTGGGCGCGATTAGCTCGGTACTCCTCTAAGAATAACTGCGACCTTCGTTAAAATCCCCGTTGATTCGACATGTTTAACTCGCCTCATGCGAATGGCCGCCGACGCAACTTGACAACACGAACCCCCGGCGAGGGTCTGCTAACGAGACGTCGTGCGACTCGGTCATGAGGGCGCCAGGCGGGTGTCTCTTGTTTACGCCCCGCCTTGCGAATGCGGACCTCGGTTCCTTCTCGTTCAAAAGAAATTTCGTCCATGGCCAACTTCATCAAGTGGAGGCCGCGGCCGTGTTCGGCACTGAGGTTTTCGAATGCCAGAGGATCGGGAACCTTATTAGGGTCGAATCCTTGTCCCTGATCTCTGACGACGATGAACACTCCCTTGCCGCTTGCGCAGCAGCAACGGACGTGAACCAACTTGCGAGCGTCCAAGCGATTGCCGTGGAGTATCGCGTTACTCAGGGCTTCCCGAAGGGCGAGTTCAACGAATTCCTCCTCCCCGAAAACACAGCGGGATCCGGCGATCAGGCTCATCAGCCAGTCCACTAGTGGTGAGATCAGGCCGATCTCGCTCCGCACCCAGGTATGCAGTTCCAAGGGCGCATCAGTGAAATCAAATTTGCCGAGCGCCGACTGCAGGGATTTGAAACTGCCAACCCAAATCATTTCTGCAACCTCCCTTCAGGACTTACTGTTCGGCGCTTAATGTCCGGCGCCAGGAGCAGCCGTCCTAAATTTGCGTGTGAAGAAAACCAAAGGCGCCCCGAGCATGCAAGCGCAGCCCAGCAGCCAGAAGCAATCGAGAAAGCCAAGGAACGCCGCTTGCTGATGAATCATTCGCGCCAATTG
>Ga0137403_10002602_pt1 | contig 22032 bp, 18 predicted proteins | sample CZOMad2_1_16fung_FD_122057 | JGI IMG/M metagenome (GOLD analysis project Ga0137403, IMG submission 122057) | Vadose zone soil fungal communities from Angelo Coast Range Reserve, California, USA - CZOMad2_1_16fungal (Hybrid Assembly) | ecosystem: Environmental > Terrestrial > Soil > Vadose zone...
GTGCGGATCTGGATCTCCACCGGATCGCCCTTGGGCCCGATCACCGTCGTGTGGAGCGACTGGTACATGTTGACCTTCGGCATCGCGATGAAGTCCTTGAAGCGCCCGGGCACCGGCTTCCAGAGCGAGTGGATCACGCCGAGCGCGCCGTAGCAGTCGCGGACCGAGGCGGTGATGACGCGGACGGCCGTCAAGTCGTAGATCTCGTCGAACTCGCGGCCCTGGTCGTGCATCTTCTTCCAGATCGAGTAGAAGTGCTTGGGCCGGCCGCGGATCTGCGAGTCGATCCCGACCTCGGAGAGCTTGCGGTGGAGGATCGCGATGACCTGGTTGATGTCCGCCTCGCGCTCGAGGCGGCGCTTGGCCACGCGCTTCTGGAGATCGACATAGTCGCCCGGACTGAGCGAGCGCAGCGCCAGATCCTCGAGCTCGGCCTTCACCTTGGCCATGCCGAGCCGGTGGGCGAGCGGCGCGTAGATGTCGAGGGTCTCCTGGGCGATCTTCTTGGCCTTCTCCGACGGCAGGTAGTCGAGGGTCCGCATGTTGTGGAGGCGGTCGGCGAGCTTGATCATCAGCACGCGGATGTCGCGCGCCATCGCCACCACCATCTTGCGGAAGGTCTCCGCCTGACGCTCCTCGCGCGAGGAGAAGGCCAGCTTCCCGATCTTGGTGACCCCGTCCACCAGGTCCGCGATCTCGGCGCCGAACTCCCGGGCCAGGTCCTCCTTGGTGGCGTGGGTATCCTCGAGCACGTCGTGGAGGAGGCCCGCGGTGACCGTGGTCACGTCCATCTTGAAGTTGACGAGCAGGCCGGCGACCTCGAGGGGGTGGGACAGGTAGGGCTCACCGGAGGCCCGCTGCTGCCCCTGATGCGAGCGCTCCGAGAACCGGTAGGCCCGATGGACGAGATCCAGGTCAGCGGTTGGCTGGTACTTGGGGATCTCCTCGATCAGCGTCTGGAGCTCGGTCAACCCGCTTCCTCCCTAGGTTGACCATCAATTGTGCCACCTAAATGCCTACATGACAAACGATTTCCCGACGGCCCTCTTAGACCTTCGCGGGCAGCTTCCGTCCACTTCGGGCAGGGCCCCGGCTCCAGGTCTCCCAGTCGAGGATCAAGGCCGCCGCGGCCACCGAGGAATAGGTCCCCGTCACCACGCCGATGACGAGGGCGAAGGCGAAATCCCGGAGGACCTCGCCCCCGAAGAGGAACAGGACAAAGGAGGCGAGGAAGGTGGTGAACGAGGTCAGCAGGGTGCGCGAGAGGGTCTGGTTGAGGGCGGAGTTGATGAGGCCGGCCAGCCCTCCCTCCCCCTTCCGCAGCCCCCCCCGCCCGCGGCTTTCCCGGATTCGATCGAAGACCACGATGGTGTCGTTGATGGAGTAGCCGACGATGGTGAGTAGGGCGGCCAGCACGGACAGGGAGATCTCGCGATTCGTGACGGAGAGCGCCCCCAGAGTCACGATGACGTCGTGGGCGAGGGCAAGGATGGACACCACCCCGCCCCGGTAGTCGAAGCGGAGGGCCACGTAGACGAGGATGCCCGCCATCCCCGCGAGCACGGCATAGAGCGCCTGGAGCTGGAGATCGCGGCCCACCTGAGGCCCCACGAACTCGATCCGGCGGATGTCCACCGCGCCTCCGTGGCTGGTGGCCAGCGCCCCCTGGACCTGCTTGGTGAGCACGTCGAGCTTTTGCTCGCCCTGGGGCAGTCGGATCAGGTATTCCTGCGCGTCCCCGAACTGCTGGATCACCGCGTTCCCCAGCTGGATGCGGTCGAGGCCACGTCGCACCGCGTCCACGCTCACGGGCTTGTCGAAGCGCACCTGGATGAGCGTTCCCCCCGTGAAGTCGATGCCGTAGTTGAGCCCGCCGTGGAGCGCGATGGACAGGAACGAGATCACGACGGCGCCGACGGAGGCGATGTAGAACCACCGCCGCTTGCCCACGAAATCGTACTTGGTATTGACGAAGATCTGCAGCATGCGGCCTTCGGCTCCTCCCGTCCTAGATCGAGATCGACTCGACGCGCCCGGTCCTCATCTTGTAGATGAGGTCGAAGACGAGCCGGGTGAAGAAGACGGCGGTGAAGAGGCTGGCGAGGATACCGATGGCGAGCGCCACCGCGAACCCCTTCACCGGCCCCGCCCCGAACTGATAGCGAATGGTGGCGGACACCAGCACCGTGACGTGCGTGTCGATGACGGTACGGAAGGCCCGGGCAAAGCCCGCGTCGATGGCCGCCCGCACCGTCCTTCCGCCCCGGAGCTCCTCCCGGATGCGCTCGAAGATGAGGATATTGGTGTCGACCGCCATGCCGATGGTCAGCACGATACCGGCGATGCCGGGCAAGGTCAGGGTGGCGTGGAGGCCGGCCATGGCGGCGAGCAGGATGAGCAGATTGAGCCCCAGCGCCAGGTCCGCGATGACCCCCGAGAGCCGGTAGAAGAGCACCATGAAGGCGACCACCGCCGCCGCCGCGGCGAGGGTCGACCAGACGCCCCGACGGATGGAGTCGGCCCCCAGCGACGGCCCCACCGTGCGCTCCTCCAGCACCTGGACGGGCGCGGGCAGCGCGCCCGCCCGCAGCACGATGGCGAGGTCGGTGGCCTCCTCGCTGGTGAAGCCCCCGGTGATCTGGGCCTGCCCCGAGGGGATCCGCTCGCGGATGACCGGGGCGGAATGGACATTGCCGTCGAGCACGATGGCCAGGCGCCGGCCCACGTTAGCTGCCGTGAGCTCGCCGAAGGCGCGCGCGCCCGCCGCGTTGAACTCCACCGACACGTAGGGCTCGCTGGTGTTCTGGTCGATGGAGACGCGCGCGGTGGTTAGATCGGCGCCGGTGAGCAGCGTCTTCTTCTGGACGACGTACGGGATCTTCCGTTCCTGCTTCGTCTCGCGATCCACCCGCCGCTGGTAGAGGAGCTCGTCGCCCTCGGGTACCCCTTCGCGCACCGCCCGCTCCGGGTCCACCTTGTCGTCGACCAGCTTGAACTCGAGCAGCGCGGTCTTGCCGATGAGGGCCTTGGCCCGCTCGGGATCCTGCACGCCCGGGAGCTGGATGAGGATACGATTGTCGCCTTGCTGCTGGATGGACGGTTCGGCGACGCCGAACTGGTCCACGCGATTGCGGATGGTCTCGAGGCCTTGCCGGACGGCCAGCTCCTTGAGTTGAGCGACCTCGCGCGGGCGCATGGCGAGGACGATTCGGCCCGCCGCCTGATCCGCCTCCTTGGTCTCGAAGGTTGTGAGCTCGGCCACCGCGGTCTGGGCCGTGCTCCACGTCTGGGCCGAGGCCAGCTCCACCACCAGCTCGGTGGAGCCGCGCCGCTCGACGCGCTTGACGGCCACGCCGCGCTTCTCCAGCGCGGCGCGCGCGCTGGCGGCCGCCCGCTCCACCTGCGCCTCCAGCGCCTTGTCGAGGTCGATGCCCAGCACGAGATGGATGCCCCCCTGGAGGTCGAGCCCGAGATTGATGGTCGGGGGCAGGAGTCCCCCCTTGCTCGCGGGGAGATGGCCGCCGTAAAGCAGCGGCTGCAGGAAGGGCGGCGGGTAGAGGTAGATTACTGAGCCCACGATGACCGCGGCCACGATGCCGATCCGCAGCCAGAGGTTTCGCCGCATCAGGCGTTGCCGTCTTTCTCACCCGCCGCGGGCACGATGCGCCCGATCGCGCTCCGGTCGAAAGTCAGCTTTACCTGATCGCTCACCCGGAGCGTGACGGTCTGCTCGTCGAGGCCCGAGACCGTCCCGTGGATGCCACTGCTCGTCACCACGCGGTCGCCCTTCTTCACGGCGGCGAGCAAGGCCTCGCGCTCCTTCTTCTGCTTCTGCTGGGGTCGGATGACGATGAAGTACATGATGGCGAACATGCCGACCATCAGGGGCAGGATCGACATGATGCCGCCGTTGCCGCTCCCGCCGCCCGGCGGCGCTGCCATCGCGTAGGCGAGATCCACCATGAAGCTCAAGCCTCCCGGCCAGACGTATCGGCGTCGGCGCCGAGGTGCGATTCTACCCCATATCGCTCGAGAAACCGAGCGCGGAATGCCCCGAAGCGGCCCTCCGTGATCACCGCGCGCATTGCCGCCACGAGCCCCTGATAGAAGGTCACGTTGTGCAGAGTGAGGAGCCGGTAGGCGAGGAGCTCGCGCGCCATGAAGAGGTGTCGTACGTAGGCCCGCGAGAAGCCGCGGCACGCCTCGCACGCGCATTCCGCGTCGAGCGGGGCGGGATCCCGCGCGAAGCGCGCGTTGCTGATGGCGAGGGGGCCCTCCGCGGTGAAGGCCTGCCCGTTCCGGGCGTTGCGCGTGGGCAAGACGCAGTCGAATAGATCCACCCCGCGCGCCACCGCTTCCACCAGGTCGATCGGCTTCCCCACGCCCATGAGATAGCGCGGGCGGTGCTTGGGCAAGAGCGCCGCGGTCAGCTGGGTCAGATCGTAGAGCACCGGCTTGGGCTCGCCCACCGCGAGGCCGCCGATGGCGTAGCCGGGCAGGTTCAGCGCCATCGCGTCCTCGGCGGCGCGCCGTCGCAGCACGGGATACATGCCGCCCTGCACGATGCCGAAGAGCGCCTGGTTCCCGTCACCCCGCGCGTGCGCCGCCACCGTGCGCACCAGCCACCGCTGCGTGCGCGCCAGCGAGCGCTCCGTCTCGGGCGCCGTCGCGGGATGCGCGAGGCACTCGTCCAGGGGATGGATGATGTCAACTCCCAGCGCGTGCTGGATCTCCACGCAGCGCTCGGGCGAGAGCATGCGCAGCGAGCCGTCCACGTGCGAGCGGAACTCCACGCCCTCCTCGCCGAGATGCCGGAGCTTGGCCAGGCTCCACACCTGGAAGCCCCCGGAGTCGGTGAGGATGGGGCCGTCCCAGCCCATGAAGCGGTGCAGCCCGCCCAGCTCGCGCACCGCCTCGTGGCCGGGCCGCAGGAAGAGATGATAGGTGTTGGCGAGCACCATCTGCGCGCCCGAGGCGCGGATGTCGCCGGGGGCGAGGCTCTTCACGGTCCCCAGCGTGGCCACCGGCATGAACGCGGGCGTGTCCACCGCGCCGTGCGGCGTCAGGAGACGGGCCCGCCGCGCGGCGCCGTCCGTGGCCAGGAGCTCGAACGCGAAGCCGCCCACGCCCCTACTCGATCAGCATCGCGTCGCCGTAGGAATAGAAGCGGTAGCCGGCGGCGATGGCGTGGCGATAGGCCGCCAGCACGAGCTCACGGCCGGCGAGGGCGGAGACGAGCACGAGGAGCGTGGAGCGCGGCAGGTGGAAGTTGGTGAGGAGCGCGTCCACCGCGCGGAAGCGATGCGGGGGGTGGATGAAGAGGTCGGCCGCCCCCTGGCGGGGCGTCACCCGACCGTCTGGGCCTGACGCCCACTCGAGCGCGCGCGTGGTGGTGGTGCCCACCGCGATCACCCGCCGGTTCGTCGCGCGAGCCCGATTGACCGCGTCCGCGGTGGCGGCGGGGATCTCCACCACCTCCGCCTCCATCCGGTGCCCCTCCACCGCCGCCGACTTGAGCGGCCGGAACGTTCCCGGTCCCACGTGCAGCGTGAGCGGGACCACCTCGGCTCCCCGCGCCCGCACGCGCGCGAGCAGCTCCGGCGTGAAGTGCAGACCCGCGGTGGGCGCGGCCACCGAGCCTTCCGCGCGCGCGTAGACGGTCTGGTAGCGCTCGCGGTCATCGGGCTTGGGAGCCGCGTACCGCTCGATATAGGGCGGCAAGGGCGGCAGGCCGTGCCGCTCCAGCAGCTCGCGCGCAGACCAGGGGGACTCGAGCGCCACCACGCGGCGGCCCTCCTTCCCTTGCCCCACCACCGCGGCGTGCGCGACGCCCCCGCCCAGCGCGATCCGCGCGCCGACCCGGCAGCGTCGCGCCGGCCGCGCCAGCGCCTCCCAGCGGCCGGGATCGAGCTCGCGGAGCAGCAGGAGCTCCACCGGCCGGCCGTCCTCGGCGAGCGCGCCGAGCAGGCGGGCCGGGATCACACGACTCTCGTTGAGGACGAGGCAGTCGTCGGACCGCAGGAGCTCCGGCAGGTCGGCGAAGCGGCGGTCCGCCCAGCGCGCGCGCGCGCGGTCCAGGACGAGCAGCCGCGAGGCGTCACGCGGGGTGGCGGGCTCCTGCGCGATGGCCGAGGGGGGAAGGTGGTAGTCGAACTGCGTGAGGTCCATCCGGCTTCGGAGTGTAGCAAATCACCCGATGCGCGCGCCGGGCGAGACCTCGAAATCGGGGCGCAGGAGGATCACCTGACCCGCCTCGTCGTAAGCCCCGAGCACGAGCACCTCGGAGACGAACGCTCCGATCTGCTTGGGCGGAAAGTTCACGACGGCGATGACCGCGCGGCCGATCAGGTCGGGGGCGGCGTAGCGGTGGGTGATCTGGGCGCTCGAGCGCTTGATACCCAGCGGCCCGAAGTCCACCCAGAGCTTGTAGGCTGGCCGCCGCGCCTCCGGGAACTCCTGGGCGTCGACCACCACCCCCACCCGCATGTCGACCTTCTCGAACTCGGCCCAGGTGAGGCCCATGCGGGGGCCCGCTTACGGGAGCGCGGCGAACTCGACGCCGGGGTAGTAGTACTGGAGGATCTGGCGCGCGGAATAGCCGAGCTGCGCCATGGACTTGGCGCCCGCCTGATCCAGCCCCACCCCGTGTCCGTAGCCGCGCCCCGCGAAGCGCGCCAGGCTGCCGTCCACCGCCACCGCGAAGAGCGTACTCTTCAACACGTCGTAACCGATCGCGCGCCGGAAATCGTTGCCGCGCAGGACGAGGTCCCGTGCGCTGCCCTGCACCGCGATCCGCGTGACGCGAAGGGAGACGCTCCGCTCCAGCACGTCCAGCGCGAGCACCCGGCCCACCCCGAGGCCCGCGCGCTGCAGCGCCGCCTCCAGCGTCACCAGAGGCATGTCGAGCGTCCAGTTGTGATGCGGAGAGTCCGACGGGAACTCCACCCGCACCGGCACCAACGCGGGCATGTTGGTGGCGGCGAAGACCACCCGCGGGTCCTCCGTGTGGCCGCCGCTGTCGGTGTGGTAGAAGGCGGGGAACAGATCGCCTTCCCAGTGCAGCACCTGCCCGCGCGTCTCGCGTACCGCGCGCCACACCGGCGAGTCCGCGCTCACTCGCCCCGCGTACTGCTGGTGCACGGTGGCGGCGACGATCTCATACGGCTTGCCCGCGTTGAGCCGGCGATGGTAGGCGGCGTAGGTCCGCGCCACGATGGCCTGGGCCTTGAGCATCTCCAGCGGCATGGTGTCGCCCGCCTCCGCCTGCACGCTCCCCGTCACGTACTCCTCGAGCGGGACCTCGTTCACCACGGTGAGGCCGTCGCCGGTTCTCCGCACCTCGACGACGCCCGGGTAGTCGATCCCTCCCACCCGCACCGCGCTCTTCCGCGCCGCCACCACGCGCAGGGCGTCGGCGCGCAGCCCCTCGCGGCCGAGGCCGCGCACCTCGAGCCCGGCGCCGCGCTCCACCACGCGGATCCAGGTGGGCGTGGCCCCGGTGAGGGGGTGGCCCGCGAGGTCATGCAGTAAGAGAGGGCCGCCCCCCAGCTCGACCGAGGGCACCCCGTCGGCGAGCGCCACGCGGATGTCGTCGCCGGCGGCGAGCGCGGGCCCTGCCCCGAAGAGCACGGCGGCCAGCCACAGCCGCGCGAGAATCAGCGGCGACCGAAGACGGCGAGGATCAGGGTGAGAACGATCGAGATGAGGAGAGAGGTGCCGAGGGGGATATAGATACTCCAGCCACCGCGCTGGACGTAGATGTCGCCGGGGAGTCGGCCGAGCCATGGCACCTTTCCTGAGAGGCTGCCCGCGAGCAGCAGAATTCCTCCCAGGAGTAGCATGACCACGCCGAAACCCACGAGGATTTTGCCCAGATCCGTCATGCCAGCGGAAGCTCTCCCTGTCCGATCTCCCGCGCCGGCCGCGCGTAGCCGAGATGCGCGTAGGCGGCGCCGGTGGCCCGGCGGCCGCTGGGCGTCCGCACGATGAAGCCCACTTTCAGGAGGAACGGCTCCACCACTTCCGCGAGCGTCTCCGCCTCGTCGTTGATGGTGGCGGCGATGGACTCGAGCCCGGCGGGGCCGCCGCCGTACTGCTCGATGATGGCGGCGAGGAAGCGCCGGTCCAGGCGGTCGAGCCCCGCCGCGTCCACGCCCTCGCGGTCGAGCGCGTCGCGCGCGATCGCCGCCGTCACCACCCCCTGAGCCTTGACCTGCGCATAGTCGCGCACCCGACGGAGCAGGCGGTTCACGATGCGCGGGGTGCCGCGGGCGCGCCGCGCGATGGCCTCCGCGCCGCTGGGCTCGAGCGGCGCGCCGAGGATGGACGCCGACCGCGTCACGATCGACACCAGATCCTCGAGCTCGTAGAAGTCCAGGTGGTGGAAGATGCCGAAGCGCTCGCGCAGCGGCGAGCTCAACATGCCGGGCCGGGTGGTGGCGCCCACGAGCGTGAACGGGCGGAGGGGGATGCGCATGGTGCGCGCGTTGAGCCCCTTGTCCATCACGAAGTTGACGGCGAAGTCCTCCATGGCGGGATAGAGGAGCTCCTCTACCACGCGCGGGAGCCGGTGGATCTCGTCGATGAAGAGGACGTCGCGCTCGCCGAGGTTGGTCAGGATGCCCATGAGGTCGGCGCCGCGGTCCAGCGAAGGACCGGCGGTGGTCACCAGCGCGGCGTTCATCTCATTGGCCATGATGGTGGCCAGCGTGGTCTTGCCCAGTCCCGGCGGCCCGGACAGCAGCACGTGATCCAGCGGCTCGCCGCGGCCGCGCGCCGCCTCCACCGAGATGCGCAGGCTCTCCACCGCCGCGCGCTGGCCGACGTACTCGTCCAGCCGCTGGGGTCGGAGCTGCCGTTCGAGCTGCGCCTCCTCGGGGAGCGCGACGCGGCTCATCACCCGCGCCTCGTCCGTCACCGGCTGCTCGCCCCGCCCGCCCGCCCGTCGCCGGCCCGCCCGTCACCAACCCGCCCGCCTCCCGCCCGGTAGATCTCCTCGAAGAGCTCCTCGGGCGTCGTGAGATCCGGGCGGCGCCCGAGCGCCTTGCCGATGAGGGCGGCTGCCTCGCTGGGCCGGTGGCCGAGCTGCTTGACGAGCACCTCGAAGACCATCCCGCGCAGGCCTTCCTCGTCCAGCGGCGGCGCGGACTGGCCGGCGGGGACCGCGGCCCCCGCGTCGGCGAGGAGCGCGAACTTCGCCACCTTGGTCGAAAGCTGGGCCACGATGTTCTTGGCCTTCTGGGGCCCGATCCCGGGCAGGCGGCGCAGATAACCCTCGTCCTGCCGCGCGATGGCGGCGGCGATGTCGCCCACCGGGGCGGCGAGCGCGCGCGCGGCCACCAGAGGGCCCACGTCCTTCACCGTGATGAGCTTCTCGAAGAACTCCTTGTCGAGCTCGGAGGTGAAGCCGATGAGCACCGGACGCGGCTGATTCTGGGTGGCGTGGTAGTGGATGGCCAGCGCCACCTCGGCGCCGCTGTCGCCGTTGGCGCCGGCCACGTCCACGAGCGCGCGCTGGGTCACCGGAGGCAGGAACACCTCGTAGCCCACGCCGCCTGCCTCCAGGATGACGCGGTCCTCGGACCTGGCCCGCACGCGCCCGCGCAGGGAGGCGATCACGAGCGGACACTCGTCGGTGGTGGTGGCGTTCGCGCTCTAATTTCCATATCCGCTCGGCTCGCCTTCGGCTGCGCCTCGCCAAACTCGGGCTGCACTCGCCGCACGGGGTTCGGCGACCGCGTGCTATTTCCATGTTCGCTCGCCTCGCCTTCGGCTGCCGCTCGCCAAACGAGCGCGCGGCCGGTGGGCGTGCGACCGGTGATGCGAGCCATGCCGGTCAGCGCGAGGCCGAGGGCGTCGGCCACGTGCGACGGCCGCGGCAGCTCCTTCAGCCCGAGAAGCGTCTGCACGCCCCGCTGCATCTGGGCCTTGCCCGCCGCGCCGTTGCCGGTGATGGCGCGCTTCACTTCGGACGGCGACAGCGCCAGCACGGTGACGCCCAGCTGGCGTGCGGCGAGATAGATGACCCCGCGGGCATGCCCCATGAGGACGGCGGTGCGCGGGAACTTGTACTCGGTGTAGAGGTCCTCGACCACCACCAGGCCGGGCGCGCGGTCCGCCATCAGCCGGTGCACCGCGCCGTGGATGGCATTGAGACGAGCCTCGAGGGACTGCCCGGCGACGGTGCTGACGACCCCCGCGTCGATCACCGTGAAACCACGCCCATCGGCCTCGAGCACCCCGAAGCCCGTATCCACGAGCCCAGGATCCACCCCCATGACCCGGAGCGTGCTAGGCCGCGGAGATGGCGTCGAGGACCTCGTCGGGAATGTCGTAGTTCGAGTAGACCGCCTGGACGTCGTCCTGCTCCTCGAGGGCCTCGATGAGCCGCAGCAGCGCCGCGGCATCCTTGCCCTCCACGCGCACGGTGGACTGCGGGATCATGGCCGCGGTGGCCTCGAGCACGGGGACGCCCTGTCCCTCCAGCGCGCTCCGCACCGCCTCCATTTCATCAGCCGCCGTCGTGATCTCGAAAGCTTTTTCCACTCGCTTCACGTCCACCGCGCCGGCGTCGAGCGCCTTCTCGAGGAGGTCATCCTCCTTGATCCGCTCCGCGTCCACCTGCACCACGCCGCGCCGGTCGAACATCCACGCCACGCAGCCCATGGTGCCCATGCGGCCGCTGTTCTTCTCGAAGGTGTGCCGCAGCTCCGGGCCGGTGCGGTTCTTGTTGTCGGTGAGGACCTGGATGAGCACCGCCACGCCGCCGGGCCCATAGCCCTCGTAGGTGATCTCCTCGTAGCTCTCCCCGGGGAGCTCGCCGGTGCCCTTCTGGACGGCGCGCTTGACGTTATCGGCGGGCATGTTGGCGGCCTTGGCCGACTCGATGGCCGCCTTGAGCCGGACATTGCCCTTGGGGTCGCCGCCCCCATTACGCGCCGCCACCGTGATTTCCCGGAGGATCTTCGAGAAGAGCTTACCCCGCTGGACGTCGGTCTTCCCCTTCTTCCGCTTGATCTGCGACCACCGTGAATGTCCCGACATGGCCCCTCACCTTCCCTCGTTGATGGATGCCTTGAGTGCCTTCACCCGCGCCAGCCGTCGCTCCCGCCGCCCCACTGCTTCCTCCCAGCGCCGCTGCTCCTCCGGGGTGGCCGGGGTGAAGGACGGGCAGGGCCGCGGCCGGAGGTCGGCCCCCAGGTGCACGTACGTCAGGTACGCGGTGCAGGCGTGGCGTGTCTCGCCCGTCATCGGCACCTCGGTGAGCACCTTCACCCCCACCTCGAGGGAGGAGGTCCCCACGTGGTTCAGCCCCGCCTTGAACGTCACCACCTCGTGGGTCGAGATGGGCGAGTAGAAATCGAGCGCGTCCAGGCACGCGGTCATGACGAGGCCGCGGGTATAGCGCATCGAGAGGATACCGCCCGCCTCGTCCACGTCCATGAGCAGCTTGCCCGGAAACATGGTGTTGCCGAAGAGCGTGTCCTCCGGCAGCACGGACCGGCTCGACTCGAACCGCCACCGCAGCTCCTCGGTGCCGTCGTCGCCGACGTCGCGCGCCCGCGTGGCGCGCCGCTGGAGCCGGTCCAGCCGGTGCCGCCGCCGCACCTGGGCCGCCTCGAACAGCGCCGCCTCGTCCGCGCCCCTCGGCAGGATGCCGCCGGGCACCGGCACGGGCCGGAAGCGCTCGTCCACCTTCACGAAGACGAGATGCGAGGACAGCGTCACCGCGCGAGCTCCGGTCGTCACGTTCTCGGAAAAGACCCGCACGCCCACCTCGAGTGAGCAGCGGCCGACGAACTCGACCTGGGCCCGCAGCACCGCCACCTCCCCCACCTTCACCGGATGGAGGAAGTCGATGTCGTCCATGGCCCCGAGCACCACGTTCCCCCTGGCCACCCGCGACGCGGCGATGGTCCCCACGGTGGCGATCCACTGCATCATCCGGCCGCCATGTATCTGCCCGGGGGCGCCCGCGTGCTCGGGAAACACCCACTGGACCATCTCGGTTACGGTGTCGGTGATTGAGGGCATCGGTCAGCCGCGGAACGTGCGCAACTCCCCCGTGTTTCTACCATGTGGCCCGTTCTCAAGTCCAGCCGGCTCCCCCGCCTCCGCTTCACGGTCGCGGGCCCGCGTCGACGAGGACGCGGTCGAGGCGGTGGAAACCGCTCGGGTGCAGCCGGAGGTTGCGCACCTCGGGCCGCGTCACCATCCAGTGCAGCCGCACGTAGAGCGGAAGCCAGGGTGCCTCGTCGGCGAGCATGGCCTGAGCGCGAGCGTAGACGCGCTGGCGCTCGAGACGGCCCGACAGCTGGCTTCCGCGAATGAAGAGATCGTCCAGGCGCGGATTCCGGAAGAAGGAGAGGTTCAGCGCGCCCGAACCCTTGCGGGCCCCCTCGCTGGTGGATAGCGGGTAGAGAAGGAGGTGGGGATCGCCGCCATCGCCGGTTGCCTCCGCCAGGACCATCTGGTGCTCGCCGTTCTGCGCGAGTCGCAGGGCGTCGGCCGGCGGCGGCGTCGACACGGTGAGGTTCACGCCGTTCGGCGCCAGCGCGCCGCGCAGCGCCTCCGCGACGCGCGCTCCGTCGAGCGGGGGCGCCGGCGGGATCACCAGCAGGCCCACCGAGATCGCACGCACCGCCCCGCCCTCGGTGAGGAGCCGGCGCGCAATCTCCCCGCGGCTCTCGGGCGGGGGCGCCGGCACCGGCACATGCCCCCACATCCCCGGCGGCAGTACGCTGGTCAGCGGGATGGCGAGGGGGTCGAGCGCAGGGCCGAGCGCGGCCTGGTTGAGGGCGGCCGCGACGCCCTGGCGGATGCGGCGGCGCCCGAACGGCTCCCGCTGGGTCTGCATGGCCAGATAGCCGATGCGCCAGCCCGGCACCGCGAGCGCCCCCGCCAGACGCGACGGCGCGCCGACGGGCACGTACGCGTCGAGCGCCCGAGCGTCAAGGTCGGCGATCGCGACCGCCTCGTCGGCCTGCTCGATGAGGACCAGGCGGCTCGTACGGGCCGTCCCCGCCCAGTAGGCCGGGTTGGCCTCGAGCACCACTCGGCCCGGCAGATTCTCGGCGAGGAGGAAGGGGCCGGTGCCGACCCATCGAGGCGAGCCGTCGGGCGCCGTGGACCCACGCACGATGGCGAGCGCGGGGTGGGCGAGCACGGTCAGGAGTGGCGCATACGGCAGCGCGAGCACGATCTGCACCGTGCGCGGATCCGGCACGCGCACCGCCTTCACCACGCCGGGGGTGCCCCGCAGGAGGCGCGGCACCACGGGGTTGGTGGCCGGCGCACCGGCCGCGCCCGGGAAGAGCACCCGCTCCAGGCTGGCGGCCACCGCGGCGGCGGACAGCGGGGTACCGTCGTGGAATCGCACGCCCTCGCGCAGACGGAACGACCACGTGAGGCCGTCGCGGGACACCTGCCACTGGGTGGCGAGCCCGGGCTCGACGTCGCTCGATCCCTCGCGGTATTGAAGCAAGCCGTCGAAGACCTGCCGCGCCAGCAGCCCGGAGGACGCCTCCGCGGCGAGCGCGGGATCCATGGTGGCCGGCAGCGCCGGCACCGCCACCCGGAGCATGGCTCCTTGCGCGCCGGCGAGGCCGGGAACGAGCAGCACCGCCAGGGCGCAAGCCCTGGCGGTACTCGTGGCGGCGAGGCGCATGCCGTAGTTATACGCCTGAACCCGCGACGCCGCGATGCTCGCAGAACCGGCAAATTTTCGTCCCTTGGACGGCACTTTTTGGAGCGGCGGAGGGCATAAGTGGTGGGAGCGGTGTCCGGAAACCCGCCATCTGCCTGGATACACTCACGTCCGGTTTTCGACCAAAGGTGGCACTGAACTTGCCCTCGGAAGGACGTGAATAGGCACAGGAAGCCGATCGACGCAAGATCGGCTTTCGTGATGGCCGAGGAACCAGGTTGATTGACGGGGTGTTTGACACGGTGAGCGGTGGTGTATGGAGCCGGGCCGAGCAAGGGAAACGTCAAATGAATTCGATGGATGTCAACGATCATTCAGGGCCAATTCCCTTGACTTGCTGCGAAACCGGCCCCTATACTGAGGCGCGCGTGGGGACTTTCGCCCCCGATGGGCGCGCCTGACGCGGAGCCCGCTGAGTCACCGAGAAAGGAACGGGCGGCCATGAAGGAGTTCGAGAAGAAACCGAATCCGAGCCGAGAGCCTTCCTCCGAAGGCATGAAGGGGCTCTCCAAGTTCCTTCCCATGACCGACTCGAATTACCGCCGGCGCCTCACCGAGTACGAGGTGCAGGTGCAGGATCTCCAGGCCTACGTGCGGTCGCTCGAGGCCGAGTCGGTACGGTTGCGCAAGAAGGTCGAGGACGCGCCGAAGGAGGCGATGGTCCTCGAGAACAAGCTGCGCGAGGCCAATCGCCAGCTGGTTCAGTCGTTCAACCAGAACGAGAAGCTCGTCAACACCCTCTACGAGGCGCGCGAGCAGATCGCCTCGCTTCGCGAGGAGGTCGACAAGCTCTGTGCGCCGCCGTCCACCTACGGCGTGTACCTGTCCGTCAACGAGGACGCCACCGTCAACATCCTCTCGCAGGGCCGCAAGGTGAAGGTGAACCTGCACCCGTCGCTCAAGGTCGAGGACATCAAGCCCGGCCAGGAGCTCGTGCTCAACGAGGGGCTCAACGTCGTCGAGACGGCCGGCTACGAGATCCAGGGCGAGGTCGTCATCCTCAAGGAGGTCCTCGACGAGGCCCGCGCGGTGGTCACCCTGCGCGCCGACGAGGACAAGGTCGGTATCATCGCCGAGCCCCTTCGCGCCGAGAAGCTCAAGGTCGGAGATCACATCCTGATGGACGGCAAGAGCGGCTACCTGCTCGAGAAGCTGCCCAAGAGCGAGGTCGAAGACCTCACCCTCGAGGAAGTGCCGGACATCAGCTACGAGGACATCGGCGGGCTCACGAACCAGCTCGAGACGATCAAGGACGCGGTGGAGCTTCCCTACCTCTACTCGGACTATTACAAGGAGCACCACCTCGCCCCGCCGAAGGGCGTGCTGCTCTACGGCCCTCCCGGCTGCGGCAAGACCATGATCGCCAAGGCGGTGGCCAACAACCTCGCCGCCCGCATCTCGGAGAAGCGCGGGGAAAAGGTCAAGGGCTTCTTCCTCAACATCAAGGGCCCCGAGCTCCTCAACAAGTACGTGGGCGAGACGGAGCGGAAGATCCGCGAGATCTTCATCAAGGCCCGCGAGAAGGCCGCCGAGGACGTGCCGGTGGTGGTCTTCTTCGACGAGATGGACGCGCTCTTCCGCACGCGGGGGTCCGGTATCTCCTCCGACGTCGAGACCACCATCGTGCCGCAGCTCCTCGCTGAGATCGACGGCGTCGAGCATCTCCGGAACGTGATCGTGATCGGCGCCTCGAACCGGCAGGATCTCATCGACCCCGCCATCCTGCGGCCGGGGCGGCTGGACGTGAAGATCAAGATTGAGCGGCCGGACGGTCCGGCGGCAGTGGAGATCTTCAACAAGTACATGACCACCGAGCTGCCCATCCACGAGGCGGAGATCCGTCAAAACGACGGCGACGCCCAGGCGGCGGTGGATCGCATGATCACCGCCACCGTCGAGGAGATGTACAACCTCGGCGACGACAACCGCTTCCTCGAAGTCACCTACGCCAACGGCGACAAGGAGGTTCTCTACTTCAAGGACTTCTCATCGGGGGCCATGATCGAGTCCATCGTGCGGCGGGCCAAGAAGCTGGCGCTGAAGCGCTACATCCACACCGCCGAGAAGGGCATCAAGATCGAGGACCTGATCAACGCCGTCCGCGAGGAGTTCAAGGAGAACGAGGATCTGCCCAATACCACCAATCCCGACGACTGGGCCAAGATCGCCGGCAAGAAGGGCGAGCGGATCGTGTACGTGAAGCCCCTCATGGGCGAAACGAAAGAAAAGAAGCGCGACGTCGAGAAGATCATCAACACCGGCCAGTATCTGTAGGAATCGAACCGCGGCGGGGGCCTCGCGCCCCCGCCGCTCCTCCCCCTCACCCTCCGCCCCGCCGTGGCCGGAGTGGTGTCCGCGGAGGCCGAGCCACCGTCCGCGACCGGGGGATTCATGGCGCTTCCGAAGGTGATGGGGATCGAGACCGAGTACGGCATCACGGTCAAGAATCAGCCCGACTTCAATCCGATCCTGTCCTCGCTTCTGCTGATCAACTCCTACGAGACCTATCGGTCCTCGCGTATCCGCTGGGACTACGAGGCGGAGAGCCCGCTGCGCGACGCGCGCGGCTTCGAGTACGCCGAGGACAAGGACGTCCCCTCCAAGGAGGAGTCGCGCCTCATCAACCTCATCCTCTCCAACGGGGCCCGGTTCTACGTGGACCATGCGCACCCGGAGTATTCCTCGCCGGAGACGACCAACCCGCGCGACTGCGTGATCTGGGACCGGGCCGGGGAGCGCGTCCTCGACCTCGCGCGCACCCGGGCGGAGGCGGTGTCGCCGCCCGAGCAGCGGATCCTCATCTACAAGAACAACACCGACTCCAAGGGCAACTCCTACGGCACCCACGAGAACTACCTCATGGACCGCAAGGTGCCCTTCGCCCGCATCGTCCAGCACCTGCTCCCCTTCTTCGTGAGCCGGCAGATCTACTCCGGGGCCGGTAAGGTGGGAGCGGAGAACAACACCGAGCATTGCGATTTTCAGATATCGCAGCGGGCGGACTTCCTCGAGACCGAGGTGGGGCTGGAGACCATGCACAGCCGCCCCATCATCAACACCCGGGACGAGCCGCACGCGGATCCCGAGAAGTACCGGCGGCTGCACGTGATCGTGGGCGACGCCAACATGAGCGAGATCTCCACCTACCTCAAGTGCGGCGCCCTCGCCCTGGTCCTGGGGCTCATCGAGGACGACGTCATCGACAAGGATCTCTCGCTGGAGAATCCCGTCCTCAGCTACCGAAAGGTCTCGCGCGACCTCTCGTGCCGGGAGACGGTCAAGCTCAAGGACGGCCGTGAGCTCACCCCGGTTGAGATCCAGTGGGAGTTCCTCGGCCAGGCTCGCCGCCATTTCGACCGCAAGGCGGCCGAGCCGTGGGTGGCGGATATCCTCACCCGCTGGGAGTCGATACTCACGCGCCTCGGCCGCGACCCCCTGTCCTGCGACCGGGAGATCGACTGGGTCATCAAGTACCAGCTCATCGAACGCTATCGCGCGAAGCACGCGATCTCCTGGTCGGACTCGCGGGTGGCGATGATCGACCTCCAGTACCACGACATCCGGCCCGGCAAGGGCCTCTTCTACAAGCTCGAGGAGTCGGACGCGGTGGACCGGCTGGTCACCGAGGACGAGGTGACCAAGGCCATCTACGATCCGCCCAAGGACACGCGGGCGTACTTCCGGGGCATGTGCCTGCAGAAATACTCCGACGAGGTGGTGTCCGCCTCGTGGGACTCGGTGATCTTCGACCTCAAGGAAGGCCCGCTGAAGAAGATCTTCATGCTCGAGCCGCTTCGCGGCACGGAGGCTCACGTCCGGCAGCTCTTCGCCGACTCGCCCACCGCGGCGGACCTGCTGCGCAACCTTGGCAAGCCCTCCGGCGACGTATGACGCCCGAGCGCTGGCAGGCCGCCTTCTCCGACTACTCGACCTCGAGCTTCTCCGACTATCTTCGCCACGCCGCCCCGCACCTGCTCCCCACGCCCGAGCCGGCGGCTCGGCCGGCTGCCTCCGACGGTCACGTGGCCGGAGTCCCGCACGGCACCACCGTCCTTGCCCTGCGCTACCGCGACGGCGTGGTCATGGCGGGCGATCGCCAGGCCAGCGAGGGCTATCAGGTGGCCCACCGGCGCATCGAGAAGCTGTTCAAGTCGGACGATCTGTCCGCGGTGGGAATCGCCGGCGCCGCCGGCCCCGCCATGGAGATGGCGCGCCTGTTCCAGACCGAGCTCGAGCACTACGAGAAGGTGGAGGGCGAGAACCTCTCCCTCGACGGCAAGGCCAACCGGCTCGGCGCGATGATCCGGGCCAACCTGCCCATGGCCATGCAGGGCCTCGTGGTCGTTCCCATCTTCGCGGGCTTCGACGAGCGCGCGGGGGTGGGCCGCCTGTTCAAGTACGACGTGACCGGCGGGCGGTACGAGGAGACGGACTACTTCGCCCAGGGCTCTGGCGGCAAGGACGCGCGCGACTCGTTGAAGAAGCGCTTCCGCCGGGACATGAGCCGGGACGAGGCGGTGCGGGCGGCGCTGGAGGCGCTGCTCGATGCCGCCGACGAGGACCTCGGCACCGGCGGGCCCGACTTCCAGCGGGGTATCTTCCCCACCGTCAAGACCATCAGCCGCTCCGGGATCACCGACCTAACGGACGATGACGTCCGCCGGCATCTCGAGGCGATTCTCTCCGACCGGGGACGCAACTGATGCCGCTGCCGTATTACGTCTCGCCGGAGCAGATGATGAAGGACAAGGCGGAGTATGCCCGCAAGGGCATCTCCCGCGGGAAGGCCATCGTCGCCATCGAGTATCGCGACGGCATCCTCCTGGTGGCGGAGAACCCCTCCACCCTGCTCCACAAGATCTCGGAGATTTACGACCGCATCGCCTTCGCCGGCGTGGGCAAGTACAACGAGTTCGAGAACCTGCGCGTGGCGGGGGTGCGGCACGCTGACGTCAAGGGCTACTCCTACTCGCGCGGCGACGTGAGCGCGAAGTCCCTCGCCAATGCCTACTCCCAGGGGCTCGGCAACATCTTCACCCAGGACATCAAGCCCTTCGAGGTGGAAGTGCTGGTCTGCGAGGTGGGGGAGGGCGACGGCGGCAAGAACGAGATCTACCACATCCTCTACGACGGCACCATCGAGGACGAGAAGAACTATGCCGCCATGGGTGGCCAGTCGGACGAGATCCGCCGCTACCTGAAGGAGAATTTCCAGGAGGGGCTCGATCTCGCCGCCGCCATCCAGCTCGGAGTGCGGGCCCTCATGGTCACCCAGAACAAGAGCCTCACCGAGCGCGACCTCGAGGTCGCGGTCCTCGACCGTACCAAGGAGCGTCGCAAGTTCCGCCGCATCCCGGCCGAGGTGCTGCACCAGTTGCTCACCCCGGGCGCCTGAGCGCAGCACCGCTCGATTCTTGCGTCACGCCGCCTCGCCTGCTACCCTGAGGGCCACATGAAGCGCCGGATCTTCGGGATGGAGAACGAGTACGGCCTGACCTGCACCCTCAACGGTCAGCGTCGGCTCTCGCCCGACAACGTCGCCCGCTACCTGTTCGAGAAGGTCATTCCCGGCGCCCGCAACGCCAACGTCTTTCTCGAGAACGGCGCGCGCCTGTACCTCGACACCGGCTTCCACCCGGAGTACGCCACGCCCGAGTGCGACGACCTCGTGGAGCTCGTCACCCACGACAAGGCCGGCGAGCGGATCGTGGAGGATCTCCTCCATCAAGCGGAGAAGCGCCTGCGCGAGGACGGGATCTCCGGCAACATCCTCCTCTTCAAGAACAACACCGACTCCGCGGGGAACTCCTATGGCTGCCACGAGAACTACCTGGTCAGCCGCGACGTGTCGTTCCAGCGGCTCGCCGAGGGGCTCATCCCCTTCTTCGTGACCCGCCAGATCTTCGCCGGCGCGGGCAAGGTGCTCCAGACGCCGCGGGGCTTCCACTACTGCCTCTCGCAGCGCGCCCAGCACATCTGTCAGGAGATCTCCGGCGCCACCACCTCCTCGCGCTCCATCATCAACACGCGCGACGAGCCGCACGCGGACGCCGAGAAGTACCGCCGGCTCCACGTCATCGTGGGCGACTCCAACATGTCCGAGGTGGCGACCTATCTCAAGGTGGGCACCACCGCGCTCATCCTGGACATGATCGAGGACGGCCACTTCGACCGGGACTACAGCCTCCAGTCCCCCGTTCAGGCCATCCGGGACATCAGCCACGACGCGACCCTGCGGGAGACGGTACGGCTCAAGGACGGGCGCTCCATCACCGCCCTCGACCTCCAGACCGAGTACCTGGAGGCCGCCACCCGCTACGTGGCCGCCATCGACGCCGATCCCGTCACCCACGACGTGCTCGCGCGCTGGACCACCGTCATCGAGGCCCTGCACACCGACCCCATGAAGCTCGAGCGGGACGTGGACTGGGTCATCAAGTACAAGATGATCGACGCCTACATGACCAAGCACCGGCTCTCTTGGCGCGACCCCAAGGTCTCCCTGATGGACCTGCAGTACCACGACATCCGACCGGATCACGGGCTGTACTTCCGCCTCCTGCAGCGGGACTTCATCGACCGCATCACCACCGAGGAGGAGATCGAGCGCGCCAAGCACCTGCCGCCCCAGACCACGCGCGCGCGTCTCCGCGGCGAGTTCATCCGCCAGGCCAATCTCAAGGGGAAGGACTACCGCGTGGACTGGGTCTACCTCAAGCTCAACGACCCCGAGCGCGAGACCATCCTCTGCAAGGATCCGTTCCAGAGCCACGACGAGCGGGTGGAGCGGCTGATCCGCTCCTTCTAGCCGGCGCGCCGCGCACGCGCCACTGCGCGACGAGCGCGGCCGCGCGCGGGTGGGTCCAGGCGGTACAATAGAAGCGTGAGCCTTCCCGCCGCCACCGTCCGTGCCCTCGTCACCGGCGAGCACGGTGACCCCTTCGCGGTGCTTGGTCCCCATGCGGAATCGGACGGGGGCCTCGTGGTCCGCGCCCTTCTGCCCGACGCCCGGGGTGTCCAGGTGGTTCCGCGCGAGGGCGGCGAGCCGGTACCGTTGCCGCGCGTGCACCCAGGCGGCTTCTGGGAAGGACGGGTTCCCGCGCCGACGGGAACAGCGCCGGCCGCGTTCGTCTATCGGCTGCGCGTCACCGATTCCGCCGGACACGCCACCGAGCTCGAAGATCCCTATCGCTTCCCGCCCAGCCTGACCGATCTCGATCTCCACCTCCTGGGCGAGGGCACGCACTACCGTCTCTACGACAAGCTGGGCGCCCATCCGGCGCGGGTCTCCGGCGTGGACGGCTACCGGTTCGCGGTGTGGGCGCCGAATGCGCGGCGGGTGAGCGTGGTCGGCGACTGGAACGGCTGGGACGGCCGGCGTCACCCCATGCGCCTCCACCCCGCGAACGGCATCTGGGAGCTCTTCGTCCCCGGGGTGGGTGACCACGTCCGCTACAAGTTCGAGATCCTCTCCGCCTCGGGCGCCCCCCTGGCGCTGAAGGCGGACCCCTTCGCCTTCGCCTTCGAGCCCGACACGCCGCGCACCGCCGCCGTCACCTGTCCTCTGGACCGCCGCGTCTGGGGCGACCAGGCCTGGATGGCCGAGCGCGGCCGGCGCCATGCGCTGGGCGAGCCGCTGAGCATCTACGAGGTGCATCTGGGGTCGTGGCGGCGCGTGCCCGAGGAGGGCGATCGCTTTCTCAGCTATCGCGAGCTCGCCCCCCGCCTCGCCGACCACGTGACGGCGCTGGGCTTCACCCACGTCGAGCTGCTCCCGGTGATGGAGCATCCCTTCTACGGCTCCTGGGGCTATCAGACCATCGGCTACTACGCGCCGACGCGGCGCTACGGCGAGCCCGACGACTTCATGGCCTTCGTGGACCACCTGCACCAGCGAGGAATCGGCGTCATCCTCGACTGGGTACCCGCGCATTTCCCCCAGGACCCCCACGGGCTCGCCTACTTCGACGGCACTCACCTCTACGAGCACTCCGATCCGCGGCTACGCGAGCACCCCGACTGGGGCACGCGCGTCTTCAACTACGGCCGCACCGAGGTCGCCAACTTCCTCATCGGGAATGCGCTCTTCTGGCTCGACCGCTACCACCTCGACGGGCTCCGGGTGGACGCGGTGGCCTCCATGCTCTACCTGGACTACTCCCGGAAGGCCGGCGAGTGGGTCCCGAACGCCCAGGGCGGCCGGGAGAACACCGACGCGGTCGCGCTGATCCAGGAGGTCAACTCCACCTGCTACCGGCGGGCCCCCGGGGTCATGATGATCGCCGAGGAGTCCACCGCCTGGCCGGGCGTGACCCGGCCGGTGCACC
>Ga0137403_10002603_pt1 | contig 22030 bp, 20 predicted proteins | sample CZOMad2_1_16fung_FD_122057 | JGI IMG/M metagenome (GOLD analysis project Ga0137403, IMG submission 122057) | Vadose zone soil fungal communities from Angelo Coast Range Reserve, California, USA - CZOMad2_1_16fungal (Hybrid Assembly) | ecosystem: Environmental > Terrestrial > Soil > Vadose zone...
CAGCCCCAGGTGCTCCTTGGGCGTGACGTAGCAGAGCATGGCGGTGCCGAACCAGCCGATCATGGCGGCGCCGATGGCGGAGGTGATGTGGTCATAGCCCGGCGCCACGTCGGTGGTGAGGGGGCCGAGCGTATAGAACGGCGCCTCGTGGCAGGTCTCGAGCTGCCGGTCCATGTTCTCCTTGATGAGGTGCATGGGGACATGCCCCGGTCCCTCGATCATGACCTGGCAGTCGGCCTCCCAGGCGACCTTGGTGAGCTCGCCGAGGGTGTCCAGCTCCGCGAACTGCGCCTCGTCGTTGGCGTCGGCCTGGCACCCGGGGCGGAGGCCGTCGCCCAGCGAGAAGGACACGTCGTAGGCGGCCATGATCTCGCACATCTCGCGGAAGTGGGTGTAGAGGAAGCTCTCCTCGTGATGCGCGAGGCACCACTTGGCCATGATGGATCCCCCGCGCGAGACGATGCCGGTCACCCGCTTCGCGGTCAGCGGCACGTAGCGCAGGAGGACGCCCGCATGGATGGTGAAGTAGTCCACGCCCTGCTCGGCCTGCTCGATGAGGGTGTCGCGGTAGATCTCCCAGGTGAGCGCCTCCGCCTTGCCGCCCACCTTCTCCAGCGCCTGGTAGATCGGCACCGTGCCCACCGGCACCGGTGAGTTGCGGAGAATCCACTCGCGCGTCTCGTGGATGTTCTTGCCGGTGGAGAGATCCATGATGGTGTCGGCGCCCCAGCGGGTGGCCCACCGCATCTTGTCCACTTCTTCCTCGATGGAGGAGGCCACGGCGGAGTTGCCGATATTGGCGTTGATCTTCACCAGGAAGCGGCGGCCGATGATCATCGGCTCGGTCTCCGGGTGATTGATGTTGGCGAGGAGGATCGCCCGCCCGCGGGCGACTTCGTCCCGCACCAGCTCGGGGGCCATGCGCTCGCGGCCGGCGACGAACTCCATCTCCGGCGTGATCTCGCCCCGCCGCGCATAGTGCATCTGGGTGACGCAAGCGCCGGGCCGGGCGCGGAGCCCCCAGCGACCGCCCGCGCCGGGCTCGACATCACCACGGCTGAGGATCCAGTGGCGCCGCAGCGGGGGGAGTCCCTGCTTGAGGTCGGGCGTGAAGTCGGGATCCGTGTAGGGACCGGAGGTGTCATAGAGCCGCAGCCGCTCGCCGTTGGTGAGGGCGATCTCTCGAATCGGCACACGGATGGAGGGATCGGAGCCGGAAAGGTAGGTCTTCATGTGGCCTCCCTACGCTGGCATTACCCAGGTCAGGTTGTTGGCGGTCGGTGGCCCGATTGCCACCCTCTCAGCCCGGTCATAAGCCGAGCTCCCGCGCAGGATCTGCGTGGAGAAGCGTACGGCCGCGCCCCTGGCCAGTCAAGGCGGGGATAATCCGGCGGCCTGACGCAGGGCGACGTTATACTGGAGTGTACGGAGTTGTCGGCGGGTCCCAATTCTGAGCACCGTCCCCGAGGCGAGAACACCGAATGGTATTCACGTTCCGATGACCGGCCAATCCGGCGCGCCCCAGGATTCAGCGACTCGTGAGCTCGAGGTCTTTGCCGAGTCGAGCTGGCTGGTGGCGTCCACCCTCGACCTGGGCGAGGTCCTCGAGCGCCTCGCCGACGTGGCCCAGACGCGGCTGAGTGTCGACATCGTCCGCATCTGGCTCCTCGACGCTCGCACCGGCCTGCTCACCCTTCGGGCCGAGACGGGGACGTCGGGCCAGCCGGTCGAGTTCGTGCAGGCGCTCAGCGTGGGCGAGGGCCTCGCCGGACGGGTGTTCGAGACCCAGGAGCCGCTCGGGGTGACCGACGTCATGCAGGACGCGCGGGTGCGGAACCGCACGTGGTTCGAGGCCGAGGGCGTCCGTTCCGCGATGCTGGTGCCCATCCTCCTCGACACGAGTCCCATCGGAATCATCGCGTGCATGACGCGGACGCGGCATGAATTCGCCCCCGACGAGGTCAAGCTGGCCGCCGCCGTCGCCGCCCCCGCCGCCACCGCGGTGCGAAACGCCGGGCTCTACGCGGAGGCCCTGCAGCGGCTCGACGAGATCCAGGCCTTCCAGCGCGTGACCTCGGAAACCCTGTCCTCGCCGGATCTGGAAACCGCGCTGCGCGCCGTGCTGCGGGAGACGCGGCACCTCCTGCGGGCGGACGGCGCCTTCTGCTCCTTCGTGGACTCGACCGGCCGCGACGTGGCGACGGTGGTCACCCTGGGCGCCCGCACCGCCGAGTTCCCGCGCGACCGCATCGCCCCGGGCGAGGGAATGAGCGGCCTCGTCCTCGACCAACGCCGGGCGGTGCGGACCGGCGCGTACCTGACGGACCCGCGGTTTGTCCGCGCCCCGCACCTCGAGGAATGGGCCCGCGCGGAGGAGACCCAGGCGATGATCGGCGCGCCCATCCTCGACCGCGATGGCCGCGTCATCGCGCTCCTCTGGGCGTACAACCGGAGCGCCACCGCCTTCGCCGCCGGCGACGAGACGGTGATCTCGGGCCTCGCCCAGCAGGCGGCGCTGGCCATCGGCAGCGCGCGCGGCATGGAGGGCGAGCGCCACCGGGCTCGGCAGACCGCCGCGCTGCTCGAGATCGCGCAGGTGTGCGCGTCCACCCTGGAGCTCCGCCCCCTGCTGCGCGCGGTGGCCCTCCAGGTCGCCCAGGCGCTGGGGGCGGAGCGCTGCACCATCAATCTCTGGCGGGGCGCCGTGCTCGTGCCGGTGATGGCCCAGTTCGCCGACGGTCACGTCGACCCCGCGCTGTGGGAGCGCTTCAAGGCGATGGGGAAGGACGGGGTGGACGCGATTCCCGCGGATATGGGCGCGGTGAAGACGCGCCGGCCGGTGGTGGTGGAGGACATGCGCACGTCGGACCTCGTCGCCCCCGAGTGGGTGAAGGCCTTCGGCATCCGCACCCTCCTCGTGGTGCCCCTCGTCTCCGGCGACCGCGTCATCGGCACCCTGTCCCTCGACGATACGCGCGGGCCGCGAGCGTGGACGGCCGCGGACCAGGATCTCGCCACCACCATGGCCGCCCAGGTGGCCCTCGCGGTGGATCGCGCCCGCCAGTACGAGGAAGCCGCGCAGCGCGCCTCCGAGGTGCAGACGCTGTCCGCCGTCGGTGAGACGCTCGCTTCCACGCTCGAGCTCCAGGAGGTGCTGGACGCGATCGCGGACAGCGCGATCAAGGTTACCGGCGCGCAGCGGGCCGTGGTCTTCGAGATGGACCAGGACGCGGGCCACCTGCTGGCGCGGGCGGTGCGGGGCATGGCCGTCGACAAGGGCTACGTGGTGCAGCTGGGTCAGGGCGCGGCGGGGACCGCGGCGGAGCAGCGGGTGCCGGTGTGGAGCGCGGACGTGGTGGCCGAGCCGCCCCCCGGCTACGACTCCGTGCAGGCGCAGGAGGGCGTGACCCTCGCCGCGATGGCCACCCGCTTCGGCTACCGGGCGGTGCTCGCCGTCCCCGTGGTGAGCCGCGAGGCGGTGCTGGGCGCGGTGTGCATCTACTGGGACGAGGTCCACCGGCCCGACGAGCGCGAGATCCGCCTCCTGAGCGCGCTGGCGCGGCAGGCCGCCATCGCCATGGACAATGCCCGCCTGGTCTCCGATCTCCGCCACACGCTGGACGACCTCAAGGCCGCCCAGGACACTCTGGTGCGCGGCGCCACCCTGCGGGCGGTGGGTGAGCTGGCGGCAGGCGCCTCGCATCACCTCAACAACCTCATGGCGGTGGTGCTGGGGCGCACCCAGCTGCTCCTGATGAAAAAGCCGCCCGAGGAGCTGGTGACCAGCCTCAAGACCATCGAGCGCGCGGCGGTGGACGCCGCCGAGACGGTGCGGCGCATCCAGGCCTTCGGTCGCACGGAGACGAGCGCCGCCGTGGTGTTCGATCTCAACGACACCGTGCGCGAGGGCATCCAGCTCACCCGGCCGCGCTGGGAGCACGAGGCCCAGGTCCGCGGCGCGCGCATCGAGGTGATCTACGAGCCGGTGACGTTCTTGCGCGCGCCCGGGCGCGCGGCCGAGGTCCGGGAGGTGGTGACCAGCCTGATCCTCAACGCCGTGGATGCCATGCCCTCGGGCGGGCGCATCGTGATCCGCGCGCAGGCGGTCAAGGGCCGAGCCGTCGTCTCGGTGAGCGACTCCGGCTCGGGCATGTCCGCGGAGGTCAAGCGGCGGGCCTTCGAGCCCTTCTTCACCACCAAGGGCGTGAAGAGCACCGGCCTGGGCCTGGCGGTGGCGTACGGTACCATCCGGCGCCACGGCGGCGAGGTGTCCGTGGAGAGCACGGAGGGGATCGGCACCACGGTGACCTTCTGGCTGCCCACCGCGGAAAGCGCGATGATCGCGCCCGCGGCCCCCCCGGAGCCGCGGCCCGAGCGCAAGGGCAAGATCCTCGTCATCGACGACGAGGTGTCCGTGCTGGACATCGTCGCCGAGGTGCTCTCCGCGCGCGGCCACTCCGTCACGGTGGCGCCGGGCGGGCGCGAGGGCCTGCTGTCCTTCTCCTCGGGCGGCTACGACCTCGTGCTGACCGACCTCGGCATGCCCGACATGAACGGCTGGGAAGTGCTGCGGGCGGTGAAGGAATCGCGGCCCGCCACGCCGGTGCTGGTCCTCACCGGCTGGGGTGACACCACCGAGGCGCCCGCGGGCCTGCGGCCCGACGGCGTGCTGACCAAGCCCTTCGACCTCAGGAGCCTGGCGACGGCGGTCAGCGAGGCGCTGGCTCGACCGGCGTGATCCGGATCAGCACGCTGGTCCTGGCCGCCAATCCCTTCCGGATATAGCGGCCCATCCAGAGCGGTACCAGGAGCCAGTACTTCCGCCGGTAGGCCGCGAGCACCACGGCCTCGAGATCGGGCCGATCATCGACCCACTCCGCCCGTCCCTCGAAGTCGGGCCCGTCCTTCTTGCCCACGCGCACGGTGACCCGCCCGTTGTCGCGAATGCGACGCGCCTTGAGGCTCGCGCGCTGGGTGGTGAAGTACACGTGGTCGCCCTGGGGCCAGAGCCAGGTCGGCACGGTACCCGGCTTGCCCCCCGCGCTGTAGGTCGTGAGGTGGATATACTTCGCGCGCCGGAGCGCGTCGGCGAGCGCCGGCGTCACCGTGCCGCGTCCCGCCGCGGCGCACGCTCCGAGACGATCAAGCGATAGCCGAGATCGGCCTCGTCTCGCGTCCGCAGATGTCCGAATCGCGACTCCCAGCGCCCCGAGCCGAGATCCTCGGCGAGGCGCGCGAGCCCGGCGTCGGCCGGTCCCGGCGAGAGCTGGATGAAGCCCGACATCGCGCGCCGCACGTCGGGGTCGAGATAGGCCTCGGGTCGCCGCCAGTAGGCCCCGAGAAAGCCGTCGACGCAGTCATGGGGGACGGATAGCACCCGCGCGTCGAGCGGCCCGAGCGCGCGCTCGAGCTCGCCGAGGGACGGGAAGCGCCCGGCATCGAAGGCGACGATTTCCGGGAGGTACTCGGCGGTGAGCCAGAAGGAGTCGCCGCGGGCGGGATCCCAGGTGAGGATGACCACCCGGCGGCGCGCCACGCGCGCCAGCTCGGCGAGGCCGGCGGCGCGGTCGTCCCAGTGGTGCACGGTGAGCACGGCCAGCGCGGCGTCCACGCTGCCGTCGGCGAGCGGGAGCCGCTCCGCCACCGCCTGCACCGCGGGCGCGGCGCCGATCGGGCGCTGGCGGATCATCTCGCGCGAGGGCTCGACGGCGAGCACGGAAAGATCGGAGGGCTCGTAGGAGCCGCCGCCCGCGCCCACGTTCACCACGCTGCGCGCGTTGCCCAGCGCGGCGCGGATGGCAGCGGCGAGACGGGGATCGGCCCGCCGCTGTCCGGCATACCCTCGTCCTATCGTGTCGTAGACCGCCGTCACGGGATGAAAACCTCCTCGGTGAGCGCGATGGCGGGGGGCCGCCGCAGCTTGCGTCCGGACGGGCCCCAGCCTACCATTGCCGTGCTCCGCGAAGGGCGGAGCGCGCGGCGTCGCAGGTTCACATTGTGGAACGACGGACAGCCTAGCTCGGAGGGTCCAGATCATGCCCCCGCATCGTCATGCCTATCGTCCCGTCGTCATGGGCTCCCGCGGAGCGGTGACCTCCGCGCACCCGCTCGCGTCGATGGCGGGCGCGCGCATGCTCCTCGAGGGCGGCAATGCGGTGGACGCCGCCGTGGCGGTGGGCGCCGCGCTCAACGTGGTGGAGCCCTTCATGTCGAGCGCCGGCGGCATCGGGCTCATGCTGATCTCGCGCGCGCGCACCCGTGAGCGCCAAGTGCTCGACTTCATCGGGCCCGCGCCCATGGCGGCCGATCCCGCCCAGGCCACCGAGGACGAGCTGGCGGGCGGGCCCAAGGCCTTCGCCACGCCGGGCAATCTCGGGGGCTGGCTGGCCGCGCTCGAGCGCTTCGGCAGCATGCCGCGCGGGCGCGTGCTGGGCCCCGCCATCGAGTACGCCGAGGGGGGCGTGCCGCTCACGTGGATGAACACCACCTTCTTCGAGAAGTCGCGCGAGACCCTCGCCCGCTCGGCGGAGGCGCAGCGGCTCTATCTCGGCAGTGGGCAGCCGCGGCCCGGCAAGATGATGACCTACAAGGAGCTCGCCGGAACGTTCCGACAAGTGGCGGAGGGCGGATCCGAGGTGTTCTACCGGGGACCCATCGCGAAGGCCATCGCTCGCGCGGTGCGCGAGGCGGGAGGCTGGCTCACCGAGGCCGATCTGGCCGCCTTCACGCCGGAGTGGCGCCAGCCAGTGACCATCACCTACCGCGGCCATGAGGTGTCCTCGGTGCCGCCGCCCTTCTCCGCCTTCCAGATGCTCGAGACGCTGAACATCATGGAGGGCTTCGAGGTGGCGCGGTGGGGCCACAACTCCCCCGAGCACCTGCACCACCTCATCGAGGCGATCAAGATCGCGTCGGCGGACCGCCTGGCCTACGCCTATCTCAACGATGTGTCCAAGATCCCCATCAGCGGGCTCGTGTCCAAGGCTTATGCGGCCGCGCAGCGGGCGCGCATCGACCCCGCCCGCGCGGGGGTGAGCGAGGGCGAGCGGCACACGCTCAAGCGGCGCACCGGGCAGATCTCCGAGGGGCATCCCGCCGACTTCATGCACGACCAGACCACCCACTTCGCATGCGCGGACGCCGAGGGCACGGTGGTCTCGGTGACCCAGACCCTGGGCGGGCCCTTCGGCTCTGGATTCGCGGTGCCGGGCACGGGCCTGGTGCTGAACAATATCCTCAAGTGGATGGACCTCGATCCCGCCTCTCCCAACGCGGTGCGGCCGGGCAAGAAGGCCGGCACCATGATGTCGCCCACCCAGCTGTTCCGCGACGGCGTCTTCACGATGTCCATCGGCACGCCGGGCTCCTACGGCATCCTTCAGACGCAGACCCAGATGCTCATGAACGCGGTGGACTTCGGGCTCAATATCCAGGAGGCCATCGAGGCGCCGCGCCTCCGCGTCTACGCCGACCGGCAGCTCGATGCGGAGGCACGCCTCCCCGAGGCGACGCGCGCCACGCTCGCGGAGCGGGGTCATCAGATCAACGCCATCGACGACTGGTCGTGGATCGTGGGCGGCGGGCAGGGGATCATGCGGGATTCCGAGTCGGGTGCCCTCATGGCCGGGGCCGACCCGCGGCGCGACGGCTACGCCCTGGCGATCTAGCCGTGACGCTGAAGGACAAGGTGGCGGTGGTGACGGGCGCGGGCTCCGGGCTGGGGCGGGGCATCGCGGTGGCGCTGGCCGCGCAGGGCGCGAAGGTGGCGGCGGTCGACCTCGAGGAGGCGACCGCCAAGGAGACGGCGGCCATGATCGTCAAGGCCGCCGGGCGGGCGATCGGGGTCCGGGCCGACACGAGCCGCGCGGAGGACGTGGATCGCGCGGTGTCGGCGGCGGTGAAGGAGCTGGGCCCGCTGGAGGTCATGGTCAACAACGCCGGCATCCTCGACGGCTACTTCAACGTGGACGAGATGAGCGAGGCGGTGTGGCGGCGCGTCATCGACATCGACCTTACCGGCGTATTCCTCGGCTGCAAGCGCGCCGTCGCCGAGATGCTGCCGCGCGGACGGGGCCGGATCGTCAACATGGCCTCGGTGGCGGGCCTCAACGGGACCGGCGGCGGCGCCGCCTACGTGGCGGCCAAGCACGGCGTGGTCGGGCTCACGCGCCAGATGGCGGTCACCTATTCGGCCCGCGGCATCACGGTCAACTGTGTGTGCCCGGGGCCCATCCTCACCAACCTGCGCCGGCACTCGCAGCAGATCCTGGGCCCGGACGTGCCCGACATGAGTGGGCGCGGGGTCGCGGTCAACGACGAGCAGATCCGCGGGCTGGTGCCGGTGGGCCGGCGGGGTACGGTCGAGGACATCGCGTCCGCGGTCTGCTACCTGGCCTCCGACGAGGCCGGCTACATCACCGGGCATGCCATGGTTGTCGACGGAGGCTGGAGAGCCAAATGATCACCAAATTCTCGGCACTCTACGTCGGGCAGATCGAGCTGGAGAACGTGGGGCTCCAGGGGACGCCCGCCGACGACCGGCGCTACGGGAACGAGCGGCTGGCCGAGGCCTTCCACACCGCCAAGGACGTCGCCCAGCACATGGACGAGCTGGGCTACTACTGCCTGTGGACGGCCGAGCACCACTTCCAGCACGAAGGCTACGAGGTCTTCCCCAACCTCATCCTCCTCGGCACCTGGCTCGCCACCCAGACCAAGCGGCTCAAGCTCGGCTGCGCGTTCAACGTGCTGCCGATGTGGCATCCCCTCCGTCTCGCCGAGGACTACGCGGCCGCCGACATCATGACCAACGGCCGCGTGATCATGGGCGTAGGGCGCGGATATCACACTCGAGAAGTGGAGAGCTTCGGCGCGCCCATGCTCGACAACAAGGCGAACCAGGAGCTCTTCGAGGAGCAGATGGAGGTGCTCCTCAAGGCCTTCAACGAGGAGTCCTTCTCGCACCACGGCAAGCACTACCACATTCCCCCGCCGGTGGACTATCGCGGCTACACGCTCCGCGAGGTCACCCTCGTGCCCCGCCCCGTCCACCGGCCGGTGGAGATCTGGCAGCCCATCGCCTCCGGGAAGACGTTGCCGTACATCGCCCAGCGCGGGATCAAGGGCATGGTGACGCTCAACGGCGAGAAGATCTTCGATGAGGTCGCGCGCACCTATCAGGCGGAGGCGGCCAAGGCGGGGCGGGTGCTCGCGCTGGGCCAGGATCTCTGCTGGGGCGTGGGTCTCTACCTGGCCGATACCGAGGCGGAGGCCATCCGGCGCGTGGAGCCCTACCACGACGAGCGCTACAAGTGGTTCGCTCCCTTCGGCTTCGTGCGCTACGCGGACGCCGATGGGCGCCCGTGGGGCACGCCGGGCGCGCCCGCGCGCATCCCTAGCATCCGCGACGGTGTCGAGCAGAAAGCCTGGCTGTGCGGCCCGCCCAAGCACGTGATCGAGGGGATTCGCCACTTCGAGGAGAAGTACCCGGGCCTCGACCAGATGATGATCCACTGGGCCGAGGGCATGGGGCCGAAGGAGTTCAAGGAGCAGCTCACCTGGTTCGCCCGCGAGGTGATGCCGGCCTTCACCAAGGGGGGGTAACCAACCCCCCTGGCCCGGGCGACCGCCCCGGCCGGTATACCCCCACCCCGTAGTCTCCCGTCGTGGGAGGCCCCCCAGGGATTGTATTTTTCCCTTGCGCTCCCTCGTAGTCTCGGGATAATACCCTCGGCCGGAGGCGCCGGGCGGCACATCCCAATCACTCACGGCCTCAACCAGTCGGCTCACACAGTCTGACGGAGGACGCAGAATGGCGAAGGGCAAGAAGGCATTCGGTGGCTATGCCATCAATTTCAAGGGATGCAGCGACACGCTCGAGTCCGTCATGGGCTCCACGCCCATCGGGCCCTCGGAAATGACGAAGAAAATCTGGGCCTACGTGAAGAGGAAGAAGCTCGCGAAGAAGTAAAGCGCGCTCCCGACCGGATGATCCTCGCCTTGCCCGGCGCCTCCAGGATCATCCGCCGGCCGCTTGACTTGCCCGCCTCGTTCCGCCGACACTAAGCGCGCCGACATTAGGCGAGCAATCCTAGGCGTACGGAGGCGTGCGATGATCATCCTGGCCACCGAGCGGTCCACCTATCTCGACGTCGACAAGATCGACTGGGAGCCCACCCGGTTCCCCGGCGTCTTTATCAAGAAGCTCTACGAGGACGCCTCGGGCAAGGCGACGTCCCTCACCAAGATGGACAAGGGCGCCGTGCTTCCCGATCACCGGCACGTCGGGATCGAGCAGAGCTTTGTCCTCCAGGGCACCCTGGTGGACGATGACGGCGCCTGCACCGCAGGCAACTTCGTCTGGCGCCGGCCCGGCTCGGTGCACAAGGCGTGGACGCCGGACGGCTGCATCGTCCTCGGGGTCTTCGAGAAACCGAACGAGTTCCTGTCCTAGACCCCTACGCGCTCGGGGATCTGGTCCAGCCGCTCCACCTCGTAGTCGGGGGTGAGGCCGAGGTCTTCCATGGGCGCGCCCTGGCGGTTGCACCAGCACGTGCGGTAGCCGAACGCGGCCGCCCCCGCGATGTCCCAGCCGTTCGACGACACGAAGAGGATCTCGTCGGCGGCGAGGCCGAAGGCGCGCGGCCCGAGCTCGTAGACGCGCGGCGAGGGCTTGTACACCTGCACCGCGTCCACCGAGAGCACGTGCGAGAAGGTGCCCTCGAGCCCGCTCGAGCGCACCGCCGCCTCCAGCATCCGCGGCGAGCCATTCGAGAGGATGCCCAGCGGCACCCCGCCCAGTCGCTGCAGCGCGGGACCGACGTCGGAGAAGGTCGCCAGCGAGAGATAGGCCTCCATGAGCGCGGTCGCCTGGGACGGGCTCGGCTGCAGCCCCAGCCGGCGGAGGGCGAAGGATAGCGCCTGCTGCGTCACCTCCCAGAAGTCGACATAGCGGTCCATGAGCGAGCGCAGCCACGTGTACTCGAGCTGCTTCTGGCGCCAGAGCGCGGACAGCGCCTGCGGGTCGCCGGTGATGGCGCGCCCCGCCTCGACCACGGAGTGGACGTCGAAGAGCGTGCCGTAGGCGTCGAAGACGAAGGCGCGGGGCGGGGTCATGAGGGGACTTGTGTAGAGCTCGGGAGCCCGGGCCCTACCGGGTGGAGGGTATGGCCGCGCTCGAGCGCCGTGTGGGGCGGCGCGGCGGCGAGGGGCCGGGGCGGCGGGGCGGCTCGTCGCCACTGTCGAGCCCGTTGGCGATGAAGCCGTACTGCAGGAGCTTGCGCGCGTCCCGGAAGGAGAGGCTGCGTGTCTGCGCGCCCAGCACGATGAGCAGGAAGCGCTGGCCCGCGCGCCAGGCGGCGATGGCCAGATTGTAGCCGGCCTCCTGGGTGAAGCCGGTCTTCAGCGCCTGCACGCCCCCGGGATCGTCGAAGAGCGGGATGCGCCGGCTGTACACGCGCCCGCGGTAGACGAAGGTCTTTCCCCCCAGGATGGTTCGTGAGGCGGGATAGTCGGTGACGAGGTGGCCGATGAGGGCGGCCATGTCCTGCGCGTTCGTGCGCTGGGTCGGATCCGGCAGCCCATGGGGATTGGCGAAGCGCGTGGAGGTCAGACCGAGGAGCTGGGCCTTGTTGTTCATGCGCTGGACGAAGGCCTCCTCGGACCCGGCCAGATGCTGGGCCACCGCGGCGGCGGCGTCGTTGGCGGACGCGATGCCGACGCCCTCGAGCAGCGTACTCAGCGGCACCGTTTCGCCCTTGCGCAACCCCATGCGATAGCGCGGCGTCTCCGCGGCGTGGCGGCTCACCGTGACGGCCTCGTCCCATTCCGCCCGTCCCGCCTCCAGATCCTCGAAGGCGAGATAGAGGGTCATGAGCTTGACCAGGCTGGCGGGGGCATGGTCCTCGCCCGAGTTCTTCGCGAAGAGCACCTTGCCGTCGGCGTCGAGGAGGAGCACCGCCTCCGCGTTGAGGGTCAGCCCCTGGCTATTCTGGGCTGCTGCCGGTAGGACGATGGCGGCAAGCACGAGCCAGAGGGTGACGGAGAAGCCGACTGTCGAGCGCACTGCAGAAAATCTTACCGCGGAGCCACGGGTGCTGTGAACGGAAAAGCCTAACGGATGGCGCGCTTCAACTCTTTCGAGGGTTTGAAGCGAGGGGTGCGGCCCGCCGCCACCACCATCGGCTGGCCGGTGCGCGGGTTCTTGCCCCGGCGCGGCTTTCGTCGTCCCACCGAGAAGGTGCCGAAGCCAACGAGGGTCACCGTCTGCCCTCGCTTGAGCGAGGTCTTGATGGAGGCCAGCAGCGCGCGCAGGGCGCGGTCGGATGCCGCCTTGGTCCAGCCGCTAGATGCTGCCATGGACGCCACCAGGTCCGCCCGGGTCATGCAGGAACTCCTTTCGGTGTCGCGGGGTTGCGATATTAGCAGGCCCGCAGTTGGAGGGTCAAGGCGACGATGGTATGGTTGAGCATCATGCGCAGATGGGCGCGCGCGATCGTGGCCGCCGGGCTCTCGCTGGGCTCGGCGCTCGGCGCGGGGACGGTTGCCGCCGAGGAGCCGCGGACCGACGCCGCCGGCGAAGCCGCGCGCCCGGCCGCGCCGCCGCCCGCGCCCATGTCGCTCGGACTCGACGCGGCCGGTCGCGAGCGCGATATTCCCTGGGATCGGCTCGACGCCCCCGCCTACGATCTGGTGCGCGACGTGGTGCGCGGCGCCGCGCTGGCGCGCGAGGTGCGCGACATCACCTTCCGCAGCCGCAAGCCCGTCTTCGACTACCTGCTCGACAACCCCGACTTCGCCGCCGAGGTGGCGCGCATCCTGCGCGAGGGCAAATACGTCATCCGGCGCGTGGGTGACGGCTACGAGGCCGACGACGGTCACGGGGGGCGCGGCACCATGAGGTTCCTCCTCAACGAGGAAGGCCGGCGCGTCTACTATCTGCAGGGCCGCTACGATCCGCCCCTCCTGCCCACCCTCACCGGCCGCCTGGTCATTCTCCTCGACGCCGAGCATCTCGACGGCCCCGACGGCGTCACCTATTGCGCGATGAAGTTCGCCGGTTATCTCAGGCTCGACGGAGCGATGGCCGACGCGGTCTCCCGGGTCATGCAGATGTTCTCCGAGGACCAGGTGGACAAGCGCGTGCGCCGCTTCTTCCGGCACGTGGCCGCGGTGAGCCGCCGCGCCTACAACGACCCGGAGGGCCTGGCCGAGCTGCTCGCCAAGCAGCCCCAGCTGCCGGCGGATCAGGTGGCGGCCTTTCGCGAGCTGCTCCTCGCCCAGGTGACGCCGGGCTGGGCGGCCGACCTCGACTATCGCTTCCTCGACGCGCCCGCCGCCTCCACCGAGTGAAGCGCGCCCTCCTCTACACCATGGAGGGCAATGCCGACGGAGAAGCCGCCCTCGCCTTTCTCCAGTCGCGCGGGGTGGCGGTGGACCTGCGCGACGTGGGCCGGGACCCTGACGCCAGCCTCGACCTCTTCAAGCGCATCGGCCGGCTCACCGTGCCCGCGGTGGTCATCGACGAGCGCGTCTTCCTCGGCTTCGGCCCGCACCGCGACGAGATCGACGCCCTCGTCCGCGAGTGAGCGGCCGCTAGTACCCCTCGCCGTCGCGCGCCGCGGTGGCGGGGCCGCGATGGAGCCGGAAGACCACTACCTGATAGATGAGCGCGAGGGGCAGGCCCACCGCGAACCACGTCAGCGCGACCCGCAGCCCCGCGGGATCCCCGCCCGCGGTGTAGGCGGTGAGGGAGAGCGCGTCACCGCCGGTGGCCCGGAGCATGACGGGGAAGAACGACGCCGCCGTCGCCCCGAGGATCCCGAGTAGGAAGGCGCCGGAGCCGAGAAAGGCGAGGAGCGATCCGCCGCGCCGCAGGCGGACGAACACCGTCACGATGCCCGCCGCCGCCACCGCCGTCGCCAGCGCGGCGAGCCCGCGGCGGCCCATGCCGGGGAAGAGCGAGGGGTTCACCAGGTGGCTGGCCACCGTGACCACGGGCCAGAGCACGGCCACCGTGACCCACAGGCGCCACGCCGCGCGAACGCTCCGCTCCCCCACCGGACCGTCGGTCTTCCAGGCGAGGAACACCGCGCCGTGCGCGGCCAGCGCCACGAGGGCGAAGAGCCCGGTGAGGATGGTGTACCAGTCGAGGATCCCCACCGGCGCGCGCGCGCTGAAGTCGGTGAAGAGCGGCAGCGAGAACCAGCCCGCGTCGTCCAGGGGCACGCCGCGCAGGAGATTGCCGAAGGCGGCGCCGAAGAACACCGCGAGGAGCGTGCTGGCGACGGTGAAGGTGAAATCCCACGCCGCCCGCCAGAGGGGATTCGGGAGATGGCTCCGGAACTCGATGGCGATGCCGCGCCCGAGCAGGCACCAGAGCACGAGGAAGATGGCGAAGTAGAAGCCGGAGATTCCGGAGGCGAGCACGCGCGGGAAGGCCACGAAGAGCGAGCCGCCGGCGGCGAGCAGCCAGACCTCGTTCCCGTCCCAGAAGGGGCCGATGGCGGCCAGCACCTGCCGCCGCTCGGTATCGGACCGGGCCACCCAGGGCGAGACGATGCCGGCGCCGAAGTCGAAGCCGTCCATGGTCGCGTACACGGCGAAGAGGAGCGCGGCGATGGCGTACCAGATCTCAAGCATGCGCCGGCCCGGGACCATGCGCGATCTCCCGCCCGATGAGGAAGAAGAACAGGAGGCCGAGGACGAAGTAGAGGCCGCAGAACCCCAGGAGGGTGAACAGCACTGTGCCGGAGTGGACGGTGGGGCTCGCGCCCTGGGCGGTGCGGAAGAGGCCGTACACGAGCCAGGGCTGGCGACCCAGCTCGGTCGTCATCCATCCCGCGGTATTCGCGATGTAGGGGAAGGGGAAGGCGAGCATGAGGAGCCAGAGCATCGGGCGGCAGCCCTCGAGCCGGCCGCGCAGGGCCAGGAAGGCGGCCACGAGGGTGAGCGTGATCATCAGGGTGCCCAGCCCCGCCATGATGTGGAAGGCGTAGTAGAGCAGCTCGATATTGTCGGGCCAGTCGCGCTCCGGGAAGGCGTCGAGGCCCGGCACGTCCGCGTGAAAGGTGCCGAAGGCGAGGAACGAGAGCGCCCACGGAATGACGACGGGATTGTCGAGCCGCCGCTCGCGGACATTGGGCTGGCCGATGAGCACCAGCCCGGCGCGCGGCGCGCTCTCGAAATGCCCCTCCATGGCGGCCAGGGCCACCGGCTGGTGGCGCGCCACGAGCTTGGCCTGGGTGTCGCCGGTGGCGGCCACGAGCACGCCGGCGATCAGCCCCGCCCCCACGCCCACGCGGAGGAAGATCCGCGCCGCGTCCCCATGCCGCCCCATGAGCGCGTAGTAGGCGCCCGCCGCCGCCACCACGAAGGAAGCGGTGACCACGGCGGCCATCATGTTGTGCGCGTACTGGGCGAGCGCCCACGGATTCAGGACGAAGGCCCGGAAGTCGGCCAGCCGCAGCATGCCGTCGGGCCCCACCACGTGCCCGACCGGGTGCTGCATGAAGGCATTGGTGGCGATGATGAAGTAGCCCGACAGCCAGCTCCCGAGGAAGAGCGCGACGGCGGCCAGGAAGTGCCCGACCCGCGACAGCCGCCGCTCGCCGAAGACCAGGAGCGAGAGGAAGCTCGACTCCAGGAAGAAGGCGAAGAGGCCCTCCATGAGGAGCGTCTGTCCCACCACGCTGCCCGCGTAGCGGCTGAAGCCCGCCCAGTTGGTCCCGAACTGGAACTCCATGGGAATGCCGGTGACGACACCCACCGCGAAGTTGATCCCGAAGATTCGGATCCAGAAGCGGGCGGCGTCGTTCCAGGGCTCCCCGCCCGGGCGCAGGCCGCGGGCCTTCACGATCACGACGAGAAGCGCGAGCCCCATGGTGAGCTGGGGGAACAGATAGTGGTAGACGATGGTGAACGCGAACTGCAGCCGGTGCAGGACGAGCGCATCACCCATGGTGGGACCGGGCCCCCCGTCGCCTACGGCGCGAGCATAGGAGAGCGTGGCACCCGTCAATGCCCGTCGCCACCTCCGCGCGCTGGCCGGTGGGAAGGGGCGGACATGACGCCGCTACTTCTCGCGCCCCCGCTTCAGCGCCCGCTCGATCGCGGGCACTATCTGGGTCGCTCAGTCGGCGAGGAAGTAGGCGACGACGGCCATGGTGGCGACCGCGACCCAGCGGACTATCGAAAGTCCAACACGGATCGTCATGCTCGCCTCAGCTGGCCTTCCGCGGTGCCCCGCCGGCGCTATGCGGAAATGGCAAGGCCCAGCATTCTCGGTGCACCCGCTGCTCGCCGACGAGTGGGCACGTGTAGGGATTCGCGATGAGGCGTTCACAGACCGGGCAAATCGGGTTCCCATGGGAGTCGAGCCTGTTGGTCACGGCCGGGCCTCCGAGTCCGAAAAGTGTTCTAAAGTGAACACCGTATGGGTTCGAAAGCAAGGACCGCGTTGCGGATAGGACAAAGGGCGCAACAGGGAGGAGTGGCGATGATCGCGGCCACCAGTCCTTGGGGCCGGCTCGCGGGCTAGTGGAGGGGCCGCGACCTATACACGACGTTCCGACGCGAGTCCGCCGAGCGGTTCGTGCCATCGGTCACTTGAAGCGGCCATCGGATGCATCCCACCTGAAGGTCATCGCGCCCCGAGCGATCGTGACCTGCGCGCATGTGACGGGACAACAATGAAGAGAGAAAGATGATCCTCCGGTATCCTCCCCTCTCGCCCGGCCACCTCCGCACCGAGAGCGAGACCGCCGATGGCAAAAAAAGGGAACGTGGTGCTAGAATCGAGGCCTCGCCACAGGCAAGTGTTGGAAAAGCCGGGGTAGCTCAGTGGCAGAGCAACTGATTCGTAATCAGTAGGTCGCGGGTTCAACTCCCGCCCCCGGCTCCGCCAAACCCACCGATTACGAAGGCGTCTTCCGAGACTACTTCTTCGAGGGGACGAGCGTCTCCGCTTCTTGTGCCCGACTTGTGCCCGAGCTGTCGCTCGGAGCGGCCGTCAGCACAGCGAGGGGGCGCGCAAGGCGTCAATGGCTCGGTGGTCGAAGGCGAAGCGGAAGAAGTAGCCCTCAGCTCGGGTCCGCTGACCAGAGGCGCCGGCACGTCTCGATCTGCTGCGTCCACGTCGCGTGCAGCTCGCGGTGAACGACCGCGATCTCAGGATGGAAGTCCCGGTAGTGCTCCGGATCGTCACCGCCGCACGGCAGACTCGGCGGGATCGTCCTCAGGTTCAGGCGTTCGTACCAGCCTCCGCAGCCGAACTCCGACCAGGGGATCATCGGCTACCTGAGCGGAAGTGCTCGGTGAGGTACTTGTCGAGGCTGGCCGCATCGTCGCCGCGGGCCTTCGCGTGCGTCAGCCAGGACGTCCCGTCGAACTGATAGTGTGACCAGCGCCCCCCGGAGACCTGTACGCGGTCGAGGAGATGCGCCCCGTGCGCGAAGAAGCTGATGCTCGTGTTGAGCGTCATGGGCACCTGCTCCCACCCGTGCGCTTCGAGGACTCGGAGGTACTCCATCAGCATTTGGTCTGACTCTCCTCCCTCGACTAGGAGTGCAATCGAAGCACCACTCCCAAATCGCCAAAAAGTCGCGGGGTTGCCAGATTTCTCCTGGCGTCGAAGGCTTCACATCTGCGGGGTCGGCTTTCGTGTTCTGAAGCCTGGCCGGCAGGCTCGCCGCCGACCAGACGGCACACCGGCTAAAGGCCAATGCCGCGTGGCTGGCCAGAGTACAAGGGTCGGAGTTCGACGAAGCGAATCGGAAGATGATGGAGCGCGACAACCAGAACCCTTGGCCGAGGCTCGGAAGTCCATCGAGGCCGAGCAAGGTACAGAAGTGCTACTGCTGCGCCCGCACCCCCCCCCGACTTTCATGGTGGTGCTGGGGTTGGGGCGCGGCCTTTCTCTTCCTGTACTGGAAGATCCCCCAGCACTAAACCCCTAAGTCGCTCAGCGACTAAGTCTAGCGGCCCGCATTTGAATACGGCGCATCCGCATTTGACCCGTTTCCGACCAAATAAACGCAATTGACGGAGGACTGAGCCCGAGGTCGCTGCAAGTGAACCTGCCTGCATCGTAGCCATCGACCTGCAGAAGGCGTGGCCCCGCCGCCGCGCCTCTGTCGCGCCCGGGGAGTCACATCGGTCACGAAACGCCTATCGCATTCTTGCCAGAAATATCGCGGAGTGCAGCCCAGAACCTGGCGGAGCCATCAAACGAGCGTCTGCCACTACATCCGTCAACGTGTGCATCCGATTTGATCGGAGTTGAAGATGTCGGACGTCCCTGGAGCCGCGGCAGGAGGCGCGCGGCAGCCCCTCGGCAAGACCAGCTGAGCATCGGGCTCCTGAGCGGCCAGCGTCCGAGTCTGGCCGAGTACGTCACGGCGACGGGGACCACGGATGGAGCGATCGCCGCCGGAGGGTGTTAAAGTTGCCCACGCTCTCTGACCGCATCTGAGGACGGGACATGATCGGACCGATGAGGCTGCCGTTGATCAACTGGATGGCCCCGCCCGCGGACGCACCCCGCGCGCCCTTCCTTCGCCTCTCCACGCTCTGGATCCAGATCACGGGAACGTGGTGCAACCTCGAGTGCGTTCACTGCATCAATGCCAGCGGTCCCGCCGATCCCTGGCTCAAGCCCGTCAGTCCCGAGGTGGTCCGCCGTGCCATCCGCGAGGCGGAGGACCTGGGCGTGAAGGAGATCTACTTCACGGGGGGCGAGCCGTTTCTCCACGCCGAGATGCTCGCCCTGCTCGGCGATGCGCTCGAGGTGGCGCCGACCACCGTGCTCACCAACGGTACGCTCATCGACGAGGCCATGGCCGATGGTCTCGCCGCCCTCGCCCGCCGCGCCTCCTACTCGCTCGAGGTCCGGGTCAGCCTCGACGACACCGACCCGGAGACGAACGACCGCGTGCGCGGCGCCGGCTCCTTTTCCAAGGCGGTGGCGGCCATCGTCAGGCTGAACGATCGCGGCCTCCTCCCCATCGTGACGGCGACCGAGATCGCGCGCGCGGCGCACGCGGGGGAAGGGATGTACGAGCGCTTCCGGGGCTTTCTCATGGCGCGTGGCATCGAGAAGCCGCGGGTGAAGATCATGCCCGTCTTCGCACTGGGTCGTCTTGGACGGGAGGGCGATCCGCGGCTGACCGAGGCGGATCTCGCCGGCTTCGATCGCGGCCTCCTCCAGTGCTCCGAGTCGCGCGTGGTCGGAGACGGCGGCGTCTATGCCTGCCCCATCCTCGCGGGGCTGCCGGGAGCGCGGCTGACGGAGGGAACGCTCAAGGAGTCCTTCGCGGACGCCCCTCTCTACCATCCAGCCTGCGTGACGTGCGTGCAGACGGGGATGACGTGCAAGAACGGATAGCCGAATACCGGCGCATCGCCGTCTTCGGCGGCGTCTACAGCAACGCCCCCGCCCTCGAGGCCATGCTCGCCGACGCGCGCGGGCGCGACGTCGAGGCCGTGTTCTGTCTCGGGGACATGGGCGGCTTCGGACCCCACCCCGACCGCGTGTTTCCCCTTCTTCGCGAGGCGGGCGTGCTCGCCATCCAGGGCAACTACGACGAGTCGCTCGCGCTGGGCAAGACGGACTGCGGCTGCGGTTACACCGACCCGCGCGACAATCACTTCGCGCGGATCAGTTACGAGTACACCTTCGCGAAGACCTCGATGGAGAACAAGCGGTGGCTCGGCGGCCTGCCCGCCCATCGGCGCCTCCGGCTCGGCACGCGCCGCGTGCTCATGAGCCATGGGTCTCCCCGGGTCATCAACGAGTTCCTGTGGGAGTCGGCGACGCCGACGGGGCTGCTCAAGCGCTTCCTGCGCGAGGGCGCGGCGGATGTCCTCCTCTGCACCCACACGGGGATCAAGTGGCACCGCGCGCTCCCCGATGGCACGCATGCCGTCAACGTCGGCGTCATCGGCCGCCCGGAAAACGACGGCTCGAGCAACGTCTGGTACACGGTGCTGACCGCGGGGCCGGACCTTTCCGTCGAGTTCATTCCCGTGCACTACGATTACGAGACCCTCGCGCGCCAGATGGAGCAGGAAGGGCTGCCGCCCGAGTTCGCGGAGACGGTGCGCACCGGGTGGTGGACGACCTGCCTCGAGAACCTGCCCTCCCAGGAGCGCTCGCGCGGAAAGTTCTGAGGACCATGATGCCGCCAACGGTGGAAGTTCTTCCCCGCGACGTCTACAACGCCGAGCTGATCGCCCAGGTGCACCCGCCCGACTGGCGGCCGCCGACGCCGGCGCCCCGCTACAACCTGGTGGTGATCGGCGCGGGCACCGCCGGCCTCGTCACCGCGGCGGGGGCGGCCGGGCTGGGCGCGCGGGTGGCGCTGATCGAGCGGCACCTGCTGGGCGGCGACTGTCTCAACGTCGGCTGCGTGCCGTCCAAGTGCGTCATCCGCTCCTCGCGGGTGGTGGGCGAGGTGCGCGCGGCCGCTTCCCTCGGCGTGCGAGTGGCGGGGGCGGTGGAGCCCGACTTCGGCGCCGTCATGGAGCGGATGCGCCGGGTGCGCGCGCGCCTCAGCCATCACGACTCGGCCGAGCGCTTCAGCGGGCTCGGCGTGGACGTCTTCCTCGGTGATGCGCGCTTCACGGGTTCCGACACCGTGGAGGTCAATGGCACGCGAAGTCGGTCTCTAACATCCTTCAGCGGCCGTAAGGGGAAACTATGCATATGACGGACGGAACTGTACTCGTCTTGCTTTCCACCATCTTGGTTGCGTTTGAACGGGTTGGGCTCGCGGCGATAGTCGGCGGTATCGGGATTTGGCTCGTCGCGCGCGCTATGTGAGAGGGCAGCCAAATGAAACAACGGGTCCCATTTGTCGATATGGGACCCTAATGGCCCGCAGTCTCCGAGCGATTTCGAGTTCCTTCGGCTAAAGGCCGCCGCCGCTGCCCAGCTCACGGCAGCAGTTTACGAAATAGCGGCCACTCATGCGAGCCCGCGGCGTCAGTCCCTCGCCACCACTGTGTCGTAGAGCCCGTAGTGGGTCAGCCCCTCGTGACTTTCGATACCCGTGTACCGAAGGGACGCGTCTTCGTACCGGCGGAACGCGAACACCGCCTGGTTCATCTGCTCAGTGTTGAAGACCTTCAGGCTCACAAGCAGGTGAAAGTCTTTCACCGTTAGGCCGGTGACGGTGAAGAACAGCTCCGGCTCCAGCTTGGTAATCACGTCCTGAAGCGTGTTCTCGCGGAAGTCAGTCAGGTACATGAACGCGGGGATGCGCGTCGCGAACTTGATGAGCTTCTCCTGAACGAGCTTGCGCTTGGACTTGTATTCCTTCTCTTCCTCGGTGAGCTGCTTCTTTTGTTTCTCGGTCAACTCCTTGCTTTTGGCCTGGTTCTTGAGTTCCTTGACCTTCTCGCTCTTGTTGATGATGGTCTCGATGATGTTGTCGCCGAGGGAGCGCCAGCCCTCGATGCGCTCCACGGCGGCCATCGCTTCCGGATTGTCCAAAATGCGACGCAAGGTGTCGTTATCCACGTTCACCAGCAGTGCGCTCTCCCACTTGCGGGCCAGCAGCGTGGCTGACGTACCCGCCATCGCTATGTCAAGAATCCCGCCCGCGTCGATCTGCGTCATGTTCGCGCCGTCGTAGGCTAGCACGGGCAGGAACGACACCAGGTCCTTAACCGCGTTCTCCGGGTTCGGTTCGTTGGGTGACAGGCCGATCCCGTACTCAGAAAGCTGCCTCAAGGCGCGTGTGGGAGCGAAGTCGAACACGAAGCAGATAGGCTTGAGGATCTCTTCCTCGTTTGGGTTGTCGCCGTTGGGGTTCTTAATTGACCACGGCGACTGCACCCGGAATGCAGACTGAAAGTAGGTCTCGGGCGACTTGAGATTGCGCAACATCAGGATGGATGACCACTGCGGCACCGTGATACCAGTGGTGAGTTTGCCGCAGGAGAGGGTAATGGTCTTGCTCTCGAATCCGTTCCCTATAGCTTTGCGCACGGGCGGCAACGCTTCCAGCCCAATACCCGCCGAAGTGCCCGC
>Ga0137403_10002604_pt1 | contig 22027 bp, 20 predicted proteins | sample CZOMad2_1_16fung_FD_122057 | JGI IMG/M metagenome (GOLD analysis project Ga0137403, IMG submission 122057) | Vadose zone soil fungal communities from Angelo Coast Range Reserve, California, USA - CZOMad2_1_16fungal (Hybrid Assembly) | ecosystem: Environmental > Terrestrial > Soil > Vadose zone...
GTCCGGGAAGGCGTCCACGATCTGCTGGGCCGTCCAGGCGGCGGTGGGATGCTCGGTGACGTTGAAGTGGAGGACGCACCGGCGCTGGTGGGCGAGCACAACGAGGACGAAGAGCACCCGCAAGCCAGCAGTAGGGACCGTGAAGAAATCGATGGAGACCAGATCCCGGACGTGATTGGTCAGGAACGTTCGCCAGCTCTGCGAGGGAGGCGTGCGCCGCTTTGGGAGCAGGCGGGAGACGGTGCGCTCGGCCACGACGATGCCGAGCTTCAGGAGCTCACCATGGATTCGCGGAGCGCCCCAGAGCGGATTCGCGGCGGCCATTTGTGTGACAAGGGCCTTGATCTGCGCGTTGACTGGCGGGCGGCCCACGGCGGGCCGGCCGGAGAGCTTTGTCCAGTACTCGCGGAAGCGGTGCCGCTGCCACCGCAGAACGGTGTCAGGGGTAACGATGGCGAGGGGCTGCCTCCACCCAGCCCAGACTCTGGCCAGCCCAACCCAGAAGAACCGATCAGCCGTGCGTAGTCTCGGCCGGGTCATCGTTCTCTTGTACACGGCGAGCTGCTGGTGCAAGGCGAGGTTCTCCAGGGCGAGCTGGCGGTGGCCGCCGCAGAGGAACGGGAGGAGGCGAAGCAGGTGGAGCAGGAGGGTGATCATCGAGCTGTGATTGTCGCCGGATCAGAGCTGACGGTTCACCCACTTGCCCGCCGGCGAAGTTTTGGCGAAGGACAGCTCGTGCACGACCTTGTCTGCCGAATGATCGGCGACCCGATGGAGGCGGACGATATCGCCCAAGAGGCCTTCGTCAAAGCCTACGTGTCGTTGAAGCATTTCCGCGGCGAGTCCCGGTTCTCGACATGGCTCTGTCGCATCGCGTTGAACCGCTCCAAGGACCTGCTACGGCGGCGAGGCCGCGAACCCTGGATTCGGACGGCAAATGACGAGGAACTTCACATTGCGGACGCCGTGGACAAAGAGGGCGACGCGCCCGGAGGCGCGCTCGAGCGACGTGAGCGGGAAGGACGGCTGCATTGGGCGCTCGCACGGCTCCCGATGAAGTATAGGGAGGTGCTCGTGCTCCGTCATATCGAGGAGCTCGATTTTCGGGAGATCGGACGTCTGCTCAAGATCCCCGAAGGCACGGCCAAGGTACGGGCGTTCCGCGCCCGCGAGATGCTCCGGACCCTGGTCGAGGACGAAGGAACGCGACCATGACACGGTTCGAAGAGCTGCTTGAGGGACATCTCGCCAACGAGCTCTCGCCGGAGGAGCAAACAGAATTCGCCGCACTGCTTCGTGACGAAGAACGCAGGCGGCTCTTCGAGGTGCATCAGCGGACGGCCGCGCTTCTCACAGGGTTGACGCGGCACGCGCCCTCGCCGACGTTCACGGAGGAGGTGCTAAGTCGCCTACCGGAGCAGACGTCTTCTCTATCCGGGCATTTGTGGACGCTCCTGTGGGCGCCGCGCGTGATTCGTTGGAATCTCGCTTCGGCGCTCGCCTTGAGTTTTGTGCTCGCGATGACGCCCGCGGTCTGGCGAAAGTTTGTCGACGGGACGGCGGTTGCTCCCCCGCCCTATCACGTCGTGACGCTCTTTCGCTTCAGCGTAGAGGCGCCGGGAGCGCAGCGGATCTCTGTCGTAGGTGACTTCAACGGGTGGAGGACCGACGAAATCTTTCTGTCGGATATCACGGGCCAAGGACATTTTGCGGTCACACTGCCGCTGAGGCCGGGTCGGTATGCCTACATGTTCCTCGTCGACGGAGCAGCGTGGGTTACAGATCCTCACGCGACAGCGTACCGCGACGACGGATTCGGCAATCGAAACGCCGTGGTCACGATCGAGACTCCACAGACCTCGCGAGCGCCCAATGACACGTAAACACGTCGGCATCGTTCTTCTGATCGCGCTCGGCGTCGTCACAGTCGGTCGTCAGACGTCTGCGCAGCAGCCAGCCCCACCGGGCGAGCTCTCTCGGGCGCTTGAGCGCTCAAATCTCTCCGCTGAGAGTAAAGCGCGCCTCCGGTCGAAGGCGGGCGAGCTGGTCGGAGTGGGGGTTGCCGAGAGCGACATTGCGGACGTGATTCGACAGGGCGCCGTCCGCGGAGTCCAGACGCCCGAGCTGATCCGTCTCCTCGATGTGGTAGGGGAGGCGAAGCACCACGGCCTGCCGCCGCGTCCCGTGGCGGACAAGATCAAGGAGGGGCTCGCCAAAGGTGTCCCACCCGAGCGAATTGTGAGCGTGGCGTCACGTGTCGCAGGCTACCTCGCGAGCGCACGCGACCTAGTCCGTCGCGCGGAGCAGGCAGGCGTACGCGTCGAGGTGCCCAGCGACCGAGAGCGAGCCGTGGAAGCGGTCGCCGACGTGCTCGGAAGAGGTGTGCCGCGGAACGAGGTCGAGGAACTCGCGGGCCGTATCGGCGCCTCCTCTTCTCGGGGGGCCACGATGTCACGTTTCCAAGCCGGCACCCAGGTAACGGCAGATCTGATCGCGATGGGACTGTCACCACGCGCTGCTTCGGAGACCGTCGGGGCTGCCCTCGCCCGGGGGATGAATCAGCGCGATATCGAGCGACTCCGTGAGCGACTCGCGCAGGAGCTCCGACGTGGTGAATCGCCAGAGAACGGAGCGAAGCGGCTGCGAGAGCAGATCCGTTCGGAGGCGCCGGAGACTCGTGGTGACCACAGTAGCCCGGACCGACAGGGGAAGGGCCGCGATGGAATTGGCGACGGCAAACCAGGGCGGCGCTGACGATCGCGCTCTTCGACCGAGACGCTTCAGCTTGGCACCGACTGACTGATTGAGACCACCCTCACCTCGAGCGATTCGACGCGCAGGTTCCGCTGAGGGTCAGTGACGCGTGGAGAAGCTTCAATCGCTTGGCGATCAACTCGAACTGTTCCGACCCATATAGCACGGCGCTAAGGGCTGTGTCTGGAGGGTATCCAGTAAGAGAAGAAAAAATCGCTGCAAGACGGGCAGATAGTTAGGTGTAATTTTCAGCTCTTTGGGCCAGAGCCACCGTCACATATGATCCCGACGATGACAACGGAGCAGGTCTGGATCGGGATCGGCCTTCTCGGTCAGGCGTTTTACGGTATGCGAATCCTCCTCCAGTGGATCGCCACCGAACGTCAAAAGCGAAGTGTCGTCCCGATGTCGTTTTGGCTTTTCTCCGTGGCGGGTGGCCTCACACTCCTCTCATACGCGATCTATCGTTTGGATCCGGTCTTCATCATCGCGGAAGGGATTGGCCTCCTGATTTATGCCCGCAATCTCTACTTTGTCCGCCACAACCAACGGCTGTGAAGGCTTCAATGACCGTGTTGTCGACCGGCGTGGCCGGCCGGCGGAAGTCCAACGCAACGCCGTTCCAGTACGCCCAGTGATCGAGCGCCGTGGAGGTGAACTCGACGGCTTCCGATCGGTGTTATTCGCATCGGTTGCCAGATTCACCCGTGAGCCCGAGCCACCGACGCCGTTCTGCGGAGCCTGACTAGGGTGTTAGGGCGACGCTCGTCATTCCTTTGGCGGTCTCCAGGAGGCTGCGAGGGGCGCGAATCTCGCGCTCTTCGTCCAGCTGCGCCTGATCCCTTCCACGCAGCGCCGCCGGCCTCTGGAGCCGTCGTGCGGAGCGCATGGATCAGGGAGACGAGGGTTGGGAACGGCGTTTGTCGGTTTGTGATGAGCGCGGACCGCCCAGAGGTTCTATGACTAGGCGGCGATCGGGTTGATGGGCGTCGACGCAGGATTTGAAGCGCACGCGAAACGCGCCGTCTGGCCGCTTCTTGAGCCAGAGGTAGGGTCGAGAGAGCCAGTACTTCTTTTTCAGCAGTCGCACGACCTGCGCCATCTCCGACGGCTCGGTGACGACGCGCGCTTCGCCCCCGAACGCCTCAGGGCCGATTCGAATCGCGACGTCTCGATTGACCTGTACGTTTTGGGGCCAGTGACGCTTCATGTTCATGGTTGTCAAATACACGGTATCGGCGTCAACGAGAAACCAGATGGTAACCTCGAAGGGGCGACCGCTCTTCCGACCGCGATGCGTAAGCTGGCAGGTGCGTCTGATGGCAACGCGAACCAGCCGCTCGGTTACCCCGTCCATGTAGGCTTCCTCGATGGGAGTTGTAGGAAGAAGAGCGCTCCCAACGTGGAAAACCAGGCATCCTGCCGCCTCGTCAACAGAGCCCGGCGGAGAAAGATCATTGCCGCTTCAGCCGGAGATCCTCGTAGGGTCCGGAGAACACGAAGCCCTGGATCGGGTGCACCGTCGTTTCGCCCGTGATGGCTCGACACGTGGTCGAGCCACTACATCCTCCGCAAAGGCGTCAGGAGCCCCACCTCGATCCCCAGCTTCTGCAGTTCGCCATGGATTCGGGGCGCGCCCCAGAGAGGATTTGCCTGAGCCATTCGTACGACGAGTGCTCTGATCTGGAGGTTGACGGACGGGCGTCCCGCCGGGGGGCGACCGGAAAGTTTGGTCCAGTGCTCGCGGAAGCGGCGGCGCTGCCATCGCATGACGGTGTTGGGCGACACGAGGACTAGCGCCTGCCTCCAGCCGGGCCACACCCTCGACAGCGCGACCCAGAACAGCCGATCGCTGCTGCGCAACTTCGGCCGGTTGACCATGTTCTTGTAGACGGCGAGCTGGTGGCGCAAGGCGAGGTTCTCAAGGGGCGAGCTGGCGGTGGCCGCCGACGAGGAAGGGAAGGAGTCGAAGCAGGTGGAGTAGGAGAGTGATCATCGAGCCGGGATTCTCTCCGGATCAGAGGCGACAGATCAACCATTTGGCCGCGGACAAAGTTTTGGCGAGGGACAGGCCACGCCACGAGGCGTCCCCGCATATGCTGGTTGAACGCCCTCGCAGCGGCGCGGCACTCGGCTTCCAAGCGCTTGACTGGCGCACCAAGCAGGCCCATCATACGCCGTGCGCCATAGCCGTCGCGTTCCGCTGTTCTTGCTCGTGGCACTGCTCGTCGGGCTTACTCCCGCGGCTTATTCGTCGCCGCCCGACCCGACGTGGATCGACGGCTTTTGGGATGACGGCGACTTCGACAGTGCGGTCATCTCGATCGTCGGCGCGTGCGCCATTGGGGTATCGCCGGTCCCCGAAAGCGCGCCGCAGTGGGCCTGTCTCGCTGCGATCACACTTCCGGAACCAGCGTTCATTTCCGCATCGTCTCGCCCTGCTGCTTCGCCCCGCGCTCCGCCGATAGCCCGGTTCGCTCGTACGAAGCTCGACTGAAGCCGAACCGCAGCTCGGTGTAGCACCGCGGGAGGCGTGTCGCTCGTACACGACTCGCCACTCGCTTCCCGTTAGACCCGTATACCGGGAGGCACGAATGGCCGTGGGCTCGACGGTTGTCAACGTGGACCGCTGACATGTCTGCCATCGACCTCGTATTCCTCGGCCTCGTGATATTCGCGGCGCTCTATTCGGTGGCCGCATTCGCGTGCGGGGCTGGATTTGGCCGAGCGCGCTCGAGCCCGTCGATGTGTTTCCCTCCCGTCACGATCTTGAAGCCGCTCCGAGGCGATGACGGGCAGCTGTACGAAAACCTTGTGAGCTTTTGCGGGCAGGATTATTCGAGCTTCGAGATCGTCTTCGGGGTGCGCGACCAGTACGATCCGGCCATCGGCGTCGTCGATCGACTAATCAAGGACTTTCCCGGCCTCGAGCTGAAGCTCGTGATCGACGACCGGACGATCGGGACCAATTTGAAGGTCAGCAATCTCGCCAATCTCGTTCGGCACGCGAAGCACGACACGTTGATCATCGCCGACGCCGACATGCGCATCGAGCCCGGCTACATCCGCGCCGTCGTGCGGTCACTCGTGGAACCGAGCGTCGGACTGGCGACGTGCCTGTATCGCGGCGTGGCGCCGTCTGGTTTGGCGTCGACGCTTGGCGCCATGTTCATCAACGAGTGGTTTTTCCCCGGCGCGCTCATCGGTACTCATATCGAGCCTCTGCGCCACGCGTTCGGCGCGACGATCGCGTGCCGGCGCGAAACGCTTGGTGCGATCGGTGGCTTCGAAGCCGTGGCCGATCACCTCGCGGACGATTACATGCTCGGCCGACTCGTCAGCCGCCTGGGGCTGCGCGTAGCGCTCGTTCCGTATCTCGTCGACAACATCATCGTGGAGTCGAATGTACGGAGCCTCCTCGTCCATGAGCTTCGATGGGCGCGGACGTTTCGCACACTGCGACCACTACCGTATTTCTGTTCTCTCTTCACCTTCGGGATCCCGCTGTCGCTCCTGTGGCTCGTCGTGAGTATGGGCAGTTCCGCTGCCGGCATCGCGACGGTCGCGCACGTCGGCCTCCGGTGCATCGGACGAATGGCGCTGTCCCGACCGCTCGGTCGGCACCTTCGCTGGTCCGATGTTTGGCTGGTTCCGATTCGTGACGTCCTTTCCTTCGTGGTCGGGATCGTCAGCTTCCTGGGACGCACCGTGCGATGGAACGATGCTGAGTTCCACGTTCGCCCAGACGGTCGAATCGAGCGCAGGTCCGATCCCGGCAACCGAGATGCCCTCGACGGATCAGGAGCGCCGGCGCCGCTCGCATCCGCATGGGAGGAATCCGAGTGACCAACGATCGAGGCTACCTGAGGACACTGTTTCTGCATCCGCCCTCGTATGAAGGCTTCGACGGCGGCGCCGGAGCCCGGTATCAAGCGCGGCGCGAGATCCGCTCATTCTGGTACCCGACTTGGCTCGCGCAGCCCGCGGCGCTGGTGCCGGGCTCGCGGCTCATTGACGCGCCACCCGCTGGCCTCACGCTCGACACGATCCGCCCACTGGCGGCGGCCTACGATCTAGCCGTTTTGCACACCAGTACACCGTCATTCGCCCACGATGTGCGGGTGGCCGAGGCACTCAAGACGGAAAACCCAACGTTGCGCATCGGGTTCGTCGGTGCACACGTGGCCGTGAATCCACAGGGCGCGCTATCGACCTCCACGGCAATCGACTTCGTCGCCCGCAACGAGTTCGACTTCACGATCAAGGAAGTCGCCGAAGGCCGCCCGCTGAGTACCGTACTCGGTCTCAGTTTCCGGTCGAATGGCACGATTCAGCACACCCCGAACCGTCCCGTGCTTGAGAACATGGACACGCTGCCGTTCGTGGTGGACGTCTACAAGCGTGACCTTGTGGTCGAGCACTATGCGATCGGCTACCTGCTTCATCCGTACGTGTCGCTCTACACTGGACGGGGATGCCGGTCCAAATGCACGTTCTGTCTGTGGCCGCAGACCGTCGGGGGCCATCGCTATCGCACACGCAGTGTCGAGCACGTCGCGGACGAGATCGCCCTCGCGACACGCTACTTCTTACAGGTCCGGGAATATTTCTTTGATGACGACACCCTCACCGACGACTTGCCTCGGATCGAAGCTCTGGCCCGACGTCTCGGCAAGCTCGGCGTGACGTGGTCGTGCAACGCCAAGGCGAATGTCCCGTACGACACGCTGAAGGTGCTGAAGGACAACGGTCTCCGTCTGTTGCTCGTTGGGTACGAGTCCGGCAACCAGAAGATCCTGAACAACGTGAAGAAGGGCATCCGCCTCGACACGGCTCGGCGGTTTACCGGAGACGCGAAGGCGCTCGGCATCAAGATTCACGGCACGTTCATTCTGGGGTTGCCGGGGGAGACGCGGGAGACGATCCAGGAGACGATTCGCTTCGCCGGTGACATCGATCCCGACACGATTCAAGTGTCGATCGCGGCTCCCTATCCGGGAACGGAGCTGTTTCGTCAGGCGGTCGAGAACGGATGGCTTTCGGGGGAGGCGCTCGTCAACGATCGCGGCGCCCAGGTGAGCGCGCTGTCGTATCCCCACCTTCTGAGCACGGAGATCTCGCGCAGCACTGAAGAGTTCTATCGACGGTTCTATTTCCGTCCAAGGAAGCTCTTCGCCATCACGAAGGAGATGCTGGCCGATCGTCGCGTCATGCGTCGCCGCCTCCGCGAGGGTCAGGAGTTTCTCCAATTCCTCACCGCCCGGAGACGCGAGGCGCCTCCTGCTGTCGATGCCGCACCGGCCGCACCGAGGGCTGGCCAGACACAGGCTCGCCTGCAGGTCGTCCTCTCCGTTCCCCGGCAGTCACCCATGATCGCCTCGGTTCCTGCCGCGGTCCGGGCTGCCAGCGCCTTTGCGGCTCTGGCTGATGTCAATCGCGTCATATTCTGTACGGAGTCGGCGGAGCTCCCCGGATCCTGGCGCCGCTACTTGACCGGGCTGCGGCTGCCATGGGCGCACGTCGCCTCATCCGTCAGGTCGGTGTCGCTCGCCGATGTGCTCGATTCCAAATCACCCGCGCTTGTCATCGCGCCGAATACCATCCCGGAGCCACGCCAGCTTCGCGACCTGCTCGCCCGACCGATGGCAGAGCAGCAGCGGACCACCTGGATTTGGCAGGGAATCCCGGTGGCCACCTATTACCCCGAGGCGCGGGCGCTTCTGGCACAAGAGGCGCCCGGGTCTCAGGCGTTTCCGAGACAGGCGCTTTCGGATGCGGATGTTCGTCGAATGCAGGTGCCGTTGGACTCCTGGAACGACGTGAGCGGTTCCGCCGGTGTGCGGAATGCAGAGCGTCGGCTGCTTCGCTCACTGCGTCAGCCGAGCGATGGCTATCTGGCGCGGTTCGATCGTGTCCTGTCCGTCGCGCTTTCGCGAGTGTTGATTCGGACACCGGTGACGCCGAACGTGATCACGGCCGTGAGTCTCCTCATCGGGCTCGGCGGCGTGGCGCTGCTGGCCAGCACGACTCCGTGGGCCGCATTGCTCGGCGCCCTCTTGCTCTGGGCGAGCTGCATCCTCGACGGCTGCGATGGTGAAGTCGCCCGGCTCAAGCTCCTCACGTCCCCGTTCGGCGCTCGCTTCGATGTCGTCACGGACGACGTCCTTCATCTCGCGACCTTCGTCGCCATCGCCATCCACTTGCGCCGCGCCCGCCCTGATCTGAGTGTCGCCGGCCCGGCCGCGCTCCTTTTATTCGGGGTCATGGTGAGCATGGCGTCCGTGTGGTGGGTGATCAATCGCCTTCCATCCGAGCGTCGGCTCGGGTTCCGGCGCGTCTACGAACGTCTTGCGAGCCGCGACTATATCTATGTCGTCGTGATCCTCACGGCATTGGGGCGGCTCGAGTGGTTCTTGTGGACGGCGGCCGTTGGCGCGAACTTGTTCTGGCTCAGCCTCTGGTGCTGGGTCCGTGCTAGGCGCACGCGATGACGACCAGCCACAAGCTGTTGGTGTCGCTCGGGGCGCTCGGCTTGGTCGTCCTGTTGTGGCGGATCGACCTGAAGGCGGTACAGCTGGCGTTGCTCCATGTCGGATGGGGTATGGCGCTCGTTTTGAGCCAAGAGATCGTGGCGCACGTGCTGAATGCATCGGGATGGCGCTTCGCATTCACCCGTGAGGTCGCTGCCTGCTTTTCGCTCGGGGAGCTGATCCGCCTCCGGGTGGCCGGTGACGCGATCAACTACTTGACACCCACCGCGACCATCGGCGGCGAAGTCGCACGCACCGCGATGCTGAGTGATGCGTGCGACGCTGACGTCCGGGTGGTGTCCGTCGTCACCGCCAAGACGACTCAGACCCTGGCGCAAGCGTTCTTTATCACCGCCGGGCTGACCCTTGTTGCCACGGAATGGATCGCCACGGGTCCTATCCGCTCGTTCCTTCCCTGGGCCGTCGGCGTCGGTCTCCTGACTGCGATTTTCGTCGCGCACCGCTTGAAGGCTCGGGGCGGTGGAATGGCGGCAGCCTGGCGCCGCGCCTTCGGGACCCGCCTCGGGGAATTCCTCCGAAACCACCCAGGACGTGTCGCGCTCTCAACACTCATGTTCGCCCTGGCCTATGCGTGGGGAGCCTTCGAGGCCTACTGGATCTGTCGCTTTCTGCTGATGCCCGTGCCCGCTGTCACGGCGTTCACCATCGAAGTGCTGTCGATCACCATCGACGGGATCCTCTTCATGGTCCCCGCGAAGATCGGCACACAGGAGGGCGGTAAGGTCGCGGTGTTCGCTGCCCTCGGACTTGCCCCGAGCCTGGGATTCGCGTTCGGCGTCGTGCGGCACGTCCGGGAATTGGTTTGGGCGGCGTTGGGAGTTTTCCTCTGCTGTGCTGCGTTCGGTCGTGCTGGCTCGTCGTTCTGGCATCAGGCACTTGGCAGCACCAGCAAGCCGACCGCGCTGTGAGTATGAACCTCGTCGGTCGGGCGCTGCGCGGCGTCGTCCGACTAAGCTGCCGGTATCCGCTCCTGACCGTCGTTGCCGGGATCGGCCTCGCGGCCCTGAGCGTCTGGGTCACGTCAGCGCGACTCAGCTTCGAGACCTCGCAGCTTCACCTCCTGCCTCCGGGCCAACCGTACGTGACTCGCTATCGTGACTACTCGAAGGACTTCGGCGAGCTCGACGAGATCATCATCGCGGTTCGAGGCCGGACACTCCGGGAGTCGCAGGCCTTTGCGGCGCGGCTCGTCCGTGAGCTCCGGGCTGGTCCCATCGCCTTCAATCATCTCGCATACCGTGTTGCACTCGATGACTTCGATGGGCGGACGCTGCTGTATCTGTCGGCCGCAGCGCTCAGGGAACTCCGGGAGCAAGTTTTCGATCATCAGAAATTCATCGAGTCGTTCGTCGCGGCCCCCGGGCTGGTGAGTCTCCTCGAGGGCGCGAACCGGCAATTCGCCGTCGCCTTCGCCAGCCATTTTCTCGACCTCGGGCTGCAAGATGATGCTGCGGCCGCCGATCTTCGATTCCTCGTGACCCTGGTGACGCAGATTCGCGAAGCGATCGATCACCCAACGCTCGAGAAAACTCCGTGGGGCACGATACTTTCGGGCGCGGAGAGCTATGAGGACGCCGGCTACTTCGTGTCCGACGACAAGCGGCTCCTGTTTCTCCTCGCCGACCCCGTGGGAGGCGGTGGAGGTTTCACGAATGATCGCGCGGCCATCGACGAGATCCGCACGCGGATCGCGGGGCTGCGCGCCGAGTTTCCAGGAGTCCAGGCCGGCGTTACCGGGGGGCCGGCGCTCTCGAACGACGAGATGCGCACCGCGTTCCAGGACAGTCAGCTCGCGACGGGACTCGCGTTCGCGCTCACGCTCGGGCTGCTGCTACTGGCCTTCCGAAGACTCCGGGAGCCACTCGTCATGCTGGCGGTCCTCGCGCTGAGCTTGGTGTGGTCGCTGGGGCTGATCACGGTGACCGTCGGGCATCTCACCGTCTTTTCGGTGATGTTCATCTCGATCGTCGTCGGTCTGGGTATCGACTACGGCATCTACGTGCTCTTTCGCTGGGACGAAGAGGTGACGCTGGGCTCTAGCCGGGCGGCGGCGCTTGATTTGATGGCCACACGCAGCGGGCCGGGGATCCTCCTGGGCGCTCTCACCGCCGCCGCGACGTTCTATGCTCTGACCGTCACCGACTTCCACGGGGTGCAGGAGCTCGGCTTCATCGCTGGCACTGCGCTCATCACCTCGTTCGCGGCCATGCTGACCGTATTCCCGGCCCTGTTGATGCTAGTCCCTCGGCGCCCGCTGGCTGGACCGCCGTCTCCGGCGGATCATGCGGCAGCGCTCCAGCGCGCCGGTGTGCCGTTCGTCGAATTCGTCACCCGGCACCCAACCGCCGTTTTGCTCGGCGCGAGCATCCTGACCGCGTGCTCGCTCTGGTCCGTGCGAATGATCGGGTTTGACTACAACCTTCTGCACCTTCAAGCGAACGGCACCGAGTCCGTGATGTGGGAACGTCACATCATCGAGACGCAGAACCGCTCGAGCTTCGCTGGACTGTCCACCGCGACATCCCTGGCTGAGCTTCAGCGGAAGCTCGAGGCCTTCAAACAGCTCCCATCGGTGGTAGGCGTCGACAGCGCACTGTTGTTCATTCCCGAGGACCAGCCCGCGAAGTCGAAGGTCATCCGCGACATTGGACCGCTCATCGCACCGCTGCGGGTCGGCCCGGCGCCTCGGCTCAATCTCACGCGCCTCACGGAGGAGCTCGAAGCGCTCAAGCGTCGTGTCGGCCTCGCCGTCAGTGAAGCGGGTGCGGACGGGCCCAGCCCTGAGTTGCGGACGATCCACAGCGGACTCGCAAAGGTCCTCGAGGCGCTGCGCACGACAAATCCTGTCAGGGCTCAGGCGGGGCTCACGCTCTACCAGACCCACCTCGTGCGGGATTTCAGCGAGAAGCTGCGCTTTCTCCAGCGGAACGTGGAGCCCCGGTTCGTCACGTTCGACGATGTCCCGGCCGAGCTGCGGCGCAAGTTCATCAGCGAGAGCGGTCGGTTCCTGCTCCAGATCCATCCCAAAGTCGACGTGTGGGACCGTGAAGGCGCGATCCGGTTCGTCAACGAGTTGCGATCCGTGGACGCTGACGTCACCGGCACGCCAGTCATCAGCTACGAGTCCATCCGCCGGATGGAAGGCGCCTATCGGCGAGGTGCACTGTACGCGCTCATCCTCGTGACCATCATCAGCGGGATCATGATCCGGCGGCTTCGCGAGACCGTTCTCGCGCTGACGCCGCTGGTACTGGGCACGCTGTGGGCGATCGGACTCATGCATCTCTTCGGTCTCAAGCTGAACCTGGCCAATGTCTGGGGCGTCCCGCTAATCATCGGAGCGTCGGCCGAGTACGGTTTGAACGTCGTCACTCGCGTCATGGAAGCCCGAACGTATGGCGGTCCATTCTTCGCTCGGAGCACGATCATGGCGGTGACGTTCAATGGTCTCACCACGATCACCGGGTTCGGTAGCCTCTTGGTGGCGCATCATCGAGGCATGTGGAGTCTCGGACTCTTACTGACCTGTGGCAGCCTCACGAGCTTAGTCGCCGCGCTCGTGGTGTTGCCTGTGCTCATTCGCCTCCAATTCGGCCGCGGTTGAACGCGCAGTAGTCATCGCCGACCGCCTCGGGATGGCTAGGGCGGGGTGTAGATGCGTCAGAACCTGAACCGCGCTTCCACCCGCCGGGCTGGGCCACTCGGTTTCGGCCGTCACCTCGCACCGAAACTCGAGAGACCTGTTTGCCCAGGCTACGCGTTGATCGACGGCGCGACCTGTCGTTCGCCAAAACTCCGCCCGGCGCCAAATGATTGATGTGTCGGCGCTGATCCGGCGACAATCTCGGCTCGATGGTCACCCTCTTCCTCCACTTGCTTCGACTCCTGCCGATCCTCTGCGGTGGTCACCGTCACGTTGCTCTGGAGAACCTCGCCTTGCGTCACCAACTCGCGGTGTACAAGCGAACGGTGACCCGGCCGAAGCTCCGCACAACTGATCGGCTCTTCTGGACCGCCCTGGCCCGCGTCTGGACCTGCTGGAGGCAGTCGCTTCTGATCGTTATCCCCGATACCGTGTTGCGCTGGCAGCGGCGCCGCTTCCGTGAGCACTGGATCAGGCTCTCTGCCCGGCCCGCCGGGGGTCGGCCGTCCGTCAACGCCGACATCCGTTCCCTGGTCACACGGATCGCCATCGCCAATCCTGTCCTTCGCCAAAATCTCATCCCACTCGGTTGACGGCGGGCGATGGTCCTGCGACAGGCCCAACAGCGCCAGGCGACTGTAGACCAAGGGGCCGGAGGCGGGGCAGCCAGCCGCTTGGGGCCCATCCGGACCCACGACGAAAGGCCGTGGGGCTCAAGGTGGGGCGGCGCGGCAGCTGACGGACGGACGGGCCGGGCGTGGTGAACTGGTTGGCTGGATTAGGCCACCCGCCGGACGTAGCGATGATGCAGGCCGCCGACTTCGGGAATCGGGATGACCCGGCCGAGTTCCGGCCGCTCAGTTGCCCGGCCGTAGGGTGCATCCTTTTCGAGCGAGAGGTGAGTGCGCGCCCGGTGATAGTACGCGAAGTAGCCCGTCAGGGTGCGGCGCAGGTGCCGTTCGCCGAGGACGAGGACGTGATTCAGACACTCGCGTCGGATCGAGCCGATGAGCCGCTCGGCGAACGGATTTTGCCAGGGGCTATGAGGCGCCGTCAGGACTTCACTGATGCCCATGCCCTTCACGCGTTGGCGGAAGGGGTGGCCGTAGCTTGAGTCGCGATCGCGGAGGAGATAGGACGGGGCGGAATCGTCGGGGAAGGCGTCCACGATCTGCTGGGCCGTCCAAGCAGCGCTGGGATGCTCGGTAACGTTGAAGTTGAGGACGCGCCGGCGATCGTGAGCGAGCACGACGAAGACGAACAGGACGCGCAAGCGCGCGGTAGGAACGGTGAAGAAATCGAGGGAGACCAGATCCGGGACGTGATTGGTAAGGAACGTGCGCCAGGTCTGCGAGGGAGGTGTGCGGCGCTTCGGGATGAGCCGGGAGACGGTGCGCTCGGCCACGTGGAAGCCGAGCTTCAGCAGCTCACCATGGATTCTCGGAGCGCCCCAGAGAGGATTGGCCGCGGTCATTCGTGTGACAAGGGCCGCGATCTCCGGGTTGACCGGCGGGCGGCCTCGGGTGGGCCGACCGGAGAGTTTGGTCCAGTGCTCACGGAAACGGCGCCGCTGCCACCGCAGAATGGTGTCGGGAGTAACGATCACAAGAGGCTGTCGCCACCCGGCCCAGACCCTGGCCAGCGCCACCCAGAAAAGCCGATCAGTCGTGCGGAGCTTCGGCCGGGGCACCGTTCGCTTGTAGACGGCGAGCTGCTGGTGCAAGGCGAGGTTTTCGAGGGCGAGCTGGCGGTGGCGGCCGCAAAGAAAGGGCAGGAGGCGAAGCAGCTGGAGCAGGAGGGTGATCATCGAACCAGGATCTTCTCCGGATCAGAGCCGGCAGATCAACCACTTCCCGCCGGACTGAATTTTGGCGAAGGACAATCGCCGGTCGCGGCCGCGCGAGAACGGTCACCAGCGTCCGCGCGGCCTTCATCGAGAACCACCTGGCGGCGCCGTCGAAGCGGAGGAGGCTCCCGCCGCCTGCACCAGCGCCAGCAGGTTGTCGATCTGGTAGCCCGGGATGGTGACGACGAGCGGGCGGCCGACGACCATCACGTACCGGCTGACCGTGTCGGGCGCGAGGCTGCCGACCGCGTACTGGGCCAACGGTTGCGCCTGCCGCGGGCGATAAAGGAGGACGACGATGTCCGGTGTCGCTACCCCATAGGCAGCCGCGTCGCGCTCCAGCGCGAACTGCCGCTCGGTGCGTGTGCGAGCGAAGGCGGCGACCGCGCGCTCGATGCGCTGGGCCAGCGCGGGGTCCGGCGTGTGAGTGTGGATGGCCCCTCCGCCCGCGTGCATGCCGTGATAGAACCAGGTGCCGGCCGCGTCACGCTCGAATCGATGCAGTTGCCCGGCCTTGGCGATCTCGATCGCGCCCACCTCGTCCACCGGCACGGGCACCAGCAAGCGCAAGTCGGCGGCGGCCCGGGACAGCGCGCGCCCGGCGTCCCGAAGCTCTAGCGCGACGATCACCACCACCAGCCCAGCCAACACCGCCCACACGGCGACGACGGCGGGACGGACGCGGGCCCGGCTCAATGCTGCTTCCACCACACCGCCGAGCCCACCACTGCTAGCACCGCCGGCACGAACAGCACGGAGAGAAAGAAAGTGGCCTTCATCTGGCGGTTGGTGAGGTTCACGCGCGGCAGGTCGGCCGTACGCGGCTGGATGCCGATCAGGTTCTCCTGGGCGGCCAGGTAGTTCACCGTGTTGAGGAAGAGCGTGCCGTTGCCCATGATGTGGAAGAACGAGTTGGTCGCGAAGTCCGAGTCGCCGACCACCGCGATCCGCGATCGCGGCGCGGCCGATTCCCCGTCCTCGCCGCTCGGGCGGCGCAGGGCAACCACCATCAAGGTGTTTGGGCCCGCCACGTCGCGCCCCTGGACGAAGGCGACGACGCGGTCCGGGTTGCTCTGGCCCCAGCTGTTCTTGGACGAGTTGACGAGCGGCACCACCGAGGTTCCGGGGACCCGCTGGGGTGTCGGCGACAGGGAGCGGACCCCCGGGAAGAACGTCACCGGCAGGTCGCGCGTGATCTGGTGACGGTTGTAATCGCTGACCGCGGGTGAAGAGACGTCCGCCCAGAAATGGCTAGCCTCGTCGATGACGATGTCGTCGTCCGTGATCACGCCGTACTCGCGGACGACCGGCTCCAGGCCGGTGCGCACGAACGGGTCGAGCATGAAGAGCGCGTTGCCGCCCCCGGCGAGATAGGCGCGCACCGCCTCGACCTCTATCGGCAGCAGGGCCAGCTTCGGTCCCGCTACCACCAGCACCGCGCAGCCGGTGAGGCCGGTGGACCGTTGCAGGAGCAGCACTTTCTCCACGCGGTAGTTCACAGTCTCCAGGGCGTGCCGGGCCTTTGCCATGCCGTGCCGCTCGTGCAGCACGTACTTCGCGCCGAGGCCATGGGTATGCCCCGGCGCTCCCTCGAGGTGATCGTGGGACTCGAGGCTGAACGGATCGGGCTCGCCGTGGCCGTCGAGGAAGCAGACCCGCTGGGTGGCCGCCTGCGACACCCGCAGGATGCCGTTGGCGATGTCGGTCTCGCTACCGCCGTTGACCTGAAGCCGCCGCCCCTCGGACTCCAGCACGGCCGTCCCCGCGAAGTTCACCCCGAGCATCCGGGCCTGGGCGGGATTGATCATCGGATCGTAGAACTCGACGGTCACGCGCGGCGTATGCCGCGCGATGAGCTCGTAGAGCTCGACCGTCTCTCGCATCATCGGGTCGTGGAAAAAGACGATATGGACCGGCCGCTCCAGGCGCTGCAACATCGTGATCATCGGCGCCGACAGCGAGAACCGTCGCTCGGTGGTGAGATCGAACCGGAACGGGTAGCGCACCGACAGGTAGGCGACGGCGAGGAGCACGCCGATGATGCCAGCCGCGAAGAGCGCGATTTCCCCGCGCCGCCGGCTGACGAGGGAACCGAGCTCGGCGCGCAGGCGATAGACGCCCACCACGGTCAGGGCCGCGCCGGTCCCCGCCACGATCAGGGTGGCCGCCACTATCTCCAGAAGGATGACGTGCAGCGTGAGCGCGGCAGCCAGCAGGGCGATCCCGACGAGCAGGCTCAGGCCGGCGCCGAAGGAGCGATTCATGTCAGCGGCGCCACTGCAGATAGCTGGCGCTGAGTGTCAGCGCGACCGCGGAGACCACGAGATAGAACGCCACCGCCTCCGTCCGCACCAGGCCCTGGATGAAGTCGGTGAAGTGCCGCGCAAACGAGAGGTAGCCGACCAGGCTCCGCAGGACGTCCGACCGCTGGAAGTCCTGCAGGTGGCCGACGAACCAGAATCCCAGCAGCACCGCCGCCGTGATGAGCGCGGCCACGATCTGGTTGTGGGTCAGGACGGAGAACAGCTCGCCGACGGCCAGGCAGGCCATGCCGAGGAGCGCGAACCCGATGTAACCGGCCAGGATGGTGGTCGTCTCCGGGGTGCCGAACAGGTAGAGCGGAACCAGGTCGACCACGGTGCCGACGCTGATCAGCAGCAGGATGGTCACGGCGCCGAGGTATTTGCCGAGCACGATCTGCCACGGCGTGAGCGGCAGCGTCAGCAGCAGCTCGGCGGTGCCGGCGCCGTACTCGGTCGAGAACAATCGCATCGAGATCACCGGCGCCAGCGTGAGCAGCAGGATGCCCATGTTCTGCAACGTGCCAGCCATCGTGGTCTCGCCGGTCAGGAAGACGTTGTAGAGGAAGAAGTACCCTGTGCCGAGCAGGAACACCGCGACCACGTAGTACGCGATCGGCGAGCGGAAGTAGGTCGACAGCTCCTTCTGGTACACGGCCAGGGCGCCCCTCATGCGGGCTCGCTCCCGTTCGGTCGGTCGGCGACATACTGCAAGAAGATGTTCTCCAGGGTCGGGGCCTGCCGTTCCAGTCGATGCAAATCCCAGCGGGCGGCCACCGCTCGGGCGATCGCGGCCTCGATGCCGTGGGCGGCGTCGACCTGACACTCGACGGTGAGCTGACCGTCGCGATCGGGCGGAAGCATGCTCACCGCGGTGACACCCTTCACAGACAGTAGCTCCGCCCGCAGCTCGCCGGCCAGCGCCGTCACCTGCAGGCTCACGCGGTTGGTCTGCGCTATCGCCCGCTGCAGTCCGCTCGGCGAGTCGATGGCGAGCAATCGGCCATGATGGATGATGGCCACCCGCTGGCAGATGAGTGTTGCCTCCGCGAGGATGTGCGTGCTCAGCAGCACGGCGTGACTCCTGCCGAAGTCGCGGATCACCTCACGCGTCTCTTGGATCTGGGAGGGATCCAGCCCGGCCGTCGGCTCGTCGAGGAGCAGGACCTCCGGCGAGCCGAGCAGGGCCTGCGCGATCCCCAGCCGCTGCCGGTATCCTTTTGAGAGCTTGTAGATCTCCTGCCGCACGACCGCTTCCAGGTGACAGGCCGCCGTCACGCGTTCGATCTCGCCGGCCAGGGCGGCGCGACGCACACCCTTGACCTTGGCGACGAATCGCAGGTACGCGCTCACGTCGAGCGTGTCGTACAGCGGCGGGCGCTCTGGCAGGTAGCCGATGCGACGAGCCGCCTCGACGTTGTCCGTGGCCATGTCGTACCCGGCCACCGTCACCCGTCCCGTGGTGGCCGCGGTGAAGCCGGCGATCAGGCGCATGGTCGTAGTCTTGCCAGCACCATTGGGACCGAGGAAGCCAACGATCTCGCCGTGACCCACGGTGAAGGACACGTCGCGGATGATGGTGCGCGAGCCGTATCGCTTGGAGACGGACTCGAGGACGATGGCCGCTGAGGGGAAACTCATGCTGGAACACGAAGGCCCCCCGCCAGCGGGGGGCCTTCGCACACCCGATTGATGGGAGGTGCTACTTGTACCAGCGGCCGCCCTTCGCCTTGTACTGGTCCTGATCGTGGGCGAAGAACAGGTCGGCGTTTTCCAGATCGCGCATCATCTTGAGGCGGTTCACGGAGTTGGTGTAGTCCTTGACGCTGTAGTTCAACCCGGCCGGATATCCGTCCAGGTTCTCCTGCATCCAGATCGCGTCCTGGCTCATGAGGATCGTATGCCCGCTGGCCAACTTGACCTTCACAGACTGATGGCCGAGCGTGTGGCCGGGCGTGCTGAGGATCATGACCGAGCCGTCGCCGAACAGATCGTAGTCGCCGTCGAGCTCAAGGTAGTTGAAGTCACGCGCCGGCCCGTCGAAGTCGCCCATGACGAACACGCCGCCGGCCCGCTGGAACTTCTCTGGCCACCACGCCTGGTACAGCTCCTTCTTCTGGATGGCGTGGATCGCCTTGGGGAACAGTTTGATGTTCCCGATGTGGTCGAGGTGCGCGTGAGAGGTGATGACCACCTTGACCTTGTCCGCCGAAAGCCCGATCTTCTGCAGCTGACGGTCGATGACGTCATCCCGCTTCTGACTGGGCTTGAGACCGTCGCAGTTGCCGGGAGCCCAGTGCTGCTTGCATCCACCGTCGGAGATCGCGGCGTTGTTACCCGTGTCGAAGACGACTAGCCCCTTGGGGTGATCGATCACCCACATGCTGACAGGAATGGTGACCTCGCGGGCCTTCTCCTTGGGGACACTCGGGATGAGGTCCGTGATGGGAAAGGGACCGAAAAAGCCGCTGGTAGTCCAGTACAGGCCCTTGACCTGGGCAAGTGCTAGAGACGGGATGGCGAACAAGATGGCAAGCAGTGCCGCGACGATCCCAGCCGTCTTCATGATCGATCTCCTCCGCTGGCCGACCAGATCACCGCTCGTCCTCGGTCCGCGAGACGTCGCGACCATAACGCGCGGCCTCCTCGTGTGTCAAGGACGCCGCAGGACGCCGCAGGATTTGCGTTCAGGATTCTGGTACACGGGGCGACTGAGCTGATTCGTGACGGACAGCAAGCTTTCAAGTGTAAACGGCTCGGCCGAAGCTAGCATAAGCATGCAAGGGGCCCGGCAGATGAGCGACGAGTGGCGCAAGCTCGTGAAGCCATCACGTTTGGAAAGCTGCCCGCGATGGAGCCTGATCACACATGGGGCGGGGCGGGACCGGGACGCCGTGCTCCGTGTGCGGCGATGCGCCATGGGCTTCAGGGTCGGGGATCAAGGGATGAAACGACTGCCGAGAGCCTCTTTGCGCGCTGCTGTGGAACCCCGTCGGGCATCGTGTAGCGGAATGAGCCATCGCGGCATCGCCGCCCCGTTTCTGGCGCTGCTGCTACTCGGCGTCATACCGGGTAGTGCCCACGCCCAGGTGTTTATCGCGTCGCGTCCGCAGCCTGAATTGCAGTTCTCCGGCACGATCTACGTCCTTCACGCATTCCAGAAGAAATCGAAGAAGGGCATCGCGACGCCGCCGAAGGACCTCGATTTGATCCGCCAGCGGCTGGCCGCCGCCGAGCGCCACTACAAGGAAAGGCAGAACTGAGCATGGGGAAAAACAAGAGAATCCGGGCGGAGCAGGGGAGCGGCAATGTCTTTGCCGATCTCGACCTGCCGCATGCCGAGCAGGAGCTGCTGAAGGCGCGCCTCACGCTGCAGATATACAGGATCATCAAAGACCGCGGCCTCACCCAGGCCAGGGCTGGGGCAATCCTTGGCATCAAGCAGCCGCACGTCTCGGCGCTGATGCGCAACCGGGCGGGGATGTTTTCTGTCGAGCGCCTGATGGAGTTCCTGACCCATCTCGGGCAGGACGTGGAGATCACCGTGCGCCCGACGCGCAAGGAGCATGGAAAAGTTTCCGTTGTCGGGGCGGCTTGATGCGGAATCGTTCCTGCATCGCCGCCCTCGCGGGACTCGAGTTTCCGCGGACGAGGAGGTCGTCTCCGCCGTCTATAGCATCAGGCGCCTCCACGCATGACGACCAGTCGCGCACTCATCGCCGATAGTAGGCGCGCGTCACGAGGGAGGGTCGAGAAGTCGGTGACAGCCATGGACGGACAACGAACTGCTGGCCCTGGTTCGTGTCTGACGCGACGCGAACTATCTGCTCCCATAAGATCCCGAAACAGGACGAAACAAGAGCAAGAACGACGCATCAACAGAAAACGTGGAACTGCGTGCTGTCGAACGCTTTTCCCGCAAGATCAGAGGGTTACCGGTCATGGCCGTGTTGTACTCATAACCCAAAGGTTTCTGGTTCAACTCCAGCCCCCGCAACCCAAAAGTTCGAGGAGTTACGAGCGGCGGCCACCGGGTCGCCTTCGTTTAAAGCATGGTAGAGAGCGTCACGTCCGTAAAAAAAGGAGAGGCGGGGGTGCCGTGTGATGGTGGCGGTGATGACCGGCTGGAGTAGCGCTGGGTTTAGTATATACTGAACAGTGTTCGAGTGGGACGCGCGGAAGGCCGCGGTCAACCGCACCAAGCACCGGGTCTCGTTCGAAGAGGCCGTGACCGTGTTTGGCGATCCGGACGCCTTGGACGGCCCGGACCTCCGTCACTCCGAGAGAGAGTCACGGTTCCTGCGGCTCGGCCGCGCGGTGACCGGCCGCGTGCTCATCGTGGCATATACCGTGAGGAGGCGAGACGATGGCGAAAGGATCCGCATCATCAGCGCACGCCAGGCGAGCCGGAAAGAGCGGGCGGCCTACGCGACGGCGGCCCGGGATTGACTTCTCCGACATCCCGGAAGCTTCGCCCGCCCAGCTCCGAGCGATGCGACGCGTGGGGCGGCCTCCCTTGGGGGCCGAAGCCAGGCGGCTGATCGCCATTCGGATCGATCCTCAGGTGCTCGATGCCGTGCGACGGGAGGCCAAGCGGCGAGGCTTGGGCTACCAGTCCCTCATCAACGACCTGCTCGCGAAGCATGTTGAACGAGTGCGAAGCGCCTGAGCGCGCCATCCTGAGCGCGATACCAGCCGTCGCCGCCCGATGCGTTTGACTCAGCGAAGCTCCGCCTCGATATCCGGATCCGCTGCCGCATCAGAGGGGGAGCCGGTCGATGCCTTGCGCGGCAACGATCCGCTCGGTTCATCGGGCCTCGTCCGTCTCAAGCCATCATCACGTAAGCCACGCCGAACGCCACCAGAGCGGCCGAAAGGACCAGTTCATATCGCATTCGCAGCGGAGGCGCGAACTTGTAGATGAGGACGACGA
>Ga0137403_10002605_pt1 | contig 22025 bp, 20 predicted proteins | sample CZOMad2_1_16fung_FD_122057 | JGI IMG/M metagenome (GOLD analysis project Ga0137403, IMG submission 122057) | Vadose zone soil fungal communities from Angelo Coast Range Reserve, California, USA - CZOMad2_1_16fungal (Hybrid Assembly) | ecosystem: Environmental > Terrestrial > Soil > Vadose zone...
GATCGTCTTTGATAACGGAAACTCAGCATCGCCTCGCGAACTGAATTGTAACCATGCGAGTCGGGCGTCATTCGAAGCTCTACTCGTGAGAACGGTGTTTAGGACGATCGCCAGAGCCGATGATCTCGATTCGTTAACCGTTGTCAGCCCGGGAGGTGTCACCTGACCCCCTCCGGACGAGTCTTGCGAATCAAATCGGTAGCGAGCGAAGAACTGATTCTTTTCGTTAAAGCTGTGATCAAGTCTCAACGAGCCCTGGTGGTCGTCAAATACAAACAGCGACGAACCAGTGAAATCGCCAAGCTCCACGCGCTGGGGTGGCTGCCCCAGAATCGTAAATTGCGCGAAGGTGCCGTTTGGTATACCTGCGGGCACAGATCTCAGAAGAGCCTGAACTTGAGGATGATCGCCGACGACTGATTGCAATACGGCTCGCCCGGCATCGGTCGGGGCTCCACGTAAGGTGGGTCCAGACACAAGAGACCGATCCGACCATCGCTGATAATCACCAAAAATAAAAGTTTTATCGGTACCTTTCCAAACATGCCGGTCTTCCCGATCACCAAACACCGGAAGTGTCAACGGGCCGCCGAAAGTAAAGCCGATCTGATTCTCATTCCGTCGTGGAGCCCGCTTTCTGGCGTCGCTAGCGGCGTCATTATGGCAAAAACCGGTCGGAGCACCTGTGGCAACCTTGTCGAGGTTATTGCACGCATTCAAATGCTCGTTGTTGTGATACCAGAACAATGAGCCGTGGTAGTTATTCGTGCCGGATTTACCCACGACATTTACGATCGACGCCGCGTTGTGACCGTATTCAGCCTTGAATTGATTTGTGATGATACTGACTTCCTGGATCGCATCCGGATTGTTTAGAGCGACCTCGGCGCCGGTGAACGTTGGGTCGTTCATGTCCTGGCCGTCGAGCATAAAGTTGTTCGAACGAAGCCGTCCGCCATTTACTGAAAAACTCAGACCTATCGCAGGATTTTGCGCGGCTAAAGATGGGCCAGAGAAAGTCGCTTGGCCATTTGCTAGCTGGATGACGCCGGGTGTGGACAGAAGTACGTTATAAACACTACGGTTCGGGGAGATTGGCAGTTCAGAGAGGCGACGGCTGTCGAAGCGCGTGCTTACCTCGGCAGTGCTGGAATTCAGCATCGACGCGTTTTCGTTGACGATAACGGAGTCTTCGATCGCGCCCAACTCCAGAACTGCATCGATGTTAGCGCTCTGACCCACATCGATTGTGATGCTTTTCCGTTCAAGCTTCTTGAAGGTTGCCGCTTCGATCGTTATTTCATATTGTCCGGGTGGAATGTCTGTGAGGCGGTAAAGGCCAGATGAATTCGTTACCGCCGAACGCACGAATCCCGTCGCGGTATTCTTTCCAATAACTGTAGCGCCCAGTACAACCGCACGGTTCTGATCAGTTACGGTTCCCGAAATGCTGCCCGTTGAAGATTGTGAGAAAGCCGGCCCAACACAGCCTAACATGATCGAAAGAAATATTATCCGCATAACCCAAGAGGTTCTCATGATAGGTCCCTCCGTAGCGGTCAGATCAGATCCAGTTCGTACAGTCGGTTTGAATATCAAACGGCTGCGTTATTTAGAGCCAACTAAAAACCGACACGGTGCAAGATGTCCTGAAAGCGCGGATCGTCCTGGAGACTCTTCCAAATAGTGGAAGATTGGAGTTTCAGAAGGGTCAATCCCGGGTCGTGAATTTGGTAACCTTTTTCCAGCCACGCCAGGGCCTGCTCCTTGTCACCGAGCAGGTTGTAAATACTTGCGATGTGATATGGCCGAACGAAGCGCGATTTTGAGAGCGTCAGCACTTCGTCAAGGATGGCACGAGCTTCGTCGCGCTTGCCCGTGTTGATCAGGGCGTTGACGAGAAAAACGTCCGAGTAGGTTTGGGTGGGCGAGAGCGTCTTTGCCAATCGCTCCTCTTCGATTGCTTCGGGATACATTTTTCTGGCGTTATACATCACACCCGCCATCATATGCGCAAAGTAAAACTTCGGATCGAGGGCAATCGCGGACCGCATTCTTTCCAGCCCGGCGTCACCGTCCGTGCCGTTTGCTACAGCGACGTTGTACCACGGCTCCATCGGCTCGATCTCGAGAGCCCGTTTTTGATGTACCCTGCTCTCCTCGCGGTGACCCGTCTTTCCAAGGAAGTCGGCGTACTGTCGATGTGTATCGCAACTGTTCGGATCGAGTTCCAAAGCGCGCGTGAACTCCTTCTCTGCTTCGGCAAATCTCCAGTTGTAAACAAAGATCGTGTACGCCAAAGCGCTGTGCCCTTCGGCAAGGCTATCGTCAATCTCGATGGCCTTTAGCGCTGCCGATTTGGCCTTCTCAAACTCACTCGGATGTGCCTCGCCGCCCATCGCCAGACTGATGTGCGCCCTGGCGATGGCGGCGTAAGCGAGAGCGTAGGACGGATCGTTGTTGATCGCCTGCTGAAGATCCTCAATGCCCCTATTAATCTCCGGCGGGGTTAATTTTCGAGATTCAATCAACCCCTTGAGGTAAAGCTGATATGCCGTGTCGCTTTCCGTGTATTTCTTTTGCTGGTCCGCGCCGAGTTTTACACGAAGCGTGCGGGCAAGGTCACCTGTGAACTCTTGCTTCAGGGCGATAAGATTTGAAAGTTTTCTGTTGTAGGATTTTTCAAAGACAAGATTCCGCGTCCGGGCGTCCACGAGCTCGACATGCAGTCTAAAATCCTCGCCGTACTTAACGATTCGTCCAGACAGAACCGCCTGAGCATTCAACTCCTTCCCGATCGTCGTCGCGTCGGTGTTCTTGCCCTTGTAACGAAAGACCGACGAGCCGGGTATCTTCCGCAAACTAGTAATGAGATCTTCCGTCATCCCGTCGGATAGATACTGGAGTTCAGGATCGCCGCTTTCGTTTACGAATGGCATCACAGCGATCGAATCGATCAACCGACGGCTGAAGAAATACCTATAGCCGAGATAACCGATGGCCCCGAGCAGAATGACCAGGGTTACGAACCCAAGGGCCGTACGGGTCTTATGCCGCTTGATTTCCCTGATGACGTACTCGATAGTCGTGGCCGTCGAGATCGCTGCTACTTTCCTGGTCGAAAACGCTGAGCCTGTCCATCTTCCACGCTGATGTTGAGCACCCACGTTGGTGACTGTTTTGTCCTCTTTCAGACTCTTCAGATCTGCAAGCAACTCCTCGATCGTCTGGTAGCGGTCTTCTTTCTTTTTGCGCAGGGCCCTGCTGATGAGGCGCTGTGTTTCCTCAGGCACCTCAGTTAATGGTGACGGTTCCTTTTTGAGTATTGTGGAGATCAATTCATTGGAATTTTCCCCTTCGAATGGAGGGCGGCCCGCGATCATCTCGTAAAGCACAACGCCAAAACTAAAAATGTCGCTGCGCGGATCAACTTGCCGGCCACCGGCCTGTTCGGGCGACATGTACTTCACTGTGCCCATCACCAGGCCGGAGGAAATGTCCACGTTCTCGGTAGCTCTCGTCTGCGTCGCCGGCTCTTGCTGTTCGGTGAGTTTGGCCAAACCAAAATCCAGCACCTTTACGTAGCCGTCGTGGCGCAACATGATGTTTTCCGGCTTGATGTCGCGATGGACGATTCCTGCTTTGTGCGCAGCTGCCAAAGCGCCGGCGATTTGGACTGCGACGTCGAGTGTCTCAGCTAAGTTCAGTGGCGCGCGATTCAGACGCTCGCGAAGCGTCTCGCCTTCAACGAACTCAGTCGCGATGAATTGCTCTCCATTTACTTCGCCCAACTCGTGAATAGTCAGGATGTTTGGATGATTGAGCGCCGATGCAGCGCGGGCCTCCTGCTGAAAGCGCCGCAATCGTGATTCATCGCGGGTGTAGCTCGCTGGCAACAGCTTCAACGCGACTTTCCGGCGGAGCTTCGCGTCTTCCGCCAGATAAACCTGCCCCATGCCGCCTGCGCCCAGGAGAGAAACGACCTGGTAGTGGCCGATTGAATCTCCGGCCTCCAGCGCGGGCTGGTCTTTGGCCAGCAGAGGGGCCACCATCTCGAATGCAGGAGTTCCGATCAACTCCCACTGTTGGCCATCTGAGGCTAAGAGATACTCCACTTCCTTAAGGAGAGCCGCGTCACCGCTGCACGCCTCGCTTATGTATGACGTTCTTTCACGAGGCTCAAGCTCCAGGGCAGCCTGAAAGATTTCATCAATCCTGCGGTAGCGGTCTATGTCTATCATTTGTCGACAGGCCGAAACGATGCAGATAGTCCCTATCTCTTATAGCGAGAACTGGAAGGAAATCGCTCCACGCTAAAGACTTTTTGCGCGGTTTTAACCCTTGATGAAGCGCTGTAGCCAGCCTTTTGCGGCCCGCCACTCTCGCTGAACCGTTGTGGGTGAAAGCTCCATCACCTCGGCCGTTTCGTCTATGTTGAGCCCGCCGAAGAAACGCAATTCAACGATGCGGCTTTTGCGGGGATCAACTGTGGCGAGGTTCGTGAGGGCCTCATCGAGCGCCACTAATTCTCCCGCGCGTTCTTTACTAAAGACCTGCGCGTCATCGAGGCCCACGCGTTGAGCGCCAGCCCCCCGTTTTTCGTAACCGTAGCTGCGAGCGTGATCGACCAGGATGTGACGCATGATCTGTGCTGCCACCGCGAAAAAATGTGCGCGGTTCTGCCAATTTGTTTCGTCTTGATCAGCCAGCTTGAGATATGCCTCGTTTATTAGAGCTGAGGTTTGCAAAGTGTGATTGCTGCGCTCTTTTCGCATAAAGCCACGGGCCAGCCGGCGAAGTTCCTCATAGACGAGCGGCGTCAATTGATCAAGCGCTGCTTTATCGCCATTACGCCAGTTGATTAGTAGCTGCGTGACTCCGTCGGGCGCCGCTTCCATTGACAAGCCTCGTGAAGCCAGATGGGGATATGGTACTTGTGCGAATTATAGCACCGTCCCCGTACGGAAAGAATGGTCCAATGGAGGGATACGGCAAAAGTTCTCGCTATAGGAAGTGAGACCCGTGGGAATCAAATTGGATTCCCAGGGGGATTCGGAATGGAACTCTTACCTTTATCGGACAATGCCGACGAGGAAGTGGTGAAAGAGATGTTCAAGCTTATGAACCACAGAAGCCGATTTGAGGACGCCACGACACCGACAACCGGCGAAAGGCTTGCCGTCAATTCGCTTCATCCCGCGTGGCGCGCACTGGTTCGCTATTGTGCGGACCTGCGACACGGAGAGATCGAGCAACTGAAGATTCAGGACGGTTTGCCGGTCTTGGCAGAGGTAACCAGGAAGAAGATTAGGTTTCACAGGGAGCAAACATAGGGCTGCTGAATCATTAAGTTAATTAGGCTGACCGAAAACACTCGGAGGCCGTCGTAGCGGACAGAACGGTCCGTGCCGGCGGCTTCTTTTTTAGTCAGGCAAAGGAGATCCGACATGCGCGTCTTTTCGTTCGCAGTTTTGCTTGCCGTTTTGTTAGCGGCGCCGGCAACGGCGAAGCAAGAACCGAAAGGTTCGTCGACGGATCGAAGTAACAAGTGAACAACTCTTTGGGCTGGCACAAACCGAAGCCCGGAAAGACCAAAACAGACTGACTCACCAATGAAGGAGAAAAACGTTATGAAAAGGATGACAGTTACCTCAATCACGTTAGCGATCATCGCGATCGTTATCGCATTCGCGACGTCGCGATCCACCATCAGGGCTCAGAACCCACCTGTTTCGGTTTCGGGCCAAAGTGACGAAGGCCATGAGCCAAGTCTTGTCGGTGTGTGGCTTACACAAGTCACTCGCAGAAACTGTGACACCGGCGAGCCGATAGCCACAAACCGAATTCAGTTGACGTTCGCAGAAGGCGGAACATTCCTTGAAACTATCGGCCCCAGCATATCTCGAAGTCCCGGTAACGGAATTTGGAAACGCGAGCACGGCTGGAACGAGTATTCCTATGCCCTACGTTTCATGCGATACGATGCGGCCGGCGTGTTTGTCGGAAGCGGGGTTGTCAGGGCGGCCCTCACACTCGACGAGACGGGTGATCATTACACGGCAACGGCAACAAATGACGTCCTTGACGTCAACGGAAATGTCATTGGAAGCGGGTGTGCCACGAGTGTCTCGACCCGCTTTTCAATGGAATAAAAGCGCTGGCGGGGCTGGTTGCCGCGATCGAGTTTTTGGCCCAGCACAATAGAGGAGGTTCGTATGAAAAGCCAAAGAAATATCGCCCGACTGCTCTTCGGACTGACACTCACATTAGTCGGCTTGATGAGTTGGAACACTCTGCCGATTCATTTTCCGGAGCGGACAGTACAGGCGGCAACTCGAGCGAGGGTCACAGAACCGACCGGCCAGCCAGTTTCAAGAGCTGCGGCCAACGGTCGTATTGCGTTCGTTAGTAGTGAAGGCGGCGCGCGGTCTGACATCTATACGATGGAGGCGGACGGCAGTAACGTGCAGCGACTCACCAATAACCCGGCATCGGATTCATCTCCGAAGTGGTCGCCCGACGGCATGAAGATCGCTTTCGCCAGCAGTCGAGACGATACCAGTGTCGGATGCACATCCGGCGGCGGTTGTAAGCATGAAATTTACGTGATGAACGCCGATGGCACCAACCAGACGCGCACCAACAATACGGGTTTCTTCCCGCTCGAGTGGTTTTCTTCTATTGACGACTCCTTCGATTGGTCGCCTGACGGCACGCGCATCGTGTTCGAGAGTGGTCATGATGATGGTTCCGGTAGCTTCATCGGTAGCATCTCCGTGATGAACGCCGACGGCAGTAACGTGCGGCGACTCACCAATTACCCGGGATTCGATTATTCGCCGAAGTGGTCGCCCGACGGCACGAAGATCGCTTTCGGCAGGGCTGATGATTTTATTGATCAAGGACTTAACATTTCCGTGATGAACGCCGACGGCACCAACCAGACGCGGTTCAGTGTGGGTTGGGATCCGAGATGGTCGCCTGACGGCACGAAGATCGTGTTCGTGAGCGGCGACATATTCGATCAGAGCAGCCGTGAAATCTACGTGACGAACGCCGACGGCAGTAATGTGCAGCGACTCACCAGCTACCCGACATGGAATGCAGATCCGAGATGGTCGCCTGACGGCACGAAGATCGCTTTCGTCAGAAGACGAGTCGGTACCCCCCAATGCCCATCAGGCGCCTTTTGCAGCTATGAGATTTACGTGATGAACGCCAATGGGACGAATCAGACGCGGCTCACCGACAGCCCGGCAGGCGATTATTCGCCGATCTTCTCGCCCGACAGCTCGAAGATCGCTTTCATCAGCCATCGTGATGGTAACTCTGACATCTACGTGATGAACGCCGACGGCAGCAGCCAGACGCGGCTCACTAACAGCGCAGCCGAAGTATACAACTCACAACTCGACTGGCAGGCGCTCTCGCTGACTTCACCGTCATGCCCCAATCCCATCGACTGCGCGGAGTTCTTCGTCCGCCAACACTATCTCGACTTTCTAAACCGAGAACCCGACCAGGCCGGATATGATTACTGGGTAAACCAGATAACTCAGTGTGCTACAGATCTTCTTTGCGTGCATCACCGCCGCATTGGAGTCAGTGGGGCTTTCTTCGTTGAGCTGGAGTTTCAGCGAACCGGTTATGTTGTCTATCGCATGCACCGAGCAGCCTTCGGTACGTGGTCCAATACAACCACTCGCGCGAATCTCAGTGCGACTCAGTTCTTCGCCGATCGACTCTTACTGCCGGAAGGTGCTGACGTGGCGCAGAGCACTGCCAATTTTGCCAATACCCTTGTGCAGCGGCCCGCGTTTCTACAGGTGTATCCGACAAGTCTCACGAATGCGGAATTCGTAAACAAGCTCTTCGACATTGCCGAGCTATCGCCGTACATAATCGAGCGCCAGCAGCAGATCGATGATATGAACAATGCTGGCAAGACACGCGCGCAGGTGCTACTGGATGTGATTGAGATTTCGGAATTCAAGACCCGCGAATACAACCGTGCATTCGTGCTGATGCAGTACTTCGGTTACTTGCGGCGTGATCCGGACCAGAACGGCTACGACTTCTGGCTCAACATCCTAAATAACCGCGAACCGAACAACTATCGCGGCATGATCTGCTCGTTCTTAACGTCGGAGGAGTACCAACGACGGTTCGGCTCCGTTGTGACACGCAGCAACGCCGACTGTGCTTACTAGTAGCTTCATCATCTTCGGATCAGCCTAGTTGAGTACGCGTCGGCAGCCTGACCAGATTCTTAAATTCCGGTTGAGATTCAATATCCTCTCCAAAATTCTAGGCGTGAGAGATCTTGAAGACTCGACCCCGCGTTCAAGAAGTTGTTGGAGGGATCGCCTATCCCATCTCGTTGTACACGGAGCACGGTATGAATTAGTTCGCGGGAGGTGCCATCGCGAGCGACGCCACACCATGGACCAATAGAGACACGGGCCAAACCCTCGACATCCGATGACTGCCGTTTCGGCCCTTGCCTTCGCTCATCTGCGCACGCAAGCACATTCACTCGGTTCCTGGCCCAATGGGTTTGCAAGGGTAAGCTCCTGAGCTTGTCCGAGGCAATCCGCAAGACTTCATCGATTTCGCAGATACTTAAATCTAGCGTGCTGCAAATCAGGAAGAATAAAACTCATTGGAAACTATGGTTGGATCGAAGGTGAAGGTAAAGAGACAGGTAATTACTCCGTTATAAAGGTAGAAGGGACGTAATCGTTGAGAGATTCAAAGTGCTGGCGGGTTTTTCAAAACAAGTGGCTGACAGCAACGATGAGTTAATTCATATGACACTTGAATATCTGAACACGCCTAACAATCGCTGCAGCGAAGCGCGCGGTGCTGGTTTGTCTGTAATCTCAAAGGGGCGATGAGACTTATTATAAAATGGGCGCACAGATTGGCACACAAAAAGGTGCTGAACAGGCAGTTGAAGGAGTGGATGCAGTGCATGCAGTGCGAAATTTACTGAGCAAATTTAGTGCTTGTTGATTTGAAAAGAGTTAGCAAAGGTAGAGCACTACCTTGACACGGTAGGGGTCTGGGGTTCAAATCCCCACGCGCCTACCATTTTCCTCAGCAAAATTGCAAATTCCTTAAATTCTCACTCTCTCCCGTTGCTCCAAAACGCTCCAATTACCCAATAGTTCTTAAAGACATCCTCCGAGATCTCTAAGGGTCGCGTCTGAACGCTCGAAATTCTGCAAACTCGCTCAGCCGCGCAGGGACATAACCGTTCATCTTTCCCCCATCGTAGGGTCTTACAAATCAAGGGGCGCATGTTCAAAGAAGCACGCGTTTCGGAAACTGGTGCGCCCATCATCCTTGCGACCCAACCAACTAGCGGGCCGTGGTGCGCCTTGACTACTTATCGGGAGCTGAGGTGCGCAACATACTTTACCAATCGCTCGCGATCGCGCTGCATTTCACGATCATTGCCCAACCAGGCCAAGGTGTCCTTTAGGAGTCATTGGATCTGATGCTCTTCTAACTTCGAATAGAGGAGACGTCGGTTGATCCCGAGACGCCGTGCGGCTTCGGCGCGATTGCCGCCTGAGGATTCCAGCGCCCGCCTGATTAATTCGCGCTCCAGCGTCGCGACTGCATCTTTAAAAGGTAGACCTAAGAACGCCTGGTTTGTCCGCGCCTCATTACTGATCGTCGCCGCGCCTTCACCGAACAGATGTGCAGACGAAAGAACTTCGACTGCCGCACCGGCCGTAATTACCGCCCGCTCGATCATGTTTTCCAACTCCCGCACATTCCCGGGAAAGTCGTAAGCCATCAGGGAACGAAGCGCTTCATCAGAAAGGACTTTCAGTGGCACACCATGACGAGCGGCGGTACGCTCGAGGAAATATTCAGCTAGTTGCGGCACGTCGCCCAACCGCGCGCGCAGCGGCGGCAAGCGAATCTCGATCACGCTCAGGCGATAAAACAAATCTTCGCGAAAACGCTTTTCATCGACAGCAAGTTTTAAGTCTTGATTGGACGCCGCGATGACGCGCACGTCCACGCCTACCGTATCCGTGCCTCCGACGCGTTCGAAACGCCGCTCTTGCAACGCACGCAAGAGTTTCACTTGCGCGGACAGCGTCAACTCGCCCACTTCGTCGAGGAAGAGCGTACCCGTGTGGGCCAGTTCAAAGCGCCCTTTCTTCTGACGTTCAGCGCCGGTGAACGCGCCGCGCTCATGGCCAAACAGTTCTGCTTCGATCAGATTTTCCGGTAAGGCTCCGCAGTTGACCGCCACGAATGGCTTGCGAGAGCGCGCTGAATGATAGTGTACGGCACGAGCCACCAATTCCTTCCCCGTCCCTGACTCGCCGAGAATCAGCACGGTGGCATCCGTCGCCGCGAGTCGTCCGATTTGCTTGAAAATGTCGCGCATTACGCGGCTGGTGCCGTGCATTTCGAAGCGGTTGGGTTCACCGAAATCCGCTGCTTCGGCTTCTTTCACAGGCCGTGCTGCCTCCGCTGCCCGGCTCAAACGTCGTTGCTCGGCAGCTCGGTGCAGAGTGGCGACTATCTCATCCAAGTCGAGCGGCTTGGTTATGTAATCGTAAGCGCCCAACCTCATTGCCTCGATCATCTTGGAGCTGTCACCAAAGGCACTGACAACAATCACGGGAACACTCGTCAACTTCTCTTCCTGAATCACGCGCAGGACGCCGAGGCCGTCCAGCTTGGGCATGCGGAGATCAAGAAAGACAACATCCGGTTCCACCGCGCCGCTGCGCAACAACTCGAGAGCCTCTTCGCCATCGCTGGCTTGGGCCACGCGAAAGCCCTCGCTGGCAATTAGCTCCACGAGGCTTTCACGAAGATTAATTTCGTCGTCGACGACGATTGCTTGGCCCAACTCTGTTTTCATGACGGTCAAAATCCAAACGAGAAGAAGACAGCCCCGACGATCAGCGCGTAAGAGACAACATTGTTCCACTTAAGCGTCTGGCCAAACATCAAGTAGGCAATTACTGTAAAGACGACCAGTGTGATGCACTCCTGCATGATCTTCAACTGCGTAACGGTGAACGCTTGCGAGCCCAGGCGGTTTGCGGGCACTTGAAAGATGTACTCAAAAAGTGCCACTGCCCAGCTAATCAAGATCACCCAGACCAACGGTTTGCTCTTGTACTTCAGGTGCCCGTACCACGCGATAGTCATGAATATGTTAGAGATAACTAGTAAGATGACCGTCTTCATTGCTCTACCAAAGTTAGTCCTCCGATTTTTGATAATCAATTGCTCACTTCTTCCCCTGCGGCTGGCGGCAAAGGAAGCTCAATCACAAACGAAGCGCCGCCGCCGTCACGACTGACAAAGCTGAGTCGCCCGCCATGTTCCTCGATGATCGCCCGTGCGATTGCTAAACCCAGGCCCGTCCCTGTGTCGCGCCCCGAATGAAACGGCTCAAAAATATGTTCCTGATCTGCGACCGGGATACCATGACCAGTATCGGCAAAACTCAGACGGGCGGTCGGCGGGTGGTCCTGCGCATTGAAAGTATTGCAGGTGATCGTCAGCCGACCTCCCTCAGGCATCGCGTCGAGTGCGTTCTGAATAATGTTATCCACCACTTGCGCCAGGCGGTTTCCATCACCTTTGACGACGATGCTCTGCGGGGCCGCGTTGGTTGCGATCACCACACCTGAGCGTGCAGCCAAATCACTGAAGAAAGCGGCCCGGCTACAAACGAGTTCGCAAAGGTCAACTGCACCGTGTTCGAGTCTCTGCTGACCTCCGAGTTCAAGCAACCGGCGCACGAGTGTATCCAGCCGTTCTATCTCCGCGGAGATTACGCCAAGAGTCTCGCCCAGCTTCTCAGCGGCATAAGACGAGCGGCGCGCCAGTTGGACTTTGAGCTTCATCGCCGCCAGAGGATTGCGGACTTCGTGCGCCACACCCGCGACGACACGACCAAGAGCGGAGAGCCGTTCGCTGCGACGCAGATCCTGCTCCAGTTCAGCCTGACGCGCGAGGTTGGCGCGCAGAGTGGCAGCGAGTTCATTGATCGCCGCCGCTATGCGAGCAAGTTCCTCGGTGTCTGGCGACGATAGCTGGTGGCTGAGGTCGTTCGTCAGCCCGGCAAGTCCCGCTTCGATGCCGGCCACACCAAAGCGAAGATCCCTCACCGTCATTAAGGCCAGACCGCTCACCGCAATAATGCTAAGCGCAAGCACTGCGAGCGCAGCCACATTGGGCCAATCAGAAACGCCTGATAGATGCGACAGCCGCTGCATGGCCCAGGCTGCTGCAATGTCGTCAGCTTGCGTGGGGTAAACAACCATAAGGACGCGGTCGCTTCCTATTTGACTCGTGTGCGATGCGGGCGCTCCGCTGGCAGCGGCCTGACTCGCCAGGGCTCGGATTAAATCAACAAGATCTGGGGAGACGTTTCCGCTAAGACCAGCAGCGGGGTCTTTCTGAGAGGCGTATCCGATAAGCACCCCGTCCGCGGGCCGATAGAAGCCGCCTTCAACGTTAGGAAAGCGATGAAGTGTTATCGCTGTGAGACGGGCCAGCGGATCCGAATATGCGCCAAAGAGTGTCTCTACGTGAGGCGGTACACGACGCGCATGCTTGTCTGCGCCGCGTGGGCCTTTCTCACGGAGACCGTCGGGGGGAGCCGGCATCGCCTGTTCAATGTTCTGATATCCATCGGGATTCGCCTGAAGTTCGCGCGCTAGATCACGCGCCGCAGCGTGCACCGAAGAATCCGCTTGACGCAAAGCGAAGGTCTCAGTTGCGCGCGCCAGTCGCCACGCAACAAACAAAGCGACTACCAGAGCAACGATTGCGAATGCGGCCAGCAATGCCAGTCGCGTTCGCAAACTCGTTCTTCTGATTGTCTTCAGCATTGTCTTAGTTACCGCAGTCTCCGTATGCTCCGCCTGCCATCTCATGCTGTCAAATGCGGCACGACGTAGCATGGGTACCTTTCCCGTGATTCACGCGAACGCCTGTCCTGCGCCGTGAATCACGGCAGTAGATTACGAGCAAGATGCCCTCACGCCACTCCCTACTCAGCGTCCCAGTGCGATGGTCTGGTTGCCCACTGTAATCTGCGTCGGACGGATTACTGTTCCGCGTTCGTTGCGCACGCCGTTGCCCTCGACGCTAACCTGAGTGGTCGCACCCTGCTCGGCGGCAACTACAAGTTCACCCACCTTCGGCGAAAATCGCACCTGCTCGCCGCTAGATAAGATTAGCCCATCCACGCCACCATGACCGTTGACCAGATGCGCGCGAATCGTGCCAGCAGCTTTGAATGTTTCCGGCGACATTACTGGCGCGGGTAAAGCTGACGGCGCCGACGGTTGCTGCGTATTGGGCGCTTGCTTGGCATTCGGATCATTTCCCGAAGCGCGATTTGGCTCACTTGGCGTGGCCTCTCCTCCAACGGGCGGCGGCTGTATCCCACGCTCTGCTCGCGCATCTGAAGGACCCGGGCGGCCAGCGCGATCTTCGCGATCTCTAGGCCCACGTTTGTCGTGTGGCTCATGCGAACGTGGAATTCCGGCCTCAGCTTCGACGATCGTGCGTCCGTTAGCCGAAATCTGTTCGACGCGAACTTCCCGACCGTAACTTGATTGCGAACCTGAGTGGCCGGTAGCAGTTACATCGTCACCAACTTTGATCTGCGATCCTACGACCGCGCCCGTTTGTTGGCTGAAGTGTAGTTGGTCGCCACTGGCCAGCAGCAGACCGTTGACATTACCTCGATCGTCAAGCAAATAGGCAGTCACTTGACTATTAATAGATGTGCTGCGTCTCATGAACCTTGGCACTCCCCAGATCGCCGCACAAGCGCCGACGCCGATTACAAAGGTTGCAATTGCAACCAACAGATTACGTTTTCTGAATACAGACATGATTAATCTCCCTTCCAAGTTGCGGAGCACTTAATGCATCCGACAGACAAGTTTCCAACAAATGTCAGAAAATCGTGCTGCGACTAACGACTTTGCAACGGATGTGCCTGAACCTGAAAGTCCAAAACGCAACGAAAGACGGGTAAGACTCCAAAAAAGGCGAGACTGGGTGTGGAATGTGCGAGAAGAGAGCACACCAAAGCTGTGTGCTCTTCTTACACTTAAAGAGTGACGGGCAAGCTGACGCTTCGCTTACCTACCGATTGGCCAAGCGTGCGCTCTTCTAAACTACCCACAGTTCAATGTGACTTCATCGATCCAGCCAGTCTCTGTGTGAAGAAAAACTCAGAGGCAGTTCGCTTGAGTGCGGCGAACAAATTGTCGCCGGTCGCCTCCTTCGCTACCTTCATGGTGTCGCCGCCTGAGGCACGGCCTCCTGGCGCCCGTTACTCGCGCGCTTCTCTTTGGTCTCAGGCACGCACCACCAAAAGACCGCCAGCGCGATTGCAGCCACCCATGCGAGCGCGAGAAAACCGGCGTGGTAGCCGGCGCGGCTGACGATGAAGCCCGCCATCAGAGTGCTCAACGATGCGCCAATACCGGTGGCTGTGCCAATAGCTCCCTGCGTGAGATTGAAGCGTCCCGTGCCTTTCGTTAAATCGGCGATCACGATAATCATGACGACGCCGAAGATGCCTGCGCCGATGCCATCCAGCATCTGCACGGAAACGAGGAAGTAAGGGTTGTGGCTCAACACATACAACACTCCGCGAATCGGTAAGACGAGAAATGCGATGAGAAAGACAGGCTTGCGCCCCCACGCTCCTGCCTTCGGACCGGCCCATGCGCTGACGGGCACCATCACCAGCTGCGCGACGATAATGCATGCCGCCATGTAGAGCGAAGCGCCTTCCGCTTTTCCGTCCGAGAGCATCTGCCCAACGAGCGGCAACATCGCCGCGTTGGCGAAATGAAAGAGGATCACGGCGAGCGCAAAGATCACGATCCGGTGATCTGTTAGCAGCGTCATGATGTCGGAAGCTTGAGACTCTCTTTTCTCATTCCTGGCACTCACTCCGCCACGAGCCAGCTCATGATCAATCTCCTGTTCACGAATCAGCAGCACGGAGATACTACTGGCGATGCTCATGATGACGACCAGGTAGAAAATCCACTGCCGCCCGATGTAGTAGCCGAGCAACCCGGCGAGAGCCGCCGCCCCGACGTTGCCCGCATGATTGACCGCCTGGTTGCGTCCCATCTGTTGGTCCATTTTCTGATGACCCACGAGACCCAGCGTGATGGCTGCGACAGCAGGGCCGATAACGCTCGACACGACGCCGAGCACCACTTGCGCGGCGAGAACCATCGTCATCGTGGTCCGCATCACCATCACCAGGCAACTGACGGCGATGAGCATGGAAGTGATGACGATGAGCAGACGTTTTTGCCGGAGCCGGTCAACGAGCTCGCCCGCCGGAGTCTGCGCGATCACACCGGCGATGCCGCCGACAGACATCGCAATCCCGATGTTCTCCGGATTCCAGTGGTAACCTGCCGCGAGATAAACGGCCAGGAAAGGCCCGACGCCGCCCGGCACATCGGCGAGAAACACGTTCAAGAATTCAAGCGCTCGCAAACTTCGCTTGCTCGGCTGTCTGTCTTCTTCGCCCATCTCTGCACCCCTCAAGACCGGGCGATCACGCGAACATCTTCTTCCGAACCGGAGGATTGAGCCATCTCTTCGCTTTGCTTTCCCACTTCAGGCTCCTTGCGCTGGCCGAGAAAGGCGAAGTAGACGGCGGCGATAATCAGCACGTAGGAGATGACGCTGTTCCACTTGAGCGGCTCGTGGAACAGCAGGTAGGCGATCACTGTAAACACAAAGAGCGTGATGCATTCCTGCATGATCTTCAATCGCGTGACGGTAAACTTTTCGGCGCCGATGCGGTTGGCCGGGACTTGAAAGATGTACTCGAACAGCGCGATACCCCAACTGGCGAGGATGACCAATAGCAGTGGCTCATTCCTGTACTTCAAATGTCCGTACCATGCGATATTCATAAAAGCGTTCGAGATGATGAGCAGAATGACGGTCTTCACTACTTATATGCTCCTCTCAATTCAATGCCTTACGCATGATGGTCGTAAGCTTTCCGCATGAGCATCAGGTGCGAAGCGCGAAATAAACGGCGGCGAGAATCAGCCCGTAAGAGACGAAGTTGTTCCAGTGCGGGCGCTCGCGAAAGACCAGGAAGGCGAACACCGTGAACACCGTAAGCGTGATGCACTCCTGGATGATCTTCAACTGCGTCACGCTGAACACTTCCGCGCCGATGCGATTGGCCGGAACTTGAAAGGTGTACTCGAAGAACGCGATGGCCCAACTGACAACGATCACTAATGCGAGGGGCTTGCGCCTGTACTTCAAGTGGCCGTACCACGCGATGGTCATGAAAATGTTCGAGATGACCAGTAAAATGACGGTCTTTCATTCTGCGTTCGCTGATTCAAGCTCTGATCTTTTACCGGAGCCCTCATTTGCCTTACTTTGCGTAGATCGCGGCAATTCGATGAGAAGATCTCGCCCCCTGACCGAAATTTACACAAGGCTGGCGTCCGGCGGCTTTCTATTCTTTGCCGAAAGAAGCTGTTCCTTGCTGCAATGAGCGGACTCTTCGAGTGGATGCTGAACCCTAACAGGATCGATCGCCGCTAAGAGCCGCGAAGAAAGCGCGTCTGCCCAGTTCGAGCGTGGCCGAAGACCAGGTGACAAGTGAACGGGTTAAGCAGAGACAGATGCGAAATTAGAACATGCGATATTTATCCGAGGGATGAATGAAGATGGAGCTTCCTACCGGTCCGTCGGGTTTCCAAGACCTTCCTTTACGATCCGAAGCATGCCGATCTCGCGGAGCAGATTCGCTCCACTGCGGCAACTACATCCCGAGGCGGATAAGTGTAAGACAGCTGGAGTAAGCAAGAGCGACTCGGCATCGGCGGGACGCGTATTTTGAGGAGAGAAGAAGGCAGTAGGAGGCGCAGAATGCTCCCCCAACCCCAGCCACTTGGTACCTGTGATTTCAACATTTCCAATCGCTTCGACGGATGCCACCGTGCTGATTCTCGGCGAGTCGGGGACGGGGAAGAAATGGGTGGTCGCGGGCTCACGGTTATTCTAATTCAAAAAAAAATGGGGCTTGTATTTCAATTGCAGGCGGATACTCGCGTTGCGTATTCGTTTAGGCGTATATCTAGTGTTGTTGATCGTGCGAGTTCTACCCAGTAATCTGACGCGACTCCGTATCAGGATTGGTGTGCCCCAGCTTCGTTATTGACGAGTACTCAGCAGGACCGTTAATATATGCAAGAATGTGCAGATGCGCATGTCTGCGTGTTAAATATACGATCAGGAAAGGACTTGCGAAGAATGCGGAGCGTCTGAATGAGACAGCAACTGAGCGACTTCAAAGCAGACTTTTTCAAAGCCCTGGCTCACCCGTTGAGAATATCTATTCTCGATGCTTTGCGGGAGGGCGAGCTGACTGTGAACGAGATTAGCCAACGTTTTGATGTTGAGCAGGCAAACGCCTCACAGCAGCTTGCCGTGCTACGCAACAGGAATATCGTCGTCACGCGCAAAGAGGGAGCGAACGTCTATTACTCCGTCAGCGACAAAACTATATTCAAGTTGCTTGATGCGGCCAAAGAGATCTTCAACCACCACCTGATCGGCGTCCGCAGCATGCTTGAAGAGATCCACGGGGTCCTGCCAACTAAAGCCGCGCGCCGATATCCGTCCCAACGGTTTCGTTAAAGCATGCTCCACCTGTTACAGACCATCCGCCGAAGGAACGGGGGTCCCGTCTCAAGGGGCACGGAGAAGTTGGTGCGCGGTTTGTCCGTCATGAAGTCTCCCCTCAACGGCTTCGGTTGTTTCGCGACTGTCCGTTTTCCAAAAACCAGCCCCATAGCCGAATACTCCGGCGAAAGGATTACTCACAGGGAGGCCATGCTGAGGATGAGAGGATCCGATGGCAAACACATCAGTGAACTAGACGCGGACTGTTACATCGACGGAAGCGTCGAGGGGAACGATACGCAGTATATTAACCACTCCTGCGAGCCTAACGCCGACGCGTTCAATATTGACGGATTTATGATCGTCTTCGCACTACGTGAGATCGTGCCCGGAGAAGAGATTACAGTCGACTACTTAAACTCTTTCGAAGAGGACCGATCGGTGTGTCAGTGTCGCACTGCTTCATGCCGGCAAAGAACTAATCAGAAGGCCGCGTAAAGAGTCTGGGCCAAGCACAGAGCCGGCAAGGGCATTCCTATCCCATTTCTTATAGAAAAACTGTGATATCGCTGAATGAAAAATGGATCCCAAAATCGCTTTTGTGCGTGCGAGCTGGCTACACCCGCCAGGACCTCCTCTCGGACCTGATTGCGGGTGTGACCGTTGGGCTAGTGGCACTCCCGCTGGCTATGGCGTTTGGGATCGCGTCCGGCGTCACCCCGCAAGCAGGGATTTACACGGCCGTCGTAGCCGGCTTTCTTATATCTGCTTTGGGCGGTTCGCGCCTTCAGATCGGTGGCCCCACCGGAGCGTTCGTCGTGATCGTAGCGGGAATCATCGCGGCTCACGGAGTTTCCGGTCTGCTAATGGTCACAATAATGGCCGGAGTGATCCTCATGCTCATGGCGGTGACGGGTTTGGGGACGGCCGTGAAATATATCCCCCGACCTGTCACGATTGGCTTCACGAACGGCATTGCCATCCTGATCGCTTCGACACAGATCAAGGACTTCCTGGGCCTTGAGACAGATGCAGTACCAAGCGAGTTCGTATTGCGCATGCGCCTCGTGGCGGCTAGCCTCGGCAGCATCCACTGGCCTGCACTGCTGATTGCTATCAGTTCGCTACTCATCATTCTGCTACTTCCAAGAATGACAAAGCGCGTCCCCGGCTCCATCGTGGCCCTCGTGCTGGCGACGCTCGCCGTTGCCGCTTTTGGACTTCCCGTGGAGACCATCGGCAGTAAGTTCGGTGGCATCCCGACCGGGTTGCCACACGTTTCCTTACCACAGGTTCGACCTGAGCTCATCGTCCCTCTGCTGCCCGCGGCGGTCACCGTAGCCATGCTGGCCGCCATTGAGAGCCTTCTATCTGCAGTAGTCGCCGATAGCATGAGCGGCGACAGGCACAATTCCAACGTGGAACTACTCGCGCAGGGCATTGCCAACCTCGCCGTTCCTTTCGTGGGAGGTATACCTGCCACTGGCGCGATCGCGCGCACCGCCACCAACATCAGGTCAGGCGCTCGCACCCCCGTCTCGGGAATCGTCCACGCACTGACATTGATCGTCATTTTATTAGTCGCCGCGCCCCTAGCGCGTTTCATTCCGCTGGCCACGCTGGCAGCGATCCTTTTCGTGGTGGCCTATAACATGAGTGAGTGGCGCGAAGTAAGGACAATACTCACTCTGTCGAAAGCGGACATAACCGTGTGGGTTATGACCTTCGCCCTCACCGTGCTGGCCGACCTGACGGTCGCGGTCGAGATAGGAATGCTCTTCGCCGCGCTGCTCTACATTTACCGGGTTTCGCAGACGACTACGGTGGCCCCGGTGACGGAGGAGTATATCGAGGACGGGCGTCCGCACGTCCTGCAAGACAAGCTGCTGCCTCCCTACGTCCTGGTGCTGCGCATACACGGCCCCTTTTTGTTCGGGGCCACGGAGAAACTGTCCGAGGCGACAGTCGATGTAGACTCGCTCCCACCCGTGGTGATTTTGCGTCTCAGAAACATGACAGCAATCGACGCGACGGGCCTGCACGAGTTGGAGAGGCTCACCGAGCGGCTGCGCGCCACGGACCGAACGCTGCTGTTGTGTGGCGCCCGTAGTCAACCGGAACAGTTGTTGAGGCAGTCACCTTTCCTCCGGTATCTCGGCGAGGAGAACATGCTTCCGCACGTTGAAGCGGCGCTATCGCGGGCCCGCGAAATCCACGAGGGACGGGCCGGCGATCCGCTCGTCAGCAAGGTTATCTATCAGACGTAGTCAGCCGGGCGACGAGAAAACTACTCTCTTCCTGCCTCGACCTTGTCTTTAACCCTATTGCTTCGCTTTGCTTCGCCCGGATTGTTTTTGTCAGTCGTTGGGACGCGAATTCAAGTCGTTGATTCTCTGCGTCTCGTTCAGAATGCATTAGTAGAGATCAAGAAGCGGGAGAAATAGACCCCCGAACGATTTGCCACGATTTTGCCACGGTTTGCCTACGCGTTATACGATTTGTGCGGTCTGTGAGTGACTTCTCTAGCCGCAGGTATTAGATTTTAGGAGCAAAAAACGGTATACGCGCTTTACGCGCGCGTTGGTCCGCGTATTGACACGGTAGGGGTCTGGGGTTCAAATCCCCACGCGCCTACCATTTTTATTGGGTTATTTCGTTACTTTTGTCCTCCCTTCATCGTTCACGGCACAGTTTGGCAGACTTTCGGCAGACTCTCAAAAATTTGAGGAGAATCTGAGAGTCTTCGTCATGGTTTGACAGCTTAGCTAACTAACCTTCCTTTCCTGACCGGTTTTCGCCTTACTTCCTGCCAACAAGGCTGATCTGCTTGAGTGGCAGAGGTTGTTCAAACTTCGCGACTCCTTCAACCATGGCGTCCCAAGTTGCATGGGCATAGCCGGGCGTCATGCGTGAAGCATAACCGAATCCGGTCATTAGGGTCGCATGTCCAAGCAAGGCGGAAATTACATAGTCCGCACACCAAAGACGTAAGGGGCTATTTGAGGCCGCGCACAACGGCACCCTTTTTCTCGACGAGATCGCCGAGATGTCTACCGCTTCGCAAGTAAAGCTACTACGCGTATTGCAGGAGGGTGCTGTGCGGCCGGTGGGTGCACACGCAGAGATTCAAATCGACGTACGCGTGATTGCGGCCACTAATCGAAACCTTGCGCGCGAAGTTGCCGCAGGTCGATTCCGGGAGGATCTCTTTTATCGAATTGCGGTGCTGGCCATCAACACACCGCCTCTGCGCGATCGCGCATCCGACATTCCATTGCTCATGCAATATTTCCAACATCAGACAGAGCAGAAGATCAAATCGACCGTGTCGCTGAGAATCGAAGACGACGCCATTGATGCTCTCTTTGATTACCCCTGGCCCGGCAATGTTCGTCAGCTCCGCCATGTGGTAGAGAAACTGGTGGTCGGCACATTGGGAGACTCACTCATTAGCGCAGACGCGGTTCGCCGCGCACTCGACAACCATCCTCATGTTGTCTTGTGCTCCACCAATGGTCGCTGGCCATTCGCCGCCTACACCGAGGGTGATTCCCTGGATGATTTTCTTGACCATGCCATGCTGGATCTTTATGACATGTTGCGGGGAAAGACGGGCAGCCATTCCCAAACTGCCCGCCAACTGCGAGTTGACCGCACTTCACTTTATCAACGCCTGGACCGTGCTCGTCGAAGGGCCTATTTTTCGACTGTCAACGAGGCCGTGGCAAGCATTGTTTAGCCTATTGGGGCGGTCTGGTTCCGTACGGCCAAGCACCTAAAGGGTGCGTGGATTCATGAAAGCGACCTTTTGGAGCTTTGCAGATCAAGTTCCAAGAACGCAGGGCAACTAACCAAGCAGTAGAGTTATCAAAGCCAACGCGAGTGATAGTTCGCAAGTTTGGTTTTTCAGAAAACTGCTTGACAGGATCGGTGGTCTTGTCTTATACAAGACAGTTCGCGCGATGACGTGATCGCGCACCGTGAGGAAAAACTTTCAATGTTGACGAGCTGGACATACCAAGAACATACGACCAAACGGCAGCCGTGTACCGGTATGCGTGGCGTGTGCTTATCGGGCCTGAGCTTGTCATCCGTCAATCCATTTGGCGGCGGACTCGGACAAAGACAGGCAGAGTCCATAGATAGCCGTTACATCAGGCATTAATTCGCGGGAGCGGCCTCCCGCTCCCAAATCTCAAAGAAAAATCGCGAGACTTGAAAGGAGCGGGCAGCTTCCCTGGGAGGCTTAAAGCCCGCTCCTTTTGTTTTTTGACAATTGAAGTACCTTTTTGCGAGATGAAGGCAGGGAGCCTTCAGCGGATGAC
>Ga0137403_10002606_pt1 | contig 22021 bp, 39 predicted proteins | sample CZOMad2_1_16fung_FD_122057 | JGI IMG/M metagenome (GOLD analysis project Ga0137403, IMG submission 122057) | Vadose zone soil fungal communities from Angelo Coast Range Reserve, California, USA - CZOMad2_1_16fungal (Hybrid Assembly) | ecosystem: Environmental > Terrestrial > Soil > Vadose zone...
CGGAAATGTTCACAAACTTCGCTTTTACAAAAATCTTTGGTGGTTGACAGATATGACGATGTATGTCTATTTTACACCAATAGCATGGAAAGAAATAAGTTGACGGCGTTAGAATCTTCTGTTATTATTTAGATATGTCTGACAAACTCTACAATCTAATAAATTCTGAAACTGGAAAAATCATTTCTCGTAATCATACGTTAAATAAACGAGAAGTGGACACCTTTAATTTCGCTTTTGGGTTAAATGGGACAAAAAGGAAATATGTTTTAATTTCTCCGATTAAAAAGAAAAACCCTTCTCCAAATTTCCAATAGCATTAAAATCTCCATGTTTTCTGGCGATGGCCGTAGTAGCCCACAATGGCTGTAAATTAGAATAATGAAAGCACTTTTGTTGTTCTTCTGGCGATGTTAAATTAAATCTTACGCACGGTTTTATGTGGTCTATATGCCAATCACCATAATTTTCAAAAGACATATTTTGTGAAAATTTCGATTCCAAATGTGTTTTAAGTTTCGATACTGAACAGCCGATTAAATCCATAGTCTTTCTACTTTTAATTTTTCCTTTCAAAGAGTGCCAGATACGCAAACGTAAATTTTTAGCAACCCTAAAATAAAGGTTATGTTTAAGTTTCTTTCTTATTCTTTCGTTTGTTTTAATTCTTGCTTTCGGAGTCTTGTTGTAAATTTGGCTATAAGCCTTGTGTCTTTTGTAGAGTCTTTTTTGGTTTGTTTGATAGTATTGTTGATTATACCTCTTTAATTCTTCGGAATGCGCTAAAGCATATTTTTTGACTTGTTTTTTAATTTTATCTTTATTTAATTCGAGGTAAATAATTCGATAAAGTTTTACACATTCTTTGCACCTAGAATTTTTTCCATTTCTTTTCTTGGTAAAACAATCCAAATCTTTCAGTTGCTTACATTTTGTGCAAATTTTCATAGTATTTTTTCATTCGTTTGGCATTGATACTATTTTTATTTCGTTGATAATAGCGTATCTGACATTCACGACGTTCAGCTATCAGTTCGGTCTCTGGTCTGTTTAGTTTTTTGCGTCCCATACTCTATTATACACCGAAATAACATATAGTAGCATAAAATATAGAATAAATTTTATTGACTTTTCTGAAACAAAAGCTAAAATAGGATATGGATTTGTAAAAATTAGAAAATTTGCCATTACACGAAAGAAATCACGACTATTCTTGGGAAAACGACAAATATCATGGATGGAATTTCCCGAATCGTCGTATGCAACGCTGGCTTGATTCTCGCGTTGGAAGCCACATAGATTCTACTATTCATAAATATGTTCACGCAAAATGGATTCCAAAAGAATTTCGTCAGGCTCACAATCTTTACAAATACCTTGAAATAAATACATTTATAGATAAAAAAATGGTTTGTTTTTATGATGATTATTTTAGCCGTTACAATTCCAAGTCTTATCGCGTGATTGACGATAACTTGGCGATAAAGATGTTTTATGTCCATCCTATTAGCAAGCTAATTTGTGTGCATATTCTCCTCCTAAACGCGAAAGCTGGAACAAACGCCGCCAAGTCGAATTAGAGGCTAAAGTTCGCATTTTAGGAGACTCTCACCAACTTTACAAAGTAAATGGACTTTGGTTTGAAATCAAAGCTAAAATCATTCATAATCCTACAAATTTGAAGCCGCTAGATATTATTTTGGAAGTCGGCAACGGTTTTATGCCTTCATTCAAAATTATCTTAAAACACCAATTAAACAGTAAAGAATTAAAAAAACACGGACTCAAAAACGATTGATTAAATCTCCATTCTCCCTCGCAATTTTAGTTGTTTCCCAAAGCGGTTGAATGTTCTTATAGTTAAAACATTTCTTTTGCTCTTGCGGTTTTGTTAAATCAAAATTTATACATGGAATAATATGGTCAATATGAATCTTTCCCTCCATAAAATGTTTCCAACTCATTTGAGGACTAAATTTAGAAATTAAATGAGATTGAAATTGACTTAAAGAGCATCCCAAAAGACAAAGTGTATTATTACTTTTACAGTTTCCCTTTAAGACACTTAATACCCTATTTTTAAGATTATGTCTTATCTTGAAATGAGGTTCATTTTTATATCTTAATCTTCGATTTTCGTTTGTTTTTTCTTTAGAAGCCGGAGTTTTTCGGTATTTTACCATCCATTGCTTTATAGTTTCCTTATGCGATTGATAGTATTCTTTGTTGCGGATTTTTTCGCAGTTTTTACAATAATTACTCCCGTCCTTATTTGAAAAGTTCTCGAAACTCTTTGTATGCTCACATTTTTTGCAAATTTTGTTCATAAAAAATCCGTTACGCTGTATTCCGCCGTGGGTAGGCAAGGCATTTCTTAAATGCTCGTAACGGACAAATTATTTTACCAAAAACACAACGGAATACATAATAAATTACATTAAAATTAGATTCCAGTGAAATTTATATTGACAAAAAATGATAGTTATGTTAATATAAAAATATGGAAAATACTGTCCAAGAAAAAGAACAGGCTCAAGACGAATTTCCTGTATTTCTGATTACAGGGTCAAATTTTACAGCAACTTGTTGTCTCGACGAATTTAATTCAAAATTAGAACGAGAACATCAGATTTTTGAAGCGGCTACAAGAGTGATTGAAACCCTTATGAATGTCCGCGAAAAAAAGAACTGCAAAATAACCATGAATGGCGATTCCCGCAACGAATTACCGTCTGTTGGCGTGACCGTCTTGGTATGCAAAAAAGACGAAAATCCCGAACGAGCAGTTCCCATTCCGACTTATCTTTTATTTGCAAATTTTGGAGACTATCCAAAAGCCGACGAAATGCAAACAAAATTCAAAAAAGAATTTGAAGCCATGAAAAAAAATATGGAACAACATTCAAAAAAAGAATTAGAAAATTCTAAAGATATTGCCGATTTTGAAAAATTCCAACAACAAAAAATTATACCAAAAAAGAAATTATACAAAAAGAAAAAGACTTGACTAATTTTGAAGCGCGTGTTAAAGTTGTTTTGTTAATATGAATAAGTTAAAAGTCATAAAGGTCGGTGATTATGGTATCACCTTTGAAAATGGTTTGGAGCTTTCTTCTAACCATGAGGGCGACTGTTGCGAGACTCACGAACTATATTTCAAAGACTTGAGTTTGGCTGACTTTGCGGGATTGGAGTTTGACTTGTCCAATGACAATTTCTTTAAGCGCATTGACGGATATGGAATTGAATTACTTCCCATTCATGGTTGGCCTGTGCGTGTCGCGGGTCATGGCTATAACAATGGCTGTTATTCAGACAAATTGGATTTGATTCTCACTAATGGCAAGGATTTTACTAAAACCTACAACATAACCGAGTGTCAGGAACAACATGGCTAATCTCAAATTATGAACAATGTTTATTACAATCCGAAAGATTTTGGAATGGAATTGGTTGATGTTCTCGACCAGCCCGATATGTGTTACGAATATAACACCTTCATTGTCTTGAAGCATAATGGCTCTGGCCGTATTTTTTTTGCCCATGATTCGGGATGCTCCTGCCCGACTCCTTTTGAAGATTATCATTTTTCTGTCACCGAGGATGGTATTATTAGCACCAATTTAACCGAACTTACGAAGGCTTCACAGGCCGCTTTTGAGGCCGAAGTCAATAATTTTCCTGTCACGATGGAAGAAAAGCAAAGTTGCCTTGTTAAAGTCAAAACTGCACAAAAATAATATGAAAATCAAAACAAAAAATAAACAGTCTGGCGATTCATTTGGAGTATTTTTAGTTGTCATAGCTGCTGCGATATTGGTTTTTTGCATCGGACTTGTAATTGGTTCAAGCACGGTGAGTAAAGAAGCTATCCAACATCATGCCGCCCATTATATTGTGGATTCAACTACTGGTATTTCTTCATGGATTTGGGATGGTTCAAACACAAATCGTTAATTATTATGAATCCGAATCTACTTCCTACTCCAAAGTTCATCCCCAATGATGTTGTAATTTATTACGCAAAACTTGGAAATACTAATCGTGCGCCCATTATTAGCTCTGTAATAGGAGCAGAATTTGATGAAGAAAAGCAACAATGGCGTTATCATCTAGCCGAGCCGAAATGGGCAATTTTGGAATCAGAAATTGAACATTATGCAAGTGGAATTTTCGTTTTCAAACGCTCCAACTAATGCACGTCACACTCAATAAACCTTGTGTCTGTATTCGCGGAAAAAAGAATGACTTCATCCGTGGCAAACGATATATGGTCAGCTATCTTTTCCAAAATCAAGACGGAGACTTTATGGTGAACGTCAACACCGAAGTTAATTGGAGCGTCAACTGTTATGCCAAAAGATTCCTGATGCCAACTGACATAAAACTCACCGTATAAATTTATGAAACTACGAAATTACGCCGATGCACTAATTATTCTTGCAAAAAAATACCCCGATGCTGATGTTGTTCATGCGACAGACGACGATGGTAATGGATTCAATAAGGTGGTTTTTGAACCTACTGCTGGTAATTTCAACATGGGACAATTCAACTGCGATGTTACTCCCAAAAAAGTCAACGCAGTTTGCGTGAACTAATTATGGAGATAACATTTCAGAAGTTATCTTAAAAAGTGTAATAAACTTTAATGAAAAAGAAAAAATGTTCACTATGCAAAGAAAAGAAAACACTCTCTGAATTTTTTGTAAAAATTAAATCAAGAAACATTTATTATTCTGGTTGCAAAACTTGTCTCAATATAAAACGAAAGCTCGCCAGAAATCTTCTCAAACAAAAAGCTGTTCAATATAAAGGTGGTAAATGTCAAATTTGCGGATATGACAAATATGTTGGAGCTTTGACCTTCCATCATGTAAATCCAAAAGAAAAAGAATTTCAAATTTCTCAAATGGACAATAATTTTAATTCAATAAAATTAGAATTAGACAAATGTTTGCTGGCTTGTGCTAATTGTCACGCCGAAATACATGGAAATATAACGAAAATACCATTCGATATAAAAAGAAAATTTCTTTAATATAAATCTTGACTGAATCTGAAAGTCCTGCTAGGATAGATTTGTTGGTTGGTTCTGGTTTTTGGTTTAGACTTGAAGCTAGTGTCAGCCAATTTTTGTCACTGGCGGAAGATTCGGGCTTTGAATCCGAAAGACGCAACGAAGTCGTCCTCTGGCTCGTTCGATTCGGCGTTAGGCTGGATTGAGATTACAGGTGGAATATCCTCGCAAGGGAGAGAGAATCCTGTGTGACATTTTGAATTTGGTTTGCCCTATATGCTCTGGTTAGTGTTTTGTGGATGAATGAAATATCCCAATCAAACCGCAAAACAAAAAGATGGCGAACAAGTCGCTTGAAAGAGCGCAAACTCTGTGATTGAACCAGCAAGGCACAGAGGGTATTTTGGCAGACGGTTAGTTGTGTTAAAGCGTAAGCCACAATCCATTCGTAGAGTAATTAACTACACTAGGGATAAACCGCTGCCTTTAATTTTGCAACGTATGGTGAAAGTTGGCAGACACGCTGCATTGTAGCTGCGATAACGGCAAGTGAAACGTGGTGCAGACCGAAGCTGTTATTTCGTCTCTGCGTATGGGTTCGAGTCCCATTACGTTGCATTTTCAATCTCGACGGAGACAAGGTTAGCCAGTTACGCCTGAAATTAAAAGGCTGGCAGTTATATCGTAGGGTTTTTGCTATAAATAACCCTTGCTGGTTGCATTACCAGCCAAAACAACCGCATCAGAGTGCGACAATACTGACGTATCTCATACGTTAAATAGGACGCTTTTATCTCAAATTTTGGCGATAGCAAAAACAAAGTGCGTTTTATAGTCTTTCAAAGAAAAAGATGATGCCGCTTTTGAGATTTGTTGGGCTAAAACAAGTTGAAATCTCCTACTTTTAATTTAATAAAATTATGCGCGAGAAACCATTATCTGAAAATCAGAAACACAAACTTAAATCTTTTTATGTTTGTGGAGATTGTGGACGCGCTTTCAAAACGAAAATCACGCACGAAAACGGACTTGGAATGGCTCATTGCGGAGCTACAAGTATTTGGACTTTTTTTCAAAAATGAAACTTGCATCCATCGAACAAATCAAATCAGTCGTCCATCATCCCAACGCGGATTTGCTGGACGTAGTAACTTGTTTGGGATTTCAAGCGATTGTCAAACGTAATCAATTTGAAGTAGGCCAGCTAGTTGTTTTTATACAACCTGATGTTGTGCTTCCTGACGTTCAGTGGGCTTCCTTCTATAAAGCAAAATCCAACCGTGTAAAAGCGATTCGTTTGCGTCAAGTTTGGAGTATGGGTATAGTAGAATCTCTTTCTATTTTAGGCAATGTGCCTCAAGATATTGATGCTATTACAGATGCACAAGAGGGTTATGAAGTTTCTGGAATGTTAGGAATTACTAAATTTGAACCTCCGCAACCCCAAGACTTAAATGCCAAAGGCCATCTTCCGCATGGTTTGAATAAAACAGACGAAGAACGATTCAATAACATTTTGGATTTACCTTATGGTGAAATTGTTGACGTGACCTTAAAAATTGATGGTCAGAGTCTTACAACTTATTTCAAAAATGATGATTTTGGCATTACTACTCGTTCGATGGATTTGAAATTGGACTCGACTAATAACTACACAAATGTTGTCAAACAGTTCGGTATTTTGGACAAGCTAACTTCTTTTTGCAGGAAACACAAAGTCAACCTCGCTTTTCGCGGTGAGTCCTATGGCAAAGGTATTCAGGCGTTTAAGGGTAATCCACACTCCATTAAACCTCTTGGATTTGCGTTATTCAACGTATTAGACTTGGACACGCTAAAATACGCTGGAACAGAAAGTCCATTTTACTTTGAAAAAGTGGGTAATGAGCTTGGCATTGAAATCGTTCCCATTTTAGAGAAGGGCGTGGTATTAACGCCTGAATTGATTCAAAAATACGAGCGTGATTTAGATAAAATCAATAGCGAATTTTTTGAAGGAGTTGTTGTTAAACTAAAAAATGGCGATAGCTTCAAGGTGATAAATTTCCATTTTGATAGCAAGAAATAGAATTTCCTTTTTCAATGTTCCCAATCGAAAAATTGTCGCCATAACTTCTGGCAATCTCGGTAGTAGCCCACAAAGGTTGCAGATTTGAAAAATGAAAACACTCTTGTTGTTTTTGGGGAATACTTAAATCAAAAGACGCACACGGCTTAATGTGGTCTATATGCCAATCACCATAATTCTGCCACGACATTCTATTTAGGAATTTTGATTGCAAATGAGCTTTTAATTCTGGTATTGTGCATCCAACTAAAGCCATAGTCTTAAATAATTTATGAACTTTTTTGGCTTTTAGAGCAAACCAAAGTCTGCATTGCAGATTGCATAAAATCTTAAATTCTAAATCGTTGATTTTCCTATTCTTTCGGTAGCTGTTCCAGTAGATTCTTAATTTATTTTTATTTATTTTCCTCCATTTCTCGTGATAAATTTTGATTTTGTTTTTATTGGTTTGGTAGTATTGCTTTTGGTAATAAATAATTCGTTTTGGATTTTTTGCGCGAGAACGGCGAGAAGTTTCATAAGTTCTAAAGCGGTATTCAGGGTCAGTTTGGTATTTTTTACGCTTGTATTCTCGGATAATGGTGCGACGACAATCAATACAATATGTTTGTTTTCCATCTTTTCTTATTTTGCAAGAGTGAAATTGTTCTAAATCCTTTATTTGACGACATTTGGGACATTCTTTTGTATTTCCAATCATACTGTTTATTACACTAAATAATCATTATGATGCAAATAATTCTTGACTCTATCCGAAATGTATGCGAATCTTCAAATATGAAACAGTCTGAATACATCGCCCTTGACAATTACCTGTCGGAATACAATCCCGACTGGTCTTTCAAAAAAATTCTCGCCAATCTTGATTCTGATGAAGTGTCTGTATGGCAACCCTTTGAACAGTTTGAAGCGGTTGATTTGACTCGTCATATTACTAACCTACGCGACGAGATTGACGCGGCTATTCGTAATGCTCTTGTTATACAAAAACGCAAAGGAAAAAATGTCTAACCGACCATTCAAAGCTGGCGATAAAGTTTTTGCCACGGAAAATAGCGCGTGGGGTCTGCAACCGATGATAGTGGTTGCAATATCAAACTGGTGCGTTTCCTGTAAGCATCCAACTATGGGTGTCGGCGGATTTCCTAGCCGAGAATTGGAGCATTATACAAAATGAAATCTTATCTCAAATGATGGTTGCCCTACCGTTGGTTGGTATTGTTGCTTTTCACAGTAACATTCTCGCCTCTTTTTTTGATAATCCTCAATTCGTGGAAGGGTCTGGCAGTTGACGTGCTGTATTGGCTTTTGATTGACTTTATTTTTGGACTAGGAAGGAAATCTCCTTTTCTTAAATTTAATACGAATCAACAAAAGAAATCTACGAAGAATTACCCGAATTACCTATATGAATCCCTATCTTCTAATGTTGGTAGTAATTTTGTGGGTGATTTGCATTTATTATGCTTTTGATTGACATAAATAACTCGCCGCGATGAACAAATGAAAAACAATATACCAAATCAACAATTTGGACTGTTTTGGCAATAAGCACAACAGTCATTATGGCAATTTTGAGTGCAACCCACATTATATGAATCGCTACGAAATCCAATAGTTTGATGGAAAGTGGAAGTAATTTTATTTTAATAAAATAAATATGAAAACAAGAGACGCGCCGTAAGGCAAATCAAACCAATGGATATGAGATATAGAAATCAGGTTTTTCGTGAGCCTCAAAAACGAGTTCGTTTAAGATGATAATAGAATATAAAAGGGTTTTTCGGTGAACCTAGAAAACCACAAAACAGAAAATTTTGGTGTTTCGGAGACACCAAGGGGGAAGTGGGGAAAACAATGGGCGCAAGGCAAAATTGCTTTGCGTCCATTTCCTCTTAAAACTCAATAAAATCAATGCAAAAAAAGTTTCAAAAAACCTATTGACATTTACTGAAAGATACCCTATGATAAGGTTGTAGTTGAACAAAAACATTAACTCAAAAACCAAATTATGAGCAAACACATTCCATTTATTGTTACTGATGAATCAATCACGATTGTCGTGGCTGGTCGTCCTTATACAATCTCTCATTCCCACGCTTCCTTCTCCGAAGTGAAGAACCGCATTGCCAACGAAGATTTCGACGGCATTGAAAATCTGTTTAACACGGCTGCTGCTGTCGGCGTGTTCACCAAAGGCAACCTCATCGTTCAGAATGGTCAGGTGCTTTACAAAGGCAATCCTGTCCATAACTACGTCGTTGACAAGATTTTCGCGTTTATCCGCGAGGGCTTGCCTTATCAGCCATTGCTGAACTTCCTTGAAAATCTGTTGCAGAATCCGTCTTTCCGCGCCGTGAGCGAACTCTACGGCTTCTTGGAATTTGCGAAGCTGCCTATCACCGAGGATGGTTGTTTCTTGGCTTATCGCAAAGTCACGGCTGATTACAGGGATTTCTACACTGGTGCGTTTGATAACTCCGTTGGTCAAACCGTGGAGATTCCGCGCAATCAGGTTGACGAGGACAAGAACCGCACTTGTTCAAACGGTTTGCACTTTTGCGCTCAATCCTATTTGAGCCAATATCACAGCGGCGACGGCAAGGTTGTCATTGTCAAAATCAATCCGGCTGACGTTGTTGCGATTCCGTCTGACTACAACAACACGAAGGGTCGTTGCAGCAAGTATTTGGTGTTCAGTGATTGCGCTGGTTACGAAGCTGGTCAAAAGTTCGGAGCGTTGTATCGTGAAAATCCCGAAGAAGCATTTGATGATGCGGCCTATGATTCAAATGGCGAGGCATCACGCGATGCAGGTTTTGATGCTGGTGTTGACGATGCACAGTCAGGACTTGTTCGCAATGCCGACGAAGCATTGAGCGATGTTCAGGATGGAACAATCAATGATTCATCTTTCATTAACGGTTACAATGAAGGATATGATTCTCAATACGTTGCTGTGTCTCATGCAACCGCGCCGAAGGCCAAAACTGGAAAGAAAACCATCAGTGAGTCCACTCGCCGCAAACTTCGTGCCGCTGCGTTGAATCAGCCGCGTGACGCTGACGGCAAGTTTATTTAATTTGGGATAGGCGTCGAACCAAAGACCGACTGGAAGAAATTCTGGTCGGTCTTTTTATTTTAATTTATTTAGAATCAAAGTTCTTGACACTAACTGAAACTCCTGTTAGTACTCGATTATGAAGATGATTTGGGAAGCAAATGACATTGAGTGCGGAAGATTTGTGTGCAAACCCACGCACCAATTTTCAGACCGCAAAAGCATCCTTGAACGCCAATTTGAGCCTGATGGCTGGACTTCCAAATGGACTCACAAAATCGGCTGGCTCGCTGCTGGCAATCCTTTGGACAAGACTGATTACAAACTGCCTCCCGACGAGCAAGAGAACTCACGTATCAGCACGAATTAAGACACGATGCAAAAGTTCGCTGGTATTACACTTGGGACGTTGCTAGTGGGTGCATTTGGAAAGTTCGCAAATTAAAATTTAATATAATTACATGAAACAACCATTTGAAATCACCGCGCTTAAAATAATCCGATTCATTGAAAACTTTGAAGGCAATGACGGAGAATTGGGTTTTCTATATTGGTTATTGAGAAACCACACACCGCTAATTTATTGGTTATTTCATGTTAAATTTATTCGCAACAATATAAAAAGGATTTTGTGACATCATTATTTGGGATGCTATTACACTTACTCCTATAAATGGTTATGAAAGTTTTATTCCTAGACATGGATGTCCACACGCCGTTTATCTATGGACTACAAGACAATCATGTGCAATTAGCGATTGAATTATTGAATCGCCCTTTGTAAGATTATCCTTTGCCCAAAGCGGTTGAAGATTTGTAAAATGGAAACATTCGCGCTGTTGAGCAGGAATAGTCAAATCAAACGAAGCGCAGGGGCGTTTGTGGTCTATGTGCCATTCACCGTAGTTATCCCAAGTCATATTAGCAGTCCACAATGACTGGATATGATTTCGCAAATCAATCCAAGAACATCCTACTAATTTTTCGGTAGTATCGCATTTTCTTCCACGACATATATGACCAAGACGATTTCGTAAATTTATTTTGATTCTAACATCTGGTCGTTGGTTGTATTGTTTTATTTTAATTTTATTACGTTGATAATGTCCTTTGCGGTAAATGGCGAGCTTGTCTCGATTTTCATTCTTCCACTTTATTATTCTTCTAATTGATTCTTGTTTGTGATTTTCATAGTAAGCTAAACTTCTTTTTGAATTACATATTTTACAGTCGGCTCTCCTGCGTTCGCCATCTTTTGCGAAATCCTCTAAATCCTTTCTTTTCTTGCATTTTGAACATTTTTTTGTTTGTTTCACACTTTATTTTAGCACCAAACGAGAAAAACTCTAATTTTATTTGACATACGATGAACCATCTGGTAGATTAAGGATGTAGTTAAACGAAACAAATTAAAACCTATGATTTGCGAAACAAAAGAAAACAACATAAAAACTGGCGGTATTAAACTCACAAAAGAAATGGGAATAAATCACGAAGGCATGGGGTTTATCCAGAACATTTTAAGAAGCCAAATCTATTCAGACAAAATTTCCAGCCTTATCCGAGAAATTTCAGTGAATGGAATTGATTCTCATGTCGCTGCTGGTTGCCCCGAACGTCCGATTGAAGTAACATTGCCCTCGCGTTGGGAATTTACTCTCAAAATCCGTGACTTTGGAACTGGTATGTCAGAAGATACTGTGTTTAATCTCTACGCATATTTTGGCTCTAGTTCAAAGCGTAATACGAATCTGCAATCAGGATTTATGGGCATCGGAAAAGTCGCCCCTTTGTCTTATGGAGATTCGTTTATTTTAACTTCATTTTTGGACGGAATAAAAAACACATACAACATTTACGTTGATAGCGAAAATTTAAGTCAAATTGCGAAACTCGCAAGCGAACCAACCGCCGATGCCGATGGCATTGAAATTTGTGTTGCTGTTAATGAATATGATGTTCAATCCTTCCACGACAAAGCCTTCAAATTGTTTCAACATTTCAAAGTCCGTCCTATCGTTCACGGTGCAACTTTTGAATATGAAACTAGAGTCCCTATCATGTCCGGTAAAGATTGGGCTGTCTATGGCGGCGGTGATAATAAAAGTGCTGTTGCAATCATGGGGAACATCGCATACCCAATAGCTGACCATTTTGAAGATGAAAATATCACAAACGCTTTAAGTTGTGGTTTAGAAGTTAATTTTGGTATTGGTGAAATTTCGTGCCAAGCATCACGCGAAGGCTTGGAATACACGCCTAGAACTAAAAAGGCAATCAAAGACAAGCTGAATACGATTGTCAAAGAAGTTGCGGCTGAATTGAACACGCGCTTCAAATCCTGCGCGACGTTATTTGATGCTCACAAGCTCTATGGCACAATCATGGATTACGGCAGCAATCTTTATGTCCTGCGTGGCATGGTGAAATCCAGCCTTCAATTCAACGGTCAACCAATCAGCAGCGCGCGTTTGAATTTCAACGAGCCTGTTGACGGAAATTATTCAATCCGCCTTTACGAACACACTTGGCGTGGTAACAAAATCAAATCGTGGACTCATAGCAACATTGAATGTTCTGACAAAACGGTTTTGATTGACAACGACTTGGACATTTCTTCTGGCATCACCAATCGTGTCTATAACTTGGTGAACGCCGGAAAAAAAGTCTATGTCCTTTCGTATCGCACCCCGCAAGACAAGGCAGACTTCTTGGCTGACAGTGGCCTTGAAGCCAGCAACTTTATCCTGTTGAGTTCATTGCCGAAAATCACGCTGCAAAATGTTCAAGGTGCTGCGCCGAAGAATAACAAACATTCCAGCAAGGAATTTATCTTTGATTTCACTTACGCCGCAAATTCGTCGAGTTATCATCGCAAACATTCTGACTATTGGACGAAGGAAACTGTTGATGTGGCGAACGATGCTGGTGTCTATGTCATTTTGGATGCTTTTAGGTATCAGGCCAAAGACGGCTCGCTTGATTCACCTTATGAATTGAACAAAATCGTTACTTCACTGGCGACATTTGGCATCACTATTCCGAAAATTTTCGGATTCAAGGTTGCAAAGTCACACGAAGTCAAGAAAAATCCAAACATGGTTTCTCTGTGGACTTTCATTGAAACGGAATTGACGAATTACTTTGCGACGAACAAAATCGCGCAAAAACTCGCAAACCGAATTGAGTTCGATGCAAACGAAAATCAAAATTGGCTTTCTGCTGCGCCCAAAATTATCAAAGAAATTGATTCTAAAAGTGTATTCACCAAAATAGCTACTACTTTTGAATACATGAGGCATTTGAAAGATAAGGCTATTTTGGACGAAGCCGTAAAATGGAAGGCATATTATTCTACCACTGAAAAACCGCAACACGATTTATCAGCTTTGGCGGAAGAAATGGACAAAACCTATCCGTTGTTTCCTATGATTCGTTATTGGGAAACTGATAAAAAGTTTCGTGAACCAATCGTGCAATACATCAATTTGATTGGTTGAAAATTTGGCTGGCGTTTAGTAGGTTTTACGTCAGTTAAGTAGGAACGGCGGGAAGCAATTCTCGCCGTTCTTTTTTATTTTAATATATTATGGACTATACTCTTGAAGCAAAATTAGAAGGGAAGCAACAGAAAGATGATAAGTTGCCCTTTTGGAACATATTAACTTGACTTTTTTAGAGTGGTATGTTATGGTATAATTGACTCAATTTCACAAAATCAAGTCCAAAAACCTATGAAATACAACAAAACAAACAAACTCATTTATGTGGCTTATCATCGTAATAGGAATTGTCGTAGTAGGTATCATCTTGGAGTGCATCAAACACCACAAAAACTAAACAAAATTAACTTGACTTAAATCGAATTATCTTCTATGATTGGGATATGAATGTTATTGAGAACATTTTAATTGGTTTGATTTTAATTTGCTTGTTTTGGATTACGGCCACGCCTAGCATGAAACAGATGATACATTACAAAGGCCAGTATCTAAAACGTCAAATTTGGCTGATGTTCGGGCGTTGTCCACGATGCAACTGTCCTGTGAACTTTGACCGTAATGGCCGCGCTCACTGTCCTGATTGTGGGAAACCCTGCTGATGAACATTCTACTTTACATTTTTATTGGTTTTGTTTTTCTTTTGATTTATTTGCGTGTTGTGATGGGTATTATATGGATAAGGGATAACGCCAGATTCATTTACGCCTGTGCCATGATGCCAATAGTAATTGGCTGGTATGTATTTGCTTGTTTTTATTGGTATTACATTACTTGGCGAGCGGGACACGACGATTTGCGCGACTTGAACTCATGCGCCGATTAAAAAAACAAAAATAAATTTAAGTTAATTTATTTGATTTGGCTGTAATTAGTTTTATGCCAACGTCAAGAGTGAAAATACGCAAACCAAAGACTGTATTCAAAGATTTGTCGAAAGATGGCGTCGTAGGATTAGCGTATGACGATGAACACAAGGCGGAAATTGACCCAAAACAATCAGACCGAGAACTTTTTTTAACAGCTTTCCATGAGTATTCCCATTTGACAATCCCCGATTTGACAGAAAAGCAAGTAATCAAACTTGAAAAAACTATTGGCGTTTCTTTGTGGAAGATAGTTTGCCGACTTCGCCGCAAATGGCTTAAACCAAAAATCTAATTTTAATTTAATTTATTACCTTTTGACAGATTATCAAAAGCCCATAAAGGTTGAAGATTTTTGTAGTTAAAACAAATTTTTTGTTGTTTGAAAATTGTCAAGTCGAAACTGGAACACGGCTTAATGTGGTCAATGTGCCATTGGCCGTAGTTGTCCCAAGACATTTTTGCTGTAAATTTAGAAGCCAGATAACCCATTAAAAATTCAATACTGCATCCAATCAATTCCTTTGTTTTATTTCTCTTTTTTGCTTTCAAAGCCCACCAAATGCGTGTTCTTAAATTTTTTGCCAATCTTTCTTGAAGTGATTGAATCATTCTTTTCTGTTTGTAAGACTCTGGCTCATTTTTAACTGGCCTAAAGTTCTTCACCTTATCCGCGCCCTTCAAAGTAAATAACCTGCCAATAATCGAAATTGATTGTCTTTTTTTGTTTTTGAGTAGATAGGCGTATTTTGATTCTTGTTTGGTTAGAACCATACTAAAATAATGTTCAAGTGTTGTAGGATGGATGCAGTTATATTCTTTTTTTGTTTCAAAGTCAATAAAAGTAAATATATTATTTTTATCGTCAGGATGAATATATCTACTTAAAATGGATTGTCTTTTCTTTTTTATTAACGCATACACCGCCGTTGATTCAATGCTCAATTCGCGGCAAATACGTTTAATCTCTCCATTTGGCAATAAGATACTCTTATTCTCCACTACATCAAAAATTTCATTCATAACAAAGATTACACATATTACTTGACAAATGGTGAAAAAAACTTTAACATAAACTAATGACATCAACTATATTCAGGAAATCAAAACGTGGAACATCGGGACGCAGATTAACACGAAAACTTAATGACGTTTCTCTTGACCGCGCCTTAAATAAGGCTGGATTGCTAAATCCTTTTCCATTACCCAAAAAAGTTGGTTTTGAACGACTTGATGAAGTAGCGAACCAAATATGAGTAAAAAGAAAAATCAAAATTCGGTTGAAGTAGTTCCAAATATGCCAAAGCTAGAAGTTACTGCGCCAACGAAGTTATCAGATTTTTACCAAAAGTATTACAAAATCTTATTTGATAAATTAGACAAAAACGCCCAAGAATCTCTCACTAACAATCTAAAAAAGGGAAATTTAATTATCAGAGGCCAAATACGCGAATTTGAAAATGTCAGACAGTTTATCCGTGATGTAATTGAAGAATCGGAAGCCCAATATGACAAAGCCCAAGCTAAAAAAGCCAATGAAGAATCAAATAACACTAAACCCGCCGCAGTTTAATGATTTGCTCAAGTCTCTGGCGCGAAAGTTCTTTCCGCACTTCACGGAAACTCATGGAGCTAAATGCGTGGGAGAGCTATTGGAACTTCGCCTTACAAAACATGGGTCTTTCACAGTGACATTACCAGAAGAATAAATTTATTTTTATTTAATTAGATGTTGACTTTGAGTGAGACTTCGTTTATAGTGCAGGAATGATTGAGACACAAAACCTATTCGAGTCAGTTGTCGGGCAAGAGCAAGCCAAGAAGAAATTGGCTTTTTACCTTAACTCTTACCATCACACACACATCATGCCAAACTTGATGCTTTGCGCCCAAAAGGGACAAGGCAAGAGTCTCATTGCAAGGGAAACCGCCAAAGAGCTTATTGCGTATGGTGAAGATAAAAAGCCGTTGCTAAAAGAAGATGGCAAGACTTTCAAAAAGAAAACCTTTTTGGAAATTAACGCCAGCACAATCAAAGGCATCCGTCAATTTATCAATGGCGTAATCGTGCCTCATGTCGTGGATAAAGACGTTACAATTTTCATAGACGAGGCTTCGGAAATTAACAAAGACGTTACCATGAGTCTTTTAACGCTCTTGAATCCCAATCCAACAAACCGTAATACTTTCGTGTATGATGATTACGCTTGCGACATTGATTTTCGTCGCCAGACTTTTATTTTTGCAACGTCTGAATCTCATTCAATTTTTGCTCCGTTAATGGATAGATTGACTCGTATAGATTTAGAAAAATACAGTCACGAAGATTTGGGAAAAATTTTAGCAAAATCCGCGCCAGAAGTCAAATTCCGTGACGGCATTTTAGAAAACATTTCAAGCGTAGTTCGTGGCAATGCGCGTCAGTGTGTCAAAATGGCGAATGACATTCGCACGTTCCTTTGCAACAAAAGCGTATTCGGCAAAAAAGAATGGCACGAATTGTCTAGCATCTTGTCTATTCAGCCTCTTGGTCTTTCGCCTATTGAGATTGACTTGCTACGCTTTATGGAAAGTCGCCCTGATGGTTCAAGTCTCACTAACCTTGCTGCGCGTAGTGGCTTGAGCAGGGACGCAGTTCAGAAAGATTATGAATCATTTTTACAGGCTATGGGGCTTATGACTATTACCGCCGGAAAAGGCAGACAGTTGACGGCACAAGGATTGGAATACTTGAAAGCGTTACCAGTTTGATTTCTCGACCCATCAATTCAGGTGTAATGTATTTATATGGCGCAACCAATAAAAGACTTTACGGGTCAACGAAAAAATTCATTACAAGTAATAAAATTAAGTCACGTCAACAATCATGGTGATAGGGTATGGGACGTGCGCTGTGATTGCGGCAAGACGATAAAGATTGCTACTAGCAAATGGAACTCGCGCACAGGCAGAAGTTGTGGATGTGAAAAAATTGACAAAGCCGGAGAATTTCATTGGAGGGGTGTTGGTGATAGAAAAAATAATGGCTTGGGTATATCATATTGGAATGAATTAAAAAAGAACGCAAAAAAACGCGGTATCAAATTTACCATTTCAATTCAACAGGCTTATGATATTTTTTTGAAACAAAATAGTTTGTGTGCATTGAGCGGCGTTCCTTTGTTGTTTAGACCATCCGGCGGAAATAGGAATTTGAAAACGGCTTCATTAGACCGTATTGATTCCAGCAAACATTATGAAATAGATAACGTCCAATGGATTCACAAAGACATTAACCGAATGAAAAACAATTTATCAGAGAAGATTTTCCTTGACTGGATTAGCAAAATCTGGCACAATAAAAATATATGAAAAAAACCTATTACGCAATTTGTGACCAATGCAAGGGCAATGTTCCATACAAAGTAGTTAAGGTCGAACTTACTGCAGCACAGGACGAACAACCGTTCGCAGTCTATGAGTTGATTGAATCAATGGGTATGGAATGTCAACAGTATTTTACGAAAACCGAATGGAACGCCCTTAATCGTCAGGTCGAAAAATTAAGCCAACAAAATCGAGTTCAATCATAATCTAATAAAAATTCAATAAATTTACTTGACTTAAACTGAACATTCTGCCATCATACGAATATGAGTTCAATCAAAAAGGTTACACGCAAGGGCGCAGGACGCACGAAGGGAAGTTTCTCATTCGTGGCTGTCACCGTCGCACAACTGACGGCGGCAAACCCAAACCCTGACTTCAAATGGCTGGTGAGTCGCAAACAGGCGGAATCTCTCGGTATGAGCGGCTTACAGACTGACAAGGTTGGCGATTTGAAAGAAGCTCTGGCGGGAATGTCGGAAGAATCCGCGCCGAAAATCAAGAGCGAAGAATTGTAAAACAACAATCAAACAAAACAAAAAAAATGGAATCATTGCATTACGAAAAGATTGCCAAACGCGCCTTTGAGCGTATCTGGGACACCCTATCAAACCGTGACCGTCAAATCATCGCAGAGGACGTTCACAAGGAAACACAACTGGCAAAATGGTTTTACCAGACTGTATGGCAGACAGCACAATCGCGTTATGAAAGTGCAACATACTGGCTGAATGATTGGGAAACTTTCAAACACCCGCGCCACGAATTTAATTGACAAAATCCGAAGCGTGTGCTAGGATAATAAAGTAGTCAAACAAATCAAAACAAATATGAACATCACTGTCACGAAAAATTCTCGCGGAGTCCCAACAGTCAACATTGAATTAACCAAGCGCGGCTTTGAACTTCTCGTCGGCCTTATTGGTGGTTCATCTGGGGCGACAAAAGTGGAAATCATCAATCGTTCAATGGTCGTTATTGATTCGGGAAAGCTAACTGATTTCAGCGAGGTTTCGGAAGTTTTCGATTACCTTGAATTGAGCGAGACACTTTCCAATGAAGTCTATCCGAACATTGTCAAAGTCGTCGAGTTCGTCTATGACAAGCGCGATGGCAGCGTTCCAACATGGCGTAATTTGCACGTCACAAGCGAGGTTGGCGACTATATCGAAGGTCTGGAAAACGGTAACACCTTCAAGAAGTTTCTCAAATCTCGCATCGTCGGTGGTCGTATTTTGACTACTGCTTAAAGTGTAACTCGTTTTCGGTTATCGTGGAAAACCGAAGTTAATTTTCGCGCAACTGCTTGATGAATTGGCGAATCTGTCCGTCAGTGAAATCATTTTTTGCTAAATTTACAGACAAACAAACCATTTGAACATTTGATTTGGTATAAGGTTTGCTTGAGTCAATGCGGTCAACTGATGCCCAATTAGGTGTTGTAGGTGTTTTGTCTTTGGGATGGGTAGGCAACGACATTAACAAACCAGTTACGGCACATTTACCTTGTTGAATTTGCCAAGCATCAAATATATCTTGAACAGTCAAATCAAATTGGTGTTTATTGTTCTTGATTATATAAAAAAGTTTCTGAAAAGGACTAAACTTATTGATTTGTCTTTTAGTTCCGCGATTTAATCCATTTGCATTAAGATAAATGATTCGGCATTTATTTGAACAACTGTTGAATTGACATTTGAACTTTTTAAGTTGACTCGCTCGCTCACTTATGGTAATGTTGTAGGATTGTTTGCATTGGTCGCAAATTAACTCAATAAGGTTTGGTGGTTTTTGATTTTCCTGCATACCTTATATTATACAAATACCTTGACTTTAGATGAAAAATCTGCGAAAATTTAATATGGCTCGAAATATAAATCAATCAACTCGACTCTTGGCAGGTATGCTTGCTGCGTTGTCCACTGGCGAGCCATATCATCTTCCGTCAATTCAAATCCCGCGTGAGTCAAATAGCATCTTGGAGGGCATAGAAGCGAAGGCCGAGGAACGCCGTATTGCTGCCGAGCAAGAAACCATTGCAAAAGCTAGGGCAAAACAGGCTCGCAAAAATCTCAAAAAAGGTATTGACTCTCGCTGATGGTTCTGGTAGAGTATTGATAGTGGACGTGGCGAAACGTGATAGTCGGCAGATTAGTCACGACGGAGAAATCCGAGACGCTAATGACAGACGAAAGACGATGCAATTCTAGGTTTGCATTGGAACGACGTGAAATCCGTTGTCTGATAGTTGCAGGTTCAAGCCCTGCCGTCCGCACCAATTTAACTGGTGTAGGTTGCGACCAGAATCAACTGCAATCTGTTCCGTGATGCCGGAAAGAGTCTTGGCAACAGGACGCATCCTTGATAGCGGGTTGGCGCAGTCTGGTAGCGCGTCACGCTCATAATGTGAAGGCCGTGGGTTCAAATCCCACGCCCGCAACCAATCTTACGAAAAATGGTAATTTAGAAATGAAAAGCATTGATAAAATTGCCATCGGTTATTCAATCGGCTTAACGCTAGGAGCGATTATTGTGTTACACAATAATCCGCACGATTTAATCAGGAGCATATCATTTCAATTATGTGGAGTTCTCTCCATGTGGTTTTCAGTTAGATTTATTTGGAAAAAGATTGACAATGATTGACTATTTTGATACAGTGTCGGCAGTTAAGTAACAAAACAAACAAAAATCTATATGAACAAAAACTCAAAACATCGTCAGAAACAAATCGCAATCGCAGTCAAAGCCTCTGGTGGTTTCGGCAAGCCAGCCTATAAGAAAAAGGCCAAGCCGTTTCCGAATCCGAACAAGGACGAGGATGTTAGCATGGCAACGCAACGCGCAATCTTCCACGGTCAACCTCGCGCATAAGCGCAATGATTCATCATCTAAATTTATTTAATTAAATTATGAAAAAGCAAAAACGTATTCAGGAATTGTTGGCTCAAATCAAACAATGGAATGATGGTGACGAAGATTCATTCATTCGCTTTGGCGAAGTGCCTTTTGATACGCGCTCGGTCTTGATTGCTCGCCGTAAGGTAATTAACGAACTGGAAAAATTGCTGAAATAAAACTAACATGAAAATACTCAAACTCATCCAACTCAATCTTCCGTGCATCGCCTTCATTGGGCTTGGTGCAATCATCGGACATTTTTGTGGAGGACACGCGCTTGATGGCACACTTATTGCTGCTGGCCTTGTTTGCCTTATCACAATAATTTTGTAAAAGACTTGACAATCGCAACTCGTTCTGATACTCTCTTGCACATGAAAAACAAAGCACAAATTATCTATCAAAATTTTGGAAGCAGCATACAATTATTTATCACTGGTAACACGGCACGAGACGCTTATGAAAAGTGGCTGTCGCTTGCTAATTGGTCAGCAACCTCACTTTTAGAAGGCGGCGAGCCAAAGTTTGTCGCAGATAGAACGATTTCTTGTTGGTCAACTATCGCACAATTAAAAAAATACTTTTTTAATATACGCGAAAACGAACTTGCAAAAGAAAATCCATCGGGGCGTATTGATGGAATTAAAGGGTCTATCAAAGCCAAAGCTCTTGAACTAGCCGAAAGTGATTTTGCCGCCGTTCCAACGGAAAGTTTTCGCTCAACAAATGGAGATTTTCAGTGTTACGAATTTGGAGTTTTGGAAGCCTCCAAACCAGACGAAAATTTCATTGAACAATGCTATCGTCAGGCTTTTGCCAATTAAGATTGTCGTTCTTAATCAAATTATCTCTAGCCCATAAAGGTTGCAAATTAGAATAATGAAAGCACTTTTGCTGTTCTTGTGGGTTAGTTAAGTCAAACGAAATACATGGCTGAATATGGTCTAGATGCCATTTTCCATAATTTTTCCAAGTCATACCATAAGTGAATTGTTTTTCTATATGGTCAATCAATTCTCCATATGTGCAGCCAACCAAATCAAAAGTTTTTTTTGCTTTTTTAAGAGATTGGTATTGAAAAGCATCCCAAAGACGTTTTCTTAAATTTTTCTTAAAACGGTATTGTGGAGACTCCGTAAGTTTTTTCTTATTCCATTGATTAGCGCGTTTAATTATTAAATCCTTGTTTGCCAAATAGTATTGGGCATCTTTTTCGCGCAGGTATTCTTTATTATTTCG
>Ga0137403_10002607_pt1 | contig 22013 bp, 22 predicted proteins | sample CZOMad2_1_16fung_FD_122057 | JGI IMG/M metagenome (GOLD analysis project Ga0137403, IMG submission 122057) | Vadose zone soil fungal communities from Angelo Coast Range Reserve, California, USA - CZOMad2_1_16fungal (Hybrid Assembly) | ecosystem: Environmental > Terrestrial > Soil > Vadose zone...
TCGGTGGACTCCGATACGCTCAGCGCGACAACGTGGGTGTTTTGCGTGTTCAGCAGCTTCACAATTTCTAGCATCGCTCCGACCTTATTGGGCAGAAATACGGAGAACTGCTTCACCAGCGGTCCTTCCATTTTTGAAGTTGTTTCTGGCAGATCAAGAGTCATTGGATAGCGACGCCACAACGCAACTTCCATAGGCGCCAGTAGAACTATCTCATCCTCGGTGTTTCGTTGGCAAACCCAATATACTCGTTGGTCGATTGAAGCATTGAAGGGTTACAATGTACGATGGCTTGGGAAGCCGTCATTCCTCGGGACGACAATACGCTTCAAAGCTCATTCAGAACTGTTCATTTTTTGGCAGCGCTTTACATTCGCTCTCCGAATATGGACGAAGAAAATGAGTTGATCGCGCTCCGGCGCAAAAAGCTCGACATGCTCCGGGCGAAAGGAGTGGAACCGTTCGGTTCTGGCTTCGAGGTAAATGGATCAATTGTAGAGGTGCGCGAGCAGTTTAAGGACGGCACAATCCTTCGAGCGGCAGGCCGCATCACTGCGCATCGCGACATGGGCAAAAGCCACTTCCTCGACCTGCGCGACGCGACGGGGCGCATTCAAATCTATATTCACGCAAAGGAAGTTGGCCCGGATCTAATCGATCTTTTCCGCCTGCTGGATATTGGCGACCTCATCGGGGTTGAAGGCACATGCTTTATCACCAAAAGCGGAGAACCGACATTGAAGGTCCATACGTTCCAGCTGCTTGCGAAGGCGTTGCGGCCGCTCCCCGAGAAATGGCACGGATTACAGGACATCGAAGCGCGGTACCGGCAACGTTATCTCGATCTTCTCACGAACGAGCATTCCCGCGGGGTGTTCGAAAAACGCATCGCCATTGTGCGCGAAACGAGGCGGTTCCTGGAGGAGCGCGGCTTTGTCGAAGTTGAGACTCCGATTTTGCAAACGATCGCGGGAGGCGCGGCTGCCGAACCATTCAGAACGCATCACAACGCGCTCGGCCTCGATCTTTACCTGCGCATTGCACTGGAGCTTTATTTGAAACGCTTGCTGGTCGGCGGGTTCAACAAGGTATTTGAAATCAACCGCAACTTTCGAAACGAAGGGATTTCTCGAAAACATAATCCCGAATTCACGATGCTCGAAGCCTATTGGGCGTATGCCGATTTCGAGAAAATGGCCAATCTCGTCGAAGAACTGATTTGTTATCTCGCCGAGAAAATCTGCGGGTCACTAACAATCGAGCATCGAGATGCTGACAGCAAAATTGTTCGCGCAATCAATCTGCGGCGGCCCTGGCGCCAGACGCGCTACCACGATGTGGTACGGGAAGTTGCCGGAAAAGATTGGTTCGAGCTCTCCAGCGAGCACCGGCGCGATCGCGCCACGAATGAATTCAAATTGGAAATCCTCCCGCAACTGGCTGATTTCGAAGTGACGCAGCATGTATTCGAAAAACTCGTCGAGGAGAAGACCATCAATCCTCTATTTGTGACGCATTGTCCGAAAGAGCTAGTGCCGCTGGCAAAACTAAACGCAGCTGATAGCTCGCTCGTAGATGTTTTTGAACTGATCATTAATGGGGCGGAAATCGCGCCCGGTTACAGCGAATTAAACGATCCGCTTGTGCAACGCCAGCGTCTGCTAGAACAGGCGGGCGAAGAGAAGCAAAAGATCGACGAGGAATTTTTGCTCGCGCTCGAGCACGGCATGCCGCCGGCCGGCGGCATCGGGATCGGAATAGATCGGCTCACCATGCTGCTCACAGGCGCGGAATCCATCCGCGACGTGATCTTGTTTCCTTTGTTAAGGCCGAGGAAGGTGTAGCCGGCGGTCTGCAAGCGGTGCTGCGATTCGTGCACGAACATCGTGCTTCGCACAGCGGAGCGTCTACAGGATGCCTTAGCGTTCCGTCTCTAAATCGAAAGTGACCTTCGCGTTGACACGATAGTTCGTGATTTTGCCGTCTTGCACCTCAGCGGTGAATTCCTTGACGTAAATCGAGCGAATGTTCCGCAGGGTTTTCGAGGCTTCTCTTGCCGCGCCTTGCGCGGCGTCTTCCCAGCTCTTCGGCGATTGTGACAACAGTTCAATAACTTTAACGACTTTAGCCATGGCAGTGTTATTCTCCTTCCTCTAGTTATCGCAGACCGCGGGTGCGGTGCGCGTCTGCGCGCGTTGCGACGTTGCAGTGCGAAGCAATCCGTTTTACCGCTTCTAGGGTGCAAGAGAACGTATGAAAGCCTTCGACATCGGCGGAGTGCCGCGTGACGAGGTGAGCCGCTTCGTCCGCGGAATTCATTCCAATCCGTTTTCCATTTTGGGTCCGCGCCGCGTTGGTGATGATTTGGAGATTCGCGTCTTTCGGCCGGACGCGCGCGCGGTCGATATCGTGTTGGATCGTGAACCGGAGAAGCCGATCGCAGCGGAGCGAATTCAGCAGGATGGGTTCTTTTGCGTGACTGTCCCGGGCGTGTCGCGAGATGTCCCATACCATCTGCGTGTCACGGGTTGGGACGGATCGCAGCAACTCACGCGCGATCCGTATCAGTACGGCCCGATTATGGGCGAAGTCGATCTACATCTGTTCGCCGAAGGGCAAGACTGGAAAATCTACGAAAAATTCGGCGCGCATTTGCGCACAGTGGGTGATGCGGCAGGCGTTTATTTCGCGGTCTGGGCGCCTAATGCGCAACGCGTGAGCGTCGTCGGCGATTTCAACAATTGGGATGGCCGCGTGAATCCGATGCGCAAGCTCATCGGCAGCGGTGTATGGGAGTTATTTGTGCCGGGGATTAAACAGGGAGCGCACTACAAGTTCGAAATCCGCGCGCAGACGGGCGCGGTGCTACTTAAGAGCGACCCGTTCGCATTTTTCAATCAACACGGCAAAGCGACTGCGTCGCTCGTGTACGATCTGGAGCGTTACACCTGGAACGATGCTGCGTGGATGGAATCGCGCCGAACGCGGGATTGGCCGAGGAGTGCCGTCAACATTTACGAAGTGCACCTGGGCTCTTGGCGTCGCAAAGCCGAAGAAGGAAATCGCCAGCTCAGTTATCTCGAACTCGGCGAGGAGTTGCTGCCGTACGCGCTCGAAATGGGTTACACGCACATCGAGTTGTTGCCGGTTGCCGAGCATCCCTTCGAAGGTTCATGGGGCTATCAGGTCACAAACTATTACGCGCCAACCAGCCGGTTCGGCCCACCTGATGACTTCCGCCAGTTCGTCGACAAATGTCATCAGGCGGGCATCGGCGTGATCATGGATTGGGTGCCTGCGCATTTTCCAAAGGATGCGCACGCGTTGGCCGAATTCGATGGCACCGATCTTTACGAGCACATGGACCCACGCCAGGGCGAACACCAGGATTGGGGCACGCTCATTTTCAATTATGGCCGCAACGAAGTGCGCAACTTTCTCATTGGCAACGCGCTTTTCTGGTTCGACAAATATCACATCGACGGTCTGCGCGTGGATGCCGTGGCTTCGATGCTTTATCTCGATTATTCACGTAAGCCCGGCGAATGGATCCCGAATGTTTACGGCGGTCGCGAGAACCTCGACGCAATCTATTTTCTGAAGCGTTTCAACGAAGTTTGTTACGAACGTTTTCCGGGAATCATGACCATCGCTGAGGAATCAACCGCGTGGCCCGGTGTCACGCGTCCGACTTATCTCGGCGGCCTCGGGTTCGGGTTCAAGTGGAACATGGGGTGGATGCACGATTTTCTGCAGTACATGAGCATCGATGCGATTTACCGGCGCTATCATCACGGCAACATCACCTTCTCGTTGCTTTACGCTTTCCAGGAAAACTTCATTCTGGTGCTTAGCCACGATGAAGTTGTTTACGGCAAGCGTTCCCTGTTATCCAAAATGCCAGGAGACGAATGGCAGAAGTTCGCCAACTTGCGGATGTTCCTGGCATGGATGTGCGGCCAACCCGGTAAAAAGCTCCTCTTCATGGGCAGCGAATTTGGTCAGCCGAACGAATGGAACCACGATACAAGCCTTGACTGGGAGCTGCTGAAGTTGCCGCGTCACGACGGTTTGCGCCGACTCGTCCAACATTTGAATTACGTTTACAAAAACGAGCCGGCGCTCTGGCAACTGGACGATACGTACGAAGGATTCGATTGGATCGATTTTCACGACGCCGATAACAGCGTCGTTTCGTTCCTGAGAAAATCGCGAGACGGCGACATCATGGCGTTCGTAGTGAATGCCACGCCGGTTGTGCGTTACAATTACCGGCTAGGAGTTCCCGAGGCCGGTTTCTACAGCGAGATAATCAACACCGACGCTGAAACCTACGGCGGCAGCAATGTTGGCAATTTCGGCGGCATTCGAACCGAAGACGTTCCCTGGATGGGTCGCGAACATTCGATAATCATTCACTTGCCGCCGTTGGCGACTGTGGCGTTCAAGCGGCAACCGTGATCCCTGAACCAAACTCCTTGCCTCAGATGCTCCTGTTTTTACAGGCAGATGTTAATAATACGGCAAGTCAAAAACATTTCTCCTACCTGGCATGTCGTTCATCTCTCGCAGTAGGTTATCGGTGCAGCGAATCACATTTTTAACTCAGCGATTTGCGTAGTCGGGACGGACATCCACTAAAGCCGTGGAATTCGAACCCTTGCAGTAAGGGAAACGAGTGAAAAGGGGGAGAAATGAAACTATCTATCGAAGCGAAAGTGGCTGCTGCTGTAGGGGCGAGTTTTGTAGCTTTAGCCATAGGCGCGATAGCCCAGGCAAATAGCGGAAGCCAAACTGGCGAGCCTAATGGCGACGGGCACTAGGGAGTCCTGGAGGAAACACCGGCATGATGCAGCAAGAAGACCGTAGCTGGCGACCTAGCCGGACTAACGCTCAAGAGATCAGAACACGGCCATCGCAATGGGTTGATCCGATTCGTCTGTAACAAGGAGGTGACCACAATGTTAGGCTGGGCTGTAACTTTTCTGATAATCGCTCTGATCGCAGCAGTGTTTGGGTTTGGAGGAATCGCAGCCGCATCGGCAGGAATTGCAAAGCTCCTATTCTTTCTGTTCCTGGTGATGTGCGTGATCTTCTTCATCTTCGGCTGGAGGGGAAGAGGAGTCCCGTAAATCTTATACGAAGTTATGATTGCTGCTGAATTGAGATATTAAAGGAACTTTGCTTCCTATGGATGGTAATCAAGACGCGCGAAAAGAACAAAATTCGGAGTCATCCGAAAACATCGAAATTCCGCCTATCCCGAAACAGACCGCTGGGGCTGTGGCCGGAGCCGCGGTTGGAAGCATAGCCGGACCCATCGGCGCCGTTGTTGGCGGAGTGGTGGGTGCTCTTGCTGGAAAAGCCGCCGAAAAGCGGCGCGGGATTGCTCCAGCAGCGAAAAAGACGATCCGGAAGGTCGTTAAGAGCGCAAAGGCAATGCCGAAACAAAGTCGCAAGCGACGACCAGCCAGGAAGTCTGTCCCTAGATCGCGCAAAACCGCAACGCGTTCCCGCGGTAAGACGAAAAGAGTATCGAGTCGATCAACGACAGCAAAATCACGCAAAGCGGCGGGAACTCGGCGAAGATCGACATCGTCGCGGCGCGCTCGGAAACGCAGCGGCGGTCGTAAAAAAAGGCATTAGGTACGGTTACGACGCGCGGTCAGGTCTTTTCGGGCGAAACAACTTCTCTAACGTTTTGGACGTGCTCCTTGATTTCGTTAACTTGCGGATGCACGTCGCTCATTAAATCGTGCTCGGCTTTCGAAAGCTTTTCAATACGCCTTGTCATTTCATGCAGTTCTTCCAACATCGCATCCTGACGGGATGAGATGCGATGCATCCACCAGAAGCACATTACCCAGCAGACTGTTCCGACGCAGCTCAGCGCCAACGCCATGGCTTCAAAGTTTTGCATCTGAGATTAAGTCACGGTAATCGCCATCGGGCCCCGAACCGGCGGCGATATTTGTGCTTCACACTCGCTTGCACGAACCGTCCAGTCGAATCGTAGATTCTAGATCTAACCACTCCTTGAAATCCATACTGCGCGGCTCACGCGGGCGTCGTGCCCCCCTACAACACCTCCGAGCCGAATTCGCCGTCGTGCACGCGGGTGCGGATCTTCATTTTTGGCCGGACAGCTGAGATTGCGCGGATGATGTTTCCGCGGTCGTCACTCGTGATGCTATAACCGCGGCGCAGGGTCGCGTCCGGGCCGAGCACCCGCAGAATTCCTTCAATGCGTTGAAAACGATGTCTTGCGTGTTCGAGTAATCGCGGCGGGCAGGTAGTCAACCGTCGATGTAAGTCGGAAAAACGATTGCGGCGCACGGTGAGCTCCCCCAACAGCTTTCGGGGTTGTAACGCAGCCATAATATGCAGAAGGTCGCGCCTGTAGCTTTCGATCTTATGCGCAAGGCAGCGCTGCAAAATCTCGCGAGCGTGATCGAATCGTTGTTGCGCGTCACGGAGTCGATTCAGCAACTGGCGCCCAAGCGCGCGCGTGCATCCATCGAGCCGCCGCTCGAGATCGGTAACGTCGGGCACGATCAATTCGGCCGCAGCACTCGGCGTGGGCGCGCGTAAATCCGCGACGAAATCGCAAATGGTGAAATCGATTTCATGACCGACTGCCGAGACAATCGGCACTGCGGAATGGAAAATTGCGCGTGCGACAATCTCTTCGTTGAATTCCCACAAATCCTCAATGCTCCCGCCGCCGCGTGTGACCACGATTAGATCCACTGGCGCAAACGCTTGGTTAGGTAAAGCGAGTTCGCGAATGGCGACGGCAATCTCTTGCGCTCCGCCGGTTCCCTGCACGCGAACTGGATTAACCAAAATCTGCAACCAGGGCGCCCGACGGCGAAGCACGTTCAGTATATCGCGAATCGCTGCGCCGGTTGGCGATGTCACGATGCCGATTCGCTGCGGAAATTTCGGCAACGGCCGTTTTCGTTCCGCCGCGAACAATCCTTCGGCTTCCAGTTTGCGCTTGAGTGCTTCGAATTTTGCTTGGAGCAACCCGAGGCCACGCGGCTGAAGAATCTGAACGTTCAGCTGATATTGTCCACGCGCTTCAAAAACTGTGACCGTTCCGTAAACCTGCACCTGCCCTCCATCGACAAGAGCTTGTCGTGGCGGCAACATGGTGTCGCGCCAAATCACGCACGCGATCTGTGCGCGCCGGTCTTTGAGCGTGAAATACTGATGGCCGCTCGGATGCTGTTTGTAATTCGATATTTCGCCCTGCACCCAAACGGCGCCGAATTTTGTCTCGAGCGCGCCGCGAATGCTGCGCGTTAGCTCAGAAACAGTGAAAACCTTCGACGTTTGTGGGAAGAAATCGGTCGTCACTTGCATCAAAGAAAACGTCCAACATCGAACGCTTAACGTCCAACTTTCAATTGCAGAAAACTGTAGCGGCGGTCTATAAGCGTCGCTTGTGTTCGGCGGGCGGAGACCGCCGCGACAGGACTATTCAACATCGGGCATCGATCATCCTTGACAGCCTCACCGGTCTTGGGATGTTCGCGCGCTTATGAATATTCGCATCGTCTTTCGTGTCATCATTTGTGGATTGGTCCTTACTTTTGTTGGTCGGGCAGGAGGGGATCCGCCTGGCCAACAGCATTCTCAGCGGGTGTTCAAGGTTGGCGTGCTCGTGTCATTAACAGGATCGTGGTCGTCTCTTGGGCACACCACAGTTGCGGCGCTGCAGATTGCCGAACAGCAGCTCGAAGCAGAAGCGATTAGCCAACACGGCGGATATCGGTTCCATTTTTTTGTCCGTGACACGCAACTCGATCCGTCACAGGCTCTCGACGCCATCCAGGATCTTGACCGGCGCGGCGTAAAAATTGTCATTGGGCCGCAATCGAGCGCCGAAGTGGCCATGATCAAACCATATGCAGATGCGCACAATATTCTCGTAATCAGCCAGGGCAGCACCGCGTCTTCACTCGCGATCGCGGGCGACAACATCTTTCGGTTTTGTCCTGACGATACGCGTGAAGCGGAGGCCATCGTGGCGTTACTGTGGCATGACGGAATCCGCGCGATCGTTCCGCTTTGGCGCAATGACGCTGGCAACAACGGCTTGCACGATTCAGTTCAAGCGGCTTTCCAGTTGCAGGGCGGCACTGTCGAATCCGGTTATCGATACGAGCCATCAACTAATGATTTCTCCGTGGCCACCGCCTCGGTAGCGTCGCAGATTGAAAATCTGATCGGCGGCGGGACAGATCCTTCCACGATTGGCGTGTATCTTGCCGCGTTCGATGAGGTCGTGGGTATATTTCACAGCGCACAAGGAAACACGACGCTTTCAAATACCGCTTGGTACGGCAGTGATGGAGTCGCGCTTTCCGCCGTTTTGCCGGCTGATTCGGCTGCCGCCGCCTTTGCGGCCAACGCTGGTTATCCCAATCCGATCTTTGGACTCGATGACGCGCTGCAAAACGAGTGGCAGCCTATCGCCGATGCGATCCAAGCGCGCACGGGCATCACGCCGGATGCGTTTGCGCTTTCTGCTTACGACGCGCTCTTTGTTGTGCAGCGCGCGCTGGAAGACGCAGGCGACTTGAGAAATTTCGGTAATTTCAAGTCGGCATTTGTTGATGAAGCCAACAGTTACGAGGGCGTGACTGGATCGACAGCGCTCGACGCCGCCGGAGATCGATTGAAGAGGGATTTTGATTTTTGGGCCGTGCGACCGCAGGGCGGCGACTATGGCTGGGTGCGCACCGGCACTTACATCGACGGCGTCCTCACACTATTCTGAGGACCCGTCCAGATCGCGTTGCAAGCCGCCGCAGTGTAGCGGTGCTTGTGTCAAGCACCGGGAAGATCAGGCTACAAGTGGGGAGCCCAGCATGAGTACCCATTTAATTCAGAGCAAGCGTGGGCTTCAGCTTGATCGCGTGGTGTTGCTCGGTCGCACATTCGAGGAGTACCGCCGCTATTTCCTGCTTAAGCCGGACGATCTCGTAGGAAAAAGAGTCCTGGATGTGGCAGGCGGGGTCAGTTCCTTTTGCGCAGAGGCAAACAAGCTTGGAATAAAGGTGACTTCGTTCGATCCAATTTATTCGCTACCGCCCGAGAAAATCATAGAACGCTCCGAGCCCGACCTTGAATCAGTTTACCATGCCATTGGATCTGTGCCGACCTATCGCTGGGGTTATTACAAAAATCCCGAATACATGCGCGAATTGCGCAAACGCGCATCTCGTATCTTTCTCTCGGATTACACGACTCATCCAGAGCGTTACGTAGCGGGAGAGCTGCCGAGAATATCGTTTGCGGACAGTGAGTTTGATCTGACTCTCGTGTCCTATTTTCTTTTCGCGTACCAGGATCGATTAGGTTACGAATTCCATCGCGATTCCATCCTCGAAATCATGCGTGTGACGCGAGGCGAAGCACGCATTTATCCCACCGTGACCTTCGAAGCACAACCGAGTGATTATGTTTCAATATTGCAAACCGATCGGGGGCTCCAACACTTTGCATTCACAGAAATAGAAACCGATTTTGAGTTTCTGGTGAATTCCAATTCCTTTCTGCGCGTCACGCGCAGTGAATGACGTTTTGGCGAACGGCGCAGGTAGGGGCGATTGACCTCAATCGCCAGGGCGCTTCGGGTAAACCGCCCCTACCGGCCAAAAGGCAGGCCCTAGCCGAACAACTCGCTTTGCGCGCCGGCAGGTGGTTTAAGTCCCAGCTTGCGATAGGCGTTTGCAGTGGCGACTCGGCCTTGTGGCGTGCGCTTGATGTAACCTTCCATGATCAAGTACGGCTCGTTCACTTCTTCAATCGTGCCTGCTTCTTCGCCGATTGCTACTGCCAGCGAATTCAATCCCACGGGACCGCCGTTAAATTTGTGAATTAATGTTTCGATGATGCGCTTGTCCCATTGGTCGAACCCGTCGCGATCGATCTCCAACATTGCAAGGGCGCAGTCGGCGAGTTCTGCGGTGATTTTGCCTTCGGCCTTCACCTGCACATAATCGCGTACCCAGCGCAGAAGATTGTTCGCGGTTCTCGGGGTGCCGCGTGAGCGCGCGGCGATCTCGGCTGCACCCGCGGCGTCAATTTCCACGCCGAGCAAACGGGCGCTGCGGATAATGATTTTCTGCATTTGGTCGGCATTGTAGTAATCGAGCCGTGCGGTCATACCGAAACGAGAACGAAGCGGCGCGCTGACCATGCCGGCGCGCGTTGTAGCTCCAACCAATGTGAACTTCGGCAAGTTAAGGCGCAGACTGCGTGCCTGTGGTCCCTGGTCGATGATGATGTCCAGCCGGTAATCTTCCATCGCCGGATAGAGATATTCTTCGATGGCGGGTTGCAGGCGGTGAATTTCATCAATGAAAAGGACGTCACCTTTTTCCAAGCTCGTCAAAAGACCGGCAAGTTCACCGGCCTTCTCGATCACCGGACCACTCGTGTTTTTTATGTTCACACTCATCGCGTTTGCGATGATGTAGGCGAGCGTCGTCTTCCCGAGGCCGGACGGTCCACTGAGCAAAATGTGTTCGAGTACGTCGCCACGTTTCTTGGCCGCTTCTACCATCAATTCCAGGCGCTCACGCACTTTTAACTGGCCGTTAAATTCGCTAAAGGCCGGCGGCCGCAGCGAAATTTCAAAAGCAGGATCCGGCTCCGGCGGTTTCATCGGCACACTGGTGATTCTGTAGGGGAAGCTGTCAGGTTCCCAATAAAAAAACACGGGACATTAACAGCGTCCCCTACAGTTTGCGCGGCATCGCTCATCCACTACTCCAGGCTTTTCGTGAGTACCAGCTCGGTGCCGCGCCGCTTGTGTATGTAATCGACTTCATCAAACGCATTGCGAATCAGAAACAGACCAAGGCCACCCGGCTTGATCGTGTCATGAGAGCGACCCTTCATTTGATGCGGCAGGACCTGTTCGCCATAATCACGTAATCGCATACGCACACATTTGCGCAGCCCCTCCATTCGCAACGAGATGACTTGATCGTCGCGCAAGCGGTAAGCGTATCGGATAACGTTAGTGCAGGCTTCGTCGACGCCGAGCACCATCAGCAGCCGCTGTTTCTCGGAGAAGGGGTAGCCGTCGAGAAAATCGCGCACGCAGTTGCGCAGCAAAGCAAGATTCGCTGTATGACTGCTGAACTCGACTTTTCTCCTCTTCATCGCGATTCGCAAAACGTGAGCAGATTCGGGGGCTCATTCAAGCGCGGAGCGCTTTTTCGGAATGCGCGGACATGTCCGCGTCCGCCAGTCGGACGGACTCGTCCGGTGACGAGCTTTTGAAAGCGGCGACATGTCGCCGCACTCCAAAACGCGATGGACATGCGTTAAAACCGCTGTTCAATTTTGCATTATGTGGCGAACGTTTGTTGCGCTCTTGCTTTTTGCTATGCCTGCCCTGGCGCAGGACAACCCCACTGCGTACGAAGCTCTGCGAGTGGCGGGCACGGAACTCGGTCGCGGCGCTCTGAATCATATCGTGTCCATCACCGGTGTGAAGGGCGCGCCGCAGCCTGAGACATGGAAAATTACTTTTGAAAGCCCAGATGGGCGCGGCGTGCGCGAACTACGGGTTACTGACGGAAAGATTAATTCCGACCAAACACCGGATCGCTCGACGGCGGGCTCCCCGGAAGGCGCAACGATTAATGTTTCACGGTTAAACCTGGATTCCAATGGCGCGTTCGCGGTAGCCAGCCACACGGCGGACGCGTCGCATACCCGTTTCGCGACAGCGGATTACGCGTTGCGCACAGACGAGCGCGGCGAACCGACCTGGATCGTTACGTTATTGAATAGATCATCTCGTCCAATCGGTACGATATATATCGGTGCGACTCGTGGCACCGTGAAGAGAACGGAAGGAATGTTCGCCGGCGCGACCATGGAGGATGTTGAGAACGATTACGACCAAGGAGAAGGAAGCGGCGTCATCAGCAACGTGAAAAGAGGAATCAAGAATGCTTTTCATCGAACACAGGATGAAGCGCGAGGCGTGTTCGAGCGAGTGAAGCGGTCGTTTTCCGATTTCATCAACCGGGAGTAGCAACACCAAGTGAATGGCACGTCCGACAACTGGCCGTCTCTGCCTTTCGAAGAGTGGAAAGATACTGCCATCACTCTGCACATGTGGACGCAGATCATAGGCAAGATTCGCCTGACGCTGAGTCCATGGACGAACCACTCCTGGCACGTCACGCTCTACGTGACCTCTCGCGGCCTCACGACTTCACCAATCCCACACGGTCTTTCCACGTTCGAGATACAGTTTGATTTCATCGATCATCAACTGCTCATCGATAAGAGCGATGGCGCTCGGCGAACGCTCGAACTGAAATCACAGTCAGTTGCCGAGTTTTATCGAACGTTGATGAAGACTCTCGAGGATCTCGATTTACCGGTGACAATCAACACAACGCCTAACGAGATTGAAAACCCGATCCCGCTGGATCGAGATAAAGAGCACCATTCCTATGACCGCGAATACGCGAATCGGTTTTGGCGCGTACTCATGCAGAGCGATCGTGTGTTTAAGGAATTCCGCTCGCGTTTTTGTGGAAAGTGCAGTCCGGTGCATTTTTTTTGGGGCAGCTTTGATCTCGCGGTGACGCGTTTTTCCGGCCGGCCCGCGCCGCCGCATCCCGGCGGGGTACCGCATCTGCCGGATGAGATTACGCGCGAGGCTTACTCGCAGGAGGTAAGCAGTTTGGGGTTTTGGCCCGGTAACGCCGCTGCCCCAACGCCAATCTTTTATTCCTACGCGTATCCGGAACCGCCGGGCTTTGCAGAAGCGAAAATTCAACCAGATGCAGCGTTCTATCAGCCCAAGCTGCACGAGTTCATCTTGCCATACGACGCGGTCCGCACTGCTGAAAAGCCAGATAAAGTCCTGCTCGATTTCGCGCAGACCGCGTACGACGCTGCGTCAAGGCTGGGGAAATGGGATCGCGATGCGCTGGAGGAGAAGAAACCAGCCTTGCATTCAGCTCAGCAGCATTCGTAATTACGTGAGATGAACCCCGGTTGCGCAGCCGAGCAACATGCCTGGCGTGAGGTGAAAGACGGATGGCGTCCTCTCTATGGCGACGTCGACAAAATCGGAGTCGCGATCGAGTGGCACGACTTTAGCACCAACCAGGCCTTTAACTGGGGAGGCACTTTCCATCCCAATAGTTTGGAGTTCTGTTTGAATTTTGATGGTCGCGGCGCAGTTGGCGGGAAAGGTGCTGCCCACTGCGATTACCTTCCTGGCAATTCCGGTTACTACGCGATTGCCGATGAACCGCTGCCGGCCTCACGCTACGCGCGTGATCATCATCAATTCGTTACGCTCGAATTCTCGCGGGAACATTTGCAAAAGCAATTAGTGCGGAATGAGGGCGATCTCGAACCGGAGATTCGCCGGATTGTATTTGGAGACAAAGAGCAGAATGTGGTCGCTCCCGCGCGTCCGATGACGCTTCAGCAACGGAGCGTGGTTGCGAGCCTGGCGGACCCGCCGGTGGCGAAAGCAGCACAAATTCTTTGGTACCAGAGCAAGGCGTTGGAGCTCATGGCGCATTTTCTCTTTGCGTCGAAGGATCCGGAGTTTTTCTGTGTGCGGCAAAAACGCGTCGCCCGCGAGCGAGTGGAGCGCACGAAAGAGCTGCTCGCCCGCGACCTGGCCAACCCGCCTACTCTGGAAATGATCGGCCAGGAGGCAGGCTGCAGTCCGTTTTATCTCAGCAGGATTTTTTCCCGCGAAGTCGGGCTGACTATTCCGCAATATTTGCGGAACCTGCGAATGGAACGCGCGGCCGAACTGTTGCGCACGGGACGTTACAATGTCACTGAAGCGGCCACAGAAGTCGGCTACTCGAGCCTGAGTCATTTCAGCAAAGCGTTTTGCGAAACGATCGGGTGCTGCCCGGTGCTTTATCCGGCGGCGAAGAATGTGATTCTGGATCGCTGACGCGATCCTTCGATGAAGCGATGAAGCGATAAAGCGATGAAGGGTTGACCCGCTTCAACTCTTCAACTCTTTAACGGTTCAACGATGAAAATCACCCGCGCGCTCATCTCCGTCTCGGATAAGACCGGCATAGCCGCTTTCGCACGCGCGCTTGAGCGCCAGGGGGTGGACATCATTTCCACCGGCGGAACAGCGAGCCTTTTGAGAAAAGAAAAAATTCCAGTGCGCGACATTTCGAAATTCACCGCGTTTCCAGAAGTGCTCGAAGGCCGCGTTAAGACGTTGCACCCGCGCGTGCATGGCGGTCTTCTCTATAAGCGCGGTAACGCGAAGCACGAGGCCGAAGCGCGTGAATGCGGATTCGAGCCGATCGATCTGGTGGTGGTCAATCTTTACCCCTTCGAAGCAACGATCACGAAGCGGGGCGTAACCCTGGCGGAAGCGATTGAAAATATCGACATCGGTGGACCGTCTATGATTCGAAGCGCAGCAAAAAATTACGAGTCAGTCACCGTAGTTGTCGATCCCTCGGATTATGACGCGGTGCTCGAAAACATGCGCGACAATAAGGGAGAGACGACGCTGAAATTGCGCGAACGGCTCGCTATCAAGGCGTTTGCGAGAACCGCCGAGTATGATCGGGCGATCAGCAGCTTTTTGAACAAGGAACAGGCAACCGACGCCTCGTTTTCGCTTTCGCTTCCCCTGGCGATGCGATTGCGTTACGGAGAAAATCCGCACCAGACTGGCGCGCTCTACGGTGATTTTGAGAAGTATTTCGAAAAACTTCATGGGAAGGAACTCTCGTTTAACAACGTTCTGGATATCAGCGCGGCCACAAATTTGATTGGCGAATTCGAAGAGCCGACCGTCGCGATCTTGAAACATACGAACCCGTGCGGGGTGGGTTCGGATAACGATCTTTGCAAGGCGTGGGACAAAGCATTTGCCACGGATAAACAAGCGCCCTTCGGTGGAATCATAATTTGCAACCGGCCTCTTGATGAGCCATTGGCGCGGGCGATCAGTGAGATTTTTAGTGAAGTCATTATCGCGCCTGATTTCCAGCCCGAGGCGCGTGGCATTCTCCAAAAGAAAAAGAACCTGCGCCTGATTCGATTGCTGACGCCTGCGGCGCAAGCAAGACCGGTGTTTGATGTGCGCTCGGTCTGTGGCGGCGCGCTGGTTCAGGACGCAGATGTGGTGGAGGAAATAACGTCCGACGGCGACCGGATCGTTACAAAGAGGCGACCGACTAAAACAGAACTGAAAGCGATGTTGTTCGGGTGGCGCGTGGTCAAGCACGTGAAATCGAATGCGATTGTCTACGCGAAAGCAGACAGGACACTCGGCGTAGGCGCCGGTCAGATGTCCCGTATCGATGCGTCGCGCATCGCAATTTGGAAAGCCAAGGAAGCCGGACTCTTGCTTAAAGGCAGCGCGGTCGCCAGCGATGCTTTTTTCCCGTTCCCCGACGGTTTGATCGCCGCAGCGGAGGCTGGCGCAACATGTGCGATTCAACCTGGCGGCTCAGTTCGTGACGAAGAAGTGATCGCTGCCGCCAATGAGCGCAACATGGCGATGATATTCACGGGGACCCGCCATTTTCGGCACTAAGATCTAGTTCCTCTAGGACTAGCGAGAACGAGCGATCGCATTGTTCTTTTCCATTTTATCTTCAGCAACGCACTGAAGTATCTGGTTGGCATTTTGTAAAGCGGCAAAACATTGCCGCACTCCAAAACGCAAGCGCGTAATGTGCGCTCGCAGTCACGGCCACGTTTTGGAGTGCGGCGGTGCTCTGCCGCTTTTGGATAATGGTGTTAAGCACGTGCTCAGGTCCGAAAGCAAACTTCCTGAAAGCCGTTTCAAGGCTTTTCTCTGTTTGGCGATTGCACCGGGCTGAAGCCCGGTGTTAATGAGAATTCGTTACGCATTTTGCGAGATTCTATAAAGCCCATGTCTCGGTCGGTTCAGTCTCCGCGCATCATTAACATTGAAGATTTGCGGCGCGCGGCGAAGCGCCAACTTCCCCGTGTCGTGTTCGACTACATCGATGGGGGTGCCGAGGACGAATGGACGTTGCGGGCGAATTCTCGCGCATTTGAAACGGTGACATTTCGGCCGCGCTGCGCGGTCGCAACACCAGTGTGCGATATGCGCACCACAGTGCTTGGCACTTCCCTCTCCATGCCACTGATTCTTGCGCCCGTCGGCAGCAGCCGCCTTATCCATCCGCGCGGAGAAGAAGCTGCCGCGCTGGCCGCGGGTGCGGCCGGAATTCCGTATGTGCTTTCAACTTTTTCGGGCTGCCGTCTGGAAGACGTCGCCGCTGCATCGAGCGCACCGATGTGGTATCAGCTTTACCTGGCCGGAGGACGCGACTGCGCGTTGCCGGCAATTGAGCGCGCGAAAGCTGCCGGCTTTTCCGCGCTCGTTGTCACAATCGACACCGCGGTGGCCGGTATGCGGGAACGCGATTTTCGAAATGGCGTTAAAGAACTTCTGAGCGGCAAAATTCAATCGATGCTGCCGTTTGTAAGTCAGCTACTGATGAAACCTCGCTGGCTCGCTGGGTTTCTAACCGATGGCGGACTAATGAAGTTCCCGAATGTCGTCGTACCGGGGAAGGGGCCGATGTTGTACGCCGATGTTACTGCCGCCCTCGAGCAGTCCGTGGTGACTTGGGATGATCTCAAGTGGATTCGCCAGGCATGGAACGGACCTATTGTGATAAAAGGAATCCACACCGCAGACGACGCCCGCCGCGCGGTGGACGAGGGGGCAAAGGCGTTGGTCGTTTCCAATCACGGCGGCCGGCAGCTCGACCGCGTTGCGCCGAGTTTGCAAATTTTGCCTGAAATCGTGGCAAGCGTTGGCGATCGCATCGAGGTCCTGTTGGATGGTGGCGTCCGTCGTGGCGGTGATATTCTCAAGGCGCTCTGTCTAGGTGCCCGAGCCGTCATGGTCGGCCGTGCCTACGCCTATGGGCTCGGCGCAGCCGGCGAGGCGGGTGTTGCACGAGCAATTGAGATCTTGCGCGCCGATCTGATCCGCACTCTCAAGCTCCTTGGCTGCGCATCAATCGCAGACTTGGATCAATCATATGTAGATGTTCCCGTGGATTGGCGGCAACGACAGACCAACTGACGGACGCCGATCGTCACCGAGGCGTTACTTGGCGACTGTCTCTATCTCCGATTCTCGGTTCCACGTTCTTCGCTTCAGTTTGTTAGAGACCTGTGGATTGCCGAGATTATCTTTGTAGAGGTTAAACAAGTGCAGACGCAGACCGTGCTTCACCTCGCATTCGCCCAAATCGTGTAAATACGGTTGCCAGTGCCGATACTGGGACAGATCGTCGGCCAGATGCTTGGACAAAAGAATATGCCCGGCATCGCCGCAATCCAACACCCGTTGCGCGACGTTGATTCCCGATCCCGCAAAGTTCGTTTTGTCGTTAACGTCTCTGATCGGATTGACTGGACCGCTGTGAACTCCCATTCGCATTTGGATGTGCGGATACTCTTGCAACACCTTGCTAATCTCGAGCGCACAGCGCACCGGCTCTTCCGGACTGTGGAAAAAAAGGAGCGCCATCCCATCGCCGGTAGGCACTCTGCGAGGGCTACTGCGACGCCGGACTCGGCGTGCCCGCCTGCGACAACTCGAGCTTAATTTATGGCCGAAAGATCAGAGGCACTCCGACAGATTGTCGAAAAAATACGTGATGACGCAGAGCAGGCGCTGAAGCTGCTCGGGCATTCCGAAGAAGAACGATCCCTGGCTTGGAAATGCCAACGATGTAGTCACATCAAGCATTTCACCCGACCGGTTTTGGCCGATGTCGCAGCACCGTGCCCAAAATGCTGCAGCGAATTATTTCAACCAATCGGCCGCTAAACACCAACGAGACCGCGCGATTGAGTGATCTTTCACCACGCGCCCGTAAGTCACAACAGGCTTTTCCTCCGCACGCACAACGAAACGGCTTCCGTCGCCATCGTGCACTTCAGCAATCCAAATTGTTCGCCCGCCGGAATCCACGGCTGCGACGCAGCCCCAACTCCAACCGGATTCGGCGTGAAAATTGATTTGGTTATGTTGTCGAAACTTATGAACCTGTGTGTCCGACCGCTTGCAGCCGAGGATTTTGATCGCTTCATCAATTATTGGCTTGGGCTTTCACAACTGGAGCTCGAGCGCTTAGGAGTCGCAATCGATCGCCTGCCGTCAGCCGCTCGAATGCGCTCTAACCTGGAGGCGATGCTCGCTGCGCCGGATGATGGCGTGCGCAGTTTTGTGCTTGTCTGGTGCATCAACGGCGAGGCGATCGGCCATTCGTCACTCAAAGACATCGTACCGGCTGACTTTGGAAGCATTCATTTGCACATGTGGCGCGCGGATTTGCGCGGCAAAGGACACGGGCCGCATCTTTTCTGTCTGGCGGTAGTCGATTTTTACGAACGATTTAAGCTGAAGCGCATCGTTTGCGAACCTAAAGCTGATAATCCGCCCCCGAATCGGCTGCTGCAACGGATAGGATTTCCGCTCATCTCGAGGCGCATCGGGAGATCATCGGAACTGAGCACGATCTGCAAGCTCAATCGTTACGACATCGTCCGCGAAATCGCTGAAGATTATTTGCTTACGCGCGCGTCGCACAAAAACGAAGCCAGAAACGAGACCCAACGATAACTTTATCGTCCTCACGCAATCGGACACGCAAAGTTTTAGAGCCGGTCACATAATGCAGTGATTCACGTTTATGATGATGCTGGCAACGTGATCGACACACCCGAGCATACTGGCGATTTCAAAGAGCCGTGAAGCGGGCTTGCCATTATGCAGCCTTTTAGCGGATATTCCCTCTATGGAGCTAGAAATAGATTGCGATGCAATCTAACTCTCGTTAGGCCCAAAAACATATGGCACATAGATGCAGTTCACCGGGTTGCGCACTCTACCTTCCGAACAGTTACCCCTTGGGAAAGTGCCCATGGCACGCCGCGCCCGGTAGCGGTCCAGTTAAGATAAGCGCAGCGATTGCTATCGCCGCAGCTGGACTCGGCGGCGGCATCGCTTACAAAAAGTTTCGGGAGTATCTGCGTGAGAAGAAACTGCGGCAACAGCGATACGCGGCGTCTTCTGAACCCGTCAAAAAAGCTTCGCCGAAACAGCGCAAGCGTAAAGCCAAACCCTCGACTCGAAGAAAGCGCCGGGTCTAACCAGGCGATGCAGCCAGTCGCTGGCCGGACGCGATGAGGTTATCTTGATTTACTGGAGTGACGGGCCGAATTGCTCGCTCCAACTCCAGAGACGCTGGTTGCTTTCATCGGCACGCACAATGAACCGCTGGCCGTCGCCCCGATGCGCGTTAGCAAATCTAGATTTTCGCCGTTCGCGTTTCAGCTCAGCCCTTTCGCGTTAGGGGCGAGCAGTTCCATGAGGCGCGCCTCGTAAGAATCACATGTTGGGGGAGAATCACATGTTGGGGACTCGCCATTTGGCTGGACCCATTCGGGATGTTGGATCCGCAGGTCATCGTGAATCTGTTGCAGCAACGCGGCCACCAATCCGCTTTGCTGCAGGGTAGCGGTAGATGCAGCAATGTAGTTTCTTCTGTTTTTCATACATGTCTTTTTTCCGGTGTTGGCTGTTCCAAATCCGTCTGTCTAGAGGTTCGGGTCGTCGATTTGAATTCCACAAACGCAGTACCCTTTTTGAATTTTGAATGACCTGGTTGCGTTTATCTCGGTGCCGCCGCCATTGCGTTAGCCAATAAAAAGATTGGCCAGATGGCCGTGACCACAATTATCCCGAAGGCGACTAGCTCAGATAAGTAATTGGGCTGTGCCCGATAGGCGTATCGATCAGTGAAGAAACGAGAAGCGCGAACGCGCATCGACTTTGTAGTTTTCATATCCGTAATATCGACAGCCACTTCGATGCGCGCGTTGCACCGCAAAAGTAACGCTGCTGTCACTTCTCGCACCCACACACTCGGTCGCTTGTGGTAGACCGAAGTTGGCGATACCGTCGATTACGCGAAGTTTGGCAGCCACTCACATGATGTTGTGATTCACGTTTATGATGGCGCATGCAATGTGATTCAGACGCTGGAGCACAAGGGCGATTTCAAGGAGTGGTGAAGGCTTGCCACGGTGCAGCCTTTTAACGCATTATTCCCTCTGTGGAGCAAGAAATAGACTGCAAAATGCAATCTAATTCTCGTTAGATCGTGCCCGCAGCGCATAATGAACGCTAGAACTCAACTCCGTATACTCGCAGGTATTTTTGCTACTTGGAGCCCCAAGACAAAAATCATTACGGAACGCGATTACGAGATAAATGGTTGTCTCGCTCATTCGTTCACTATCGAATATCAGACGGACAAGCCGTCATTTCGGCGGATGGATTGCTTGCTCACGAAAACCGACCTGAATGTCATAGGGTATATGTCACCTAACGACGTGGCCTTAGAGGAGAATACGTGCAACCGCTGTTTAACAGCATTTCCATCAAAGCAAAAGGGGTCCTATGAGGATCTAACCCGACGATGCAGGAAACCGCTGACCGCTCCGATGCCTCACTTTCGATGACTAAAACACAACCATTCCAGCTTCCGCTAGTTCCCGCCAGCGGTGGCTGATCTTGTTCTCGTTAGGCGGTCGGATTCTCCCGCGAAAATACCATGCGAGAAGAGTTATTGAAGTTGGAAAAGGAATTCGCGCTGGCAGTCGCCAATAACGATGCGAACGCGATCGGAGATTTCCTCGCCGACGATTGGATCATCGTCGATCCAGATGGAGGTATCGTCGACAAGTCGCGTTTTCTCGGGGTGATCAGATCTGGTGCTTTATCCCACGAAATGATGGAATCCGATGACGTGAGAGTCCGTACCTACGAAAACACCGCTGTCGTTACGGCATTGACTACAACCAAGGGGAGATTCATGGGGCAGGATTTCACCTCTTGTGAACGCGCCACGGATATTTTTGTGAAGCAAGACCACCGGTGGCAGTGCGTGTTTACACAGCTTACACGATTCACCAAGAAATGAAGTTTGCAGAGGAAAAGCCTCAATTTCGCCAAATTCCACTATGCACCCCGACGCATGTAACCATCGCTCCAGCCAACCGCTGAGCATCCCATGCACGTTTACGAAGTCAGAACGCGTATAGAAATCTTCGGGACTTTTACGAGGATTCGTCCAATCATAGTTAGACATCACGCTCGCGCGCATGAAATCCCCGCTCCTTGCATCCAGCGTTATTCTAGCAGTCTGCACAACAGTGTGTGGCCAGCAGCAAGACCAAGGTGTCGAGAAGCGGCTCAGCGATCTCGAAAAGCGCGTAACCGCACTTGAGAAGGCTTCGCCGCTTTCATCGCCCCTGAACACCGCGTCACCAACGCCAACCTTAGCGACCAAATCGCCCCTGGAACTTGTAGCATGGGACGCTCATCTCGTTCGCGGAGAAGACTCCTATTCCAAGTACAAGATTTCTCTCACGCTAAAGAACAACTCAGACAAAGACATTAAGTTTATCGACGCCACAGTCCAGTTCGCAGACTTACTCGGCTCGCACATCTACGACATTAACATCAATTCAGATCATCTTATCCCGGCCGGACAGAGCATCACGGACACTGATGAGTATCCTATCAACCAGTTAATGCCAGAGCAGGCCCGTCTCGCGCAGATGAAGAAAGAAGACGTCAAAGCTACGTTGTTGGCATCGAAGCTTATATTCATGGACAACAGTATTGGTGAGTATGCACCATGAGGCCCAACCAGGCGCTGCAGCCAACCGCTGACCCGCGTGGTCCATGCACGTTTACGAGATTCGCCCGCGTAAAGATCATCGCGGCGTCGATCTAATTTCTGATGCGCTGCCATTCGGTCGCCTGTGGTACGCTAAACCGGATGCGGCCAGCAATGTTCGGCCAGTTTTACCTATGAGAAGAGGCGGGGGCGGGAATCGAACCCGCGAATAGCGGTTTTGCAGACCGCGACCTTACCACTTGGCTACCCCGCCGA
>Ga0137403_10002608_pt1 | contig 22011 bp, 24 predicted proteins | sample CZOMad2_1_16fung_FD_122057 | JGI IMG/M metagenome (GOLD analysis project Ga0137403, IMG submission 122057) | Vadose zone soil fungal communities from Angelo Coast Range Reserve, California, USA - CZOMad2_1_16fungal (Hybrid Assembly) | ecosystem: Environmental > Terrestrial > Soil > Vadose zone...
CTGGGTCGGGCTGCTGCTGCTGGCCCTGGCCGTCCTGCAGGGCTACAGCGCGAGCCGGAGCTGGTCGTTCCTCGGCGCGCAGTGGGGCTGGCTGTGGTGGCCGCTCGTGATCGGCGGTCTGGCCCTGGTCATGCTCTCGTTCCTGCCGTCCTGGCGCGATCCCCGGGCCACGCTCAGCGCCCGCAGCGTGCGCTACGGCGCCAACACGCTGGTGGCCGTGATCCTCGTGCTCGGCGTCATCGGGGTCGTGGAGGCGCTGTCCTACCGCCACAACGCGCGCCTGGACCTCACCGAGAATCGGCGGCACAGCCTGTCACCCCAGACGATCCAGACGCTGAAGGGCCTCAAGGCCAAGGTCAGCGCGGTCGCGTTCTATCGCAGCGACTAGCCGGGCAAGCGGGTGATCGAGGATCTCTTCAAGCAGTACGCCCGCTACGCCGGTGACAAGTTCAGCTGGAAGGTCGTCGATCCCGACAAGGACCCCGCGCTGACCCGCGCGCTCGGCGTCGAGAACTATGGCGTCACCGTGCTGGAGGCCAAGGGTCGCACCGAGAAGGTGCAGGACGCCGACCAGGAGGAGAAGCTCACCAACGGCCTCGTGAAGGTGCTGCGCGAGGGCAAGCGCGTGGTCTACGTGCTGCAGGGCCATGGCGAGCCCGACCTCGCCAACACCGACCGGCCCGGCTTCAGCGAGGCCAAGGGCGCGCTCGAGAAGGCCAACTACGAGGTCAAGCCGCTGGCGCTGGCCCGCCAGGGCAAGGTGCCGGACGACGCCGCGGTGCTCGTGGTGGCCGGAGCGCGCACCGACCTGTTCGGGCCCGAGATCGACGCCATCGACGGGTACCTCGGCCGCGGCGGCAAGCTGCTGGCGATGGTCAACCCGCCGTTCCCGGAGCGCACCCAGCCTGAGAGCCTGCGCAAGCAGCTCGGCCGCTGGGGCCTCGAGCTCGACGACGACCTCGTGATCGAGCTGAATCCGATCGGGCAGGTGTTCGGCATCGGACCCCAGGTGCCCATCGTGCAGCAGTACGAGCCGCACCCGATCACCCGCGACATGACGGGCATCACCACCCTGTTCCCGCTCACGCGCAGCATCTCGACGGCCAAGACGCCCCCGGCCGGCATCACCGTCCAGCCGCTGGCCCGGACCACGGCGGACTCCTGGGGCGAGACCGACCGCCAGGCCCTCGAGCAGGGCCAGGCCAAGCTCGATCCCCAGGACAAGAAGGGGCCGCTGACGATCGCCGCCGTCGCCACCAAGGACAAGGCGAGGGTGGTGGTCTACGGTACCGCCAACGTGGCCACCAACCAGTTCCTCAACCTGCAGGGCAACCGCGACTTCTTCCTCAACACCGTGAGCTGGCTCGCGGAAGAGGAGGATCAGATCACGGTGCGGCCGAAGGACACGAAGCAGACGCCGATCTTCCTCAGCGCCCAGCAGGGCCGCGTCGTGGCGCTGCTGCCGCTCGTCGTCCTGCCCGGCCTCGTGCTCGCGGGCGGGATCGTCGCGTTGATCCGCCGGCGCGCCGCGAACTAGCCGGGCGATGCGCTGGCAGACCACCGCCGCTCTCGCCGTCGCCCTCCTGCTCGTCGTCGGCTTCTATTACGTCTACGAGGTCCGCTGGGCGCCCGACCGTGAGCTGGCCGAGACGCGCAAGGGGCGCGTCTTTTCGGCCGAGGCGGCCGACGTCACCACCGTCGAGCTCAAGCGCCGCGAGGACACGGTGCGGCTGACGCGCGCGGGCGAGACGTGGGAGCTGAAGTCGCCGGTCGTCGGCCGCGCCGACCGCGCGCGGGTCGAGGAAACGCTCACCACCGTGCTCACGGCGAAGGTCGACCGCGAGATCGATCCCAAGCCGGCGGCCCTCGGCGATTTCGGCCTCGACACGCCCGCGGCGGAGGTCACGCTGACGCTCAAGGATGGCAAGACGCTCGGCCTGGCGCTCGGCAACAAGTCGCCGACCGGCGTGTGGGTGTACGCGCGCGAGGCCGGCAAGCCCGCCGTGGTCGCGCTGTCCGACGGCGCCCTGCGCGAGGCCACCAAGCCCGCGACCGAGTTCCGCGACAGGACCGTCCTCGCCTTCGAGCGCGGGCAGGTCTCGGGGTTCGACGTCACCTCCCAGGGCGAGACGCTGGCCGTGACCCATGCCGGCGACGCCTGGCGGATCACCCGGCCCGTGACGCTGCCCGCGGACACCGAGGCGGTCGGCGAGATGTTCGAGAAGCTGACGGCGGCGAAGGTGAAGGAGTTCGTGGCGGAGGCGCCACGCGCGCCCGCGACCTACGGGCTCGACCGGCCGCTGCGGCTGACGATTCACACGGGGAAGGACAAAGAGCGCGCGAGCCGCACGCTGCTCGTCGGCCGCACCGACACGGTGAAAAAGGGCGTCTACGCGATGCGCGAGGGCGAGTCGAGCGTGCTGCTGCTGCCCGAGGACGTCGGGAAGGCGATCCCGCGCACGGTCGGCGCGCTCCGGGACAAGCAGGTCGTCGCCCTCGACCGCGAGAAGGTCACGCGTGTCGACGTCGAGAGTCCGAAGGGCACCGTCACGATCGCGCGCGAGAAGGAGCGCTGGACGATCACGGCGCCGCAGGCGCTGCCCGCCGACCAGGTGGAGGCGGGCGCGCTGCTGACACGGCTGCGCGAGCTGCGCGCGCAGGGATTCCTGAGCGACGACGCCTCCGCCGTCCCGCGCGTCCTCGCGAAGCCGACGGTGAAGCTCACGATCACCGAGCAGGGGAAGCCGCCGACCACGGTGCTGCTCGCGCCGTCGGGTGAGCGCCGCGGCGGCGCGCCCACCGCCTACGCCGCCGTCGCCCAGCGTGGCCCCGTCGTGCTGGTCGAGGGCAAGGCCCTCGACGACCTCGGCCGCTCGGTGGACGACCTGCGCGATCACGCGCTCTTCTCCGGGCTCGAGCCCAAGGACATCAAGCGGCTGCGGGTGAAGGCCGGCGGGCAGACGGCCGTGCTCGAGCGGAGCGGCGACACGGACTGGAAGCTCGTGGAGCCTCAGCGAGGCTCTGCCAAGGGCGCGCGGGTGGACGACATCGTCTACGGCGTCCGCGCGCTTCGCTGGAAACAGGTCGTCGCGCCCAACGGCGAGGACGCCGCCAGGTACGGGCTCGATACGCCGACACTGGAGGTCGTCCTGCTCAAGGGCGACGGCGCCGAGCTGGCCCGCCTGACCGTCGGCCGCCGCGAAGCCGACCGCGCGTACGTCCGGACCGGCGCCGGCCCCGCCATCTACGCGGTGGACCCGCGGACCCTGGGCCCCGCCCCCAAGGTGCCCGACGATCTGAAGGGATGATAAAGTCACACGCAGATGCCGCGTGAGATCTTCATCGTCGCGCGCGACCGCCCCGACCTCTACCGGTACCTCAGTCAGACTTTCTCCGACGCCGAGAACGTGCAGGTGATCTGGGATCGCCGCGACGGCGATCGCCGCGACATCGCGGCCGGGCGGCCGCTGGAGCGCCGGCACAGCGAGCGGCGCCGGCGCGCGAGTGTCGAGCACGAGCTGCGCACCGTCGGCTACGCGTTCATCAGCATTCCCTAGCCGCGCTCCAGAGTTGATCCACACTGAAATCTTCGAGTCGCGCTAGGCGCTTCGCGGAGCCTGCGGTAGCATGAGAGGCCGTAGCCCCAGGGAGACCACAAGTGGGCGAGCCGGGAATCTATCTGAGGCAGCTCGAGCTGGGGCCGATGCAGAACTTCGTCTATCTCGTCGGCGATCTGGTCGCGCGCGAGTGCGTGGTGGTGGATCCCGCGTGGGAGATCGACACGATCGTCGACACGGCGCAGGCCGACGGCATGCGGCTCACCGGGGCGCTGGTGACGCACACCCATCAAGATCACGTCGGCGGCAGCCTCGCCTCGTGGGGGATGCCCGGCCGCATCCCCGGCGTGGAGGAGCTGCTCGCGCGCGTCCCGCTCAAGGTGTACGTCCACAAGGCGGAGCGCGAGTTTCTGCCGGGGCTGGGCTCCGACCTCGTGAAGGTCGACAACCACGACACGCTGTCGATCGGACGGCTCGCGCTGACGTTCCTGCACACGCCGGGGCACACGCCCGGCTCGCAGTGTTTCCTCGTCGACGGCCGTCTCGTTTCCGGCGACACGCTCTTCATCGGCTCCTGCGGGCGCACGGACCTGCCGGGCAGCGATCCGCGCGAGATGTACTACTCGCTCACGCAGCGGCTGGGCGCGCTGCCCGACGACACGCTGCTCTTCCCCGGCCACAACTACGGCGGGCCATCCTCGACCATCGGCGACGAGAAGCGCCAGAACCCGTTCATGCGGTTCGCCTCGCTCGGCGACTTCCTGCGGACCATGGGCGGGGGCGCCCGCATGGTCCAGCCGTAGGCGTCGCGTGATCTCCGGCCGCGACGTCGCCACCCTGCTCGCGCGCCACGGCTTCGACTTCTTCACGGGCGTGCCGTGCTCGCTGGTCGAGGACGTCATCGCCGTGCTCGAGACGGAGCGCGACGCGCCGTACGTCGCCGCCGTGCGCGAGGACGCCGCCGTCGGCCTGGCGGCGGGAGCGTGGCTCGCTGGCCGCCGGCCGTGCGTGCTCATGCAGAACTCCGGGCTCGGCACCAGCCTCAACGCTCTCGCGTCCCTCTCACTGATGTACGGGTTTCCCGCCCTGGTCGTGGTGACGTGGCGCGGCTACGATGGCAAGGACGCGCCGGAGCACATCCTCACCGGCCGCATCACGCCTCAGATCCTCGACCTGCTCGGCATGCCGTACCGCGTGCTGTCCGCCGAGAGCGCCGCCGACGACGTCGCCTGGGCCGCGAAGGAAATGGACACGCGCATGCAGCCGGTGGCGATCGTGGTGCCGCCGCGTGTGGTGCAAACCGGTGGGGTTCACCACGACGCGGGCGGCGCGGGAGGCCCTGCGACGCCCCGAAGGCAAATACAACGAGCCGGCGAAGCCGGGAACGCGCCTCTCGTGCCCAGCATCTCGCGGCTGGCCGCGATCACGGCGGCGCGCAAGCCGATCGGCGCCGAGCCGATCGTGCACGCCAACGGCTACATCTGCCGCGAGTCGTTCTCGGTCGGCGACCGGCCGCAGAACTTCTACATGATCGGCTCGATGGGCCTGGCCTCCGCCATCGGCCTCGGCCTCACGCTGGCGCGGCCCGAGGGCGCCGCCGTCGTCTTCGACGGTGACGGCAACCTCCTGATGAACTTCGGCATTCTCGCCATGGTCGGCGGGCTGGCGCCGCGGCGCCTCGTCCACGTTGTCTTCGACAACGAGGTCTACGGTTCCACCGGCAACCAGGTCTCGCCCTCGCGCGGCGTGCGGCTCGATCGCGTGGCCGCCGCGGCGGGCTACGGCACGGTGGCGGCCGTGACCTCTGCCGCGGAGACGGAGGCCGCCGTGCGCGCCGCGCTCGGCGCCGACGGCCCACATTTCGTGCTGGTGAAGACGACGGCGGAGGAAGCGGACGTCCCGCGCATCCCGTACAACCCGGCGGAGATCCGTGACCGCTTCCGGGCCAGCCTGGAGGTCACATCCCCCCAGGGGAGGCATCGATGAGCGAGCGACGCACCACCACGCTCAAGCGGCTCGTCACGCGTCCGGAGATCGCCTTCCTGATGGAGGCGCACAGCGGGATCTCGGCGCGCATCGTCGAGGAGGCCGGCTTCGAGGGCGTCTGGGGCAGCGGGCTGACGATCTCGGCCGCCTTCGGCGTGCGCGACAACAACGAGCTGTCCTGGTCGCAGGTCGTGGACCACGTCGCGTTCATGGTCGAGACGACCTCGGTCCCGCTCCTTCTCGACGGCGACACGGGCTACGGCAACTTCAACAACATGCGCCGGCTCGTGCGCAAGCTCGAGCAGGTCGGCGTGGCCGGCGTCACCATCGAGGACAAGCTCTTCCCGAAAACCAACTCGTTCCTGCGGTCCGAGCTGCAGCCGCTGGCCGACGTCGAGGAGTTCTGCGGCAAGATCAAGGCGGGCAAGGACAGCCAGACGGACGCCGACTTCGTCCTCGTCGCCCGCGTGGAGGCGCTCATCGCGGGCTGGGGGCTCGCGGAGGCGATCAAGCGCGCGGAGGCCTACCATCGCGCCGGCGCCGACGCGATCCTCATCCACAGCCGCCAGTCGAGTCCCGCAGAGATCTTCGCGTTCCTCGAGGAATGGAGTGACCGCGCGCCGGTGGTGCTGGTGCCGACGAAGTACTGGCGCACGCCCACCGAGGAGTTTCGGGCGCGGCGCGTGAGCATCGTCATCTGGGCCAACCACGTGCTGCGCGCGTCGATCTCGGCCATGCAGGCGACGGCGGCGCGGATCCGCGCGGCGGAGTCGCTCATCGACGTCGAGCCGCACGTCGCGCCGCTGCACGACGTCTTCCGGCTGCAGGGCGACGAGGAGCTGCAGGAGGCCGAGAAGCGCTACCTCCCCGTCGCGCGCGGCGCCTCGCTCTCGGCGATCGTGTTGGCGGCCGGCGCGGCGACCGACTTCGGCGGCCTCACCACGGCCGTGCCGAAGGCCATGCTCAAGGTGCAGGGCCGGCCGATTCTCGGGCGCCTGCTCGACGACTTCGCGCACTTCGGCGGCCGCGGCGTCACCGTCGTGCGCGGCCACCACGCGGCGGCCGTGGACGTCGCCGGCGCGCGCTTCGTCGATAACGCGGAGTTCGGCGAGACGGGCGAGGCGTTCTCGCTCGCGCTGGCCGAGGACGCACTGGTCCCCGGCACGCTGGTGGCGTTCGGCGACATCGTGCTCAAGCGTCACCTCGTGCAAGCGCTGCTCGAGGACGCGGGCGAGGGGGTCACGCTCGTGGTGGACTCCACGCTGGCGGCGAGCCCCACGCCCGACCGCGTACGCGCCGCGCGTCCCGACAGCGGACGCTTCGAGTTCGACGAGGTGTGGCTCGTCGGGATCGGCGACGACGTCGCGCCCGCCGCGAGCCACGGCGTGTGGGTCGGCCTCCTGCACGCCGGGCGCGACGGCGCGGCGTGGCTCCGCGAGGCCATCGCTGCCGCGCGTGCCGACGGCACGCTGCGGACGGCGCGGCTGTCGGATCTGGTCACGCGCGTGCTGGCCGCCGGCCGGCCGGTGCGCGTCGTCTACGTGCGCGGCGGCTGGGTCAACGTCAACAACCTCACCGACCTGCTCGACGCTTTTGACATGGGGGGCCCCGAGATGGCCCCCCATACCCCCCAACGCTCGGCAGCGCCCCGGCAAAGCCGTGGCGCTCCTCGATAATTACTCCACGCCCAGCGCGGCGAGCACGGAGCGCTGGAGCTGGAGCACGTAGGGCTCGTCGATCTCGCGGGTGCGCGGCGCCTCGACGGTGAACGCGGCCTTGATCCGCGCCGGCCGCGCGCCGAGCACGAAGACGCGGTCGGCCAGGTAGACGGCCTCCAGCGCGTTGTGGGTGACGAAGACCACCGTCGCCTCGATCTTGTCGCGAAAGCGGAGCAGCTCGCGCCGCTGCGCGCGGGCCGTGAGCTCGTCGAGATGGCTGAAGGGCTCGTCCATGAGCAGCACGTCGGGCTCGATGGCCAGCGCCCGCGCGATGGCGACGCGTTGCTGCATGCCGCCCGACAGCGTGAGCGGGTACTCGTCGGCGAACGGCGCGAGCCCGACCAGCGCGAGCACGGCGTCGGCCCGAGCGCGGCTCGCGGCGCCGCGCACGCCGTCGGAGCGAAGCGCGAACTCGACGTTCTGCCGGACGGTCCGCCAGTTCAGGAGGCGGGGCTTCTGGAAGACGTACCCGATGCGGTGGCTCCGGCGATCGAGCGGACGCCCGCCGACTCTGATGACCCCGCGGTCCGGGACCAGCAGCCCCGCCAAGAGGTTCAGGATCGTGGATTTTCCGCAGCCCGAGGGCCCGACGAGACTGACGAAGCCGCGCGGCTCGACGGTGAAGCTCACCTCCTCCAGCACGTCGAGGGGCCGGCCGTCGGCGCGCACGAAGCGCTTGCCGATCTCGAGGAACTCGAGCCGCACCTAGAACTCCACGACGGGACGCCATCGGACCAACCGCCGCTCGATCGGCAGCATCACCGCGTACTCGAAGGCGAACATCACCAGCGTGAAGCCCACCGTCCACGCCAGCACGTCGTCCATCGAATACGCGGAAAAGCTCCGATTGATCATGTAGCCGACTCCGTTCGACAGGCCCAGCATCTCCGAGAGCACCACGACCTTCCAGCCGAGCGCGAAGCCCAGCCGCGCGCCGGCCAGGCAGAACGGCAGGAGCTGGGGCAGCACGACGTTGCGCATGACCGACGGCCACGGCGTCCGAAAGACGCGCGCCATCTCGATGAGGTCGCGATCGAGGCTCTTCGTGCCCTGCCAGATGTTCAGGGTGAGCATCGGCAGCACGACGACGAAGATCGCGAAGATGGGGGCGGCCTCGGTGATCCCGAACCACATGACGGCGAGCACCGCCCAGCAGAGGCCGGGGATGGTGAGGCCCACGAGCACCCAGGACGACAGCACGCTCTCGGCCAGCCGGCGGGCGCCCATGAGCGTCCCCGCCGCCACGCTCACCACGAACGCGAGCGCGAAGCCGACGGCCACGCGTTGCACGGTCGCGCGCAGATGCAGCCAGAAGTCGCCGGTCGCGATCAGCTCGGCGAGCCGGCGCAGCACCACCACGGGTCCCGGCAGCAGCGTGGGCGGGAACAAGGCGGCGACGACGGCCCACAGCGCGAGGATGCTGGCCGCCGACAGGGCCGAGACCGCGACCCGCTCGATCTTCACTTCAGGAGGGTGATGAAGTCCTGGGACGCCTGCTTGATCTGGCCGAGACGGACGGCTTCGCGCACCGCCTCCATAGCGCCGGCCACCATGCCGTCGTTCCACTCGGTCGGGAAGACGCGCGGCATCCGCTCTCTCGCGAGATCGATCTCCGGCCTCGTCTTGAGCCCGAGGAACTCCGCCTCTGCCTCGACGAGATCGGGATTCCGGCTCAGCTGACGCTGCGACTCCAGCAGTATCTCGCCCAACCGTCGTGCGGCGGCCCGGTTCTGCGCGAGCCAGTCCCGGTGCGCAGCGGCGCCGAGGAAGAGCCAGTCCCGGCGCGCAACCTTCTTGTACTCGTCGTTGAGTCCGAAGACGACGCGGAACTTGCCCTCGGCCAGGAGTTTGGAGACGAGCGGCTCGTGGATGGCCAGCGCCTCCACCTGCTTGCGCTGCAGGAACGCCACCAGCGCGGGCGGTGGCCCTGTGACCGGCTGGAAGTCACGCTCGAAGTCCAGGCGGGCGCGGGCGGCGAGCAGCTGCATGCCGCGATACGCGCCCGAGACCTTGTCCAGGATCGCGATGCGTTTGCCGCGCAGATCGGTCAGGCGCTGGTACGGCGCGTCCTGCCACACCATGAGATTCGTGTGGATGTAGAGTAGCGGCGCGAACACGACGATGTCCTGCGCCTTCGCCTGCAGGTCGGCGGCGGTCAGGACGGGAAAGAGCCCGGCGTCGACCTGGCGAAGCAGAAGCGCCTTCTCGGCCGCGGCCGGATCGAGCACCTTGAGGTCGAGCTTCAGGTCGTATTTCTTCTCGAGGTCCAGCCGTCGCACGATCTGCGTGATCAGACCGACTGCGCCCGTCGACGTCGCGAAGCTGAGCGCCGGCGGCTGAGCGCCGAGGCCGCGGGGCCCGCCGAGCGTGGCCGCCGCCGCGCCGAGCGCTCCACTCAGAAAGACGCGCCGATGCATGGGCGGCATTGTAGTCTGGCGCGCGCCCGCGAGGCCACCGGCGCGACCGTCACCGGCGCCGCCCGCGCACGTCGCGCACGCGGCCCGTCACCGACGGCGCGCACGTTGCGAACGTCACCACCGCCGCCACGACGTCCGCGGGGCGCGCCGCGCGGCCGCGCGTGATCGCGCGCCAGCGCGCGGGCGCGAGCCGCTCGGGCTTCAGGACGGGGCCCGGCGCCACGCAGTTCACGGCGATGCCGCGCGGGCGGAGCTCGGCGGCCAGCACGCGCGTCAGCGTCTCGAGCCCCGCCTTCGACGCGGCGTAGGCCGACCAGCCCGCGGGCGCGTCGCGCGCCCACACGTCGCCGACGTTCACGACGTGGCCGCCCGCCCGCATACGCGCGACGGCGGCTTGCACGCAGAAGAACGGCGCCCTCAGATTGACGTCGAGCAGCGCGTCCCACTCGCCGCGCGTGGCGGTCGCGAGCGGCGTGCGCCCGAAGCCCGCCGCGCTGTTGACGAGCGCGTCGAGGCCACCGAGTGCGTGCGCGGCCGCCGCGACGAGACGGCGCGCGGCGGCCGCGTCGCGCAGATCGGCGCGCAGCGCGACAGCGGCCGCGCCGCGCCGTCGCAGCGCGCGCACGGTCGTGCGGGCGGCGGCCGCCGAGCGGTGGTAGCCGACGGCGACGTCGAAGCCGGCGTCCGCGAGGCCCAGCGCGATCGCGCGGCCGAGGCGCACGGCCCCGCCCGTCACGAGCGCGCGGCGCCGAGTTTGGGGATTCCGGCGCATCATGTCATAGTCGAACTGATGAAGACCTGGCTCAAGGGTCGCCTGATCGCCGGCTTCTTCGTCACTGTTCCTGCCTTCGCCACCGCCTGGCTCCTGTGGGCCTTCTGGAGTTGGATCGACGATCGCTTCGCTCCGATATACGAGCGGATGCTTGGACGTCCCGTGGCGGGCCTCGGCTTCCTCACCGCGGTGGTCCTGATCCTCCTCATGGGCATCGTCGCGCGCAACGTCGCCGGGCGCCGGGTCCTCGCCTTCGGCGACCGGTGGCTGCACCGCGTGCCCGTCTTCCGGCTGCTGTACCCGTCGGTGAAGATGCTCATCGACTCCTTCTCACCGGAGCGGCGGAACTCGTTCAAGTCCGTCGTGCTCGTCCAGCACCCGCGCGAAGGCGCGTATGCCTTCGGCTTCGTCACGAGTCAGGTGCTGCTCGAGGCGCCCGCCGGCAAAGGCGAGATGGTGACGGTCTTCGTGCCGTCGAACAACCTCTACCTCGGCGACATCGTCGTGGTACGGGACCACGACGTGATCCACACGGGCCTCAGCGTCGAGGAAGGCATCCGCATCATCCTGTCCGCCGGCACCGCGACGCCGCAGCGGCTGCCCAGGATCTAGCTGGCCAGCAGCGCGTCGGCCCAGGCGCCGACCGCGTCGCCCAGCGGCGTCAGCGAGCCGAAGAAGAAATGATCCGCGCCCTCGATCACGATCACCGTCGCCGCCGGCAGGCCTGCGCGCATCGTTTCCAGCGCGGAGGCGGGACAGTACTGATCCTCCGCGCCCGCCACGACGAGCAGGGGCCCGGTGACGTTCGCCGGCAGGGGCACCTCGGCGACGCGCAGCGGGGGCGCCACGAGGGCGAGGCCCGCGACCGGCGCCGTGGCGGCGACCGCTGCCGCGATGGCCGCGCCGAACGAGTAGCCGGCCAGCGCCACTCGCGCCTCGCCGCCGAGCGACTGTCGAAGGTGATCGAGGCTGGCGCGGACGTCCGCCTGTTCGCCCCGGCCCTCGTCGTGCCGGCCGGTGGAGGCGCCGACGCCCCGGAAGTTGAAGCGGAGGGTCGCCAGGCCCCGGCCCACGCAGACCTCGGCCATGCGGGCGACCACCGGGCTGTCCATATCACCCCCATAGAGAGGGTGAGGATGGCTGATGACGACGCCCAGGCTGGCTCCCGGCGGCACGGTGAGGCGGGCCTCGAGGGTCTCGGCGCCCGCCCGGACGGTCGTCGGCCGCTCGGATATCATGGTGAGTCATGAGAATAACGGCGGGGGGAGCGGCCGTCCAACCAACGTGCTGAGCCACTATCTGAACCGACGAAGGCTGGGGGCCTACCTCGACGGGGCTCTCGATGACGGGACGGCGCGCTCGACGGCCGCCCATCTGGCGACTTGTGGGGTGTGCCAGCGCAAGGCCGAAGGGCTGCGCCGTCTCCGCGCTCTGCTCCAGCAGACCATCGCCGTGACCGAACCGGACTGGACCGGCTTCTGGCCGGGCGTCGTTCGGGGCGTCGACGCGGCAAAGACCGCGCGGCCCGCGCCGGCGGCCCATCGCGCGTGGCGCCCGAAGTGGGCGCTCGGAGCCGCGCTGGCGGCGACGCTCCTGGTGTCGGTCGGTGTCTGGCAGTTCGGGCCGGGTGGCGCGCAGCCGGACGGCGTGATCGTCCGTTCCGCCTCCACGGGTGATCCGGGCGCCACGGTCATGGTCTATGGCACGCCGGAGCGTGACGTGGCCGTGGTCTGGGTGCTCGGCCTCGACGCGAAGTAGGGCGTGTCCTACCGAGGGTAGCGGTCAGCGCGGCCGGAGCGCCGCGAGGCGCTCGCGAGCCAGCGCGCTCTCCTCCGATTGCGGAAAGGTGTCCACCAGGTACTGCAGCCGCTGCTGCGCGACCACGGGCTGCTTGAGCTCGAGCAGGACCAGCGCTTCCTTGTAGAGCGACGCCGGCGCCTTGTCGCTGCGCGGATAGTTGGCGAGCACCTTCCGGAACTCCTGCACCGCCTGCTCGAGCGCCTCGGTCGCCTGCTGGCTCTGGCCCGCGTTGGCGTACCCGCGCGCGAGCGAGAAGTGCGCCTCGCCGATCCAGTACTGCGCGGCCCCCGCGAGCGCCTGGTCCGGGAAGCGGCGCAGGAACTCGCGAAAGCCGGCGATCGCGAGCGCGTAGCTGCCCTTGCTGAAGTCGAGGTACGCCGCCTGATAGATGTCTTGCGGCTGGAGCGGGTTGGTCGTCGGCCGGCTGCCGGCGGCGGCCGGGGCGGGAGCCGGGGCCGGGACCGGCGACGCCGGGGCCGCGGGCGCGGCGCCGGGCGGACGCGGCGGGCTCGCGGGCGGCGGCGCGACGGCGCGCGGCTGGCGCGAGAGCGCCTCGAGCTTGCTGTTCACCTCGTCGAGCTGGCCGGAGAGCGTCGTTACCGAGGCTGTCAGCGCGTCCACGCGCTGCGTGAGCGCGGCGAGGCGCCGCTCGGCTTCCGTGTCACGCTCGCGGTCGCGGCGCTGCGTCTGCGCCAGCGCGGCCTCCGCCTCGCCGAGCGCGCGCTGGGCGCGCTGCTGCGTGATCGTCACGTCCGTTCGGAGCTGGAGGAGATCCTGCTGGGTGGCGACGCCGGTGGCGTCCTGAACCGACGCGCAGCCGCCGAGCAACAGGGTGGCGAGGAGAAGGGCCCGCCCTCTCCTCGCCAAATCCAGGGCTACCGCGGCTTGACGAGGAAGTGCGCGCGGCGGTTCTTGGCCCAGCACGCTTCGTTGTGCTCGGTGCACTGTGGGCGCTCTTCGCCGTAGCTGATGATGGTGATCCGGTTGGCCTGCACGCCCTGCGACACGAGGTAGTTCATCGTCGACTTGGCGCGGCGCTCGCCGAGCGCGAGGTTGTACTCGTTGGTGCCGCGCTCGTCGCAGTGGCCTTCGATGAGTACGAGGTGGTTGGGATTCGACTTCAGCCAGTTGGCGTTGGCGTCGAGGGTCTTCGCGTCGGTGGGCCGGATGTCGTACTTGTCGAAGTCGAAGAACACGTCGGCCAGCTCGGCGATCGCCGCGAAGTCCTTCACGACGGGCCGCGCCGTGCTCGGCGTCGGCGTCGGCGCGCTTGTGGTCGGGCCGCTCTGCATCGGCTGCGAAGGCGCGGACGGCGGCGGCGTGGCCGCGGTCGTGCTCGCGGCACCGGTCGGCGCGGGTGCCGCCGCCTGCAGGGTCGCGGGCCGCTTGGCGCAGCCGCTGAGGACCACGGCGGCGACGAGCAGAGATGAGAGCGCAAGATGCGAGCAGCGCGTAAGCATGACGCCTCCTTTTGGCGTGCGCTTCAACGGATCAAAGGTATCACGGTAGTCGAGGCGACCACGAGGGACTTGTCGAGTCGCCGGGGCCGCGGGTGACGGCCTCCGGCGCCGAACCGTCGGCCAGCATCGCGAAGATCTGCCAGTGCCCGTTGCGATTCGACTGGAACGCGAGGTGACGGCCGTTGGGCGCCCACGTGGCGCCCTGGCTGTCGGCTTCGCCACCCGTCAGCTTTCTCGGATTCGAGCCGTCCACGTTCACGATCCAGAGGTCGTGGACGCCCTGACGCGCCGTGTAGACGAGGCTGTCGCCCTTGGGCGACCAGCGCGGCTGCGTGTGGAATCCGCCCGCGGTCAGCTGGCGCACGCTCGTGCCCTCGGCGTCCATGACGTAGACGGCGGGCGCGCCGTTGCGGTCGGAGATGAAGGCGAGCTGGCGTCCCGAGGGCGCCCACGTCGGCTCCGTGTCGATGCCGGCATTGCGGGTGAGGCGGCGGATCGTGCCCGTGGCCAGCGTCAGGACGTAGATCTCGGGATTGCCGTGCATGCTGAGTGTCAGCGCGAGACTCTTGCCGTCGGGGCTGAACGCGGGCGACGAGTTGATGCCGACGAACGCCGCCAGCGTCTGCTCCGGCCGCCGCTCGAACGGGAACACGCGATAGAGGTCCGGGTAGCCCTGCTTGTACGACGTGTACGCGAGGGAGCGCGCGTCCGGGCTCCACACGGGCGTCAGGTTGATGGAGCCGTTGTGCGTGACCGGCGCCAGACCGATGCCGTCGTAGTCCGCCATCACGATCTCTTTGGCCCCGCGCGGTCCCGCCACGTACGCGAGCTTGGTGTCGGCGATGCCCGGCTCGCCCGTGAACTGCAGCACGACCTCGTCGGCGATCTTGTGCGCGAGCCGCCGCGGCTGCGCGATCGGCGTCTCGAACTTCTTCGTCGCGATCAACCGGTGCTCGGGCGTGGTGAGGTCGTAGAGGCGCATCTCGCCTTCGAGCCGATCGGAGCGCACGGCGAGCAGGCCGTGCAGCCCGGCGTGCGCGCCGGCGGCCGCGAACTCCTGCCACGACTGGGCGAGCATGACGGGATTGTTGGGCGGGATTGCGCCGGTCCCGGCCACGACGCTGAAGAGACCGGAGAAGGTGAGGTCGCTGCCCGTGACCGAGGCGAGCAGCTTCGCGGCGCCGGCGCTGTCGGTGCCGGAGACCACGGTGAACTCGGGCACGGCGATGTTGATCTTCTTTCCCGGGGTTCCCAGGATGTCGATGATGACGGTGGTCTTCTGCTCGGGGGCCTGGGCGCGAGGCGCCGACGGTCCGGCCCATTGCATGACGACGGCGAGGAGGATGGCGACGACCGCTAACGGCTTTCGGACACACACGTGATTACCCTCGTTCCGGGAAGTGGAAGCCGAGCTTGACCCCCAGGGCCTGGCCGCCGAATTCCGCGGGCAGCGGCGGGAACGGCGCGGCTTCGGTGATGGCGCGCAGCGCGGCTTGATCGTAGTAAGTATTGCCGGAGGACTTCTCGATCGCGAGGCCGCTGATGCGGCCATCACGGCCGATATCGAAGACGGCCACCGGCTGTTGCCCTGGGATAGCCCGGCCGGCCCATCGCTCGGTGATCTTGGCGTGCACGGTCCTGACATACCACGCGAAGGGAAAGTCAGAGACGTTGAGCGTCATCGCGCCCGCGCCCTGGGGCGAGCCGTCACGCCGCCCGATGGGAGGTGGCGTGGTCGCGCGCGCCACCGTCTCGTTCGGCGCGCGCTCGGGAGCGGGCGCGGGCCGCGGCGATGGGCTCGCCATCGACGGCAGCTCCTTGTCGCCCGCGCGCGGCGTCGCGGAGGGCCGCGGCGCGGAGGCGCGATCGGGCAACGCCAGCGGGTCGCGCGCGCGCGCCGGCATCTCGGGCGCCGCCGTGTCGCGCGTGGTCTCGCGCTGCGGCAGCTCGGTGGGGCGCGTCGGCTCGGGGCGCGCGATCTCTTCCGGGCGTGGCGGCAGCGCGGGTGTCGTCCGGCCTTGCGGCGCGCCGACGGCGGCGACGGCCGGCACCAGGTTGACGACGTACGTCTTGGGCTGCGACTGCGACCACGCTCGCGCGCCCAGCACGAAGGCCACCGCGAGCACGACGTGCAGGATCGCGGAGAGGACCGCCGCCCTGACGGGCAGCGGTGCCTTCCCGAGGGCGGGGCCGCGCGCCGGACGCATCCGGATCGTGGCGGCGGCGATGCTCATATCAGCGCTCGCGAACGGGCTCGGTCACCATGCCGAGGCGCTCGATGCCGGCGCGCCGGACCATGTCCATCGTCTCGATCACCGCGCCGTAGGCAAGGCCCGCGTCGGCCTTGAGGTAGAGCGTCTTGTCACGGCGAGTCCGGAACGCGTCGCGCAGCATGCCCTCGAGGCCACCGGGCGGGACGCGCTTCTCGTTCAGATAGAGCACGCGATCCTTCGTCACCGTGAGGACCATGCGCTCCTCGACCGCGGTCGGCTTGGCGGCCGCGCGCGGCAAGTTCACGTCGATACCGCGGTACATCATCGGCGCCGTGAGCATGAAGATCAGGAGCAGGACGAGCACGACGTCCACCAGCGGGATGATGTTGATCTCGGCGAGGCTCGTCCCGATGCGGCGCGCGCCGCCGGGCGGCCCGACGCTAAATGCCATCTTTCGCGGGCCGCGCCAGCTTGGGCGCCGGGCGGCTCAGGAGGTTGAGCATGTCGAGGGCGAATCCCTCCATCTCCGTCGCCCAGTGCTTCACCCGGTTGACGAAGTAGTTGTAGCCGATGACGGCGGGGATGGCGGCGCCGAGGCCGGCCGCCGTCGCCACGAGCGCCTCCGAGATGCCGGGCGCGACCACGGCGAGGCTCGCCGAGCCCTGCGCCCCGATGCCGTGGAAGGAATTCATGACGCCTATCACGGTGCCGAAGAGGCCGATGAACGGGCACGCGCTCGCCGTCGTCGCGAGGAACGGCAGGTAGCGCTCGAGCTGCGCGACTTCCAGCCCCGCCGCGCGGCGCATGGCGCGGTCGGCCGCTTCCAGTCGCTCCGTGCTCGCCTCCTCGCCGTCATCCACCAGGTGCTCCAGGTCGTGGCCGCCCCCCAGCTCCTGGTACGCGGAGAAGTAGAGCTGGGCGAGCGGGCTCTCGCGCAACTTCCTCGCGGCGGCCGCCACCACGCTCGGCCGCCGGCCCTCGCGAAAGACCTTGAGGAAGCCGAGGGTCTGGCGCCGCACGCGGCGGAACTGCCACCACTTTTCGACGATGAGCGCCCAGCTGATGATCGAGAAGACCGCGAGCACCGCGAGGACGGCCTTCGCGATGGGTCCCGCGCTCCAGATCAGCTCGAGGACGCCGCCCGTCAGGGCATCGGGGGAGGTAAGCACGCGCGCTCCTTAGGTTCCTTCGATGATACGGACCGGGCCGCGGGGTGTCAACATTTTCGGCCGAAAAATTCAGGCTTTTCGTTGACTTCTCGCGTATCTCCCCCGTATAACCGACTCGTGCTCCGGGCCGTTGCCGGAATCCTCCTGGCCGCGCAGATTTTGGTGGCCGCCGCCTCCGGCTCCGACGCGCGCGCCGCCGTGGACGCCTTCCTGGCGCGCCTCGGCGAGGTCAACGTCGCGGACCTCGTGATCGAGCAGACGCTGACGCTGTTCGATCCCGCGGGCCGCCACCCGCAGTCGAGCGGCGAGCAGCGCGTGTACGTGAAGCTGCCGCGGCGACAGCGCGTGGAGCAGACGATCGACGGCCAAAAGGAAGTACGGTTGACCGTCGGCGATCGGATCTGGGTGCGCACGCCCGACGGCAAGACGTTCGAGGCGCCGCCGCCCGGCACGCGCGACGCCACGCAGCTGCTCGTCCCGTTCCGCCGCACCGGCGCCGATCTCCTCGCGGAGTGGAAGGTGCTCGGCATACGCGACGACGTGAGTTACGTCACGCGCTCCGGCGACCGGACGGTCACCGTCATCGGCGCCAGGCCCGGCGAGCGCGCGGTGCCTCAAGTGTGGCTCGATCCCGAGCGCGGCGTCGTGCGCTTCGTCACGCGCGAAAAGCTGCCGAGTGGCGACGGCGTGATCGATCTCGCGCTCACCGAGCACCGCCCGCTCGTCGGCGGGTTCGCGCTGCCGCACCGGCAGGAGGCATTCGTCGACGGCAAGCTGGTCGTGCGCGTGGTCGTCCGCTCGGCCGCCGTCAACACCGGCCTCGACGACGCCCTGTTCGATCCCGACGCGCTCCGCCGCGGCCGCTGACGACGTGGCGCGCTTCAGCCTTCGCCCGCTGCGACGGACCGACGTGCCGCTGGTGCAGCGCCTGATCCAGCTCTACATCTACGACCTCGGCGGCGACCGCTGGGCCGTCGAGCCCGACGGCACGTTCGGCTCTCCCGGCTGGCACCGACGATTCTGGCGGCGCGACCATGGCCACCATTTCGTCGTGCGCTTCGACGGCCGGCCGGCGGGCTTCGCGCTGGTACGCGAGCGCGCGCAATTCGCGGGCGAGGGCGTCCGCGAGATCAGCGAGTTCTTCGTCCTGCCAAAATACCGCCGGCGCGGGGTGGGCACGCGCATCGCGCGCACGCTGTTCGCGCGCTTCCCCGGGCGCTGGGAGGTGGCGGTGCTCACCTGGAACCCGGCGCAGCGCTTCTGGCGTGGCGTCATCCGGCGCGTCGCCCTCGGCCGCGCCGTCGCGCGCCGGCGCCGTCACGACGACCTCACATTCGTCGTCTGGCACTTCGACGCCGCGCGTTCGCCCGCGCGAGCGCGGGCGCTCGGCCGCGCGGCCCGGCGGAGACGCTCGGATGATCGGCGATCCAGAAGCGCAGCGGCAGGTCCGTCGAAAGCGTGATGCCGACGCGCAGGCCGCGCGCGATTCGAAAGTCGCGCGGCCCCGCGGCCGGCAGGATGACGAGCGGGCCGCGCGTGAGGTCGGCGCCGTTGTCGCGCAGGGTGAGGCCGAGCGCGCGCGTGAGGTTGCCGGGGCCGCTGGCGAGCCGCCGGACACCGGCGGCCACGCCGCGGCGGCGCGCCATCGTCGTCAGGCCCTCGAGGGGCTCGAGCGCGCGAATCAGCACGCAGCCGGGCCGGCCCGCCGGGTTGGTGATCGCGTTCAGACAGTGGTGGACGCCGTAGTTGAGGTAGACGTAGGCGTGGCCGCCCGCGCCGTAGAACAGGGTGTGGCTGCCGGGACGAAACGCGGCGTGCGAGGCTTCGTCCTCGGGCCCGAGATACGCCTCCACCTCAACGATGCGTCCGGTCGTCGGCGTGCGGCCGCGCCGCGAGACGACGATGCAGCCGAGGAGGTCGCGCGCGACGGCGGGCGCGGGGCGGAGGTAGAAGGCGCGGGGGAGCGGCCTACGCGCGGGCGAGCCGCTCCTCCACGAGGCGCTGGAGCGAGTCGTAGTCGAACGCGGTGGCCGACCGGCTCGGGGGCGCCGCCTCGGTCTTGAGGCCGGTCTCGCTCACGATCGCGCAGTACGACTGCGCGGGGTCGAGCTCCTTGGCGGCGAGCATCTTGTCGAGCACGGCGAGCGTGGCCACGCCGGTCGGCCCCGCCCAGATGCCTTCGGTCCGCGCCAGCGTCCGCTGCGCCTCGAGGATCTGCTCGTCCTCGGCGTCGCCGGCGGCGCCGTGGCCCTCGCGCAGCAGCCGCAGCACCCACTCGCCCTTGCGCCCGGGGTTGCCCGCGGCCAGCCCTTCCGCCACCGTGTAACCGATCTTCAGCGGCTCGAGCGGCCGCCCCGAGCGGAACGCGCGCGAGATCGCGTTGGCGCGCGTGGCCTGAGCGGCGACCATCCGCGGCACGCGCGGGATCCAGCCGGCATCGCGCATCTCGCGGAAGCCGCGCGCGGCCGCGATGAACGTCTCGCCGACCGCGACCGGCGCCACCACGACCTCGGGCGGGCGCCAGCCGCTCTGCTCGGCGATCTCGTAGCCGATCGTCTTCTTGCCCTCGTGCTTGTAGGCGTTGCGCGAGGCCCCGCAGTCGAAGAAGAGCCGCGACTCCACGAGCCGGTCCCAGTGCGTGATGAGGTCGTCGTAGACGCCCTCGTAGAGGACGAGATCGGCGGTGGTCGCGGCCATGTGCAAGAGCTTCGGCGCCGAGGCGCGCGCGTACGCGAAGATCAGCGAGCGCAGGCCCGCGCGGGCCGAGTAGGCGGCGATGGAGGAGCCCGCGTTGCCGCTCGACACGACGGAGGTCGCCGTGAAGCCGAACTGGAGCGCGGCCGCCACGCCCGTCGCCGACGAGCGGTCCTTCACGGTGCCCGTCGGGTTGGCGCCCTCGAACTTGACGGCCAGGCTGCGCACGCCGAGCACCTTCGCGAGCCGCGGGCAATCCAGCAGCGGCGTGCCGCCTTCGCCGAGCGTCACGCGGTGCGCAGGATCGGCGATCGGCAGCACCGGCGCGTACCGCCAGAGCCCGCCCCCCGCGAGCAGGGCCGGACCGCGCGCGCGCAGGACGTCGAGGTCGTAGCGCAGCTCGAGCAGGCCGCGGCACTTCTCGCACTCGAGCCGGTAGCCGAGCGGGTGGACGGTGCCGCAGTCGGTGCAGGTGAGCTCGCGCGCGAGCGAGTCGGTCATTTGACGCCGAAACGATCGTTCAGGACGGCGAGCATCTCGTCGACGCGGTGCCCGAGCGTGTGCTCGGCCAGCGCGCGGCGCCGCGCGTTCTCGCCGATGCCGCGCGCCTCGTCGGGCCGCGCCAGGAAATGGTCGAGCAGGCGCCGCAGCTCGGCGAGGTCGCGATAGACGAGCACCTCGTCGCCGGGCTTGAAGAGCGGCGCCAGCTCGTCCTTCGCGTCCACGACCTGGCAGGCGCCCGCCGCCGCCAGCTCGAACGTGCGCGTGTTGACGCCGACGATGTCGTTCATCGGGTGGTGGTGATTCAGCGAGATCGTGGAACCGGAATACACGCAGAGCTTGTCGTGGCCGAAGACGGGCCCCCCCGCGACGAGGCCGCGCACGACCGGATCGGGGCTGCGGCCCCAGCCCCCGCCCCACAGGCGCAGCGGCGCGTCGGCCAGCTCGCGCACGAAGCGCTCGCGGTAATCGTAGCGGCTGCCCACGAACGACACCGGCGCCGAGAAGCGTCGCGTCTCCTCGGGCGAGAGCACCACCGGGTGATGCTGCGCCGGCACGCAGTACATCGGGAGATAGTGCAGGTTGCGCAGTCCGACCTGCTGGAGGCTGCGCATCGCGTAGCGCTCCTTGGTGAAGAAGACGTCGTACGCCTCGAGGCAGCCGAACGGGATCATCCACAGCGGGTTGTCGGGAAAGAAGTTGACGAACAGCGTGTCGGCGCGCGCCTTCACGCGGCGCACGAGGTTCGGCGTGATGGGGCCGCCCTTGATGACGAGCACGACCTCGGGACGCCACGACTGGCAGGCGCGCTCGAGCAGGCGGAGGATCCAGAGCTGGTAGGCGGCCTTCGTCGACTTGTTCTTGTAGAGCGCGTTGTCGCGCCGATACTCGAAGAGCCGCACCGTGTGACCGCGCGCGGTGAGCTCCTCGCCGAAATCGACGCCCATGAGGCCGGCGCGATTGAACGGAAGCACGACCAGCCAACGCACGGGCCGTAGCGTAGCACACGGGGGCGGCGGTACGATGGGCGCTCCATGACCGCGCGCGGGCTTTCGCGGCTGCTCCCGTCGCTCGTCGTCTTCGCCGCCCTGCTGGCCGCGTGGCAGGCGGCCGGTCCGCTCTTCGGCGTGCGCGAATACCTCCTGCCGGGCCCGCTCGCCGTCGCGCGCGCGCTCGCCAACTTCTCGGTCCCGTGGCACCGGCACCTCTGGGTGACCACGCTCGAGATCCTCGGCGGCTTCGCGCTCGCGGGCGCGGCCGGTGTGGCGCTCGGCATCGCGGTGGCGTGGTCGCCCCTGGCGGCGCGCGCGCTGATGCCGTTCCTCGTCTTCGTCAACACGCTGCCCAAGGTGGCGGTGGCACCGCTGTTCCTGTTGTGGCTGGGCTACGGGATCCTGCCGAACGTGCTGATCGCGGCGCTCATCGGCTTCTTCCCGGTCGTGATCAACACCGCGGTCGGGCTCACGCAGGTGGACGAGGAGATGCTCGACCTCGGCCGCGTCTTCGGCGCGCCGACGTGGAAGGTGTTCCTCACGATCCGTCTGCCCAACGCGCTGCCCTACGTGCTCTCCGCGCTCAAGGTCACCGCCACCGCGGCCGTCGTCGGCGCCATCGTGGGCGAGTTCGTCGCCTCGCAGGCGGGGCTCGGCATGGTGATCGTGAACGCGCAAACCAATCTCAACACTCCGGTCGCCTTCGCCGCGCTCGTGTGGATCTCGGTGGTC
>Ga0137403_10002609_pt1 | contig 22010 bp, 17 predicted proteins | sample CZOMad2_1_16fung_FD_122057 | JGI IMG/M metagenome (GOLD analysis project Ga0137403, IMG submission 122057) | Vadose zone soil fungal communities from Angelo Coast Range Reserve, California, USA - CZOMad2_1_16fungal (Hybrid Assembly) | ecosystem: Environmental > Terrestrial > Soil > Vadose zone...
CGGCCGTCGGTCATCAGATCGTGGGCAATGCGTTTGGCGCTGTTGATCGGAATGGCGAAGCCGATGCCGGCAGTCGTGCCGGTTGGCGTGTAGATGGCGGAGTTGATGCCGATGACTTCGCCGCGCGAATTGATCAGCGGGCCGCCGGAGTTGCCGCGGTTGATGGCGGCGTCGGTCTGAATGGCTTCATCGATGAAGGTGGTCTGGCTGGTTTGCACGGTGCGGCCGATGGCGCTGACTACGCCGGTGGTCAGCGTGCTTTGGAATCCGAATGGATTGCCGATGGCGAGAACTTTTTGGCCTACCTGGAGTCCAGCGGAATCGCCTAGTGGGAGCGCGACGAGGTGTTTGCCTTTGGGCTCGATTTTAACGAGTGCGACGTCGTTGCGCTGGTCGGCTCCGATGAACTTCGCGGGATAGCGCGACTGGTCGCCCAGTACGACTTCGATGGACTGCGCTTCCTGCACCACGTGAAAATTGGTCAGGATGTAGCCTTTATCGTCGATGACGAAGCCGGAGCCGGCGCCTTCGACGGGAACGGGATCCATGAAGAAATCGTATTCGGTGGCTTTGGTGAGAATGTTGGCGACGGCGGGCGAAACCTGGCGATAGACGCGGACGTTGATGGCTTCCTCGTCGGTAAGAGCAGCATCACGCGCGGCTACGTTGGCTACGGAGACATCTTTTGCGGTGCCGGCATTGGGCTGCAGGGCGGAAACGCCAATTGGTTGGCGCTGGCCCCAGCGGCCTCCGGCCCAGTAGGCGGCGGAGATGATCACCAGGCAGGCTAGCAGTATGCGGGTGTAGCTGACGTTCCTTTTCATGGCCATAGTAGAGGTCCTTCCTGAGACGTGGCAATAGTATATGGAAAATTCGGGCGTAGTTCATTGGTGAGGGCGGCAAATTTCAGGCTGGCCAAAAGGGAAATGAACTTCGCGAAATGAGCTTCGCGGATACGGCTTCGACGAATCTTACGTTGTGAAAGCGGCGGCCCCTCGGATAAACAAGACTGCCGCACTCCAAATAGACTACTGCGTCGTGTTTAAACGGAGCTTTGCTGCGAGCGCTTCCACCTGCTTTCGGGTTTCTTCGAGGGAGCCGGAGCAATCGATTTTTTCCGTTGCGTGGCTGAGTTTGTCCTCCATTGGGAGCTGCGCGGCGATGCGGGTGCGGGCGTCGTTATCGCTGAGGCCGCGCGCGCAAAGGCGCTCGAGCTGCTGCTCGGGGCGGCACCAGGTGACCACGAGGCCGTCCAAGTGCTTGAGGTAGCCAGCTTCGACTAGCAGCGCGGCTTCTACGAACGCAGCGTCCCGGGCGCCGTTGCGCGACCATTCGGCGAACTGCCGGATGACGGCTGCTTCCACGCGTGGGTGAAGGATGGCGTTGAGGCGGGCTAGCTTCGCGGGATCGGCGAAAACGATGGCGGCGAGCTTGGCGCGATGGACGCTCTTATTTGAATCAAGAATCGATGTGCCGAACTCACGAAGAACCTCATCGTAAGCAGGCTGGCCTGGCTCAATGAATTGGCGAGCGAGAGAATCGGCGTCGAGTACGTCGAAGCGCAATTCGCGGAGCATGGCGGCGACCGCAGACTTACCTGTGGCGATGCCTCCGGTCAGGCCGAGGCGGAGCATCATTTCACCGCGCGCCGGCGATGGATTGCGCGGTTTCGCTCTTGAGCTTTTCGCGGCGGAGCTTGGCGGCTTTTACCGTGTTGCTCATGAGCATGGCAATGGTCATGGGTCCGACGCCGCCGGGAACAGGAGTGAGCGCGCCGGCAGTGTTGACCGCATCGGGGTGCACGTCACCAATGAGCACGGAACCCTTCTCGCGAAATTTTTGAAGACGCGCCGGGAAATTGCGCAGCAAGGACTCGGCCTCTTTTGCGTCGGTGACTTTATTTGTGCCGACATCGATGACTGCGGCGCCCGGGCGAATCCAGTCGGCTTGGACGTAGCCGGCTTTGCCCATAGCCGCGACGACGATATCCGCCCGGCTAACGACGCTGGCGAGGTCGCGAGTTTTGGAATGGCAGATGGTGACGGTAGCATTTGCATGCATCAGCAGAAGCGCCATCGGTTTGCCAACGATGTCGCTGCGGCCGAGGACGACGGCGTTGGCGCCCTCAATCTGAATATTGTTGCGGCGCAGAATTTCCATGCAACCCGCCGGCGTGCACGCGACAAGGCCAGGGCGGCCGCTGACGAGGCGACCAAGGCTTACGGGATGGAAGCCGTCAACGTCTTTTGCGGGATCAACAGCTTCGAGAACTCGCTTCGTGTCGACCTGAGAAGGGAGGGGAAGTTGAACCAGGATACCGTCCACCGCGTTGTCGTTGTTGAGGTCGCGCACAAGATCCAGCATCTGCTCGGTAGTGCTGGAGGCGGGCGGGGTGTGCATCCAACTTGCCAGCCCGAGTTGCCCGGTGGCGGCGATTTTGGATTTTACGTAGAGCTGCGAGGCGGGATTTTCGCCGACCAAGACGGCGGCTAATCCCGGGCGAATGCCTTCGATGGCAAGACGCGCGATTTCGCCTTTCAATTCAGCGAAAACTTCGTCGCGGATTTTGGTTCCGTCCAGGATGCGTGCGGTCATTCCGTGTTCGCTTTCCTCGAGCAAGAAATGATAGCACATGAAAAATGGCGGCTCGCGCGTGGGCTGGCCGGGCTATGGCTCGACCCGCCGCGTACCGGGATGTATGATACCGTTACGTTCTATCCCGGTTCCGACACCCAGACGGAGTGGGCCATGTTACGACCAATCACCTTTCCCTTTCTTGCTTTGTGCTTAGCTTGTGCGGCGATCCCTGCAGCTCTCTCGGCACAGCAGCCAGTCGCGGCCGACGGGCTAGGTGCCCGCGGCCTCCCCGGTACGGGAGGGCTGAATGCAGTGGTCGCGACATCACAACTGGAGATTCATGTACAGGAACCAACGGGGGCACCGGTGGAGGGCGTCGCGGTTGTTACTCTAACCAACTTGGCGGGCCAGTTTTATCGACAAGGGACGACCAAAGCGGGCTACATAACGTTTAATAATGTGGCGCCGACCGAGTACACGGTACAAGTCGTTGCGCCGGCGTATGAGCGCGCGGTGAAGCAGGTCGAAGCGTCCGAAAATCGCTCCACGCGCGTAGTTGTCGTGCTGCAGCGGGGATCCGGAGATACGGCTCTGGCCGCTCAGCTCGCTGCGATGAACCCAAAGGCGCAAAAGGAAATGGGGAAGGCCATCGAAGCGCTGCGCGCGAATCGGCCAGTCGTAGCGCGGAGTCATCTGGACGCTGCCAATCGTATAGCTCCGAATCAGGCGGAGGTCAGCTATCTATTTGGCGTGTACTCGTCGCAGTTGGGTGATGCAGCTCAAGCGAGATCTTATTGGACAAAAACAGTGGAGCAGTATCCGAACCACGTCCGCGCATTGCTTTCGCTGAGCGAGATTTTTATCCGTGAGAAGAAACCTGACCAAGCGGCTGCGTACATGAAACGCGCGATTGAGACGGAACCTTCTTCCTGGCGCCCGCACGCAATTCTCGCGGAGGCTCACTACCTGCAGCACTCCCGCGACGAAGCGATCAAGGAGGCCGAGCGGGCGGTGGAACTAGGCCGCGGGCAAGCGGCCATGATCGAGCCGCTGCTGGCGCAATGTTTGGCCGAGCGTGGAGAAAAAGACCGGGCAATCAGAATCCTGCAGGCGTATGGGCAAGACCATCCCGACGACGCTTCGGCGAAGAAGCAACTGAGCAGCCTCCAGAATCCACAAACGCTGATTGCGTCTAATGGTCCTGCGGTCTCTACGAACGAAATAGATCTCTCGGCTATGCCAGCAGCGGCGGAAGCGCTTCCGGTTTCGTCGGGCTGGCTGCCTCCGGATGTGGACGACAAAGTACCGCCGGTGGAACCTGGTGCCGCGTGCGCCCTCGACGAAGTAGTGCAAAATGCCGGGAAGCGGTTGCAAGAGTTGATCAAAAACGTCGACCGATTCACCGCGAGCGAGCTGGTCATCGATGAATCGCTGAATAAGTGGGGGATGCCATCGAGTCCGGAAAAGGCCCAGTTCGACTATATCGTTTCCATGGAAGAAACCCGACGCGGCGCCCTGAGCGTGGAGGAGTACCGCGAACGTAGATCTTCTTCAAAGGGATTTCCGGAAACGGTAACCACCAGCGGACTGCCGGCGTTGGTGGTTGTTTTCCATCCGTATTATGCGGGCAATTACGAGATGACGTGTGAGGGATTGGCGCGCTGGAACGGCGGCCTGGCCTGGCAGGTGCACTTCCGCCAAAGGCCTGATAAGCCAAATACAATCCGCAGCTATCGTAACGGTCCGCAAGGGCAAGGATATCCGGTGGCATTGAAGGGACGCGGTTGGATTGCCGCGGATAATTATCAGATCGTGCGATTGGAAACCAATATGGTGGCGCCTATGCCGCAAATTAAGCTGGCTGCCGAACACGTTAACATTGAATATGCCCCGGTGCGATTTCGTCAGGGAGCGCTGGAAATGTGGTTGCCCGCCAGCGTTGAAGTGTATTCCGACTGGAGGGGGCGTCGGGTTCGTCGCCAGCACCGATTCAGCAATTACTTGCTGTTCTCGGTAGATGACAAGCAGAAGATTTCGGCGCCGAAGGGCCAGGAAGAGGCGGCTCCCGGGAACGAGAAGCCAAACTGAACCATCCGAGAACGGCCGGATGGCTCTTTCGGCGGTAATTTTGCAGTGCACTTCTTTAAGGGCGCAAGAACTCCCATCAAAAAATAGAATCTCGCGTATAGATAGGAATGCTGGCATTTTTGCGCATTAACCCAATGAATTGTTTGCGTTGGACACGGTTGGTATTGCGTGCGACATTCGCGATGTAGAATTCGCGCGACTTCTATGCAACAACGTGCCGCAAGAATCCGGAATTCCTGGGCACGCCTTATCCCGTCAGGTAACGCCCTGTCTGCGGCCTGACCGGCAGTTTGCAGCGATTCAGCATAAATCGAGGGGCGATACGTGTGCGCCTACTCCAATATCGAGAGGAAGGGAAAATGACAAATCTAAAGAGCAAATCGATTTTTCAGGGAGTTTTGGCGAGGATCATGGCCTGCGGAGCGCTGGCGGCCTGCATTACGGCTAGCCCGCTTTTGGCGCAAGATACGATCGATGGGAATTTCACGCTTAGCGAAAATGCCCGCTTCGGGAATACCGTTGTCGGCGCGGGGCAGTATAAATTTTCCATCGAAGCGGTTGGCAACATACAATCCATTCGTTCCATTCAACAAGGCTCCGGCCATCTGGTCTTGGTGGTATTGAGGCCGGCGAAATCCGGACCGGTTGTTAGCATTTTTGCGATGGCCTCGCCGAGTGGCCGTGGACGCGAGACAAGTGAATTGATTCTCGATCCCGAAAAATCCGGCACGCTGGCGCAAACCATGTATCTGGAAAAGGAAGGATTGATGGTGGATTTCGGTTGGACGAGTCCGAAGACCAAGAGCCAGGTTGTTGCCCAGCAAACGGCGCCGGTGCAGACCGCTGCTGTTTCACGGTCCGGAGTAAATTAACAAACTGCGAATAAGGAAGTGCCCGGGCGGACCATGTTAACTGGTCCGCCCTTTTTGTTTGCTCATAGCTTTTTATCCGCACGACGCTCTGCTAGCATCCTGTCAAATTTCGATGAGGAGGTTGTATGGCAATCGTAAGACGGGTTGCGCCAGGTTCGGCTTTCAAAGTGGGCCTTGTTCTCTACGCGTTGTTCGGACTGGTGTTGGGGATATGCATGGCGTTCGTTTCCATGGTGGCGGGGTCAATAGGAGGCTTGGGTCACTCGCCTGTACCAGGTTCAGGCGTGAGCTGGGATGCTCGGTCTTTTGGGTTGGGCATGGGGCTCGGAGCGATCATTTTCTTTCCGTTGATCTATGGCCTGGTCGGTGGAGTCTTCGCAGCGATCGGCGCGGCCATCTATAACCTCGTCGCCGGCTGGGTTGGCGGCCTCGAAGTCGAGATCAGCTGAGACTTTTCACTGGGTGCAAACAAAATTCCATGCCCAGTGTTTGACCGGGCGGGTTTATTACGTTTTGCTGAAGAAGTGCGATACCGCCGCTAATCGGCGGCGGCGTTGTGAGATTTGGTGGGGTCGATCTCGATGCGACCTTTGAATTGGGCTCCGTCTTCAATGCTGATGCGCGCCGTCGAAATGTCACCGACAACGGAACCATCGCTCTTGACGTCTACGCGGTCACGGGCGTGCACATTGCCGACCACTTTTCCGTAAACGACAACTTCGCGCGCATGAATCTCAGAAGTGAGTTGCGCCGCGGGTCCGACGGTGAGTCCGTGGCCGCGCAACGAGATGGGTCCATCCACTTTTCCATCGATCTGCAAGTCTTCCGTGCCGGTGATGTGTCCCTTGATTTGCAGGCTGGCACCAAGACGCGCGGAACCGCGAGCGGGACTGCTGATTGGCGCAGGAGTAGACGGGTTGCTGAATGCGACCACTGCCGGTTTTGCTGCTTGGGTTGGTGCTGATGGGGCCTCAGTCTGGGCTTGTTGTTTCGTCCACATAGTTTGCTCCCTTTGCGGATGTCGATTGGATTCGAGCTCCGGGTGGGAGGAGCAACGTGGATTCAATGTAGGCCGCTAACGGACTCGTGGCAATCGCGAACTGAAACTGGTTTTCGTGGATGGAAACTGGCCGCAAGGACAGGGCTTCACGAAACTCCGGCTTACGCAGAGCCCGCCTGCATAAAGTCGAGGAAATGCAGGGCAGGCTAACAGCCTGTCTCACTACTTAACAGATGTCGTACTGCTCCCAGTGCAAGGTCGCGTCAGACTGGATGATGATGTGTTTGTGCGTGGTCTGCTCGAGTTCGTCGATCAGCATGGATTCGCGAGTCTTCAGAGCTTTGGCGATTTCCGGATGCACGCGCAGGGTTAGATTTGGCGCTTCGTTATCGGCGGTGGCGATGGCCATCTTGCGCGCTTCGGCTTGAATTTCGTAGCAGAGCGTCGGGATGGATTTGACCATGCCGGAGCCGGTGCAATACGGGCATGGCTGGCAGAGCACGCGCTCCAGGGCTTGCTTGGTGCGCTTGCGGGTGATGCATACGAGGCCGAATTCGTTGAAGGACAGCGCCTTGGACGGAGCTTTGTCCTGTTCCAACGCTTGTTGCAGCGCCATCAAAACTTTTTCGCGGTTGCGGCGCTCTTCCATGTCAATGAAGTCGACCACGATGATGCCGCCAAGGTCGCGCAAGCGAATCTGGCGGACGATTTCCTTCACCGCTTCGAGGTTGGTCTTGACGATGGTGTCTTCAAGGCGTGTGGAACCTTTGCCGACAAATTTTCCGGTGTTGACGTCAATGGCCACCAGGGCCTCGGTATGGTTGATGACGATATAGCCGCCCGATTTTAGCCAGACTTTGGCGCGCAAGGCTTTGTCCAACTCGTGCTGGATGCCGAACTCTTCAAAGATCGGCGTTTCCTTGCTGTACAGCTTCACGCGATTGACCAGCTTGGGTTGGAAGCGGCTGACGAATTCGACGACCTTGCCGTATTCCTCTTCGCTGTCGATCCAGATGGCGGTGAAATCGTCGCTGACGTAGTCGCGAAGAATACGCTCGACGAGGTTCAGATCGCGATGGAGAAGCGCGGGTGACTTGCGCTGTTCGCTGCGCTCCTTGATTTCGTTCCAGGTCTTGCCGAGGAATTCGATGTCGGTGCGAATTTCTTCGTCGGAAGCGCCGCCGGCCGCGGTTCGAACGATGAAGCCTCCGGGATAAGCTCCGCGAGCTTCGCCGACTAAACGACGCAAGCGCGAGCGATTATCGGCGGCAGGGATTTTGCGCGATACGCCGATGTGGTCGATCGTCGGCATGTACACCAGGAAGCGACCGGGCAGCGCCACGTGGCTGGTGATGCGCGCGCCTTTTTTGCCGAGAGGCTCCTTGGCGATTTGGATGACGATGTCCTGCCCGGCCTTCAGCATTTCGGAAATGAGCTGAGGACGGCGCGACGGTCCGGAGTGGCCGCCATGATGACGATGCTGGCCGCCGCCGGGGCGCCGTTCGAATCGAGGACCTCCGCCGGGACGGCCGCCTCGGCGATCTGGCCTGCCACTACTGCCGCCACGATTGTCTCGGCCGCGATTATCGCGATCCCGTCCGCCGCTGCCGCTGCGGAAAGGCCGCTGGAATCGAGCTCGCGGATTGCCGCCTATGCGCGCGGAGTCACGCGGGAAATCAGGGCGAGGCTCGGGAGCGCCGGAGCGCGGTGCGCGGGTTTCGCCGGGGAGCAGGATGCTGTCGTCTTCTGCGACGGCGGGCGCTGGCGCGGATTCCGTTCCCGTAGCCTCTATGCGTTCGGGCTGCACGGCTTCGTGGGCTTCATCGTCGCCGATCGCTGCGGCGTGCAGCGCACTCTCGTGAGCAGCGTCTGCTTCCGCTTCGCGGAGCGCATGGGAGTCATGAGCGCGTGTCTCAAGAGCTGCGATCTCTTCCGCTCCTACGTCGTGGGACTCGGTTTCCCCCTCGCTCGCATGAATCTCTTCGTGCTCTTCCGCTTCTTCGGCAACCTCGTCGGTTGCTTCGGTCTCTTCCTCTTCTTCGGGTTCTTCCTGCTCTTCGTCGTCAAAAACCGCGCCACCGACTAGCGCGTCGGCGGTCACTTTTGCCTGAGTCTCCTCATGCTTGGCTTCGACGAGGCTGGAGGAGATTATCGCGACATCCTCTTCGCTGAGCGAAGCGTCGGCGCGAGTCGGTTCTGCTTCGACCGAATCCGGCGCGACTGCTTGCCGCGCTGTTGTGGCCGTATCGTCGGCGGAGGAAATCAATTCTTCCGTTCCAGTCGATGACGTCTCGGCTTCGTTGCCCGATTCGGCGAGCAGCCAGCGTGGCAAACCGCCAGAGGAGCGGCGCGGAACATTGCCACCGGACGAAGTCCCCGGCCCACCCGATTGCACGTGGCCACGGGAAGGAACGGAGTCATCATGGTCGGGCTGAGGCTCGTGAATTTCTGGCTCGACGACGGCGGGCGCGGATGCAGCAGCCGCCGGCTTATTTCGGTATTTCGCCAGGGATTCACCCGGCAGCACGATTTCGTCCTCCGCGGAACCCGCGGGAGGAGCCGCAGGCGGGCTGAAGCGCGAGCCTTCCGGGCGCCGATGTTCGCCGCGCGGCTCGAAGCCGCGGCTTTGCTGCGGGCCGCGCGATTCGTAGCTACCTCGCGAATCGTGCGGGCGCTGGTCGCCTTGGGGCGATGCATATTTGGAAGGCGGCAGATTGCGTCCACCTTGCGGGCGCCCTCCGCGTCGACGTCCACCTCGCCGGCCAAAACGTCCTCGCCCGCGATCGCCACCACTGTCGCCGCGGAAGTTTTGCCCGCCGCCGCGATCGTTGCCACGATCAGGACGCGAATATTTCTGCGTGGGATTGAACTGGCCAAAGTTTTGTGGGGCGGAAGCGTTCGATTCCGGTTGGCGCTCTTCAGGTTCGGCTTGAGGCGCGCGATTTCCCTCCGACTGACCTCCGCCGTGGCCCTCGTCACTCAGGGGCTCATCGTGTTGATGCTCGTGCGTGAAATCCGCGTGCAGAGGCTCCTCGTGCGGGATAGCTTGCTGCGCCTCGTCATCGGCACTTAATGGAGCAGGCTCATCGGAGCTGTGCGCGTTAGCGAGAGACTCGCCCGGCAAGGCCTCAGCCAAGGCAGCGGCCGGCGGAATCGGCGATGCCGCTTGCGGTCCGTGACCATGATCGTGATCGTAATCCTCGAGGTTCTCAAAGACGTCGCTGACGTACAGAAAGGCGTCGCCGTCCAATCCGATATCAACGAACGCCGACTGCATACCGGGGAGCACGCGGGTCACGCGGCCCTTGTAGATGCTGCCGACCAGCGCGAACTCTTTTTCGCGCTCGATGTAGATTTCGACTAACTGACCTTCTTCGAGAATCGCGACCCGGCGTTCGTGGGAGGCCGCGGAGATAACCAATTCTTTCGACATGAAAACTCCTTGGGACGCATGGCCGCGAGCTTCTGCCCGAGGTAGGTCCGGAATAGCGGGGCCGGCCCCGGTAGAACCGGGACACACGAGCGCGACACCTGTAGAGAGGCGGCGAGTTGTTCGAATGCGGAGGGGCGGTTCCCGGCGCTGCCGGAATGGCCGACTGCGAAGTGCGTCCTCTGGCGTTCGAGGCTACTGCTATTGCGGGTTACCCGTTGCCGGGAGCTTCCCGGGCAAACGGCGGACGATGCTGTCCTCACTCTTTCAATCCTAAGTATTCGACCCGGCGCGGCTTTCGATGTTGCAGCCAAGCGCTCGGGACTGGCGGCTCGCTCAGTTAACGAAGCGGCGAATACGCACGTTCATCACTAAACCAATCGCCAGGAAAACAAACAATGTAGCTGAGCCCCCGTAGCTCATCAGCGGCAACGGGATGCCGGTTACCGGCATATAGCCGATCACCATAGCCACATTCACTAAAACATGGAAGCCAAGCGCCGCGGCCACGCCCATGACCAGAAACATGCCCGCGCGGTCTTTCGCGCGCTGGGCGTTCTGCACCAGTCGTAGCAGCAGAGCCATGTACAGCCCTAAGGCAAGCAGCACGCCTTTGAATCCCTGTTCTTCAGCCCATGCCGACATTATGAAGTCGGAATAACGTACGGGGATGTAGCCCAGTTGATTCTGACTGCCCTTGCCAAAACCTTTTCCCCAGAAGCCGCCGGACCCTACAGCAATCTCAGACTGCAACAATTGATAGCCGGAGCCTTTGGCGTCCTCTTCCGGGTGCAGGAAGGAAGTGATTCGTTCCCGTTGGTACGGCTTCAGAATATGCCGGCTGACCGGCGGGTAGAAAACACTGCCTATTAACAAAAGTCCTGCCAAAGAAAATATCGCTGCGTGTTGCCACTGCAAACCGCCCAAATAAGCGCCCACAACGAGCAGAGGCACTAAAACGAGTGCCGTACCTAAATCAGGCTGTTTAAGAATCAGCGCCAGTGGCAATCCTACTAAGAGCCCCGCCTTAATCAAATCACGTAGGGAGAGCTCATCGCTGCGCACCTCGGCAAAGAAGCGCGCCATAACAATGATTATAATCAATTTGACCAGTTCTGACACCTGAAGAAATTCGCCAAGGATTGGAATCCAGCGTTTGGCACCAAACCGAGTGTGGCCGACCAACAGGACGGCCACCAGCGAGGTGACCCCTATCAAATAGAGGATGGGCGCCTGGTCAAGTATTAGATGATAGTCGAGGCGGGAAAGCGCAAACATGGCGACGAAGCCGATCACCAGCCACCGGACCTGCCTCATATGCATGCCTGCCAATGAACTGCCTTTGGTGGCAGAATAAATCTCAATCAGGCCCAGCAGGCAGATCGTCGCCAGGATGGCCAGCAGCCACCAGTCGTAATCGCGTGTTCCCGGTGCTTCCTTCATGTTTTTGCCTTGGTCGCCGATCTAAGATCGTTCATCGTGGATCCTCGCCAGTCGGTTCGCGGACTGCGACTGCGGGCCCACGAGGGCTGAGCGGCGGCTGAATGACAGCTGCAGGCGCGCCTTCGCCAAGATCGCGCCGCTTGTTCTCTTTGTTCTCGGCAGTAACCGTCCCGTCGGTCTTTTTGTTCTTCTTGTCGTAGTAGGCTTTGACAACGTCGCGCACCACCGGACCTGCCGCTTCGCTGCCATGGCCGCCGGCCTGCACCAGCACGGAGACCACAATTTCCGGGGTGCGTCGCGGCGCATAACCGACAAACCAGGAATTATCCTTGAACTGCTTGCTCTTGCCGAGCCTGCTGCGCAAATCGTAGTTGATGATTTGTGCCGTGCCGCTCTTTCCGGAGAAATCAACTCCGGTAAGCTTGAGAGCGCCCGCAGTCCCGTGTGGTTCGTTCACCACACCAAACATCGCGTCGGTCACTTTGTCGACGGTGGATTCCGAAATATTAAAGCGGACTTCTCCGACGTTGGGAGCATCCTTCAATAAATGAGGTTGTTTGAAGACGCCGCCCATCGCGATTCCACCAATGGTATTCGCGAGTTGCAGCGGAGTTGCCGTGACCGCGCCCTGCCCGATAGCTACCGAGATCGTTTCCCCGGCGTACCATTTGCGATGGAAAACGCGTTGCACCCACTCTTCACTGGGTACGAGTCCGGTTTCCTCCGATGGCAGGTCTATGCCGGTGCGATGTCCAAGCCCCAGGTGCGAGGCATAATAAGAAATCCGATCAATGCCCAGGCGCTGTCCGACGTTATAAAAGAATATGTCGCAGGACTCTACGATCGCTTTATGCAAATCCACGAAGCCGTGCGAGGTCTTTCCGTATACCCAACACTTGAATTGCCGGCCGTAAAACGTCGCGTACGCAGGACAAAATGCCGTGAAACTTGCGGGAGGCAACTTGTCTTCGAGCATCGCCGTGGCCATGATGATCTTGAAGACAGATCCAGGCGCGAGCTGCGCTTGAATCGCCCGATTCAGTAGCGGCTTGGCCTGATCATCGTTGAGCTGCTTCCATTCCTCATTCGAGATGCGCACCGCGAAATCATTCGGATTCGGAGCCGGATGGCTGACCATCGCCAGAATCTCGCCGCTGCGCGGATCGAGCGCTACCACCGCGCCATCGCGAGCGCCCAGCGATTGCTCCGCGACCTGTTGCAAGTCGTAATCGATGGTCAGCTGAATCTGCTTGCCCGGAATAGCTTCCTGGGTCGGCAGATGGTCCACTTCTTTGCCGACGCTGTTCACCACCACGCGCCGCATGCCGTCAGTGCCTTGCAGCAGATCATTGTATTGACGCTCGAGGCCCGATTTGCCGACAAAGTCGCCCGGCCGGAAGCGTCCGTTGCTGACTTCGATCTGTTGCTCGCTGACCTCGCCCACGTACCCGCTGGCATGGGCCATGAATCCGCCGGGCAAATACCGACGGCGGTGCACCATTAACATTTCCAGCAGAGGTATATCTGTGCGGTGCGAATCGATGAAAGCGATATCCGCTTTGCTGGCTTCCGGCTTGATGACAATGGGCTGAAAATTCTTCAGGTTGCGCGAAGCCTGTAACTGCTCTCTCAAATCACTGAGCGGAATGTCCAGTCCCTCGGAGATCGCCGAAAGGCTCTTTTCCACTTGCGCGGGATCGTCGCGAAGCAGAAGAACGCTGAAGGATGGATAGTTGTCGATCAGGACGCGGCCATCGCGATCCAGCATGCGGCCACGTGGCGCGATCACTGGAATGGAGCGAACCCGGTTGCGCTCCGCCCACTGCAAAAATTTATCGGAGTCAATAACCTGGAGCTTCCAGAAACCGATGAGCAGCACGCCGATCATTCCCACAATGATGTAGGAGACGATGGCTAGCCGCTGTTGCGGCAATCGATTGTCGTTGCCAAACCAGTACGACACAAAAACCCCGCGCGCGAGTCTCTCGTTGGGCGGCTGCTAGGAAGCCGCGTTATCTCAGGGCTGTTCGCTGCCCGTCCCGGTCATTTGCCGGAACTTGTCTCGCGTCACGAATCCGTTGCGCAGCGCGGGCATCGAAATGTCCTTGAAGAAATTTTGCACAATTTCGGCGAAAGAAAATTTCGACAAGATTCTTTGGAGTTCCCCGACCGCCGGACTCTGCCTTCCGAACCTGGCTAAGTCTTAAGAAACGTAGCATCTGCAAAGGGCAAGCCGCAAGCCGTCCATGAGTACAGGTTCCTGCACGGCACTAGGCGCGCCTCGCAGGTCTCGGTTACAAGGCAACTCGCTAAACTTGCCCCTGCAAGCCCTGCACGCTATCGTGCTAGAACATTTCATGGTCGACCCATCCCGCTCTCCGCTTCGGCTCGCTCTTATCGGCATGTCCGGTGTCGGCAAGACGTTTTGGACCAAGCGATTGGCGCAAGCCGGCCGTCCCACGATTTGTTGCGACGACCGCATCGAACAGCGGCTGCGTTCGCGGCTCGAGAGCGGCGGTTACGCCGGCATCCACGGCGTGGCCTCCTGGATGGGCTGGCCGGATAACTCCACGTATGCGGAACGCGAAGCCGAATATCTGGTCGAGGAAATCGCCACCCTGGACGAAGTTCTAACTGACCTCGAGCGCAATCCCTCCAGCGAGCTGATTCTCGACACCACCGGCAGCGTGATCTACACCGGCAACAATCTTTTGCGGCGCCTCCGCCGACAGATGAGCATCGTCTATCTGGTCGCATCCGCCGAGGAACAGCAACTCCTGATGCAGCGCTACCTTGGTGATCCTAAGCCGGTTTTGTGGCGTGGCGCGTTTCAGGCGAAAAAGGGCGAGACACCGCGCGAAACAGTTGCGCGCTGCTATCCCATTCTGATTGCCGCGCGCCGTCAAAGCTATGAGGCCCTTGCACACTGCACTCTTGCGGTCGCGGAATTTCGCGATGCCTCATCGGATCCGGCCGTTTTTCTCTCGAAAGTCAGCGCCCGCTTGGAACGCGCCAAGTGAGGTACTCCAAGTGAGGTACCGCAGCACATCCAGACAAGCGCCGTTAACCTCGCTGCGTGGCGCAGTGCTGCGCGGCTTGGCGCCGGACGGCGGCCTTTACATGCCAGTCGAAATCGCGCGGCGCTCGCCGGAAGAGTTGGAAGAGTTCCGCCGCTTGCCGTTCACTGAAGTTTGTTTTCGAATCGTCAAGCCCTTTGTTGGTCCCGAAGTGCCGGAAGAAATCTTGTGGCAAGTCGTCAGCGAAGCCATCAATTTCCCCGTAAAGCTGATTTCGCTTTCGCCCGCTCTACACGTATTGGAGTTGTTTCACGGTCCGACCCTGGCGTTCAAGGATTTCGGCGCTCGCTTCATGGCCCGCTTGATGGGCTACTTTGTGCGCAGCGAGACGCGAACGCTCACCGTCTTGGTCGCTACGTCCGGAGATACGGGTAGCGCCGTGGCACACGGTTTCCTGGGCGTGCCGGGAATTCGCGTGGTGATTCTCTATCCCTCCAAGCGAATCAGTGAGGCGCAAGAAAAGCAGTTCACCACGCTTGGCCAAAATATCACCGCGCTCGAGGTCATCGGCACGTTTGACGATTGCCAGCGCCTCGTAAAGCAAGCCTTTTCCGACGCCGAGCTGAATAAACGCGCGTTTCTGACTTCAGCGAATTCCATCAACATCGGCCGCTTGCTTCCCCAAATGTTTTATCACGTCGCCGCGTACCGCCAGCTCCCGGTGGCTTCCGTGCCATTGATTGTCTCCGTGCCCAGCGGCAATTTCGGCAACTTAACTGCCGGGATCTTCGCCAAGCGCATCGGCCTGCCGGTCGCACGTTTTATCGCATCTACGAATGCCAATGATGTTGTGCCCGAATATCTGCGCACCGGAAAATTTCTCCCTCGGGCCGCGACACCCACTCTTTCCAACGCCATGGACGTCGGCAGCCCAAACAATTTCCCGCGATTGCTCGACCTTTGCCGCGGCCGGCTCGAGTATGTGCAGCGCGAAATCTGGGGGCACGGAGCCACCGACGAAGAGACGCTCAACGCAATGAAATTCGTGCACCATCGATTTGGTTATCTCGCCGATCCCCACACCGCTGTCGGAATTCTCGGCTGGGAAGCATATCGCCGCGAGCATCCCGAGCCCACGCAAGGTTTGGTCTTAGCCACCGCGCACCCCGCCAAATTCGCTGACGTAGTCACACGCGCGATCGGATCGGCGCCGTCGTTACCCGATCGCCTTGCCGCCTGCCTGCAACGCCCTAAACTATCGCAAAGAATTTCCAACGAATACGATGACTTCAAGGAGTTCCTGATATTACATTGAAGATCGATGAAAAGTTCGGGACTGACTGCACCCAGACCCAGACTGATCACCACGCTTTCTTGAGATTCTCGATTCCTTGAAGGTAGTCGTCTTGCCCAATTCTGCTTTCCACCCTGAAATCGGCCAGTATCTGCATCATCTGGCCGATGCGCACCCCAGCAAGCTCAGCCGCTTTGCCAAGGGATGCCTCTCCGTCCCTATATTTCTCGACGGCGAGCAAGATTCTGCCGCGTGTCACCAAATCGCGGACGGTTTTCGATAGATCGGTGCGCTCTTCCTTAGTCAGTTCGCTCAAAAATTCAAAGTTTTGTTCATCCATACGAATGCTCATTGTTTTCGTCATTTTCCACCCTCCAAGCGAAGCCTTGCGTCCTCGATGATCGATGGCTTGTAGCGCCCGAACTGAGCGAGCATTCCCATCTTTCCGTGCGCCTCGGTAAAGCCGATCAAGCCTTCATTGTGGCTGCGAATGAGAATTCCGAGTGCCGTTGTGAACGCCATCCCGAGCAACTTGCACGCGTTAATTCCGTTCTTGTCGTCGATGGCAATAAGCTGGGCTCTTTCGGCTAGGGCCAGCGCAATCGCCTCGGCTTCACCCTTCCCGAGGCCAAAGTCCCCCTGGAGCTTGGTTACCAACCCCTTATTCTTGACCGCAAGCACTTTGATCCTGAATTGATCCACCGCCCTTTGAATTCGCAGCGCATCCAAGCTCTTTTTTGCGCTACAGCATTCCCGTTCAACTTCCTTAGGCATGACCGCCTTCATGGGAATCGCGTCCAAGAACTTGTCGAGGAGTTCAATCCTTGCCGTCAGAATCAGCGTGGACGCATCGAAGACTAGCATATGACAAAATATTACAATCGTAGGTTACATCAGATTGAAGAAAAATTCCAGTCCAGTTATTTGATAGGTTTAGGATTTTCGCAGGCGGTCCAGCAAGGCAAACACCAGTACGGCCACCACTGCATTCACCGCTGCCGCGATAAACAACTGTAGCGTGAACCACGGCGATGGCTCCGCGAGCAGCAAGCGCCGCGTCAGTGTGATGAAGCCCTGATGTACCACAAAAAAGATCATGGTCATGGCAAATCGCGCCGCAGGATGTTCGGTATCGAGCCGCGCCCCAATAGACGAGGCCAGATAACCAATGATCGTTTTGGCGATGCCATAGAGTCCCAGCGGCACGGTCGGTCCGCTCAAACTATCTTGCAGCAACCCGATCACCATGCCCAGCAACAGACCCGTCGACGGATTGCGCCGGCTCAGCCCAAAATAAATTGTCACTATCAGCGGCAAATCCAAAACCGCAAATTTTGGAATATACACCGGCACGAAAACCTGGAGTATTAAGGAAAGAAACGTCGCCGCGACGATTGCGCCGGAACGAAACTTGTGCACCTCGATGTGCGTTTCCGCCAGCCGTAGGTCAAACGCGTCGTTCATCATGGAGTCACCGCGGCAGTCCCACCGATGCTTTTCCCGGCTGCCTCCGCTGGCGGTCCGGCGGGCTCTCTTTTCTGCTCCAGCGGGTGCAGCGTCAGCAGCACAATCACTTCTTCAAGCCGTTGCAGATTCGCCGCCGGGCGCACGCGCACTTGTTGAAACGGCCGCGCGGTCTTGATTTCCGTGACCACGCCCACTGGCAAATCGCGCGGAAAAATCCGATCCATTCCGCTGGTGACCACGTGCTCGCCGACATTCACAGTGTCATCGGTAGGAATATATTTCATCGAAAGCAGCGGCTCGCCCGTGCCGCCCACCGGACTTTGAATGCGCGAATCCGAAAGCATCGCGCCCACGCCGCTCTCCCGGTCCGTAAGTAGTAGCACCTGTGCTGTGTCGCGATACGATTCGACCACTTTGCCCACCACGCCATCCGGCGTGATTACACCCATGTTGCGGCGAATCCCATCCCGTTCGCCGCGGTCCAAATAGATCGTTTGACTCGCCGTGTCTGCGCTCGTACCGATCACGCGCGCCGCCAGCATCGGGACGTTGTGTTGCGCTTGCCGGAAATTCAGCAGCGCCGCCAGCCGGTCAGCCTCCGAAGCTTTGCTTTGCAGTTGATTCACCCGCAGCTTCAGCTCGTCGTTTTCGCGCCGCAGTTGCTCATTATCGCGCGACGTGTTTTGCAGCGCGAAGTAGTGGCTCCATGTCCCGCGAATGTTGCCGATGCCCTTGGCGCCCACTCGCTGAAATGGCGAAACCGCCCCGACCGTCCACACGCGCAGCAGTCGCCCTTGCGAGTCGCGCTTGATCTGCACGGCCAGCAGCACCACTTGCAGCATGATTACCCCGGCAAGCAGTACCAGCGATTTATGTCGAGAGGGGACGCCCATTGTTCTTCGCGGTTCTCAGATCAAAATTTGCGTTAAGCGTTAAGCGAAAATAGCAAGCGAACTGGAGTTTGCGACCCGTGCCTTCACGCTGCCTCTTCAGTCGATGCAAACCTGCCGCAGCAGCCGAAAATCACTCAGCATCTTCCCGGTGCCGAGCACTACGGAAGCCAGCGGGTCATCCGCGATGGAAACCGGCAAGCCCGTTTCTTCTCGGATGCGCTTGTCCAGATTCTTCAGCAGCGCGCCGCCGCCCGTTAGCACTATTCCGCGATCGCTGATGTCCGCGGACAGCTCCGGTGGCGTCCGTTCCAGCGCCACGCGGATGGCATTCAAAATGGTGGCCACGCATTCCGCCAGGGATTCGCGAATCTCGCTGTCATCGATCGTCACTGTGCGCGGCACGCCTTCGATCAAATTCCTGCCCTTTACTTCCATGGTCAGCGGCTTTTCCAGTGGATATGCCGAGCCAATCTCCATCTTGATCTGTTCCGCGGTGCGCTCACCCACCAGCAAGTTGTACTTGCGCTTCAAATATTGCATTACGGACTCATCCATCTCATTGCCCGCGACGCGCACCGACCGCGAGTACACAATGCCGCTCATCGAAATCACCGCGATATCCGTCGTGCCGCCGCCGATGTCGACCACCATGTTGCCCGACGGTTCCTCGATCGGCAGGCCCGCGCCAATCGCCGCGGCCATCGCTTGCTCCACCAAGTACACTTCGCTCGCTCGCGCGCGATAGGCGGAGTCTTGCACCGCTCGCTTTTCCACCGGGGTAATCTCGCTCGGCACTCCAATCACAATTCGCGGGTGCACCAGCACGCGCCGGTTATGCGCCTTCTGAATGAAATACGTCAGCATCTTCTCGGTGACTTTGAAGTCCGCGATCACTCCGTCCTTCATTGGCTTGATGGCTACCACATTTCCGGGAGTGCGGCCCAGCATGTCTTTCGCCTCGCGCCCCACCGCCACCACTTCGCCGCTATTCTTGTTGATCGCCACGATCGATGGCTCGTTCACCACGATGCCTTTGCCGTGCGAGAACACCAGCGTGTTCGCGGTTCCCAAATCGATCGCCAGGTCGGATGAAAATAAACTGAACACCGACCTGAGGTTGTAACCGTTCTTATTCATTGCCCCTCATCCCCCATGCGGAAAGCTGACCGACCACAATCCGAGGCCACCTATTCTCTCCGGACCTCGTCTCCAGCGCAAAGCAGCGCGTTCTCTTGTTGTAGCGTGATCGTCAAGCAGCAGCGCGGATTGCCCGATTGCCAATCACTCCGATTCGCAATTCCTCGCACTCGATTCGCTAGTCTTACTTCGGTACTACAACCGACACTTGCTGCTTCGCCGTCCCTCCCCGGCGATTCTGTCCAATCACGACTATCGTATGTTCCCCAGGCAGCAGCGGCTCCGTGAAGTGATGAAACGTTCCATCCCTCGCAATATTCGGCACCGGCTGTCCATTGATGATTAGGAACACGCCTGGTTCCGTGCGGCCACTAATTTCCACCGCACGGCCCACGAGCTGGGTGTTCTGAATCTCCAGCAGCATGTCCTGCGTTTTGCCCTGCGCCACTAGCGTGAACTTATATGTTTCGCTTACATCGCTCGACAATTTCTTTGCGCTCGTCGCTGTCACATTCCAAAAATAATCCCCGGCATCTAACCCTGTGATGTCCACGCCCGTGCCGGACACCTTAGGCACTTCTTTTACAATTTTCGTGAACATGCTGGTCGTGCTGATGCGCATCGAATACGACGCGGCATCCTGCACTGGCTTCCACTCAAAGTGCACCGCCGCTACCTTGGGGTTCTCCGCAATAATTGGGGTCAGGTTGATGGGCTCAACCAGTTCTGGCGGTGCCAGCACGTCCGATTTCGAAATCGAGCCCGTTATCGGGATGTTCACCTTCTGATACTGCGTTACTTCCACTTGCTCTTGCCCTCGCCGCACTTGCGCGCTGCCGTTGGACACCACGATTTCGCTTTCCTTTGTGTCCTTATCCAATTTCACTGCCGCGCGGCTGTTCGGTCGCAGTTCCGCCTTGGCGTCCTCGACACTCACCGCCGCCCGTGATCCCGGCGCAGTCCAGTTCGGTGTCGATAAATCCACGGCGCCAGTGTTGACGTGCACCGCAACGCTGGTGGGCTTGTTGCTGGCCATCAGATTCTCTTCCACCGTAATCAGTGTGCCTGGTTTCACGGTGTAGTTCGTTCCGTCGGCAAAGGTCACGCGCGCGTAACCATCGTTACCCGTTTGTACCAGGTCGCCTTTATCCAGCGAGGTCCTGTAATCCGCCTCCACCCACTGCACCGAGTTCACCTTTTTCACTTGCACCCGGCCGTCGAGGTTCACGAATTTCGCCTGCGTCTGTGAAGCTGGCCCACCCTCACCGTCGGCGTTGGTCATCGCGCTGGAAATCTTGCGCGTCACCGCCGAATAGGTACTCGGAAACACAATGAACATCCCGGCCAAAACAATCACCGCGACCAAAATCCCGTAGACAATCACCGTCTTATAGGTGACCGCGTGCCACTCCACTTCTACGCGATGAATCTTCGGTGGAGCCGCGGGCTCCATCGGGCGGGGCGGTTCGATAGGTGTCTGCGTAGGCACAGTTCAGGCGCACTCGTAGCGCCATTTTTGCAATGTAGCACGGCGTTTCCCGCCGCGCCTGAACCGCGCGCCCCCGCGTACTCAATCAGCAAATAGCTACTCCGCCGCTTTCCGGCTTGCTTAGATCTCACTCAGTGGCGCAGAAAGTAGCGGCCCTTATCCATGTCCGCCGCTACGGCCACGTCGAAGAAACCAATCATCATTTCATCATAGGTTTGCTCGCCCCAACGGACTGCCGCCGTCGGGTCCGGATTATGTGGGTTGTTGGCGGAGTTGTCGTACCAGGCCACCGCTTGCAGTTCTGTGCCCGCTTTCAACAGGCGTGGTTCCGCCAACCGATAGCTCATCTGCCAGTGAAAGTGATAATTCACCCGCAGGAGCGTTTCGATTTGCGATTCCGGCGCGCCACCGGGGCCCTCTCCCCGCGCCCGTTGTGCCGCTGTGTGCCTCAGCAAGTTGTACTCAAACCGCTTTCCGCGCAAGTGCATGTGCGGAAAAAAACTCAGCAGCATCGCATCATTTGGTAGTGTGCCGCGCGCCTCCACGCGAAAGTTGTCCGCTCCCGGTGGGATTACAAAGTGATCGTTCGTCAGTTGCAGCGTCAGCACCCGCTGAGTCGGCGGCTGCTTCGCAAAGACCATGCCAACGCTGCTTTGATCCATCACCGATTTTCCATTAGTGGTGTAGTGCATCTGAAAAACCAAATCCGATCCAGCAGGAACAAATTTCGCCATCGTCGCGGGCCATTCGTCCGGCGAGCTTCCCGGCGCATACACCAGCAGGATGTCGCTGTCCGTCCAGTGCGCTCCCCGGCGGTCTTCCGCCTCGGTCAGCGTCTCTGCCGTGAACGCCTTGCCCACCGGCGCATGGCGCAGCCAATTTGAATTCGGTGGCCGAACATAGACAACTGCGTGATGCACATTAGCCCGCGCCGAGGGCAGCACTTCTGCCATTCGCACCCAGCGGTCTTCCCCAAAGTGTGTGGGCACAATTTCGTACGTGTAATCAACATCTCCGCTCGCCGGCAACTCCACCGGCTGGGTCATCTTCACCACCAGAGCCGGCTGCGGGATGCTCCACCCTGCGGCCCAATCACGCGCCGCAGGTGCGTCGTGCAAGTCCCCGGCGGGCGCTTTGCCCGCGGCCCACGCCGCCAGCGTCGCAATCTCTTCGCCGCTTAGCGACGGATCGTTCGAGAATCGCCCGATTCCACCCACCGCAAACCACGGCGGCATCGATTTATTTTCCGTCACAAAGCGAATAGGCTCCGCGTATCGCCTGGCCATTTCATAATCCGCAAATG
>Ga0137403_10002613_pt1 | contig 21976 bp, 21 predicted proteins | sample CZOMad2_1_16fung_FD_122057 | JGI IMG/M metagenome (GOLD analysis project Ga0137403, IMG submission 122057) | Vadose zone soil fungal communities from Angelo Coast Range Reserve, California, USA - CZOMad2_1_16fungal (Hybrid Assembly) | ecosystem: Environmental > Terrestrial > Soil > Vadose zone...
TTTGGAGGCGGCGAGCGGATTCGAACCGCTGCATCGAGGTTTTGCAGACCTCTCCCTTAACCACTTGGGTACGCCGCCGTCAGCAGGATAGGTAACATGAACTTTCCGCGACTTTCAAGAACTAGGGTAGTGGTTCAGTTTGGGAAAGATCTCTCACTTTTGTTCGAGATGACACATGGCGTATGTAGTTGTCATTTCGAGCAAAGCGAGGAATCTTTCTCGATTTTAAGAGTCATGGTGGATTGAAAATGAACCACTACCAGAACTAGTAAAACATTGACAACCTAGAGGGAAACACGTAATTAAAAAAGGGTTTAGGAGTTGTTGTCATGGCGACGATGATTACCAGCGAGTGTATTAATTGCGGGGCATGCGAGCCGGAATGCCCGAATAACGCAATTAGCCAGGGTGATCCCGTTTATGTCATCGACCCACTTCTGTGCACGGAGTGCGTCGGATTTCACGATTACGAAGCTTGCGCGGCAGTTTGCCCGGTCGATGTTTGCGTGACTGATCCAAATAACGTTGAAACCGAAGAAGTTCTAATCGAACGTGCACGAGCATTGCACCCTGAAACCAATTTTGGAGAGAGTTTCCAATCCCGCTTCCGAAAGGCCAACGGCGCAGAGTCTGCAACAGCAGTCGCTGCTATGGCGGCCTCAGTAGCGGAAACGCCCGCCGCAACGCCGGCGCCAGCCACTCAGGCGAGTGTCCCGCAGGAGAAACCGGCCGGGCAGCCCGCGCTGGCGCCCAAACCGGTCGCATCGGCGCCCGTAGCTAAAGCGGCTCCACAGCCGATTGCAGCGAAACCAGTACCAGCTAAGAAAGAACCGAGGCCGAAGAAAAACTTTCCGAAGGAATTACCTGTTAGCTTCGAGGAAGCAACAAAGCAATACACCGGCGGCGGAAAGACACTGAGCGGGCCGGCCCGACTGGCGGTAATTGTGTTGCAACCAATCATAGGTTCCTTTCCGCATGGTATTAAGAAACGTCTCGAAGCAGCGATGCAAACTCCGCTCTTTACAGCGGCCGGGAGCACGGCGGCTAACATCGGACTTAATGCCGTGCTCTATCCGCTCGCTGCCATCGTACTTGCTGTGCTGATCAATGGTGGGCCGCAGGTTATTTTCAGCCAACAGATCAACAATTATATCTTAATCGGCTTGCTGCTCGCGGCTGCCGAAGGGATCTTTCGTCTAAAGGATGGCATTTTTAGTGTTAAGCCAGCGGATCAAATGACCTTTCCACCGTCGCTTTACGGGGCGCCCCTCGGATTGGTGGCAGAACTGTTGCTGGCCAAATACACCGACTTGATACGAGATATTCCTATTCCGGTGGAAGGCTTTTATTCGAAAGGCTTCGACGATAAGCGCGAACGGGAACGGCGCTATGGCAACGTTTACACCGTGGAAGACCGTGGCGGCGCATTTCTCGTGCACATGGAGTTCCCCCGCCGGATGCCGGATATTGGCATAGCCGGCGGTGATCAATTGCCCGGCGAAATGCCGGATTACGATTACGACTTGGTGTTGCAGGATGGGCAGCTTATCGTTAAGGGCAAGTGCACGGACGAGAAAGTACGGAAAATTTCATCGAGTGTAGGCGCCTTCCCACCGGAATTTACCACCGTGATTCCATTCCAGCAGAGAATCTCCGGAATCGCCCATAAGTTTGAAAATAAAATGCTCGAAGTGTTAGTTGTCAAGGCGAATGGCCCTCAATAGTGAAACAAAGATAAAATCGGAATCACCAAACAAGCCACAGGACCAGGACCGCGTCTCTGGTTTTTTTGCGTCGGACGAAAATATCAGGTTTCGACCGATCAGCACCGCGGACTTGGATGAAGTGATGGTGATTGAGCGGACCTCATTCCGATTTCCTTGGAGTTCCGGGTTTTTTCTTCAGGAGCTTCAAGTCGCGTGCGCGCGCTCAATTCTCGCTGAAATCGACGGACACATTGTCGGTTACATTCTTTTCTGGCTGCTCCCGGGAGCAATCGATATTCACAATATTGCCGTTCACGTTGATTATCGACGACGCGGTATAGCACGCCTGCTTCTCAGTAAAGTTCTAGGCGAGGCGAGGAATCAATCTGCAGTTCGAGTAATGCTTGAGGTTCGCAAGTCTAATCTGGCGGCCCAGAAGCTTTACGAGTCCGTCGGATTCCTCACAACGGGAGTTCGCTGGGGTTATTATTCCGACGATGGCGAAGATGCCTTGGCGATGACCCTGGAACTACGCGCTGAAACGTAATTTTAAAGGTGGAAAATTTGTCCTATTTTGTCTTCCTGTATCGTTTTGATATTTCATACTTAAATTATTGAAAATTTTATTCTTTTGCTCACTCGCCGCTGCTCTTGACGGGCTCTCCGTCTCTAGTGTATAAATTAAGTGTAAGTTAATTTTTTGGCGGTCTGCAGTTTACGGCCGCTAAATTTTTTTTAAAGGTCGTTTCAATCGGCCTGAAAGAGAGCGGCATGTTAGAGACGTATCCTCGACAACTGCAAATCCATCGTCTGCCGCCTAGTCGATTAAGCTTTCTTCAATCCTTCCGCCGCAACCACCAGCCCCGCAATTCCAGTAGTCAGTACTGTCTAAGATTCGCACTGAACGTCGAAAGTTTTGGTTCACGAGGAGGCCAGTATGTTTAAGGTAGGAGAAAAAGTTGTTTACCCTGCCCATGGCGTGGGCGAGATCGAGGCGATCCGCAGCCATGTCATCTCGGGCACGGAGAAAAAGTTTTACATGCTCCGCATACTTGAAACCGACATGAAGATCATGATTCCGATCGACAACGTGGAGTCGGTTGGTTTGCGCAAGATTATCGACCGCGCCATGGTGACTAAGGTCTACAAGGTGCTGCGCCAAAAGAAGGTCGAGACCGACCAACAAACCTGGAATCGGCGTTACCGGGAATATACTGAAAAAATCAAGACGGGTTCTATCCTGGAGATCGCCAAAGTTTTGCGTGACCTGTTTGTCTTAAAAGGAGACAAGGAACTTTCCTTCGGCGAAAGAAAGATGTTGGATACTGCGCGCAATCTTTTGGTCAAAGAGCTGTCGATCGCGCGGTCTCACTCGGAAGAAAAAATCATGGAGGAACTGCGCCATATTTTTACCCATTAACTTGCGCTCGATGGGAGTACGTTTTTTAAAAGCCGGGGGCTTAGCTCTCGGCTTTTTTGTTTTTTCCTAGCCATGCTCGTTACCGCTGTTGTCCTCGCCGCCGGCGAAGGCCGCCGAATCGGCGGGAACACGTCGAAAATTTTTCTGCCTCTAGCCGGTCGCCCATTGGTGCTCCGCACCTTAGACCGGGTGTTCTCGGCGCGCACGGTCGAAAATGTCGTTCTGGTTATTGCGGCTCATGAGATCGCACGGTGCGAAACCCTGCTTAGCTCCGATGACGCATTACGAGGCTGCTCATGGCAGCTCCAAGTCGGCGGCGCGACGCGCCAGCAGTCGGCTAAGCGCGGCTTGGAAAAGATAGGCTCCGATACTGATATTGTCGTTATCCACGATGGGGCCCGTCCGTTCGTATCCGGCGGTCTAATTGATCGCTGCGTCGAATTCGCCGCCGACAAAGGAGCGGTCGTCGTGGGTCTACCGGTAAGCGATACTATCAAGGTTGTGTCGCAAGATCGTCATATCCTGTCGACTCCCGAACGAAACTCGCTCTGGGAGGTCCAGACGCCGCAGGTATTTCAACGAGCGCTGATCGTTGAGGCGCACGAGCAGGCAGAACGGAAAGGGATCGAAGTCACAGACGATGCCATGCTGATCGAGCGGCTCGGAAAGCCGGTATATATCATCGACGCCGAGCGAACAAATTTTAAAATTACGGTGCCGGAAGATGTGTGGCTTGCCGAAACTTTGATCCGGGAAGGACGCGTGCCTTAACCAGCTTTCTTTCGCAAGGCTTCGTTCAAGCTGCCGCTGCGAAAGCCCTGCAGGTCGACACTGACGTAATTGAAGCCAATCTCCTTGAATTTTTTCACGATCGCGTCGCTGGTTGCCTTTTCAAAAAGCCGCTCGATCTCATTCTGTGGTACTTCGATTCTCGCAAGATCGCCGTGGTAGCGCACGCGGAACTCGCGAAAGCAGAGTTCTTTCATGAAGACTTCGCTATCCGCTACTTTCTTTAAGCGTTCGAGGTTGATTTCGGTGCCGTACGGAAAGCGTGAGGACAGGCACGGGCTCGACGGTTTGTCCCACGTGGGCAGAGCGAGTTCACGGCTGTAGCGTCGAATGTCGTCTTTGGTCATCTCGGTTTCTACTAACGGATGCCGCACGCCCCACTGATCCGCTGCTTTTAGCCCCGGACGATGATCCTTTAAATCGTCCAAGTTGGTGCCGTCGACAATGGTTTGAATGCCGAGTTCATCGGCTTTCGTGCGGCAGATCCGATACAGCTCGTCTTTGCAGAAGAAGCAGCGGTTAACCGGATTCTGGGCGAATGACGGATTAGACATCTCGTGTGAATCAAGAACAACATGACGGCAGTGTAAACTCTTGGCGAATTGCTTGGCAGCGTCGAGCTCGCCAGGCGGCACAGTGGGAGAAGTCGCAGTCAGAGCGATAGTCCGGTCGCCCAAAGCCATGTGCGCCGCCTTTAATAGAAACGTCGAATCAACGCCCGCGGAAAAGGCGACCAGCAAGCCGTCGTGCTCGGAAAGGAGACTGGTTAGCCGTTCGAATTTTGTGTCCATCGTTTGTCGCTGAAAAGATCGGTGCTCAAATAATGTTCGCCTTTGTCGGCAAAAATTGCGACGACGACATGGCCCTTGCCCAGACTCTTGGCTACTTTAAGTGCGGCGCAGCAGGCGGCGCCGGAAGAGATACCTACTAACAGCCCTTCCTCTGCAGCTAATCGCCGGGTATGCGCCGTCGCTTCTTCGTCGCTGACGGCGATCACTTCGTCGAGGACTTGGCGATTGAGCACTGCCGGAATGAAACCCGCGCCGATTCCTTGGATCTTATGATAGCCCGGCTCGCCACCGGAGATCACCGGGGATGCTGCGGGTTCGACGGCGCAGATGCGCACCCCTTTCATTTTCTCTTTGAGTATTTCTCCAACTCCGGTAATGGTGCCGCCGGTGCCCACTCCGGCGACGAATGCATCGATGCGTTTGAATTGCTTAAGCAGCTCGACAGCAGTGGTCTTGCGGTGCATTTCCGGGTTCGCCGGATTATTGAACTGTTGCGGCATGAAGTAGTCGCTATTTTCCTGGATCAGTTCTTCAGCTTTGTGAATCGCACCGCCCATGCCTTTCGTATCGGGCGTTAGAATGAGCCGCGCCCCGTAGGCGCCCAACAGACTTCGCCGCTCCTCGCTCATGGTATCGGGCATGGTCAGGATTAGCCGATAGCCTTTGACCGCCGCGATCAACGCCAGACCAATGCCAGTATTGCCACTTGTGGGTTCGACGATGGTCGCACCCGATTTGAGTTTTCCCTGACGCTCGGCGGTTTCAATCATATTGAGGCAAATGCGGTCTTTGACCGAACCGCCCGGGTTAAAGGACTCCATTTTAGCCCAAACTTCCGCGTCGTTTATTCCGGGGAGAGCTCTAAGCTTAACCACGGGAGTGGAGCCAATGAGATCCAGAACGGATCGGGTGCCGTTCAAGTTTGCCACAATGCTACCTGTCTTTCGTGATAGACGTGAAGTTCGAATTGATGATGGCCAAATGCTATATTTTCGAACTGTCAATGTCAATGAAACAACTCGATCGTCACTCGTCAAACGCGGTTCGTTCGAGAAGTTGCGTGCTCTTTCCTGGCGCGCTCGGCGATTTCATTTGCCTTTTACCGGCACTCCAAACGTTGGCGCGAGATAGCGAAGTCGATCTGTTCGCGCGCAGCGAATTCGCGGACATCGTCGCAAGCGAAGTGACCGTTCACTCGCTCGAATCTCATGAGGTCAGCCGGCTATTTACCGCCAATATTGCAGAAGACCAACCGTTGCGAAATTTTTTTGGCGCGTATGCGGCGGTCTATTCGTGGTTGGGCAGCCGGCAGAGCGATTTCGTACAGCGTCTTAGGTCGCTCTCTGGCGGCAGGGCGCAGATATTTCCGTTTCAACCGAATGACAGCGAAACCCATCACATGGACTATTATCTCGGCTGTCTGCGCCGCCACAGCGCCGTTTCGAGTCAACCACAAGTTGAATTGCGCCCCGAGGGAATTGCTTGGTGTGCTCATTTCTGGTCGGCGCGCGAGCTTCACCACCGACCGGTTTTGGTGATAGCGCCAGGAAGCGGCGCACGCGAAAAGAATTGGCCGGAGGAATTCTTTCTTGCTGTCGCCGAATGGTGGCGCCAAGCCGTCAATGGCGCGGTGGTTCTGCTCACCGGACCGGTGGAAGAAGAAAGGGGCGGAACAGACCGGCTTCGACACAGGTACATTGTTGCGAGCGATCTGACACTATCGCGGGCCGCAGCCCTGCTTGCCCGCTGCGATGTTTATCTTGGTAATGATAGTGGCATAACGCATCTCGCCGCCATCGCGGGAGTTCGAACAGTTGCTTTATTCGGTCCTTCGAATGCGCGACAGTGGGCTCCGCGCGGCAGGAGGGTGACAATTGTGAGTCGAAATATCGAATGTTCTCCGTGCCAAATCCCGCTGATGAAAAGCTGTCCGCATCACGCCTGCCTGAGCGAGCTCCACCCAAAAGATGTCATTGGCGTAATGGCAGCCTTGCCGGAGGTAGTTACCTTGACAAGGATGGGGGCAGGGATTAAGGTTTAAGTCAAAAATATTGTTTAATTTTGCGTCAAAAGCTTGGTCTTAATTAAACCGATACTTGGCGTATTGTGGCCTGGTTGGCATAAGCAAGGATATCTTAAATTGGAGCGACGCCTGGGAATGCGCTGGCCATCGTTGCCAGCGGGATTTCCGGGCTTTTTTCTTCTCCAGCGGGAGTTTCAATATGGCTGACGAAGAAGGGAAGCAAGAGGGAAAAGGTTTCACCGTTCAGGACCGCAGGCGTTTTTCACCGGATACGGGGGAAGCGCGCAAAGATGCGCCCGAGGAAAGCGACCGACCAACACGGAGCGCGCCGCAATCGGAAGCGATCGTCGGCGGCGCGGAAGAAGCTCCGCGGGAGCCCGCAGCGGACATTAACTTTTCGACTTTCGTGATCAGTCTTAGCACACAGGCGCTGATGCATTTGGGCGAGATCGCTAATCCGCTCAGCGGAAAAGTCGAAACGGATGTGCCGGTGGCGAAACAGATGATCGATATTATCGGCATGCTTAAAGACAAAACGCGCGGCAACCTCAATGCCAGCGAAGACCGATTGATGGAAGATATTCTCTTTGATCTACGCATGAAATATGTTGAAGCGGTGAAGAAGCGATAGGAGACGTCGATGGGCTTGAAGAGTATCTGGGGCGGTAACGTGAGCTTCAAGGGGGTAATCCTGGTTGCCTTGGTGTCGCTCGTGGTCGGACTCGGCATCAGCGGCAGTTTGGATTGGTTATCACCGAGCCGGGCGGTGAATTTCTTGGGTGACGCCGGCAACAGTGACACTCGAATCCAAGGCGGTTTGCCGGATTTCGTGAATCTGGCGAAAAAGATGAGGCCCATCGTTGTCAATGTTTCGACCACCCAGGTGAGTGAAGGGCGTGGCTCGCAGGAGTTTGGCAGCCCGTTCGGTGAAGAAGATCCGTTCAACGATTTTTGGCGGCGTTTTTTCGGCGGTCCGATTCCCCGTGGCCCGCAACGCCAACGTAGTCTTGGCTCCGGGTTTATCATCGACGCCGATGGATCGATTTTGACCAACAACCACGTGGTTGAGAATGCTTCGAAAATCGTTGTGAAGCTGTCCGATGAGCAAGAATATGAAGCCAAAGTGATCGGTCGGGATCAGAAAACCGACATCGCCGTGATCAAGATCAACGTCAAGACAAAACTCTCAACCGCGAGTCTCGGCGACTCGGACAAGCTCGAGGTCGGCGAATGGGTTGTCGCGATCGGCAATCCCTTTGGGCTCGATAGCACGGTGACCTCCGGCATCGTTAGCGCGAAGGGCCGGCACATCGGCCAGGGGCCCTACGACAACTTCATTCAAACCGATGCCTCGATCAATCCCGGCAATTCCGGTGGGCCGCTGATCAACTTGCGCGGCGAAGTGGTCGGTATCAACACCGCGATTTTCAGTCGCACCGGGGGCAATATGGGCATTGGATTCGCGATTCCGATCAATTTGGTAAAAGAACTGCTGCCGCAGCTGCGCGGTAAGGGCAAGGTCACGCGCGGCTATCTCGGAGTGTTGATTCAAAAGGTGACGCCGGAGATTGCCGAAAGCTTGGGCCTGGACAAAAGCGCTGGCGCGTTGGTCGCCAACGTGTCCAAAGACGGACCGGCGGAAAAAGCGGGCGTAAAAGTCGGCGACGTCATCATTGAATTCGACGGCAAAGAAGTCACAGACTCGGGTGACTTGCCGATTATTGTCGCGCGAACAGCGGTCGAGAAAAAAGTCCGGATGAAAGTACTGCGCGATAAGAAAGAAGTGACGCTCAACGTCGCGGTGGGTGAGCTCAAGGACGAAGAGGTCGTGGCGACCGCGCCGGAGAAGGGCGAATTGGGTCTCACCGTCCAGAGGCTCACACCGCAGATGGCGGAGAGCCTCGGGTTGGAGCGGGCCGAGGGCATTGTCGTGACCGCTGTGGAGCCCGGCAGCGTGGCGGACGACGCCGGCATACGGCGCGGCGACGTCATTCTGGAGGTCGATCGTAAGCCGATACGAAATGTCGAAGAATATCGAAAGGCCGTAGCCGGGGTCCGTAAAGGACGCGGCGTGCTTTTCTTGGTGCGCCGTGGTGACAGCACGCTGTTCCTTGCGCTCAAGCCGCAGCGCTGATGATGCGCGCGATTATTCGCGGCCATCCCAAAACGAGGTTCGGGGCTTGGCACCCGCCTCGTTTTGTTGCTTTTACGCCGGTTGTGCGCGAAAATTAATGCTCAATCTGAGGCCTTCAGTTTGTTAAAGTCCAAACTGCGAATTTTTAGCATTTCACTGGTTACGCTGCTCGTTATAACTTCCAGCGGCCTGGTTTTCGGGGCGTGGTATCTAAAACAGCTGGAGGATACCGTCACAAAAAGATTTGAGGGAACGAAGTGGATTTTCCCATCGAAAATTTACTCCGACAGTTATCTCCTCTACGTCGGCATCAGTCTCCGCCTCGACGATCTCGCCGAAAAACTTCGCCGGCTTGGATATTTTGAGAGCCAGGGAGCACCCAAGGCGAGGGGCGAATATCGCATCTCGCGGTCAGATGGATCCGTCGAAATCTATCTCCACGATTTCGAATATCCGACCGAACAGCTCAAGGGCATGCCGGTCCGAATCGTCCTCCAGGGGACGACAGTCGCGCGGATAGAAAACTTGGCGACCGGCCAAGAGATGTTTCATCTCGAGCTCGAGCCCGAGCTCGTGACCGGTCTTTACGAACGGATCTGGCAGGAGCGGACGGTGGTCAAATTGGCCGATGTGCCGCCGCTGGTCACTAAAGCCATCTTAGCCGTCGAAGACGAACGATTCTTCAGCCATCATGGCATCGATCCGATTGGCATCATGCGGGCGATGTGGGTCAACCTTCGCAATATGAGCTTTCAGCAGGGCGGCAGCACGCTGACGCAACAACTGATGAAAAATTTTTTCTTGACCGATGAGCGGACCATGAGCCGCAAGATTCCCGAAGCACTTATGGCGCTGATCGCCGAGCGAAAATACTCAAAAGAGACGATTCTCGAAAATTACCTCAATGAGATTTATCTCGGCCAAAAAGGCTCTCAGGGCATTTTTGGCGTGTGGGAGGCCGCCCAATTTTATTTTGCCAAACCACTTTCCGACTTGACGGTAGGCGAGACGGCGCTCTTGGCCGGATTGGTCCGCGCGCCGAATCGATTATCTCCCTACCGGAGCGCCGAGCTTGCGACTAAGCGGCGCAACGTGGTGTTGGCCAAGTTGCTCGACGACCGGATCATCACGCGCAAGCAATACGACGCGGCGCTGCGTGAAAAACTTCCCCAGCGGGCGCTGGTGAAAGTCACCAACGACGCGCCATTCTATGTCGATTATCTCAGGCGCGAGCTGGACGAAAATTATTCCAGCGCGGTGCTCAACAAAGAAGGACTGCGGATTTTTAGCGGTCTCGACCTGCAACTCCAGAGAATCGCCGAACGCGCTCTGGTGGAGGGTTTGAAAAAGCTCGAGGCGGCACATCCGTCATTACGTCGCCATAGTACCGATGACGGTTTGGAAGGGGCTATCGTCGTCTTGCGACCACAAACGGGTGAGATCAAAGCGATGGTCGGCGGACGAAACTACCAAAAATCACAATTCAACCGAGTCTTTCAAGCGAAGCGCCAACCGGGTTCGGTGTTCAAACCCTTCGTCTATCTCGCCGCGCTGATGTACGGCGGGCAGAGCGGAGCGCAATACACTCCCGACTCGGTTTTGAATGACAGCCCGTTTACCTGGAGCTATGACGGCCAAAATTGGCAACCGACCAATTACAACAACGAGTACTTCGGCGCCGTGACGTTCCGCCGTGCTCTGGAAAACTCACTCAATTCGGCGACCAGCCGTCTCGCTCAAGACGTTGGCATCCGGCGCGTGCGCGACATCGCGCAGCGCTTGGGAATCCAGAGTTCTTTGCCCGCGGTACCGTCGCTGGCGTTGGGCTCGGCGGAAGTCACGCCTTTGGAAGTGGCCGTGGCCTTTTCTACTCTGGCCAATGGCGGTGTTCGCGCCCGGCCGCTGGCCGTCAGGAATGTAATGGACCAAAATACTCGACTGTTAGAGAAGCGCGATGTGCGGAACGAGCCGGTCATTAATCCACAGCTGGCCTACAGGATGAATGAGCTTCTCAAAGGCGTTCTCGATCGCGGCACCGGTGCTGCAGCGCGGCGATTTGGCTTCACCCGTCCCGCAGCAGGAAAAACCGGCACGACGAATGATTACAAAGACGCGTGGTTTGTCGGTTATACACCGGATTTGCTCGCGGTCGTTTGGGTTGGCTTCGACGGTCCACGTAAAATTGGTTTGTCGGGCGCCGAAGCAGCACTGCCAATCTGGACCGATTTCATGAAAAGCGCTACGGCCAGTATGCCCGTCACGGATTTCATTGCGCCGGCGGTTGAACCTGAAAGCGCCCCGGCCGGAAAGTGTGGACCGTTCAGTCGTGAAGGAGAACCGCCCGCTGAACCATGCCCGCCTGCCGTGCAATCCACCCGCTCTGCCGAATCGCTGTAAGAGTCCCGCTAATAACCAATGCTTTCGCTGCGCACAAAGAATTCTTTACTGGGCGCCACCGCTGGTTGGCTCGTTTTTCTTTACGGCTGTGCGCCGCAACGACCCTATCACGCTCCGTTGCCGCCTAGTAGCAGCACAACGCCTGCTCTACGAACCCCGCAGAGCACAGCTCCGATACCGGCTCCGCCACCTCCGGAGGCACCCGACACGAGCCGGAGGCCTGTCCCCCAGGAGGGGAAAATTCGTGAGCAGGATATCAGGACGAAGTCGCCGACGCCGCCCCCCGCCGGTAAAGAGACCAAGGAATCTTCGCGGCAAGCAGGCATAGGCGAAAGCCATGCGACTCCGGAGGCTACTGTTTCACCGGCGTTGCCCGACGATAGCTCTCTCCTTGCCAAGATCACCCCTGGCGTAACACCGCAACGGGCCGCCTCGTTGCGGCTCACCGACGAAGGCCGAAAACTTCTCGATGCCGGCGATGCCGCCAAAGCCCTGACACGCTTGGAAAGAACGATTGCCATTGATTCCACTAATCCCTACGGATATTTCTACTTGGCAAAAGCGCAAAACCGTTTAGGGGGCTATAAGGAGTCACTCAATTTTCTCGACGTCGCCGAGTCTCGACTGAGCGGCGAGCCGTTCTGGCTGGCCGAGGTTCATGCGCTACGCGGCGATAACTATCGCGCGCTCGGACAGCCGCAAAGGGCGGAGACCAGTTACATGCAATCCCTGCGTTTGAATTCGGGCAATCGCACCGCTGCTGACGCGCTCTTGCGCTTGCACGCGGATGCGCAATCGCCGACGAAGTAAGTCAATCCGTCAATGGTTGTCCTCGGGGTGGAAACTTCTTGTGACGACACCGCCGCGGCGGTGTTAAAAGACGGACGCACGATCCTGGCGAATGTCGTCTCATCGCAGGATCAAGTCCACGGACCCTATGGCGGTGTCGTACCGGAACTGGCGTCGCGACAACATATACGGAATATCTTGCCGATCGTCGATGACGCGCTGCAAAAAGCCGGAATGACGCTCAAGGAAATTGACGGCATCGCAGTGACCTACGGGCCGGGCCTGGTCGGGTCATTACTCGTGGGTCTTTCGCTGGTCAAGGGCATGTCGTTTCACTCAGGTATACCCTACGTCGGCGTCAATCACCTCGAAGCGCATCTTTTGGCGATTCATCTCGAGCGCGAAGTCCGATTTCCCTACATCGCGCTGCTCGCCTCAGGCGGACACACGCTGCTCTATTGCGTGAAAGAAATCGGCGACTACCTACATCTCGGCGGTACCCGCGACGACGCGGCGGGGGAGGCCTATGATAAGGTCGCCAAGATGATGGGACTGGGATATCCCGGCGGCAGGGTGATCGATAGTCTGGCGAGGAACGGCGACCGGATGGCGATTCATTTCCCTCGCGCTCGTTTTCGCAAAGATAGCTACGCATTCAGTTTCAGCGGTATCAAAACGGCGGTATGGCACTATCTTAAATCGCGCGGGAAGGAACAGTGGGAAGGTGAAATCGCCGACATCGCCGCGAGTTTCCAGGAAGCGGTCGTCGACATGCTCGTCAATCCGACGATCAAGGCGGCGATCGCGACCGGGGTATCGCGGATCGTTCTATCCGGCGGTGTGGCTGCCAATAGCCGACTGCGCGAGAAAATCACGCAGCGGGGCGACGCGGAAGGGCTCGACGTTTTCTTTCCCGCGCCGAAATTTTGCACGGACAACGGCGCCATGATCGCTCTGGCCGGTTATCATTGGCTCAAGCGCGGACGGCGCGACGATTTTCGCCTCAACGCCGACGCCGATCTGACGCTTTAAAATAGTTCAACTTTTCAAGGTTCAATAGCTCAAGGGCTCGCTGTGACCCTTTATGATGAAGTTCGCGCCGCGCTGCGCGAAGCCGATTTCAGACCGAGGAAGAGTCTCGGCCAGAATTTTCTCATTCATGAGCGAGTGATCGACTCGATTTTGCGGTTGCTTGATCTCGATGCAAACGCAGAGGTTGTCGAGATCGGCCCCGGTCTGGGCTTCCTGACGCGGCGATTGTTGGATCGCGCTAGCACAGTGTGGGCGGTTGAAGTCGATCCGATTTTAGTGGAACGTTTGCGCCGGAGCGACATTGGGACCCATGCCAATTTTCGACTCATTCACGGCGACATCCTAGAGACTCCCTTGCCGGAGTTACTGCCTCAGACCAGAATCAGACTGGTCGGCAATCTGCCTTACAGCATTTCAACGCCAGTGTTGTTTCGCATCCTGGAGTGGTACAAACATTTTTCACGGATGGTCTTGATGGTACAAAAGGAGGTCGCCGACCGGATCGCAGGAAAACCGGGAACAAAGGATTACGGTACGCTCTCCGTGTGGTGCCAAATTCATGGACAGATCACGGATAAAGTCAGCGTCTCGCCGGAGGCGTTTTTTCCGCGCCCCAAAGTTCGCTCGACGGTTCTGAAGATCGAGCTGTTTCCCAAGCCTCTAGTCGCCCCGGAAGAGATTTCGTTGGTGCGCGCGCTGGTGCGCGCGGCTTTTGGCCAGAGGCGCAAGACTCTCAGCAATGCGCTGAGCGTTTGGTTGAAAAGTGGCAGAGGCGAAATCGAAAGTTTTCTTCACTCCCAAGATATCGATCCCCGACGTCGCGGTGAAACTCTGAGCGTGGGTGAATTTGTCAAGCTCGCCCGCGCCGCACGGAACCAGTCTGCGCTGATAAACGGGACCGATCACTGATCGTTGACCTCTATGCCCGAACTGCCCGAAGTCGAAACTGTTTGCCGCACGCTGCAGCCCCATCTCTTGGGAAGAACCATACGCGGCGTCGAAGTGTTGGAGCCGCGTCTTCGATTGCCGGTGGACGAGCGCGCCCTGATGGGATTGGCGGGAAAGCGAATCGAAGCGATCACGAGAATCGCGAAATATATTTTGCTTAGTTTAGCCGGCGAAGCGGCATGGATTTTTCACCTTGGCATGTCGGGAAAACTGATTTGCGTTGCAAAAAATTTGGAGCGGAGAAAACACGATCATATCATTGTTGATTTAGATGACGGCAATGAGCTCCGTTATCACGACCCGCGCCGATTTGGATTGTCATTGGTCGCGCGAAAAACTGATTTACCACGGTTGCCTCAACTGTGCCATCTAGGCATCGATCCTTTTGATCCCGATTTGACCGGCCAATACCTGTTCCGTTTCACCCGCGCTTCCGAACGGCGTATTCGGGATCTTTTACTCGATCAGCAGATCATCGCCGGTCTTGGCAACATTTACGCCAATGAAATCCTCTCGTCTGCGGGGATAAAGCCGACGACGCGCGCGCATCGATTGACGCGCAGGCAAGTGGAGGTGATTGCTGATTCGATTCCCCGGTTGCTCCATGATGCCATTCGCTGGTGTGGCACGTCGTTTTCCGACTACCGAGACGCGGACGATAAATCTGGAGAATTTCAGAATCACCTGCGGGTTTATGACCGCGACGGAGAGCAGTGCCGGGTTTGTCCGAGCGTGATCAAGCGCGTGGCCACCGGCAACCGCAGCGCATTTTACTGCCCATCGTGCCAGAAATAGAACGATTCGTTCAAATCGTTCAAAAAGTCTCAAGCCGTTCAAATCGTTTGGAGAGCCCTGTGGATTGGATGGTGATCTAACGAGTCTCGCATCATGGAAACACCGTCTCTTCCTAAACGTCGACTTCTTTCCCCGCTTCGCCACCGTGATTTTCGTCTTTTTTGGATAGGTCTGTTGCTTTCCAGCGTCGGCAGTCAGTTCACCCAAGTGGCGATGGCGTGGCAGATTTACGAGCTTACTAACTCGCCTCTGCAGATCGGCTTGATTGGCTTAGCTCGCGCGGTGCCGCAAATGTTCATTCTTTTGTTCGGCGGGCTGCTGGCCGACGCGATGAACCGGCGCAAGCTGATGATGATCACGCAAGGCAGCTTATTTTTCGTTTCGGGATCGCTCGCGCTCTTGACCTTGGCGGGCCATGTGACGCCATTGAAACTCTACGCTGTCACGGTGTTCCTGGCGCTGTTTAGCTCGTTGGAAGTTCCGTCGCGCCAATCGATTGTAACGAATCTCGTACCGGCGGAAGACTTATCGCGTGCGTTGGCGATCTTCAGCAGCCAACGACAAATCGCCACGATTGGCGGGCCGTCGCTTGCGGGGCTTGTGTTGGCAATCGTCGGACCCACCGCCTGTTATGCGGTGGACGCGATTTCGTGGCTTATCATGTTCGGATCACTGGCGCTGATTCGCACACGGCTGCCGCAGCGCGGCGGCTGGCGCACCGTCACGTTCGATTCGCTTCGCGCGGGTTTCCGTTTTGTTTGGGGACATGCCGTCATCTTTCCATTCTTGATGATGGACTTTGGCGCCAATATTTTCGGCACTGTGCGGTCGCTTTTTCCCATCTACGCGCGCGACATTCTCGCGGTCGGGCCGCAAGGTCTGGGCTTGCTCTATGCCGCCAGCGCTGTTGGTGCGCTGCTCGGCGCGTTGGGATTGAGTTTGTGGGGACCGGTGCGGCACGCCGGGCGATGGATTCTTGTCGGCGTGACAATTTACGGCCTTTGCCTATTGTTCTTCGCCAAGTCGCATTTCCTCTGGTTATCCGTTTTACTGCTCGTGGGCTCCGGTATCGGCGACACGATCAGCGCGGTTCTACGCGCTACGATCAATCAGCTCAGCACGCCCGACGAGCTGCGCGGCCGCATGGCCTCGATCAATAGCATCTTCACCAACAGCGGTCCGCAGCTCGGTCAATTTCAACTTGGCGCCCTGGCATCGTTGGTCGGCGCTGAATTCGCCGCAACGACCGGTGGACTCGTCATACTCTTAATTGCAGTGGTCTTGGTGGTGGGCTTTCCTCACGTAACAAAGTACCGGATCAGTCAGTCCGGATCGCAGCATTGAAGAATAGATGAAATCGCCAATGTGCCGCTGGCAAACTGAGGCTTGGAAACTCTGCGGGTACTCGAGTGGAAATGGCGTTAGGTGCCGGCCGTGCCGCCTGTCGTCCGATCCTGCTGCTTGATGACATTCATCGCCAAAGAAATCATGGAGCCCACATCGCTCAAGGTTGCTGGCAAGATCATGGTATTTCCCGCTTGGGCGAGTTTGCCAAACTGAGCCAGGTAATTATCGGCAACGCGTAGCTGGACCGCTTCAAATCCGCCGGGCTGTTCGATGGATTCGGCGACTTTTCGGATGCCGCTGGCCGTCGCTTCGGCAATGGCGAGGATCGCCGCGGCTTGGCCTTCGGCCTCATTGATTTGCTGTTGTTTCTTGCCTTCGGAGGCTTTGATCGCTTGTTGCTTCTCGCCTTCCGCATTGTTGATCGCCGCGTCTCTCTGGCCCTCCGAGGTCAGAATGAGGGCGCGCTTTTCCCGCTCGGCGCGCATCTGCTTCTCCATGGCAGCAAGAATATCCTGAGGAGGTGTGATGTTCTTGAGTTCGTAGCGCATCACCTTGATGCCCCAAGGCTCCGAAGCCTTGTCCAATTCGCTCACGATCTGGGTATTGATGTTAGTGCGTTCCTCGAACGTACGATCTAGTTCGATCTTGCCGAGTTCGCTGCGCAGCGTCGTTTGCGCGAGCTGCGTGATGCCGAAAATGTAGTCGCCGATGCCATAAGAAGCCCGCTCTGGATTTAGAACTTTTTGGTAGAGCACGCCGTCGACCGAGACCTGGACATTATCGCGGGTGATGCAAACCTGCGGCGGGATGTCGATTGCCTGTTCCTTTAGTGAATGCTTGTAACGAATCACATCGAGAAAAGGGACGAGGATATGAAAACCGGCGCCTAGGGTGCCGCTGTACTTACCCAAACGCTCGACGACGAAGGCGCTCTGCTGCGGTACCACGACGGCGGTTTTGGCAACGATGATGATGACGAGAAGAGCCAGAACGATGACAACGACAAATCCGCCCATACTTGTCTCCGTTTCAGTTTGATTCGGCGCGAACGAAAATCGTCAAACCTTCCACACGCTCGACTCTGCAGCGCTGGCCGCGGGCTAGAGGCTTATCGCCGATATTGCGCGTGTTCCACGACGTGCCGCGCATTTCTGCTTTACCTACGCTATTCACCGAGATATCTTCAAGGGGCACTGCGAGCTCGCCGACCAGGCTGTCGACGCTTTCCGAAGGCCGTCCGCGCGTCAACTGCAGCAATTTTTCACGGAAGAGCCAAAGGCAAAGCACCGAGATGGCGGAGAATAGGATAAATTGAAACCACGCGGGACCGGCGGCTCTGAAGCCGACCAGGATGCCCACGATAACCGCGCCGACGCCGAAGAAAAGTATATAAAAACCGCCGGGTGTCGTAAGCTCCGCGAGGCAAAGTAGCAGACCCAGCAGGATCCAAATCCACCAGTCCATAGTTTTTCCCCGTTGTTGTGCCTGCAGAACGTAGCCGAGGCGGGGCGCGAATTCAAGCGCCAGTTTTGCTGGTCGCAACCCTAGCTTATCGCGAGGGAAGAGTGCGGAATCTCTTTTCAAAGCCGAAAAGCTTGATGAACTCGCCGAAAACTTGATCGCTCAATTGTTGGAGCCGCTCGATATGCGTCGGCGTTTCCAGATGAATCCGCTGGGGATCGATGGTGCCGCCGAGGGCAGTGATCTCCTTCCGGTTTTCGGCAACTCGAAGCCAGCGATGGATCATCGGTTCGTCCACCTCCAGGTGGAACTGGAAGCCGTACACGTTCGACCCATAGCGGAAGGCTTGATTGGCGCATAGGGAAGAGGAGGCGAGATGAAGAGTGCTTTTTGGAATGTCGAAGGTCTCGCCGTGCCACTGAAAAATTTTCTCAGTCTGCTTAAACGCCGTCAGCAGCGGATCGCCTAGCGCGTGGTCCGTCGGAGTGACGTCGTACCAACCGATCTCTTTTTCGTGATTTGGGTAGACGCCGGCGCCGAGCGTCCTCGCGATCAATTGAGCGCCGAGGCAAACCCCCAACACGGGGAGATTTCTGCGCAGGGATTCTTCGATCAATTTCATCTCGGTAGTCAGATGGGGCAGCCGGTCCGCGTCGTTGACGCTCATCGGCCCGCCCAAAACTACCAACCCGTCGTAACCATCCAGGCTCGGTTGGGCGTCAGGATGCCGCGCGAAATTGACATAGCGAATGCGGAAGCCCGCCCGCTTCAGTAAAGGATTCAAAGTCCCCAGCAGTTCATGCGCAACATGCTGGAGCACGAGGAGTTTTTTCATCGTGAGAGCTAGTTCATGGAAGTATCTGAGCGATTATAACGAGACCGCGCGGGAATGCAAAATAACGGGCGCCATCCAACCTGATAGAGACTGTAGTGGTGGACGCCTTCGAGTGATATGAATTGAATCAAAAGTAGCGAGGATGTCATGAAGAACCGCGAGATCGAGGCTGCGTGGGATTATCACAACGGCACGAAACATTCGTACCAAAGCATTCGCGCGAATCAGCATTATCTGGACTGGGAAAATCAGCCGATTGCCTTTAAAATCTATCCAGAGCTGGCGCCCGTTCCTCTACCCGAACATCTTTCGTCGTCGGATCTGCCGGCGCTGCGGGCTATTTCGTCGTCCGGCGCAGAACCGGATCACCTAATCGTCCCCACGAGTGAACTGCTGGCAGAAATCCTTTTTCTCTCCGCCGGCATCACCAAGCGTCGAAAATACCCGGGCGGGGAGATGCTCTTCCGTGCCGCGGCGTGTACGGGCGCGCTGTATCACATTGACCTCTATCTAGTCTGCGGCGATCTCGCCGATCTCGAAGCGGGAGTGTATCAATTCAGCCCGCAGGATTTTGCCCTGCGCAGATTGCGCGCCGGCGACTATCGTTCAGTCCTGGTGAATGCCAGCGGCGAGGAACCCGCGATCGTGAATGCGTCGTGCGTAATCGTCAGCGCGTCTACGTTCTGGCGTAACGCATGGAAGTACCAGGCGCGCGCCTACCGGCACTGCTATTGGGATAACGGCACCATTCTCGCCAACCTTTTGGCCGCTGCTGCCGCTCGTAAGATCCCGGCAAAGATAGTTCTTGGCTTCGTCGATGCGACAGTGAACCAACTTTTGAGTTTGGATACCCAGCGCGAGGCGCCGCTTTCTCTGGTCGCGATGGGTGAGGCATCGTCACGGCGAATTGGTCTGTCTCCGCCGATGGAACCGCTGGTGTTTGAAACTGCGCCGCTATCGAAGACAGAGGTCGATTACCCGGCGATGAGAACGATGCACGAGGCGTCGTCTTTGGAAAGCGCAGAGGAAGTTGTGAAGTGGCGCGACGGCGCAGAAAAGGCGGAAGACAAAAGGATAAAGGATAATGGTGGAAGCGAAGATCGACTATTCGCTCTGCAACCGCTCGACGATGCCGCGCTGCCGCGCGATACGATCGAGGAGGTTATTGTCCGGCGCGGCTCGACGCGCGAGTTTTCCCGCGAATCGATTTCCTTAGCGCAGCTCTCGACCATGGTCGACCGTGCCACACGCGGCATCCAGGCCGATTTTCTCAGTTCGCCGGAAGCATCGCTCAACGACCTTTATCTCATCGTCCACGCGGTGGAAGGAGTTCCGCCCGGCGCTTATGTTTTTCGCCGCCAGGAGCGTGCGCTCGAATTATTAAAAGCGGGCGACTTTCGCCGGGAAGCGGGCTATCTCGGCTTGGGACAAGAAATTCCTGCGGATTGCAGCGTCAATGTCTATTTTTTGGCCGATCTCAAAAGCGCTCTGGAGCGTTTCGGCAATCGGGGTTATCGCGCCGCCCAACTCGAAGCCGCGATCATGGGCGGAAAACTTTATCTTGCCGCCTACACTCAGCGCCTCGGCGCTTCCGGGCTGACGTTCTTCGACGACGACGTTACGGAGTTTTTTTCTCCCCACGCCGCCGGCAAGAGCGTGATGTTTCTGGTTGCGTTGGGAAAGTCGGCAAAACGAAAACCGGTCAATCCGTAAATAATGACCACGAGTCTTCTTCACACGAGCACGTTCGCCATGCGCCAGCTCACCGATAGTTCATCGCGCCTCGCGGCAGCAGAACGTCAATCTCCGTGGGAATAGGCAGCGCACCTTTACTGACCGCCAGCGTGTCGGTATTGAGAATTCGCGTTTTCATACCTGCGCTGAACTGTTGAATCAAATAGGGACTGTCACGATGGTGCATCGGTATGGCGATCTTCGGCTTTAGCTGAGCCAGGACTTCCTTGGCAAGATCCGGTCCCATCGTGCGCCCGCCGCCGATCGGCGTGAGTGCCACGTCTACCTTGCCGAACGCTTTGATCTGTTGCTCGTTTAGTTTTTGGCTCAAGTCACCCAAATGCGCGATGCACAGTGTGCCCAGGTCGAAGACGAATGCGGAGCCTTTGATGCCTTCGACGATTTCGGCGTTTTGATGGATGGGCACGTTATAGATAAGCGTGTCTTTGACGCTCGTGCTGACTTTGTTCCAGTCCGCGCCATAATTCGTCAGGCCGCGCAGGATCACGGGGTTGCCCAGGACGATTTGGACGGCGTTATGGTTGAACATCTCTTTGCCGACCGTGACCACATCGCCGATCACGTTCGGGTTCGGATACCATCCCGGCCCCAACGGATCCGTGACGATGCGCGTTCCTTTACTGGTGGTGATGAGAAAGAAGTTGTGGCCGAAGTACTGAATCGTCGCGTCGACATTCGCTGCGTAGGCAAGCGAGCCAAACCCGCGCGCCACGTCGGGGTCGCGGCAAGCGGACTGAGAGGGAAGGGTAAAGATGAGCAGCGAACTGATAAAAACTACCGAACCGAGGATTAACCGAAGTGTTCTAAATGGACGAAGCAGATCATGGAGCTCACGACCACAAACACGGCTTTCGCCCCAACGCCGCGCATCCATGAAGAGCAGGCTATTGGATTGAAATGGAAAAGACAATCGCGAGCGCTACTCGACGGAATGGATATTCTGTCGAGCCACGCACGATGTCGCATGATCCTTACGGTTGTTCGGAGCCTAATTCCGGCTGCGCTATTCCCCGTCTACGAGCGCGACGCGCTAACGGCTCAAATGCGGCTCGATACCTTTGATGAGCCGGTCCATATCGCCATTAAAGTCAGGGTCAGGTCGGATTTGAATGCCGTTGCGATAGGCGAGCGACTTTAGTGAGGGAGGTAGGTCCTCTTCCAACGGCATTGACGCCTTTCGGACCAGAACGGGAATCACGGGTATGTTTCGACCCAAGGCGACTTCCAGCTCGATCCTCAACTGATCGCGGGGATCGTCGATGCGGCGTTTACCCGTGGCGCTGCCGCGCTCAATCCACTGATCCCCGATCACCGCTATCAACACGCGACACTGGCTGAGGGCATTTTCCAGGTGCTGTCGGAAATCGATTCCCAGCGGGATCGAGTCCACATCTTTGAAAACTACATCCCTGGCAAAACGTTGCAAAAGTCGCTCGTGAATTCTTCCCGTAACGTCCGCGCTATCGTCCCGGCGGTAGGAAATAAACACGCTTCCACGCGGATCACCTTGCATCGATGGAAAGCTCACCGGCTTGGGCTGCTGTGTCGGCGGTTCGCTAACGCGCGGAGCGTCAGCAGCCTTGTTTTTGGACGATTTAAAAAGAAAAAATCCGACGGTTGCTATGACTATTATGCCAATGCCCCATGTGATCCATGTGACATCGGACTGGGTCCTTTCCGGCCGGTACGCCTCCTGTCCAAGCGCGATCGCTGGGCCAAACATAAGTAGCGGCGCAAAGAAATATCCAGCGGGT
>Ga0137403_10002615_pt1 | contig 21966 bp, 17 predicted proteins | sample CZOMad2_1_16fung_FD_122057 | JGI IMG/M metagenome (GOLD analysis project Ga0137403, IMG submission 122057) | Vadose zone soil fungal communities from Angelo Coast Range Reserve, California, USA - CZOMad2_1_16fungal (Hybrid Assembly) | ecosystem: Environmental > Terrestrial > Soil > Vadose zone...
TCATCAGCACCCGCCGCAGCAATGCCACGAGCTGGACGACACTCTGCGATAAATCGCCCGTTGGCGCGTGGGAGCTGGCGTTCTCCAATACGGCGGAGATGAAAAATCGCTTCAAAAATGCGGAAATTGACGACATGCTCCTGGTGATAACCTACGCCGGCCGCACGCCAACGTGGCCGGCGTAGGGGGCATGTTCTTCCCGTATGGTCTCGTATTGTGAGTGAATTAGGCTCTAAGCCACTACTCAGGCCCGCATAATCGCTTCTATTGGTACCAGTGCCATGTCGTATGGCATGCCTGGATGGAAGACATGGTCCAGACCACAGAGGGGAAGGCACACCGATGAACAGTGACAACGCAGGCACGAAGGCCGCTATTTCCTTGCCGAAGAGTGGGGGAGCCATCAAAGGCATCGGGGAAACGTTTCAACCGAACCTGTTTACCGGCACGGGCAACTTCGCGGTCCCCATCGCCACCTCGCCCGGCCGCAACGGCTTTGGACCACAGTTGACGCTGCAATACAGCACGGGCAACGGCAATGGGCCCTTTGGTCTGGGCTGGCAACTCTCGATCCCGCGCGTCACGCGCAAGACTGAGAAAGGCTTGCCGACGTATACCGATCAAGACGTGTTCGTGCTCTCGGGCGCGGAAGATCTGGTGCCGGTGTTGGATGCGCAGGGCCACCCGAGCAGCCCGGTCGAGCAGGCGGGCTACGCCATCACGCGCTATCGGCCGCGCACCGAGGGCGCCTTTGTGCGCATTGAGCGCTGGCAGCGCCACGACGATCCCAACGAGGTGCATTGGCGCGCCACGACCAGGGAGAACGTCACCAGTCTCTATGGCAAGTCGGTTTCGGCGCGCCTCGTCGATCCGGATCATCCCACCCGGATCTTCGAGTGGCTGCTGGAGGAGACCTTTGATGCGAAAGGCAATCATCTCCTGTATGAATATGTGCAGGAAGATCCCACCCTCGCCTTGCCGGGCCTCCACGAGCGCCATCGCCGCTATACGCAAGCGTATCTCCGGCGCATCGTGTATGGCAATACGCCGGACAATCTCGAGGCGAGCAGAAAGGTGGGGCCTGAGCGCACGGCCTCGCATCCGCTGGACCCGTCACTCGAGAAGCGCCGCCACTACCTGTTCGAAGTGCTCTTTGATTACAGCGACCCGCCAGACCCGCTGCCCGTGTACGACGCTTCGCCCCCCGACAGCCCCTGGTGGGATCGTCGCCACGACGACCTGTCGGCCATGGCCCTGCGCCCGGATCCGTTCTCGACCTTCCGCGCCGGGTTTGAGATCCGCACCCTGCGCCTGTGCCGCCGGGTCCTGATGCTGCATCACTTCACCGAGGGCGAGTTACGTGGCGCGCCCCTGGTGAAGTCCACCCACTTCACCTACACCCAGGACCCGCACGCCGGGTTCTCGGTGCTCCAGAAGGTCACGGTCTGGGGACACCGCAAAGATCCGCACGATGCCGCCAGCTATCTGTCCCGCGACCTGCCGCCAGTCACGTTTGGCTATTCGAAGTTCAAGCCGCAGCAACAGCGCTATCAGTCGGTGACGGCCGAGGGGAATGATGGGCCACCGCTGTCACTTAATGATCCGAGCACCACGCTGATGGATATCTTTGGCGACGGCATGCCGGATGTGGTGCAATCGACTCCCAATGGCTTCTACTATTGGGAGAATCGTGGCGACGCGAGGCTTGGACGACGGCGCCATCTGGCGCACGACATGCCGGCGGGCATCACACTGGGGCAGCCCAATGTGGCGGTCGGCGACCTGGGCGGGGATGGGCTGGTCGATCTGGTGGTGGAGGCGCCGCCGCTCTCCGGCTTTTACGAGGCCACCCCTGCCGGCGGCTGGCAGCCGTTCAAACGCCTTGAGTCCATGCCGTCCATCGATTTTTCCGACCCCGATGTCCGTCTGGTGGATCTGACGGGTGACGGGCTGTCTGATGTGCTCATCACCCGCGATACGCACTTTCTCTGGTTTCGCTCCAAGGGAGAGGCAGGGTATGAGGCGCCCCGACGACTCCCGCGTCAGTACGATCTCGACGCCTTTCCGGACGTCTATTTCAGCGACCCGGCAGGCCGGGTGCGCCTCGCCGACATGACCGGTGACGGTCTCAATGATATCGTCATGGTGCATGACGGGCATATTGAGTACTGGCCGAACCTTGGGTATGGCCGCTGGGGCAAACGCCTGTCGATGCGCGATACGCCCCGTATCGGCTACGACTTCGACCCCCGGCGGGTGTTTCTCGCCGACCTGGATGGCACCGGCTGCGCAGACCTCGTGTACGTGGACTTCGACCAGGTGCATTTTTGGTTCAACCAGTCGGGGAACAGTTGGAGTGCACAGCACACGATTCGCGGCACCCCCTCCACCGTCGATACCACCGGACTCCAGTTTGTGGATTTCTATGGCACGGGCACAGCCTGCCTGGTGTGGAGCTATGACTATGGATCCGTTACGGGGGGGAATTACAAAGTCCTCGATTTCTGTGGCGCCAAAAAACCCCATCTCTTGATCGAAATGCGCAACAACATGGGCGCGACTACCCAGGCCCAGTACGCCTCCTCCACCAAGTTCGCGCTGGCAGATAAGCAGGCCGGCCAGCCCTGGGTGACCAACCTGCCGTTTCCGGTCCAGGTGCTGGAGAAGACCGAGGTCATCGACCACATCAGCCACACTAAGCTGGTGACGACCTATACCTATCACCATGGCTATTACGACGGACGCGAACGCGAGTTTCGTGGGTTTGGCCGGGTGGATCAATGTGACACCGAATTCTTCGACCAGTTCACTGGTACAAGCCTCCACGGCGAGGAGGCCATCTTTGACAACAATCAACCAGGCTTCCACGTGCCCCCGATCGAGACCCGCACCTGGTTTCACACCGGCATCTACTTCGATCCCGAGCGCGTTATCGACCATCGGGAACTGACGCGGCAGTACCGCCGCGAATACTACCAGCGCGACCGGGATGCCTTTACCCTTGACGACCATGAGTTTATTCAGGCTGACGGTGCTGCAGGACCAGGTCCCACGCCCCATGAGGCGTATCGGGCGCTGCACGGCGCAACGCTGCGCACCGAAGTCTATGGACGCGACGACGATCCGGACAAGTCCGCTCACCCGTATGTGGTCACGGAGAACCGGTACCGGGTGCAAGCGCTCCAGCCCAGGAACGGCAACAACCATGCGGTCTATCTCACCCTGCCCAAAGAGACTATCAGCTATCACTACGAGCGCAACCCTGTCGATCCACGTATCAGTCACACGCTCACCCTCGACATTGACGACTACGGCAACGTCACGGATAGCGTGACCATCGGCTATCCGAGACGGGTAGTGCCCGACGACTTGCCTGAACAGGGCCAAATCACCATTGTCTATACTCGGACGGATTTCATTAACACGTACCAGGCTCCGACAGACACCACGCCGGCCTACTACTATGCCAGCCTCCTGTGCCAGACCCGCACCTATGACATCACCGGCCTGCACTGGCAGTCTGGCGAGCGTCATTTCGAGGCGCAGCGCTTTGCAGCCATCCTGGACCAGTCGATTGCCGTCGATACGCAGACCTTCATGCCCTATGAATGGTAGCGTGGCGAGACGGACACGGAGGTGCGTCGACGTCTCATCGAATGGACCCGGACCTATTACCGGGTGGATGCCGATCCGGAGCACCTGGACCCCATTGGCACGCTCGCCCATCGCTTACTACTGGGAGCGGTCGAGTCGCTGGCCTTACCCTATGAGGCGTACAAGGCGGCATTCACCGACGCGATGTTGCAGTCCATCTACCAGGGGCGCACGGTGGGCATTCACCTGGCGGAGGAGGGCGGGTATCACCCCCATCCGGCGCAGCCCACTGCGGAAGGCAGCGAGGGCATCGCCACGTACTGGTGGATCCCGGCAGGGCGCGCTAGCTTCGACGCGCAGAAATTCTTTCAGGCCACCCGCGTCCAGGACCCCTTCGGCAATGTTACGTCCTCAGAGACTGATGTATACGCCCTATTGGTGGAGACCGTCAGGGATGCGCTGCCGGCACCCCAGACCAATGTGGTGTCCGCCACCAACGACTACCGTGTCCTGCAGCCCGCTGCCGTGACTGACCCCAATGGGAACCGCAGTCAGGTCGCCTTCGACGCGTTGGGGTTGATAGTCGGCACGGCGGTGATGGGCGAGGATGCGTTCGGGAATCGCCTGGGCGATTACCTCGACGACTTTGTGGCCGATCTCCCCACCGAGGTCCGCAACGGGCACATCGATGATCCCTTGCATCTGGATCCCGCGCACGATACGGACCCGCACCATATTCTCACCCACGCCAGCACCCGGTTGGTCTACGACCTGCATCGCTTTACCGAGGCGGGCCAACCCCCGGTGGTATACACCCTGGCGCGAGAGACCCATGTCGCCGATGAGCACAGCATCCCCTCCAAAATCCAGCACACCTTCACCTATTCGGACGGCTTTGGCCGCGTGGCGCAGACGAAAGTGCAGGCCGAGCCTGACCTCGGCGAGCCGACACAACCGCGGTGGGTCGCCACCGGGACGACAGTGTACAACAACAAAGGGAAAGCGGTGCGGCAGTTTGAGCCGTTCTTCAGCCCGCATCACCACTATGGTATTGAGCCACACGGCGTGAGTCCGACGGTGTTCTACGATCCTTCTGAGCGGGTAGTCTGTACGCTGCATCCCAACCACACCTATGAGAAAGTCGTCTTTAATCCCTGGCGTCAGGAGCAGTGGGATGTAAATGACACGGTGCTGCAAACCGACCCAAACAACGACCCAAAAAATGACCCCGACGTCGGCGCCTTCTTCGGCCGCCTGCCGGATACCGACTACTTACCCACCTGGTTTGCCCAGCGCCAGGACGGCGCGCTCGGCCCGCAGGAACAGGATGCCGCCCGCAAAGCGGCCGTCCACGCGAAGACACCCACCGTCGCCCATGCCGATGCGCTCGGCCGGACCTTTCGCACCGTCGCGCACAACAAGTATAAGTACAGCAACACGACAGAGGCCGATCCGCCTACTGAGGCGTTTTACCATACCCGCGTTATCTTTGACATCGAAGGCAATGAGCGCGCCGTCATTGACGCGAAGGACCGTGTGGTCATGCGGTATGACTACGATATGCTCGGCAACCGTATCCACCAGGCCAGCATGGAGGCCGGCGAGCGCTGGATGCTGAACGATGTGGCTGGTCAACCGATCCGTGCCTGGGACAGCCGTGGCCATACGTTCCGCACGGAATATGATGCGCTGCGTCGAGCCACCCGGTCGTTTGTCACGGGTGCCGACCCGCAAGATGCCACCCGGGAACTGTGCATTCAGGTGCATATATACGGTGAGGCGGCCGTACATGCGCAGCCGACGTTGCACCTGCGCGGTCAGCTCTTCGTGCTCTGCGATGGCGCCGGGGTGGTCGTGTATGCCGACCAGAATCCCCATACAGTCCAGGAGGAAGCGTATGATTTCAAAGGCAATCCCCTGCGCACGACCCGACACCTGGCGCGAAAGTACAAACAGACGGTGGACTGGAACAGCGTAAATTGGGATGCAGTCGAAGCAGCGCTTGCCGCCGATCCATGGCAAGTAGCGAGCGTGCTCGCCCCCCTCTCAGCACTGTTGGAAACGGCCCCGTTCCCCTCCAGTGTCACCTACGACGCGCTCAACCGGCCCGTATCCGTCACCACGCCTGACCACAGCGTATATCGCCCCACGTTCAACGAGGCCAACCTGCTCGAGCGGGTGGACGTGAACCTGCGCGGTGCGACCGCCAACGATCAGCCGGTCTGGACGTCCTTTGTCACGAACCTCAACTACAACGCCAAGGGCCAGCGTGAGCTGATCGCGTACGCCAACGGCGCAACCACGACCTACACCTATGACTCCGACACGTTCCGCCTGACGCATCTGCAGACCACGCGCCTGCCAGGCAACGACCTGGCCACGCAGCTTTTTCAGCATCCCGACACCGTGCAGAATTTGCAGTATACCTATGATCCCGCCGGTAACATCACCCGCATCGCCGACGAGGCGCTCCTAGGGATGGTCAACAATAACCAGCCGGTGGAGCCGGCCTGCAGCTATCGCTATGACGCGCTCTACCGCCTGATCGAAGCGAGAGGGCGTGAGCATATTGGCCAGTCAGGGTTCCAATTCACCCCGCCAGACGGCAACTACCGTGATTATCCCTTTGTCGGGGCAGCACACCTCAACGACCTCCAAGCGGTGCGTAACTACAAGGAGCGCTACGAGTATGACCCGGTCGGCAACTTCGAGCAGATGATCCATCAGGCGACGAACGGCGATTGGACCCGCAGCTACACGTATAACGAACCGGGCCAGCCCAGCAACCGCCTGACCAGCACGACCATTGGTGCAACGACGGAGACCTACAGCACCAACGGGAACGGCTATGACGCGCACGGCAATATGCTGCACATGCCGCACCTGCCCCTCATGCAGTGGGATTTCAAGGATCAGTTGCAAGCGAGCGCGCGCCAGGTGACGAACGACGGCACACCGGAGACCACCTATTACGTGTACGATGCGGCCGGCCAGCGCGTGCGTAAGGTCACTGAGCGTCAGAACGGCACGCGCAAGGATGAACGGACCTACCTCGGCGGGTTCGAGGTGTATCGCCAGTACGATGGTGCCGGAACCGGCGTGACTTTAGAGCGGGAGACTTTGCATGTGATGGATGATAAACAGCGTATCGCGCTGGTGGAGACCCGCACGCAGGGTAACGAACCGGGCGTACCGGCGCAACTCATCCGCTGCCAGTTGGGCAACCACCTCGGCTCGGCATCCTTAGAGCTGGATGACGTCGGGCAGATTATTTCTTACGAGGAGTATTACCCTTACGGTAGTACATCGTATCAGGCGGTGCGCAGCCAGACGGAGACACGGAAGCGATATCGTTATACAGGAAAGGAGCGGGATGAAGAGAGTGCGTTGTACTACCACAGGATGCGGTACTATATGGCGTGGTTGGGGAGGTGGACGAGTTGCGATCCGAGTGGAATGCAAGATGGAACAAATGTCTATCAATACGTGATGAGCAATCCTATTCTATTGATTGACGAGACAGGAATGAATGGGGAGAAGAAAAGTGGTTCCTCGACTAAGGTCAAATTACACGATGTTGTTCCTTATGGATCTGAGTTAAAGGACCGGAAAAACATTGGCGAAAATGCACAGAAAGACCACGCAATAGGCCAGGCCAAGATCAAATTGATGCGCACCGATCCCACAGGAAAGGTGCACTACAATCCGAAAGCCGATCCGACAGTCGTAGTGGAAACGGGCAAAGCAACCGGTAGTCAGCCTGCGAAACCCCATACGCAGAAAACGTTTCACGACCCTCAATCAGATGTGAAGGAAATCAAGCGGTTACGGAAACAGGGGATCAAAAGCATCAGTGGCGATATTGTGGAACCAAGCCAGAATGCCTCGGTTCGATCGGGCATCGATCCCAAAGCTGTGGACAAGGCAATATGGGGTCAGTTAGATCAGTTGCATTCTTCTCAGACGTTATCTCAGACTGCTAAGGAGGTCGGAGGACTTGCCGCTCCAGAAAAGGGGCCGCCAGTCGACCCGAAGACGGGACTCACTAAGGCTACTGAGGACGCACTGAAGAGTGGATCAAACGCGGCGGGCGCGAAAACGGGGCGACCAGGCGCCGCCATGAAAATGGCAGGCCGACTCAACTCTTTTGTAGGGCCCCTCAATGTCGTTTCCATGGTTGCTGAGTATCTCAGCACCGGCGGCATCGGGTTTGGGGTGGGTACAGACGGGGAACCGGTAGGCGTCGGAAAGTACACATCTCGACGGCAGGAAGGCGAGACCCAGGCCGGTATCATATTTATTCCAGCCGCAGGAGCAGAGACACTCGTCAAGCTAGGGAAACTCCGGGACGGCGATTACTTCGGTGCAATCACGATTGTATCGGAGGAGGATGAATTCTACGTCTATCTGGGGCAGATTATTAACGGCAGGGTAATAGTACGGAGAGACACTTTTTACGACCCAAGTACGAACACGTTTGTCCATAAAATCGACGAAGCTCTGTCGTGCTTCTATCAAAGCAAGTGCGCGTGAAGGTACTATCCCATTATGTGGATCCCGGCAGTGGTGGCGTCATACGAGCGCTTCAAACTGAGGTTGACCTCTCAGCCATCCGCGTGGTTGATGCTCCTACTGTCGATCATAGGTAGTTATCGACATACGGGGGGAGGAGCATGGGGTGTGATCAGAAAGCGAGAGAGCCCTACTCCGAGGGCTAGTGCGTTGGGCGTGACAACCCCCAGGAGAAAAGGGGTCAGACCCCTAATAAACTAGACATCTTGATGTATCCTACGCTATCGTTTCTTGTGAGTGTTAACCCTTGTGAGTGTTAACCCTTGTGAGTGTTAACCGGTCACAAAGGAAAGAGACGATGCGCACGCCCATGAACGTCGACACTCAGCTGCTCATACAGGCGAAGGCCCAAGCGGCCACGTTGGGGTGACCTTGGCCCAACTCATCGCGGACGCGTGCGAATAATCACCATGCAAGGCACGGGAACGTGGCCCGGCATCGACCTCGACCACAGGCACGCGCCCCTGAAGAGTATGGAGCGATGCTCCTGATGGATGGCAACCTCCTGGTCTACGCCGACCGCGAAGAGACAACAGACCACTCGGCCGATCGCAACTGGGGAGAGGACACCATCAATCGTGGGTCTCTCGTATGGGGTGTCCGCGTTGGTGCGCAGTGGCTTTCTGCGCGTGGTCACCCCTCCGAAAGTGTTGCTCACTCAATCGCTCCTGGCTCCCAACGGCTCAAAACAAGAAAGTTGGTATGGGAGGTTGCTTGACCCTGCCTCTAGGCAGCAGTGGCTGGGGAGAGAGCCTTGTCACATTTCCCGACGATTCTCGCTCTCCACTTCCGGATTTATCGTGTGCAGAAAGAGTTCAGAGGCTGCGGTGAAGAGCTGCCTGTCGGCCGTTACAAAGGTCAGACCATTACTTTCTAAGGCCCCGGCAGACGCTATTTGTAAGGCATCAAGAGTCCGTAGTGGCCATCTCTTGCCATGCTCAAGGAGTAATGAGATAGCCCGCTCTATGATGTCTTCCGTAAGCCGCACAAGGTGAAAACGGCTGCGGAGGTCTTCACGGAAACACTCCAAGACCGTCTGGAGCGTTGCTTCCGCAAGTTCGCCTTCCCGGACCTTGCGGACAAAAACGGAGTGGAGTTCTATCCTGGCGAGATCGGAAAGCCAGAGCCGGATAGTGTGATCGGCAGCCCATCCCTCCACCATCTCGGTGCCCTGCTCCTGGTGATACAGCTTGGCCAGAGCGCTTGTATCCAGGAAGTAGACAGTCTCCCCCTCAGCCACGTTCATCCCGCTCCGCAGCAATCGCTGCAGCCAGGCTACCACGGATGTTCGCCGTCAGCCGGCGCACTTCCTGGTGTCGTTCCGTGCTATAGGGCCTCTGCCCATCCTCCCGATCGAGTTCCAGCTGTCTCCCCACAAGGAGCTGCACGGTCTGTAAGATAGCCATCCGTTTCTCTTCTGGCACTCTGCGGATCAGGGCAAGTAGCGCTTGTTCAAAAGATGCTTGCTCCATATGCCTCCCTTCGCCTTTCCGCACACATGTCCTCTTGTATGTAGTTCTTCATCTTATCAGACGCCTCCACCTGGCGCCAACAATCCGGTGCGCGCGAATTTGGACCAGTGCGCGCGAATTTGGAGAGGGAGGGGGGCAGGTCTTTACTTTGGCAGCGTCCGCTTCTTCCTCACAACATTCTGAAGGACCATGAGCAATGTCCTCTCGGTTCCCTCACTCTTTGTCATCTTTGGTAGCAGGGAGCGTGAGGTCTTCGTATAGTGTTGCTACCGATTCCAACGCCAGCCAAGCTTCGGGCGTCAATACGGGCAGAAGAGAGGGCTGAAAGTCTTTGGTATTCCGCGTCATCAGATACTCTGCGCCGACCATCTCCGCACTCGCGAGCTGGATATTGTCCTCAAAGTCCGGGAGCGTCGAGGCCGCGGCTTGCGCGAGGACCTCCTGAGTGAGAGGAACGCGGTGAAACCCGCGCCCTGCCGTCTGCGCATCCAGGCGCGCTTGCGCTTCCGGGAATACCCGGAGCCGAAAGAAATACAACAGCGGTATAGTCAAGGCTGAGGTCCAGCCTTCCAGTTGCGGAACGTTCCGTACCAGATGCAACACCTGCAAACTACCCGCCCAGTTCATCCGTCGAGTGAGCACGTCAATGAACACATTGACGTCCACTAGTACTCTCACGCCGACAACCTTTGTGTGATCTGCACACGGATCAGCGTTTTGTCCTCTTCGACTGGTGTGGCCGGCTGACTACCCACCAATGCCCAGAGAGCCGCATCAATTGTCATCCGATAGCGCTGATGAAAATCTTCCAGGGTACTGGGCTCTTCCTCCCGCACGGGTTGCACGGCGGTGCGTTGCTGCAACAACCGCTGCACGGTACGTTCCACCGTATGCAAGCCGTCGATATCGACCTGATGTAACAGCTCCAAAACCATCTCGAGTTGCTGCGCTTGCGAGGTCATCTGTTTGCTGCCTTTCTCTGTACTTCTGCTCGTTAGTCTCTGTGAGATCCCTGGACCTGTCTAGCGGTGGATGCAGCCCCACCTGAATGAAGCTAGGGGGTAGGCCTCAACTTTTGACAGGATGAACTTCTTTGATATGTTTTGTAAAAGCTTATATCAAAGGAGGAAGCCATGGCAAGGCCGTTACGCATCGAATATCCGAGCGCATTTTACCATGTTACGTCGCGAGGCACTGCACAAAAGAGACGAGAAAATAGTCAGTCCCGAATGGCGTGAAATTAAGCCTGAACTCCATGCTGATCAACGCGTTGCATGACTTTGAGTATGGCGGAGCGAGTCGTGAGGAGAATTAGGCCGCCGCTTAAAGGCGCGAGATTTGACACGATGCAGCCTGTAGCGTAGGAGGCTGCAAGATGCGCGCATTCCGCTGACCACTGCCAGGACACTAGCTTGGACTATCTTAATACCATGCGTGCCTGGCACCTTTGTCTGCCCTCACCCTTTGACAGTATATGTGCTAACGACTTATAGTGAGATATGAAGCTGCCTCTATTCAACGCACAGGGCGATTTGCCATCTGGTGTGCATCGAGCGACGCTTGCAGAGATACTAGAGTATTTCAGGCACGGTGCCCCACAGCGTATGATCGTGACGGAGCGGTTGCAGCGAGTCATCGCGCTGGCACAGGGGACAGGAAAGTTAGAGCGAGTCTTCCTGTGGGGCAATTATGTCACTGACAAACCAGAACCGGGTGATATCGACCTCTTGCTGGTGATGGCGCCTGATTTTCTGTCCAATGACTACACCGGGGCAACGCGTTCGGTGTTCGACAGCGCCACGGCTGAACGCACATTGGGGGCTACAGTTTTCTGGATGAGCAGCGGGGCAGGCACCGAGCTAACGGTCGCAAGCTTCCTCAAGCAGTTTCAAATCCGTCGTGATGGAGGACGGCGTGGCATTGTGGAGGTAGAGTTATGATCCAGAACGAGCATGAATTAGAGGTGACGCGCCAGCGTATTAAAGCATTTCAGGATGCGCTGATGGCGTTGCGCCACAACCAGTTACCCGATAACTACGCCCAAATTGCTCAGAACTTCCTCTACGAAATCAAAAGAATGGAAGCAGAAGTGCACGACTATCTGCAGCGCTGTCCCGCACCTGAAGATCCTGGAGTAAAAATCCCCGTCTGACCCGAATGGCATTAAGATAGGCGTATCTCCTTGTCTTAGCGATGGTTAGGATAGGTGTGTAGCGTAGATAACCACCGCCCACCAGGAGTGCCCCATGGCTCACCTCGCGCCGTCGAATGCTGAGCCTCGCTCAGTCGTGGCTACTCGATCACACCGAAGTGTAATCCCCTGGGAGCCAAGGGATTACCAAGGCGGGGATTCGGCAGATGATTGCCCGTCTGCGCGAAGAGCTGGCGCTGTATGAGGGGAGTCTAGAAGTGCGCCAGGCTCATTCCTCATAACCAAGAACCTGACACGCCCTGGCACAATTGCCCTCGTTTGCTCTCATATGCGCGTAACAGTAATGCTTCATCGCTCACCGCGCCCGCTTCTGGTTCTGGAAGAAGGTCCTGATCTGTTCGCGGAGGCTGGCTTCGTGGACCTTGAGCCGGGCCTTGTTGGCCTGGTAAAAGGCCTCGACCTCCTGCCGCCTGAGATGGTAGATCTGCTCGTGGAGTGTGGCGAGCTGCACGGCGAGAGCCTTGTCGACCGTATCGGCCGTGATCATCCTGTTGGGTGGCAAGACCTGCCCCCAAATCTTTGACACATGTCGCGGTCAAGTTTAGCCCCCTGCGGGCCCGGGCTAGGCGAGGCGAAGCAGATGAGCCCTGGCCACAGCCTCGCCGAGGCATCAGGAGCATTCACGACCTGCACCCAAATCTTCATTAGGTCATCTATCGTAAACGATGTCCCCTCTTACAAAAAAGCTCACCTTCCTCCGCGCAGGTTAGGGGCTAGTCTTGGACACCGTCGGCGCGCAGAGCTTGCGGTAGCAAGAGTGCGAAGGCAAGACCTGACCCCAAATGCACCATGACCGCAAATACACCGCCGCGATCCGGGAAGCCGCTGGCCGCGTGATGCGCTGGCTCCCAGATTATGCCACGCTCCCGCCCGCCTGGCTTCAGGCGTGGTCATAATGCCTCGCTTCGGTGGCCGGTCTGGGGTCTGCTACTCATGGATCTGAATGTTACCGCTGCGCAGCGTGCCCCCCTCCGGCGGGCCCGCTGAGACCGAAATGGTGAAGGTCTCATCCGTGCCGGGCTCGCCCTCATCCGTCACCTCGACAGTGAAGGTACACGGCGCCCCGTTGATGGTGCAGGTACCCCCAAACGTGGCGGCATTGCCAGCGGCCACCAGCGTGGTGAACGTGACACTGTGCACCTTGACGCGGCTAGCGTGGTTCACATACTGCAGGTTCCCGCTGATCGGGCCCGTCGTGGTCTTGCGCTGCACGATGAAGCTAAAGGTGCCGACGCCCCCGGGGACCGTGATAGAGCCCCCGCCGGTTACCTTGGCCACGGTCGGGGGTGGTGGGAGCACCACGTCGATGACCTTCGCGACGAAGCCATCCTGGAAACCGCCGAAGGTGGTATCGAAGGCCCCCGCTGTCGTCGGAAAGTCTGCCGACTCGGTGACGCCCGACACATAGGCATTCGGGTTGGCCAGGGCATCCAGGGCGATGCCTTGGCCCCCGTCACTATCACTGCCGCCGAGGTACGTCGAGTAGAGGAGGGCGCCGGTGGCGTTGAGCTTCGTCACGAAGGCGTCGAAGTCGCCACTGTTGAAGGTGGTCTGGAAGGCCCCCGGCGTGGCCAAGGTGCTCGATCCAGTGTCCCCTGTCATATAAGCGTTGCCGACGCTGTCCACCGCGATGGCATGGCCGCCACCGCCGCCGAGGAAGGTGGAGTAGACGAGGGTGGAGCCCGTGGCGTTGAGCTTCGTCACGAAGCCGTCGCGACCGTTAAAGGAGGTGTCGAAGGCGCCCAGCGTGGTGGGGAAGTTGCTTGAATCGGTGAACCCTGTCACGTAGGCGCTCCAGGCCGCACCACCGCGATGCCGGAGCCGATATCAAGGTCGCTGCCGCCGATGAGGTCTGCCGGAGAGCGGCCGCGAGACGGAAATGGAACGAGCACCGGCGTATCGCCCAGCAGCAACGCCAGCACGAGGTGTGGTGCCTGCTGTGCCAGTGGGGCACGTGGCGCAGCGTGCAACGGGCGATCGCCTACCAGCTGGGCGTGCACCCCTCGGTCATCAGCCGCGACGTCGCCACACTGCGGCGGCAGGGCGTGTGGTGAGAGCACCCCTGGGAACTATGCTGACCATGGGCACGCCCGAGAAGCTTGCAACGCCCCTGAGGACATAAGTGGGCATCAACGCAGGTACGGGTGGCGGATGGCGAAGCGCATCGGCGGGCCGAGGGGCGGAAGCGATGGAACGCCGTCCGACGCCTGTGCGCGGAGCTGCGTCGCGCTGAGGTGCTGCGGCTGCTGGCCGCCTGGGGCTGGGAGCGCGGGACGCAGAGCCGCATCGCTGAGCATCTAGGCGTCGACCGCTCGACCATCTCCCGCGATCTGCAGAAGCTCCTGCCGCTAGTCGAGCCCTGCCCGACCTGCGGCACGCTACGGCCGCGGAATCTCGTCTAGGCGCCAACGGCCGTCCCGTGAGCGTGAAGGGAACTATAGGAGAGTAGGTCACTATGCTCACCTTTACCAAAGGTGTGGCAACGATTTGCTGGAACATGGGCCACGAATTCAGCAGCTCACACCAGGCTTTTACAGACCTACGGTACTGAATGTGCGATAGACGGCAAGAAGGGCCTGCAGCGCCCGCACAGGGAGCCGTCTAGCAAATGCATAACCTGGGCAAAGAGGGGGAGCTGCCCGGGCTGGAGGGCTTGCCCAGGTCCAGCTCGCCCCAGGAGTCCATCACGTCAGCCGCCGCAGCCGAGCCCCTCTTACCGGTGGATTTGGACATTCCCATTCAGCAGCGTGCCCCCGGCCGTGTATGACGGTCCCGATGTCGTCTGGATCGTGAAGCTATCGCTGCCCGCGCCCGGCTCGGCCACGTCGGTGGTAATGATGCGATAAGTCATGACGACCCCGTTAATAGTCCCAGATCCCGTAATCGTCGCCTGGCCCCCACCTGTCGGAAGATCAACGACGAGCACCGAGGTCACAGTAGTGCACTTCAACTGTGTGCGCGGGTCAGTGGAATGATCGATCACGTTGCACTCGCCCTTCACCGTCGGGTTGCTGTTGGCATTGAACCCAAATGTCGCCCGACCTCCGGCGCTTCCCGCAACTTGGCCGCCCCCGGTTACGAAGCCGGGTTCGGCCTGTGGCGGCGGTACCTCCCAAATCTTGGTCGCGGCGGCGAACGGCTCCGTCAAATCCTGCACGCCATCGTCATCGCTGTCCGCGAAGGACATGATCACATCCGTACCAGCATTCGTCCCAGTGTAGGAAAATGCGCATTGGCCCCCGGTGTTCGTCGTGCACACGTCGCTCGTCGGGTTGGCTAGGGTAACGTCGAAGTGGACATCGATCCCCTGAACCGGTCCCCCTGGGGTGTCGGTCACTGTGGCCGTGACGGTATGGGTGGTCCCCACAGGGTTCGTGTCGGTCGCGGGCGCGAGGGTGAGCGTCCTGACGGCCGCGGGAAGCGGATTGACCTCGGCGCACTTGGAAAATTCTGATGTATTGTTGGTAGTGTCGGCTAGGTTGGTCGCCGTGGCGGTCACCCACGAGCCCGAGCTGAGCGTCGTGTTGAAGATCGCGGTGAAGGCCGCGTTCCCCGTAGCGTCTGTCGTCACGCCGTCGTTGACCCCAAGCAAGGATTCTCCCTCGCCAAATCCCGAGGAATCGCAGGTTTGGTTGGCGAAGAACTCAAGGTGGAAAGCTGTGTTCGGGGTGCTGTTCAGAGTCCCCACGATGGTGGTTACGCCAGCAACACTGGTAGCCGAGGTGATAACCGGGAAGTTTTGGAGATGATCAGCGTCGCCGAGGTCATTGGGCGTGACTCCATAACCATTAAGATCGATCCCCAGGTCAGCATTCGAATAGATCGAATTGCCCAGGACGGTATTACGGGTGCAACATACACCTACCCCAGGCTCGGGAAATGCTCCTGCACCGCCGTTAAAGGCAATGCGGTTCCCGCTAATCAGCGTACCCGAAGCCGATAATACCACACCCGTCCAGGCATTTCCCAGTGGGACGGTACCGGTAACATCGGTGCCAATATAATTATCCTGCACAAAACTCCCCGTGCAGTTCGTCCCAACCCCAACTCCAAATGCCCCATTAGCGGAGATGATATTACGCACCACGGTATTGCCCGAGCCGACAAAGGGGCCGTTGTCGCAGTTGACGCCATTGTCACCATTGCCCAAGCGCTTAATTCCAGTAATATCCGTCCCAATGTAATTATCTTGGATAAGATTCCTCGAGCCGCCGCTCGAGCCGCCGATAGTAATCAAGACACCATCCCCGCCGTTGCCTGAGATGATATTGCGACTCCCCGAGGCCGTTCCACCAATCCTATTGTCATGTCCTCTGATAAATATGCCGCCCCCATTGCCCAAGGCTATAGTCCCCGTGGGGTCGGTTCCAATGTAGTTACCTTCGATTGTATTGCCTGAGCTATCCAAAAATATCCCGGTACCGGCGAAGCGGTTGATCACTAGCCCCCGCACTGTGTTGCCAGTGCCCCTGATGATAAGGCCAGACACAGAACCCGCAGTGGCACCATTTATCTCAACCAGCGGCGTACCAGCATAGCCTGGCTGCGTAGTACCGTCGATTATCGTCGGTCCGAAGAGTGAGATTGACGGTAACTGGGAGAGGGGCGTAATCGTTTGGACTCCACCCGGTGGGATATTGAAGTTGATCGTATCCACCCCTGGGTTAGCATTGGCATCCATGATCGCCTGCCGCAGCGAACCTGGTCCACTATCCGCCGTCGTAGTAACCAGGAAGGTCATGCCGGCGGCCCACGCAGGCAGCAGTAACATCGTACCGAGTGTGACAACCAGTAACCGAGACAGTCTTGGCATGGCTTTTCCTCCCGTTCAGCTCGATCCTTCCATGGCTTACCCAGCAAGTGATATTTTCATCGGAGGAGGACATTCTGACTAACGTGGTGCCCCAGGACAGAGGGCAAGCTGGGCCGAGTCCAGTGCCCCTCCGACATCCAGCTCCCCCCCTTTGACCACGTATGTGCTGACCTCGCGCTGCCCCGCCAAGCCCTCGCAGATCGGCTAGATGCGCGCATAGCCCGCCAGCGCCTTCCCCATATCCGTCCAGGTCAGCCGCCGGTGGTGCTGCACGGCGGCAAGAGTCGCGTGGTCGTGGATGCCATCCCGTCGTTGACAGTGAGGAGCACGTACCTCCTGCACCTTTTGCAAATCCCGCCAATACCTCCTGGGTCTTACGCACTTTTGTCAAAGAGTGCTGGACGAAGAGGTGGCGGTGGTCGAACAGCTCGGTGACTTTCTGCAGCAGGGTGTTCTTGGCCCGCGCCTTTCGCTTCGCTTCCTTCGATGCGGGACGGCCACGGGGGAGCTTGGTCATTTGAGCCGCGAGCGCCTTGCGCCCTCTGGCTACCGCCTTGCGCACCGCCTTGGTGATCTCGGCGACGGTGTGGAATGCACAGATCTGGTGGGGCACGGGGCCAAAGATCTCGGCGCTTGGGCCAGGATAGAGCGGCGAGCCGTCGGTAGTGATTCCCTGCACGGTCAGGCTACGGGCGTCGAGGGCGGCCTTAAAGCGCCCGATGTCCTCGTGGGTAGGGTGATGGTGCTGAACGTCATAGACGAGGCGCCTGAACCGGCGGTTGTCCACGATGGAGAGCACACAGCAGGGCTCATCGTAGCGCCCGTCGGCAGCGATATAGCCGGAGAAGGCGGCCAGGGCCCAAGCGAGATCGTCAGAGGCCATGCGCCCCGCAGCTTTTTTTCCCACTGGCCTCCACCCCATTCTAGATCGTGGCGAAGGGGACGAAGACCCGGTGGTCGCGCCAGAGGTGCCATGAGGCCGCCCTGTACGGCACCCCGTCCGCCACAACCAATCGCACGGCGACGGCAACAACCCGGTGCGTGTCATGACTCCCAGGGAGGGCCAAATCGGACATGTCGGCGTTGAAGTAATGGCCACAGCCGGAGCAGTGATGCTGAGAAGAGGTGAGCTGGATCTCATGCTGTCGCCCGGACACCAGCCCACCCAGGTCGTGCAGGAGCCGTGTGACGCGCCGCAGTCGGCAGGCTCTCCTGCCGCAACGGGGGCACGTGCTGCGTTGGTAGCTGCGGCTGCGTTTGATGACTTTGGCCTTGGGCAGGTCCTCGACACGAGTGATGCCCTCTGTCTCGTCGGCAAGGTATTCACCGGGTCCGGGCATGGCGGTGTCCTCCAGGTAATGCTCGCTCCACCTGGATACATCGGTAAGTGCCCGTCGTCAACGTCGGAAAAATTCTGTATCGGTGCTACAGTCTCCGATTTCACCAGAATTTGCAGACACCGCAGGTGCCGGTCAAGTTTGGACACCCTAGTCCACTCTGGCGAACCAGACGAGCGGAAATTAGACACGGGTGAGGAGTTGAGGTCTGACCAGAAACCGGGCTTGTGAAGGCCGGGGTGTTACAGTTGGAGGTGTGAGGGGTAGATGGATGCGTGTGGGCCGCATGGACGTGCTCCTTCTCTTGTCAGTGCACGACGAACGGAAAGCATACACCACAGATCGTTTCTCCACTGCTGCAACTACCGCTCAATTCGGGCTTGAAATGGCCTCTGAGCTATGAATGTCTGGGAACCGCAGGGCACCGACGGCTAGTAGTAGTCGATACCACCGATCGACCGAACCAGTCTTATTAATTGGCCAACATCAGTTAGGCGCTATTGAGGCCGTAGCAGTGCTATGCTCGGCGTAGCAAAAGTGTTCCAGAGAGTGTAGCAAATGCGAGGGAGTAGGCATCAGCAATGCCAGGGGGTGGGCTTGTCGGGGCTGTAAGCGCAGAAGGCGCCTGTCTTGATCGCGCTGAACAGGTGCCGCCAGGCTGCAGGGTGCGCTTGCTGAATCTTGGCCAGGCTCTCCCGGATGCGGTTGGTAGCGGCCTTGCGGATCTTCTCCACGCTATCGGCGGCCTGGTGGACTCGCCCCCCTAGGCCATAGGCGGCGCCCAGTTCATTGGCGATGAAGGCGATCTCCGCTTGGGCCTTAGCCGCCCGCGCTGGGTCGTTGCATCGCTGCGCCTCTTCTAGTTCTTCCTGCAGATTGTGCAGTCGACGCTGGTATGCGGCCTTCGCTTGCGAATCCGGCATGGCTCCAGCGGTGCCCAGCCTGGAGACCTGCAAGTGAAGTTCGGCCAGTTGCGTTTTGCTCATCCGGCAATAGGACTTTGCAGCGGGATCGACCTGTCGTTTGTCCGTGGCGGCTACCAGATCGGCGACGTGGATCTCCAGCCCAGGATGGCGCAAGAGGTGGGCGATATAGTGCAGCCCCTTGGCGTCTTTAAGCCGGAAAACCGTTCCTTCATAGGCGATGGTCCAATACTCTCCCTCCCTGCGGAAGACATTGCCTTCCGCCGAGGGACGGGGCTTCGCCGAAACGTGCAGCGGCGGGCGATCGCTGGGAAGCACAACGCTGGATTCGGGGGCAGCGTAGGCGCGCGGGTCGGGCTGCATGGACCTGACGGCCGAGGAGAGGGCATCGATAGCGGTCGTGATGTCGTCGTAAACCATCCATTGGTCCTTTTTCAGCAGACCGACCAGCCGCTCGTCGATGATCCCCTGCTCGCTGGACCCTTCGAAGCCAAGGGCAGCACGGGGCAAGTGCCTCGCTGTTTCCAGTTTCTTCACGACGTCCCACGTTCCCTGGAGGGTCTCCCTCGCCTTCAAGGTATCCCCTGCCCTCCGCTGTGCGTCGCCCAGGGCCAACAGTACCTCGCAGCGCTTGAGGTCATCGGACTCCCTGAGGTCCAAGGCCTGGAGGGCGAGTTCGTAAAGACCGACGGCTTCTTCATAAGCGAAGAGCGTGATGGCCCGTTTGCCGGCCCTGACCGTATAGTCAATCGCCTTTCCGACATCACCGAAAGGAGCAGCCTGGAAGAAGTGGTGGGCGAGTTCGGCCAAATGAGTCTCCAGGTTGGCCCCATAAACCCGCTCCAGCGCCTCGCCAATCCGCTGGTGTAGCCGCCGGCGGCTCGTCGGCAGCTCTGCGTACAGGGTCTCGCGAATGAGAGCATGGGAGAAGCTATAGCGGCCAAGGGCACTAGCCACTTCTTGAATGACATGGGCAGCCACCGCTTCCTCCACCACCTCCAGCAGTCGTTCACGGGAAAGGTCAGCCGCCTGTTCCAAGACGTTCAGGCTGAACTCCCGGCCGATCACGGAGGCGGTCGCCAGGACGCGGTTGCTCTCTGCCGATAAGCGATCCAGGCGACGGCCAACCACCTCGCGCACTGTCTGCGGAATGGTGAGATTCCAGGAGGCCTCCTGCTCCGGACGATTCAGGCAGCCGTCTGTGACTAGCAGGCGCGCGATCTCGTTGACGAAAAACGGGTTACCCTCGGTCTTCTCATAGACGCTGGTGACCAAAACCGGGGAAGGCTTTCGGTTGGTGGTGACCTCAATGAGGCTAGCCACGTCCTGATCGGGGAGACCCTCGAGGAGGACGTGCTGAGCGAGTTCTTCTCGGGCCAGCTCAGCGAGGGTCTGAGAGAGCGGATGCTGGCGTCCGACCTCTATGTCACGGTATGTACCGATGACGAGCATGCGGGCATCCCGCAGCTCTTGCGCCAGGAATTCCAAGAGAAGGAGCGAGGGTTTGTCGGCCCAATGCAAGTTGTCGAGGATGAGGACGAGAGGCTGGTCTTTCGCCTCCTTCTTGAGGAATGCAGTGATTCTGAGGAAGAGATGAAAACGCGCCTGCTCGGCCCGTATGAAGCGATCGAGACGGCGTTGGCCCGGTGAGGCCGCTGTACCAACGCGCCTATCCTCGCCGATGTGCAAGCTGCAGTTGCCTGTGTCAAGGCCCAGCCCTTCGTGGAGCCCCAGCGAATCGGTATCGTGGGGTTCTCTGGCGGCAGCATCCTCGGAAACTACTCGGGCAATGTAGGGGACGCCCTGTCCCATCTCCGACAGCAGCGCTTTGGGCTCAGGGTTGTACATATAGGGGCTGATCGCCTGAATCCATGGCCAGTAGGGAGGAGCCCCCTCGCCTCCGTAGCAACGGCCCGTAAGCACTCTGGCGCCCCGCAGGCGTGCATACGTGGCTAGTTCATTGGCCGTTCTGGTCTTGCCGATGCCAGGCTCGCCGACTAGCACGATTAGCCGACCTCGTCCCAAGAGAGCGTCCTCTAAGCCCGCTCGCAGCTCATTCATCTCCCGCTTGCGGCCGACAAAAACGCCCCGTGCTGACTGATCGAGGGGGTTCACGTTTTCCGGAACCAATCGCTGGCCTGTAGGAGACAGTGCGTAGGAAATCGCCGTCAGGGCTTCCCGTATGGCAGCGGCGCTTCTCAGACGCCCCTCCGGCGTCTTGGCCAGCAGCCTCAGAAGCAGGGCGTCCAGGGTCTGGGGCACCTCCGGGTTATAATGCGAGGGCGCCGCTGGGGGGGTTGTCATGTGGTGAGAGATAATACCCACGATGTCGCCCATAAAAGGGGGCCGACCCGTCACCATCTCGTAGAGCATCGCTCCTAGCGAATAAAGGTCACTGCTTGCATCTACCCTGCGCGCCATGATCAGCTCTGGCGGCATGTAGAACAGTGTGTCGGCTGTGATGCCTTGCAAGGTGAACCTAGGGCGGTCCGGGGAGAGCGCTAGGCCGAAGCCGCCAAGCTTAGCGGTGCCATCCTGCGTGAGCCAGACGTGCCTGGGCCTGAGGTCGCCATGGATGATCCCACACTGGTGGGCATGGGCAAGGGCCTGACAAAGCTGGTCTGCAATGCTGAGGGCCCGAGCCAGTGGGAGGCGGTGATGCGTCGCTCTCTCCAGGAGATCATGAACGGAGCCGCCTTCCATGTCCTCGCTCACGAAGTATGGCTGGCCGTCCTCCTCCCCGATGTCATAGACGGTAACGATGTGGGGATGGGTACCTAGATGGCCAATGGCTTGGGCCTCACGCCAGAGGTAGGCCGGATCCGGCTCGTCCGGGTTCACGGTCTTGATGAGCGCGATGGCAACATCTCTATCGAGGCGGATATCGTGGGCCAGGTAGACGCATTCCGTGCTGCCTTCGCCAAGGCAACGTCGGACTTGGTAGCGGCCAGCGGCAAAGGATGCAGGGATTGCAGCGGCCGCGGGTGGAGGAGCAGGGGTCGGAGCTGGTGTTGCCCGCAGGCGCGCCCCGTAGCCGCGAGTA
>Ga0137403_10002616_pt1 | contig 21965 bp, 21 predicted proteins | sample CZOMad2_1_16fung_FD_122057 | JGI IMG/M metagenome (GOLD analysis project Ga0137403, IMG submission 122057) | Vadose zone soil fungal communities from Angelo Coast Range Reserve, California, USA - CZOMad2_1_16fungal (Hybrid Assembly) | ecosystem: Environmental > Terrestrial > Soil > Vadose zone...
CGGAGCGACATCTACGCGCTGGGCGTGCTGCTCTACGAGTTGTTCACCGGCACAACTCCGTTCGATGCGGAAGAGCTTCTTCGCTCCGGTCTCGACGGGATGCGCCGCACCATCCGCGAGCAGGAGCCGTTGCGTCCATCCAACCGCTTAAGCACCATGCTCGCGGCCGACCAGACGGCCGTCGCCAACCGCCGTCAATGCGAGCCGGCCAAACTCTCTCACCAACTCCGCGGCGACCTTGACTGGATCGCCATGAAAGCGCTCGAAAAAGATCGCACCCGCCGCTACGAAACGGCGAACGCGATGGCGATGGAGGCGACGGAGAGGAAGAGCGATGACGTACGGTAAATGGATGTCACGGCGCTCCGGGGCGAGGGGTGGCAGCTCGTCTATCCCAACCGCGGCACGACGCTGCACGGCACGTGCCACGGAACGGAACGTCGGAGCGCGGTTGATTGCTGGCCAGATCCGAGCACCGTTACGGGCCTGCCCCAAACGGGACAGTCGGCCGTACCGAAGAGGGCAGGCGCCCTCTCGAGGTGCTGGACACCTCGTCATCAATCTGTCGGCACGACCGTTGCTGTTCGTGCCACAGTAGGAAGGTCGGGCATTCACGGACAATGCGTACAATCGCCCAAATAACGGGACTCGTCATATTTTTGGCCACATTGACAGGCACGGGTTCGGCGGCCGAGGATGATGTTGCCGCGAGCCGCCCCGGGCGCGCTGCTGCGCACGCCGCACTGACCGATGGAGCCGACCTCCCCGCCACCCCACCCGCGCTGCCCGCGCTCTCGTCCGACGAGCCGCGGCGTTCGCCGGAGTCAGCCGCGCTCGCCAACACCCGAAAGAAAGGCGAATCAGCGCGCGAGGCGGAGAGGCAGGCCGATCAGCACGCGAGCGTCGGCACCCGCCTCACGCGCGACGAGGTCGCCAATCGGGTCGCCCAGTCCTCGATCGTGGGCGCCGTCCGGAGCGCTGGCTCGGACCAACACGCAGCCGCCGCGCAGGCGCGAGCGACCAGCGCAAAGGCAAAGGCGGCCGGCCGCCCGTCGGGGTTACCGAACTCACCGGGCCGTCGCTGACGGACGCGGCGGCTCGCCATGAAGCGAGCGGCCGCGATGTTGTTCCTCGTCTCGGCGTCCGTGCGCGCCGACTCGGGTCACGACGCGCATCTCTTCGCCGGCGCGCAACACTTCCAAGCGGGTCGCTTCACTGAGGCGCTCGTCGAGTTTCGCGTCGCCGAGAGAATCGCGACAGACGGGGCTCCCACCTGGTATGTCGCGGCGACGCTCGTGAAGCTCAAGCGCCCCGACGAAGCGCTGTCGGCGTTTGCGCGAGCCGAAGCGACGGATCCGTCGGACCGCGATGGCCTCTTCGACTACTACCACGCGCTCGCTTGCTACGACGCCCGCCTCTACCACTGCGCAGATCGGCTGCTCGCCATCGTGGGAGATGGCGCCGGCCCGCGAATCGCGGGACAGGCACGGAAGATCCGCGGCGACCTCGCGGCCCTCGTCACGTCGATGGCCCCGCCCGCCACGATTGACTGGTATCACGCGCGGGGACAGGCCGCCCTGCGGGCAGGCGACGGCGCCCTCGCCGCGGCCTACTTCGAGGAAGCCATCGCTTGGGCCGCGGCCCGCTCCGACGCCTATCGCCTCGAGGGGGCTACCGAGGCCCGCGCGCGCGCCAAGGCGACCCACGTCGAGCCCAAGCCGTGATCGCGCCCGCAACGCTCGTCCTCGTCGCGACGCTGGCCACCGAGCCGTGCGCGTTCGAAAAGCCGCGCGCGCTCGCGGGGGCTGTCGATCGCGAGGCTGCAGCGCTCTACCGCGCCGTCGGCGACGAGGCGCGCGCCAGGGGAGATCTCGAGACGGCGCGCGTCGCGTATCGCGAGGCGTTACGCCACGATCCGAAGAGCTCCGCGGGGGCAGCGCTGCGCGACGTCTGCCGGTTGCCCGGCGGGAATGGGTCCTCGAGGGTCGGTCCGTCAGCGGCGCCTATGGCCGACGGATTTTCCGAGGGTGTCTCGCTGCTGAAGAAAGGCGAGCGCCGGGCGGCCATCGTCGCCTTTGAGCGCGTGCGCGCCGCCGGAGAGGATCCCGCGGCGGCGCTGCTCGAGGGCGTCTGTCAATTTGACCTTGGGCACGAGGCACGGGCGCGAGAGTTGTTCGAAATCGCGCAGCGTGACAGAGCCCTCGCGCCCACGGCGTCCTTTTTTCTCGGAATGCTCGCGTTGCAGGCTGGAGAAGGCGAGCGCGCGACGATGCTCCTGACAGAAGCGGCGGCGGCCAATCCGACGCTCGCGGCAAATGCCTCCACGCTCTCCGTTCTCGCCCGCCGGGGTGGACGTCTCGTGCTCTCGGCGCTAAGCGAAATAGGTTACGACTCCAACGTCGAGCTCGTGCCCGACGGCACCCTCATGCCGGGTGTGGGCGCCGACGGTGCCGCCCTCCTGGCAGCCGGCGTCACCGGACGCCTTTTTGGCGCGTCGGGGCCGTACATGCGCGTAGGCGGGCTGTATCGGAAGCAGTTCGTGATCTCCGCGTTCGACGTCGGCCAAGCGAGCGGCGCGCTGGGCGGGCGCCTCGCCGGCCGCACGGCCGACGTGACGGCGGAGTATGGATACGACTTCGTGGCCCTCGGCGGCGCGCCTTATTTGTCTGCACACCGCCTGCTCGCGCTCGGGCACGCCACGTTCGGCGACATGACCGTCGCGGCGTCGTATGCGGTGCGCCTCGAATCGTTCGCGACCACAGCGACCGATCCCTACTCTGGTCTTCGTCAAGATGCGGAAGGACGCGTGTCGCGTCGCTTCGCAGCCATCGCGAGCGTCGGGCTCGGATATCGCGGTGAGCGCGACGACACCAGTCATGATCCCGCGCTGTCCTACATCGAGCACGGTCCGCTGGCGCTCGTGGAGCTCGAGCCATCGGCGGCGACGCGCGTTTTCCTCCAGGGACGCTTCTCGTGGCGTCTCTACGACGCCATCGATCCCGACCTCGCTGTCAGGCGCCAAGATCGGTATCTCGATGGCTATCTGGTCGCGGAAATCGATCTGCGTGGCGCATGGACGGCACGGCTCACGGCCACGGGACGCCGCGCGTTCTCGAATGTGGCCGACTTCCGCTACACGAGGCTCGCGACGAGCCTGGGCCTGGTCTACACCTTCGGTGTTCTGTGACACGCCGACGCCTCCTCGTCCCGCTGTCTGCCGCTGCCATCGGCCTCGCGGGCGCGCTCGCCGCGACGGTCGTCCTTCACGCCGCAGCCCGCGATGCTGTCGACCACATCATTCACGAACGCCTGGCCGGCGCGGGCGAGTCGACGGCATCGCTCCTCGCCGGCGTGTCCCCGACGGCCGAGCGGCTGCGTGACGTCATGCGCGCGAATCAACTCGACGGCGCGTACGTCGTGAGTGGCGCCCTGCGCGTCGTCGCCGATGCCACGGGAACACCCGGTCGCCGCGCCGACCTGTTGCGCCTCGATCTCGATCGTTGGAGGCGAGCCCTCGCGGGCGCGGCGGGCGTCGGCCCCGGATACGCCTTGGGCGGCCTCACCGTGTTATCGGGATACTTCCCCATGCGCAGCTCGACCGGCGCCGTCGAAAGTGTCCTCGTGCTCGAGGCTGGGCAGTTGTTTCTCGCGACGCGCGCGCGCATCTCTCGGGCGCTTGTTCTAGGCATCGCGCTCTCCGTGCTGTCGGGCCTGGGGCTCGCGCTGGCGGCGGCGCGCTGGACGCGCGCCGAGCGCGAGCGAGGGCGCGCCGCCGCCGAGGCCGCGCGCGCCGATGGCCTCGCGCGCCTCGCCGCCATGGCGGCCCACGAGATCCGAAACCCGCTGGGCGTCATCCGAGGCACGATCGATCTCATGCGCGAGCGCTCGAGCGCGGCGCTCGGGGAGCGCGATCGCGCGGCGCTCGCCGACATCGTCACCGAGGTCGAACGCCTGCGGCAGCTCACGCAGGATCTCCTCGATCTCTCGAGCGATCGACCGCTGTCGCTCGCGGCGACGAACGTCTCCGACGTGCTCGACGAAGCCGGGCGCGCGGTCGAGGCGTCGTTCCCCGACATTCGCGTACGCCGCGAAGGGGCGGACCTGCCGGCCATCGAGGCCGACGCTGCCCGCTTGCGGCAGGTCTTCGCGAACTTGCTCGTGAATGCCGCGCAAGCCCAGCGCGCAGGCGAGATCGCGGTGCGCGCGCGCGCCACCGCCGCCGACGTCCGCGTCGTCGTGGCCGACCAGGGTCCCGGCATCCCCGAAGGCGCCGAGGGGCGACTGTTCGACCTCTATTTCACGACGAAGTCGGGCGGAACGGGCCTCGGCCTCGCGATCGCGCGGCGGATCGTCGACCGCCACGGGGGTTTCTTGGAGTACCGTAGGAATCAACCTCGGGGCGCGCTCTTCGAGATCGGTCTGCCGCGCGTCCAGTCCCGGACCGTCGATCGCGAAGGAGAGTGACCGTGGCCCGCGTTCTCGTGGTGGATGACGAACCGAAGCTCGGCACGATCGTGGCGGAGATGCTCGAGCTCGACGGTCATACCGTGACGCGGGTGGAGGGCGGTCGCGCCGCGCTCGTCGAGCTGGCGGCGCGACCTCCGGACGTCGTGCTGACCGATCTCAAGATGCCCGACGTCGACGGAATGGCGGTCCTCCGCGAAGCGCGCGCGCGGCCCGGAGGGGCCGACGTCCTGCTCATGACGGCCTTCGGCAGTACGGACGCCGCCATCGCCGCCATGAAGGCCGGCGCCGCCGATTACCTCACGAAGCCCTTCGCGATGGACGAGGTCCGCCTGCGCGTGCGGCGCCTCGCCGAAGCGCGCGAGGCACGCACCCGTGGCGACCGCCTCGTCGAGCGCCTCACGCCTAGCCTCGTCGCCGAGAGCGACAAGATGCGGGCCGTGCTGCGCCTCGCCGACCAAGTCGCGGCGACGAACGCGAGCGTGCTGCTCTTGGGCGAGACCGGCACGGGCAAGAGCCAGATTGCCCGTTACATTCACTTCCAGAGCCCGCGTGCCACGCGGCCGCTCGTCGAGGTCCACTGCGCGGCGCTGCCCGAGCCGCTGCTCGAGAGCGAGCTGTTCGGCCACGAGCGCGGCGCGTTCACCGGCGCCGTCGAGCGCAAGGCCGGTCACCTCGCCGCTGCCGATCGCGGCACGCTGTTCCTCGACGAGATCGGGGAGCTGACGTCCTCGACGCAGGTCAAGCTCCTGCGCTTCATCCAGGACCGATCGTTCGTGCCGGTCGGCTCGACGACGGCGCGCGCCGTCGATGTCCGCGTCGTGTCGGCGACCAACCGCGACCTGGAGGGCGCCGTGCGCGCCGGCGCTTTTCGGGAGGACTTCTACTATCGCCTCAACGTCTTCGCGATCGCCGTGCCGCCCCTCCGCGAGCGGCGCGAGGACGTCTTGCCGTTGGCCGACCGCCTGCTCGAGCGCCGGGGCCTGCCGCCCGCGAAGCTTGGCCCCACGGCGCGCCAGAAGCTCGTCGCGCACGCGTGGCCGGGCAACGTGCGCGAGCTCGAGAACGCCCTCGAGCGCGCCCTCATCCTCGCCGGCCCCGACGAGATTGGCCCCGCCCTGCTCGCGCTCGGCCAGCCCCTCGCGCGCGGCGAGGCCAGCCGGGCGGCGGCCCTCCTCACCGAGGGCTTCAACCTCGACGCCTTCGAGCAAGAGCTGCTGCGAGCGGCCCTCGAGCGCACGGGCGGCAACAAGTCGGCGGCCGCTCGTTTGCTCGGCATCACGCGCCGACGTCTTTACTCGCGGCTCGAGAGCCTCGAGGAGGTCCCCATCGGCGACGACGAGACCTGATCGGGCCGCGCGCGCGACCGTCCGACCGGAAGGGCCCCGATCAGGAAAAGGCGGGCGGCGCGGGACGGTCGCGGGCGGCCGACGAGGTGGAGATCATGTCGTAGATCGGCGCGGTGTCGCTGCGCAGAATCTCGAGGAACCGGATGGCCTTCTGGAGCAGCCGACCGAGCTCGTCCTCGGAGATCCCCGCGAGGCCGAGACTGGCGTCGGCGTCCGAGGGTAGCCGCTTTACGAGGCCTTCCCATTCGGCACGGGCCTCGAGGCTCGCCGGCGCGAGGACGCGGTCGTCGACCGCTTGCACGACGTCCCGGAGCTGCCTCAGGACGCGCGCGGACCCCGCGGAAGTGATTTCGTAAGCCATGCGCGGTCGTTCTTGTCCTTTGTCGGTCGTTTGGGGCGAAGCTCAAGTCGAAATCGGCGGAACCCCGAGCGCCCGGCCGCGAAGAGCGACCGGGCTGCGGCGGAAGGACGCGCTTCAGGTCAGGGAATGATCGGCGTTCCGGAGGTGCCAGCGGCACCTCCGGACGCGCCGGCGCCCGCGCCACCGCTGCCGTCGCCGGCCGCTCCCGTCGTGCCGGCGTTCCCACCACCGGAGGTCCCCGCCGGCCCTCCGCCTCCGTTCGAGCCTCCGAGACCTGTCGCAGGCGGCGGGCACGGCGTTTCGTCGTGACAAACGCCCAGATAGTCACCGTGATTCCGCAGGTGAGCCGGTACGCCCGCGTTGCCGATGCATAACGTGTGCGCGTTGGCGGGATTGCCGGGCGGAATGTGACAGATGGTGGTCTTCTTGTGATCTTGCGGATCGCAGGCGTGGAGCTTGGCCCCGTGTTCGACGGTGCCGTCGTCCAGCTGGCAGGCGACGATATCGGCCGACATGACGGCCGACATCGAGGGCGTCGTGTCCTCCGTGCCGGTGCCGCATCCCTGGCTGAATGCGATGACGCCTGCGCCAACCAATGCCGTCGAGAGTGTCGAGAGTAGAGACTTACGAATCATGGGGCCTCCCTTTGAAGCTGACCCACGCTGAGTGCGCGTGGATTTGCGGTGTGGGACAGCAACTCCCATACCTGGACAAAGGCCCGCAAGTCTCACGCTCCCGTACTCGAACCTTGCCCCGGTTCGTTCATCGGGTGTTCCGATCAGTACATCCTGCGCTGCGCCATCGCAGGACGGACGGACGCTCGCGGAAACCCGTGAATCCTATCTTTTGTTCGGGGGCGAGGCCGCGGGGACGAGCCCCCGCCGCCCGCTGCTACGCGGGCGCCATCGCAGGACGGCCAATGCGAGCAGCGCCAGTAGCCAAGTCGAACCTCGCGGCGCCTCGGCTCCGGCTGCTGAGCAGCGGCAGCCACCACCAGCGAGATAGCCCTCGAGGCCGCGACCGTCGATCCCGGGGCCCACGTCCGCCGGCTTGCTAACGGTCGCGGCGTCGCCGTCGCCAATACCGCCGTCGCGTCCAACTTCGGTAGCCGGTGTCCCGTCGATCCCGGGCACGTCGGTATGGTTACCGTTGTCCGAGGTAGCGTCGACTGCGCCGCGATCGCTCGTACCGTCGATCGAAAGGCCACCATCAGAGCTGCCGTCAGGTCCGACGGTGCCGCCGTCTGGGTTTCGCCCGCCTTGGCATCGACCTGCTTCGTCCGTCGAGGACGAGCAACTCTGGCCCGCGGGGCATCGGTTTCCGTTGGTTCCGTGGCAGCCGGGCATGCAGCGGGCGGTCGTCGCGTCGCAGACACGGCCGGAGGCGGGGCCGCCGCAGTCGCCGTCGGTCACGCAGCCGCACTTGCCGCCGGCGAGACACTGCGCGCCTGAGAGATCGACCCGGCACAACTCGGTGTGGCCCGGGGCGCACTCGACGCAGACGTGGGCCGCGGCGTTGCAGACGAAGGGCACCTCACAATCCGAGTCGAAGAGGCACTGCACGCAGCGGTCCGCGCCGGCGCTGACGTCGCACCGCGAAACCGGAGCGGCGCAGTCGCCGTCGGCCGTGCACGCGGCGCCGCCGCACTGGCCGAGGCCCCCGGCGGCGCCCGCGCAGGTTTGGCCCGCGGGGCACCCGTTGCGCGGCGCGGGGCCGCAGCCGGGGACGCAGAAGCCGCCCGCGCCGTTGCAGACGAGGCCCGAGGTCGACGAGCCGCACGCGGGATCGCCCGAGGCGCCGTCGCAGCCGCAGATGCCGAGCTCGGTCAGGCACTGGGGCGCGAGGCCTCTGCACAACGAGGTGTTCGCCGCGGAGCACTCGGTGCACGCGCCGGCGAGCGGACCCGTGCGCTGGCAGACCGGGCGCGCGGGATCGGGGCAGGTGGGCGCGCCGTCGGCCGTGCAGGCGACGCACGTGCGCGAGACGGGCGAGCACGAGGGCGTGACGCCGCCGCAGTCGGTGTCGTCGAGGCAGGCCACGCAGAGGCCGCCGTTCGCCGAGGTGTCGCAGCGCGGGGCCGACGCCGGGCAGCGCGAGGTGTCCGTGGGCGTGCAAGCGGCGCAGGCGCCGTTGGGCAGGCAGAGGGGAGCGGCCGCGCCGCAGTCGCCGTCGCTCGCGCAGGCCCGACAAGACGCCGTCGCGAGGTCGCAGACCGGTTTGACGCCCGCGCAGGCGCCCGGCTTGCCGGCGGCGCACGCCGCGCACGCGCCGGCCGGCGTACAGACCGGCGAGGCCGCGGGGCAGTCGCCGTCGCTCGCGCAGGCGCGGCACGCGTGCGTCGCGCCGTCGCAGATGGGCGCGGCCGTGCCGCAATCGGCGTTCCCGAGGCAGGCGGCGCAGGCACCGCTGTCCGTCGCGCAGAGTGGCGTCGGGCCCGCGCACACCGCGTGATTCGTCGCGGAGCAGGCGCCGCAGGTGCCGTTCGGCTGGCAGGCGGGCGTCGCGCCGCCGCAGTCGGCGTCGCCCGCGCAGAGCCGGCACGTGTGCGTCGTCGCGTCGCAGACGGGCCGGCTCGCGTCGCACTGCGCGTCGGTGAGGCAACCTCCGCAGGTGCCCGAGCCGACGTCGCAGCGGGGCGTCGCGTCCGTGCACGCGGTCGCGTTCGTGGCCGAGCAAGCCGCGCAGGCGCCGCTCGGCTGGCAGGCCGGCGTGGCGCCGCCGCACTGGCTGTCGGCGGTGCAGCCGCGGCACGTGTGCGTCGCCGTGTCGCAGACCGGCCTTGTGCCTCCACACTGAGCGTTGGAGTCGCAGGTCTCGCAGATGCCGTTCGCGGCGTCGCAGGTCGACGACGGGCCCGTGCAGGCGCTGTTGTTGGTGGCCGAGCAGACGCCGCAGGCGCCGCTCGGCTCGCACGCCGACGTGACGCCGCCGCAGTCGGCGTCGCCCGCGCAGCCGCGACAGACGTGCATCGTCAGGTTGCAGATGGGCGTGGCGCCGCCGCACTGGGCATTCGTGACACAGACCACGCAGGTGCCGCTGACGGCGTCGCAGGCTGGCGTCGTTCCTCCACAGCGCGTCTTGTTGGTCGCCGAGCAGGCGCCGCACGCGCCGTTCGGCTGGCAGGCGGGCGTCGCGCCGCCGCAGCTCGCGTCGCTCGCGCAGCCGCGGCAGACGTGCACGCCGAGGTCGCAGACCGGCGTCGTCCCCGCGCAGTTTGCGTTCGAGGCGCAGCCCACGCACGTGCCGCTCGGCAGGTCGCAGGTGGGCGTCGTGCCCGTGCAGGCCGTCGTGTTGGTCGCCGAGCAGGGGCGGCAAGCGCCGCTCGCCTCGCAGGCGGGCGTCGCGCCGCCGCAGTCCCCGTCGCGGACGCACGGGCCACAGGTGTGTGTCGCGAGATCGCAGACGGGCATCGCGCCGCCGCACTGGGCGTTCGACACGCAGGGGACGCAGGTGGACGTCGCGACGTCGCAGGCCGGGCGCGTCCCCGTGCATCTGACCGCGTTGCCGGCGGAGCACGGGCCGCAGGCGCCGCTCGCCTCGCAGGCGGGCGTGGCGGCGCCGCACTCGCCGTCGACGGCGCAGGCGCGGCAGGTCTGGGTCACGCGATCGCACACGGGCGTCGTGCCCGCGCAGTCGGCGCTCGAGGCGCACGCGACGCACGTGCCGGTCGCGAGGTTGCAGGCGCGCGTCGCGCCCGTGCACTGGGTGGCGTTCGTCGCCGAGCACTGGCCGCAGGCGCCGCCGGGCTCGCAGGCTGGCGTGGCGCCGCCGCAGTCGGTATCGCCCGCGCAGGCGCGGCAGGTGTGGGTGGCGGCGTTGCAGACCGGCGTCGCGCCCGAGCAATCGGCGTCGAGGAGGCAGCGCACGCAGAGGCCCGCCGTCATGTTGCAAAGAGGCGTGGCGCCCGTGCACGCCGTGGTGTTGCTCGCGGAGCACTGGGCGCACGCGCCCGTGGCCTGGCAGGCAGGCGCGCTGCCGCCGCACTCGGCGTCGCCCGCGCAGGCGCGGCAGGTATTCGACGCCGTCTCGCACACGGGCGTGGTCCCGTGGCACTGCAGGCTCGACGTGCAAGGCACGCACGTGCCGGTCGTGAGGTTGCACGCGGGCGTCGCGCCCGTGCATAGGGCGGAGTTGCTCGCCGAGCAAGGTGCGCAGGCGCCGCTCGCCTGGCAGGCGGGCGTGGCGCCGCCGCAGTCGGCGTCGCCCGCACAGGCGCGGCACGTGTGCGTCGCGACGTCGCAGGCGGGCATCGTCCCGCCACACTGCGCGTTCGACAGACAAGGAACACAGGTGCCGGACGCGCCGTCGCAGACCGGCGTCGCGCCGCCACAGCGGGTCGAGTTCGTGGCCGAGCATTGCGTGCAGGCGCCGCCGGGCTGGCAGGCCGGCGTCACGCCGCCACACTCGCTATCGCCCGCGCAACCGCGGCACATCAGAAACGCCGGGTCGCACACGGGCGTGGTGGCCCCGGAGCAATCGGCGTCCGCGAGGCAGCCCACGCAGGTTCCCGTCGGCGTATGACAGACGGGCGTCGTGCCCGTGCAGCGCGCGGTATTGCCGAGCGCGCACTGCCCGCAGGCGCCGCTCGGCTCGCAGGCGGGCGTTGCGCCGCCGCACTCGACATCGCTCGCGCAGGCCCGACAGGTGTGCGTCGCGAGGTTGCACACGGGCGCCGTGCCTGCGCATTGGTTGTCCGCGACGCACGCCACGCACATCCCCGCGCCGACGTCGCAGGCGGGCGTGGACCCCGTGCAGGCCGACGCGTTCGAGGCGGAGCACTGGCCGCAGGTCCCGTCGGCTTGGCAGGCGGGCGTGGCGCCGCCGCACTCACCGTCACCGCCGCACGCGCGGCACGTGTGCGTCGTCGCGTCGCAGACGGGCGCGCTACCACCGCACTGGGCGTTCGAGGTGCAGGCCACGCAGGTGCCGGACGTCAGGCGGCAGAGCGGCGTCGTGCCCGTGCATGCCGCCGAGTTGGAGGCGGAGCACTGGCCGCAGGCGCCGCCGGGCTGGCACGCGGGCGTCGCTGCGCCGCACTCGGAGTCGCCGCCGCAGGCGCGGCAGGAGTGGAACGCGGCGTCGCAGACGGGCGTCGCGCCCGAGCAGTCCGCGTCGGCGAGACACGGCACGCAGGCGCCGGCGGGCGCGTAGCACAGCGGCGTCGCGCCCGTGCACTTCGACGTGTTGGAGGCGGAGCACTGGCCGCAAGCGCCACTTGCCTGGCACGCGGGCGTGGCGCCACCGCAGTCGCCATCGCCGGCGCAGGCGCGGCAGGTGTGGGCCGCGACGTTGCATACCGGCGTGGTCCCGCCGCACTGGGCATTCGAGGTGCAGTTCACGCACGTGCCGGTCGCGACATTGCAGGCCGGCATGACGCCCGCGCACTTCGTCGTGTTCGTCGCCGAGCAGACGCCGCAGGCGCCGCCCGGCTGGCAGGCGGGCGTGGCGCCGCCGCAGTCGCCGTCGCTCGCGCACGCGCGGCAGGTGTGCGTCGTCAGGTTGCAGGCGGGCGTGGCGCCGCCGCACTCCGCGTTCGAGACACAGGGCACGCAGCTGCCCGCGGCGACGTTGCAAGCGGGCGTCGCGCCCGTGCACTTCGTGCCGTTGCCGGCCGAGCACTGGCCACAGGCGCCGCCGGGCTGGCAGGCGGGCGTGGCGCCGCCGCACTCGCCGTCGCTCGCGCACACGTGGCAGGTGTGGAACACGGGATCGCAGACGGGCGTCGCGCCGGAGCAGTCGGCGTCGGCGAGGCAGCTCACGCACGTGCCGGCTGTCGTGTAACAGACGGGCGTCGTGCCCGTGCACTTGGTGGTGTTGCCGATCGAGCACTGGCCGCAGGCACCGCTCGGCTGGCAGGCAGGCGTGACGCCGCCGCACTCGCCGTCGCCCGCGCAGGCGCGGCAGGCGTGCGTCGTCGTGTTGCAGACCGGCGTGATCCCGCCGCAGGTCGCGTTCGTCGTGCAGGGAACGCACGTCGCCGTCGCGACGTCGCAAGCCGGCGTCGTACCCGTGCATTTGGTAGCGTTGGTCGCCGAGCAGATCCCGCAGGCGCCGCCGGGCTGGCAAGCGGGCGTGGCACCGCCGCACTCGGCGTCGGCCGCGCAGGCGCGGCAGGCGTGCGATGTCGTGTTGCAGACCGGCGTGGTCCCGCCGCACTGGGCGGTCGACGTGCAGGGCACGCAGGTACCGGCACCCGTGAAGCACACGGGCGTGGCACCGCTACAGCTCGTGGCGTTGGTGGCCGAGCACTGACCGCAGGCGCCGCCCGGCTGGCAGGCGGGGGTGACGCCGCCGCACTCGCCGTCGCCCGCGCAGGCGCGGCAGGTGTGCGATGTCGTGTTGCAGACCGGGGCGCTCCCACCGCACTGGGCGTTCGACGTGCAGGGGACACAGGTTCCCGCGGACGTGAGGCAGACGGGCGTCGCGCCGCCGCACCTCGTGGCGTTGGTGGCAGAGCATTGGCCACAAGCGCCCGAACCCTGGCAGGCGGGCGTGACGCCGCCGCACTCGGTGTCGTCGGTGCAGGCGCGGCAGGTGTGCGTCGCGGTGTTGCAGACCGGCGTCGTGCCTCCGCAGGTCGCGTTCGTCGTGCAAGGAACGCACATGGCCGTCGCCGTGTCGCAGGCGGGAGTAGCGCCGCTGCACTTGGTGGCGTTGGTGGCCGAGCACTGCGCGCAGGCGCCGGTCGCCTGGCAGGCCGGGGTCGCGCCGCCGCAGTCCGTGTCGCTGGCGCAGGCGCGGCAGGTGTGCGTCGTCGTGTTACAGACCGGCGTGCTCCCGCCGCACTGAGCGTTCGACGTGCACGGTACGCACGTGCCGGTCGCCGTGAAACAGACGGGGGTAGCGCCGCCGCAGCTCGTGGCGTTGGTGGCCGAGCACTGACCGCAAGCACCGCCGGGCTGGCAGGCTGGTGTAGCGCCCCCGCACTCGCCGTCGCTCGCGCAGGCGCGGCAGACGTGCGTGGTCGTGTTGCAGACCGGCGTGCTCCCGCCGCACTGAGCGTTCGACGTGCACGGCACGCACGTGCCCGTGGCCGTGAAGCAGACTGGTGTGGCGCCGCCGCACCTGGTGGCGTTGGCGGCCGAGCACTGCGCGCAGGCGCCGCTCGCCTGACAGGCCGGCGTCGTTCCGCCGCACTCGGTGTCGTCGGTGCAGGCACGGCAGGTGTGTGTCGTCGTGTTGCAGACGGGTGTCGTTCCCCCGCAGTTCGCGTTCGTGGTACAGGGGACGCAGGTCGCCGTCGCCGTGTCACAGGCCGGCGTGGCACCTCCGCACTTCGTGGCGTTCGTCGCCGAGCACTGGCCGCAGGCGCCGCCGGGCTGGCAGGCGGGCGTCGCGCCGCCGCAGTCGCCGTCGCCGGCGCAGGCGCGACAGACGTGCGTCGTCGTGTTGCAGACGGGCGTCGCTCCGCCGCACTGGGCGTTCGACGTGCACGGCACGCAGGTGCCCGTCGTCGTGAAGCAGACGGGCGTGGCCCCGCCGCACGCGCTTGCGTTCGTCGCCGAGCACTGCCCGCAGGCGCCGCCGGGCTGGCAGGCTGGCGTAGCGCCCCCGCACTCGCCGTCGCCCGCGCAGACGCGGCAGGCGTGCGTCGTCGTGTTGCAGATGGGCGTCGCGCCGCCGCACTGCGCGTTCGACGTGCACGGCACGCAGGTGCCCGTTGTCGTGAAGCAGACGGGCGTGGCCCCGCCGCACGCGCTCGCGTTCGTCGCCGAGCACTGCCCGCAGGCGCCGCCGGGTTGGCAGGCTGGGGTGGCGCCGCCGCAGTCGGCGTCGCCCGCGCAGGCGCGGCAGACGTGCGTCGCCGTGTTGCAGACGGGCGTCGTTCCCCCGCAGGTCGCGTTCGAGACGCACGGCACGCACGTCGCCGCGGCGACGTTACAGGCAGGCGTCGCGCCCGTGCATTTGGTGGCGTTGGTGGCCGAGCACTGCCCGCAGGCGCCGCTCGCCTGACAGGCGGGCGTCGCGGCCGGGCAGTCGGCGTCGGCGGCGCAGGCGCGGCAGGTGTGCGTCGCGCCGTTGCACACGGGCGTCGTCCCGGAGCAATCGGCGTTCGCGAGGCAGGTGACGCACGTGCCCGAGGTCGTGTTGCAGAGCGGCGTGGTCCCGCCGCACGCGCTCGCGTTGGTGGCGGAGCACTGGCCGCAGATGCCCGAGACTTGACAAGCGGGTGTCGCGCCGCCGCAGTCGGCGTCGGCGGCGCAGGCGCGGCAGGTGTGCGTCGCCGTGCTGCAGATGGGCGTCGCGCCGCCGCACTGCGCGTTCGAGAGGCAGGGCACGCAGGTGCCGGTGGTCGTGTAGCAGACCGGTGTCGTCCCGCCGCACGCGCTGGCATTGGTGGCGGAGCACTGGCCACACGCCCCCGTGGGCTGGCAGGCCGGCGAGGCGCCGCCGCAGTCGACGTCGGCGGCGCAGCCGCGGCAGGCGTGCGTCGTCGTGTTGCAGACGGGCGTCGTGCTCCCACACTGCGCGTTCGACACGCACGGCACGCACGTCCCCGTCGTCGTGAAGCAGACGGGCGAGGCGCCGCCGCAGGACGTGGCGTTCGTGGCGGAGCACTGGGCGCACGCGCCGCTCGCCTGGCAGGCTGGCGTCGCTCCTCCACAGTCACCGTCGCCCGCGCAGGCGCGGCAGGTGTGCGTCGCGCCGTTGCAGATCGGCGTCGTGCCCGCGCAATCGGCGTTGGCCAGACAGGTCACGCACGTGCCGCTCGTCGTGTAACAGAGCGGCGTGGTCCCGCCGCACGCGCTGCTATTGGTCGCGGAGCACTGGCCGCATGCGCCGCTCGCCTCGCAGGCTGGCGTGGCGCCACCGCAGTCGCCGTCCGCCGCGCACGCGCGGCAGACGTGTGTGGCGGTGTTGCAGACCGGCGTCGTGCCGCCGCACTGGGCGTTCGCGACGCACGACACGCACGTGCTCGTCGGCGTGTAGCACACGGGCGTCGCGCCGCCGCAGGCCGTGGCGTTGGTGGCGGAGCATTGGCCGCAGGCGCCGCCCGCCTCGCACGCCGGCGTCGCTCCTCCACACTCGCCGTCGCCGGCGCAGGCGCGGCAGAGGTGCGTGGCGGTGTTGCAGACGGGAGTCGTGCCGCCGCACTGGGCGTTGGACGTGCACGGGACGCACGTCCCCGTGGTCGCGTAGCAGACGGGCGTCGCGCCGCCGCAGGCCGTGGCGTTCGTGGCCGAGCATTGCCCGCAGGCGCCGCTCGACTGGCACGCGGGCGTCGCGCCTCCGCACTGGGCGTCGCTCGTGCACGCCTGACAGGTGTGCGACGCGCCGTTGCAGATGGGCGTCGTGCCCGAGCAGTCGGCGTTGGCCACGCAGCGCACGCAGGCGCCGGCGGGCGTGTAGCAGACCGGCGTCGCGCCCGTGCATAGCGAGGCGTTCCCCGCGGAGCATTGACCGCAGGCGCCGCTCGGCTCGCACGCGGGCGTGGCGCCCCCGCACTCGCTGTCCGCGCCGCAGGCCCGGCACGTCAGGAAGGCCGGGTCGCAGATGGGCGTCGAGCCGCCGCAGTCGGCGTTGGCCAGGCAGCCGACGCAGGTCTTCGTGCTGGTCTTGCACACCGGCGTCGCGCCGGAGCAGTTGCTGCTGCTGAGGCACTGGACGCAGGTGGCGGTCGACGTGTCGCAGATGGGCGTCGAGCCACCGCAAAGGCCGATGTTGGTCGCCGAGCAGGCGCCGCAGGCGCCGCTCGATTGGCAGGCCGGCGCAGGCGCCGGGCACTGCGAGTCCGCGGCGCAGGCGCGGCAAGTGTGGGTGGACGTGTCGCAGACGGGCGTCGTGCCGGCGCAGTTCCCGTCGGACAGGCAAGCCACGCACGTCTTGGGCGACGTCGAGGTCAGGCAGCGCGGCGTCGCCCCCGAGCAGTCGCTGTCCTGCAGACACTTGTCGACGAAGACGCTCGCCGTCGTCGATGGGAAGTCCTGGGATGCAGCGCCCGACAGGCCCGCCGCCGTGACCGTCCCCTGATTGGAGATCGTGCCCAGCACAGTACCGTCGACGGAGGCTCGGAAAACGACGGTGGTGGAATCGTTGCGCGCCATCTGACCGCCGGCCGCAGCCGTCGCCCCAGCTCCGAGGCGGACCCGCACCGTGCGCGAGCTCGACACGTACTCGCCCTGGTCGTCGCCCGAGGCGTCGGTCTTCGTGCCGACGTTGGCGCCGGCGGTCACCTGGAGCGATCCCGAAACGAACGTCAACCCGCTCGCCAGCACGTCGTTGAGCACGACGCCCGTGCCGGTGTCGTAGCCGATGTTGCTCGTGCTGATCGTGTACTGAAGCGCGTCGCCAGGCAGGACGGCGCCGCCCGTGTGCGCGTTGAGATCCGTCACGGTCTTGGTCGTCCCCGAGAAGTCCGGCTTCGTCGTCGCGATCGACGTGATGAAGCCACCGAGCAGGTAGAAGTCGAGCTTGGTCGACGCCGTCACGGTGGCGCTCGTGTCCCCCTTCGTCACGAGGGAGGTCACGTCGACGACGTCCAAATCGAGGCCGCTCATGCTGTTGATGGCGCCCGTGAGCTGAGGCAGATCGCCCGCGTTCGAGACCGCGGTCCCGAGGTTGGAGCGGGTGCCGTTGAAGAAGTTGCTCGCCGGATTGAGCGCGTTCGACAGCGCGGTCCCGTTCCAGAGCACCGAGTCGCCGTTGCCGCGCTTGGCGCCAGCGTAGGCAACGACGCCGACCTTGGCGTCGTAGCCCGAGTTCGGCACCTGGAAGCCCGTGACCGTCACCGTCTGGTCGGCGCTGTGCGATTGCATGACGTCGAGCCCGTCGAAGATCGTGAGGTTGCGCGGCGGGTCGGTCGTGAGCTTGTAGAAGATCACGAGCGACCAGCCGGCATAGAGCGTGTCGGACTTGACGTCGACCAAAGGAACCGAGTTGATGGCCCCCACGCGGTACGTCCCCGGGCCGTGCGCCTGGACCAATGCGGAGACGTCCGCGGTCGACTGGTAGTAGTTGTGCGCGTCGCTGCCCGTCGTGGCGGCCGTCGACGTCGCGTCGGCCGTGACCGTCGACGAGAAGGCCCCCGTGCCGACGCGCTCGATGACGGCCGTCGTGCCGCCGGCGGCGGTCGTCCCGGCGGCGCTCCAGTAGAGGCGGGCGTAGGTGATGGTGGCGCCGGCGGGCAGGCTCAGGATGGCCGTCGAGCGCGCGTTGGCGGCTGTGATGGTGTTGTCGGCCGTCGCGCCGAGCGGGTCGTTCGAACGCCAGAACACGTCGGGCGACGTGTCGCTCGTCTGGCCGCCGCAGGTCCCGACGGTCCCGATGACGGGGTTTGGCGTCTGCGGCCCGCAGTCTTGCGCGAGCGTGTTGCCGATGAGGACGATGTCGCCGGTCTGGTTGGCCTGAAAACGAAGCGTCACCGAGCGTGCGACCGGCGCCTGCAAGAGAATGACAGCGACGACGGGCAACGTGCGAGCGAGGCCCGAGCGCAGGGAACGACATTGCCCTCGGGTGACCCCACGAGGGCGACGAGCGCCATCCTTAGAAAGACATCGACTTTGCACGGGAGGCCGGAGGGTCCCCCCCCGACCCGTACCCCTTACTTCGACCCTTTCGGAAGGATGCTGAAGACTCGAGTGCCCCTGCGCGTCGACGCGGGGTCAGCGCGCGGGCGCTTCCCAGGCCGGCGGCGCACCTCCGGCATGTGGGGCAGGTAGGAACGTGTATTGAAGCCCGACGACGACGCGCGCCGCGGGCGAGCCGGGACCGTCGGTGAGCCCGGGCGCGACGCCGGCGCTCGCGCTCCAATCGCGGGCGATCAGGATGTGGCCGCCGAGTAACACTTCGACGGGCGGTGGCGCGTGGGAAAATGCGCCCCGCGAGGAAAACGCGCGGCTCGCGTAGAGCTCGGGCCCCAAGAGAAGCGTCGGCACCGGCCGCCATCCGACCGAGCCGCCAAGCGTGAGCTCGTGGCCGGGCGCTAGATCGCAGCCGCAGCCATCCTGCGGTCGGAGATGAACGCCGACCTGCGCGGCCCACGCTAGACGTCCCCGATCCCCCGCCATCATGAAGCGGGGCCACGCGCGCACGCCGCCGTCTCCGCTGAACGCCTGCGTCTGGCCCGTGGGCAAGAACAGCTGGACACCAACCGCTCCGGTGACGCGCTCGTGTGCCTGGCCAAAGAGCCGGACGTCGACGCCGAGGCGGAGATCGCCCACGGCGCCCCCGTGCGGGGCCACGTAGCTCTGACCGTTGACCAGGAGATCGCTGCCCGACTGCGCGATCGGAATCGGCAGCCCGACGTCTACGCGCACGCGGTTCCACAGCACGACTGCCGCATCTACGTGTCCTATGACCTGCTGGCGTACGAGCGCGCCGATCTCACTGTCGGACGGCGCGTAAAAGACCAATGGCTTCCAAGCCCAGTCGCCGACGAGCGCGAAGCTGGATCGCAGGTGCCCGCGGAAATCCAAGGACTCCAAGGACATCCACTCGCTACCGGCGCCGGCGGGTTCGAACCTGTCGTTGGCAAACCCGCTGACCTGCCCTGCCAGAGCGCCATGGCCCACGAGTGTGATCAACAATGCGGTGACGCCGCGAGCAAGTCGGGGGTGGGACCTCACCTCCAAGGGGCGAGGGCGAAGGTTCGTTCTCGTGAACACGGCTCCTTAACATCGACATATTGGGCCGATGAGTGGAGCGTTCCGGGTTCGACGAGTATTTAGTTTCTTGCCAGCGCCCTGCCTCCCAGTGGATCCGTAGTGGCGTACAGTCCCGTCCGTCCGCCGTTGGGATTTGGGAGGACCATCGACGCCTGGCTCCTCGCTGGCCGAGCTCGGTCGATCGGTGGTCGATTGTGGGGATCAACCGGTCGGCCGCCGTGGGACGATGGGACCGGACACCATCGAGGGTCACCGGGCAGTAACCCGTCCATTTCCTCGACATAGGCCAATTGCCCGACGACGAGGAGATCACCAGATTCTTGTGCATGAGCTTACTAACGCGGATCCTCGTTGGCTTGGTCGTGACGGCGCTCGGGTGCGGTTCCGTCACCCCAGCGTCAATTGGGCCCGACGCCGCGAGCGGCGGGCCGGGCGACGCGGACATCTCGCTCAGCCCGGCACGGAAGGGAGGAAGCTGCGCGACTACGCCCTGCACGATCTCGGTTTGCACGGAAACGACGACGTCCTGCGGCGGGGCCTGTGTCGATCTCACTTCGAACGTGATGAATTGCGGCGTCTGTAGCCACGTTTGTAACGCCGGCGAAGTTTGCGACCTGGGGATTTGCGCGTCCACGTGCGCCTCGGGGCTGACGATGTGCGGACGAGCGTGCGTCGCGCTCGCCTCCGACGTGAAGGACTGCGGCGCGTGTGGCAAACAATGCGGCGGCGGCATGGTCTGTAGCGGCGGAACTTGCGTCTGTCGCGCGGGTCAGACGGCTTGCGGCGGCGCCTGCGTCCTGCTCGCGAACGACGTGCGCAATTGCGGCGGCTGCGGCACCATTTGCGGGACGGGGCGGGTCTGTAGCGCGGGCACGTGCACGACGACGTGCGCCGTTGGCTTGTCGAACTGCGGCGGCGGATGCGTCGACCTGAACAGCAGCAATGACAACTGCGGGGCCTGCGGAGACGCGTGCGGTGGTGGAACGACGTGCGTGTCGGGCCATTGCGACTGCGCCGGCGGGCGGATGTTGTGCGCAGGTACGTGCGTCGATGCGCAGAGCGATCCCGGGAACTGCGGCGGCTGCGGCAAGTCGTGTGTCGGCGGACGAAGGTGCTCGCTCGGAAAGTGCGTTACGACCTGCGCGGCCCACCAGACCGCCTGCGGCGCGGCCTGCATCGACACGAGCGGAGACGGCAGGAACTGTGGGACCTGCGGAGCCTCGTGCACCGGTGGCACGAGCTGCGTCGGTGGACAGTGCGTCTGCCCGGCGAGCATGCAGCTCTGCTCCGGCGTCTGTGTGGCCACGGGTAGCGATCCGAAGCACTGCGGCTCCTGCGCCACGGCATGCGCGCATGGTCAAGTGTGCAGCGGCGGCCTCTGTCAGACGACGTGTCCCGCGGCGACCACTCTGTGCGCGGGCAGCTGCGTCGATGTCACGCGCAGCCCGAGCAACTGCGGAGGTTGCGGCATCTCGTGCACGGGCGGGACGACGTGCATGGGAGGCTCGTGCAATTGCACGAGCGGGAACACGCGCTGCGGAAACAGCTGCGTGAGCTTGCAGGGGGACCAGGCGAACTGCGGCGCGTGCGGAAAGGCCTGCATGACCGATCAGTCATGCGTGGGTGGCGCGTGTCAGATAAATTGTCCCGCCGCTCGCACGGCGTGTGGGACCGCGTGCGCGGATTTGGCGATGGACGCTGGAAACTGCGGTGGCTGCGGCAAGGCGTGCGCCGCCGGCGAGACGTGCAAGGGTGGGAAGTGCATGCGTCCACCCTGCGGGAGTCCGGGGGTGACTTGTGGGGACACATGCGTCATGACCATGACCGACAATGCGAATTGCGGCGCTTGTGGTAACGCTTGCCCGGCTGGTCAGAGCTGCGTCGGCGGCTCGTGCGAGGGGAGCGGCAATGGCGACGGTGGCGGTCAGAGCAATGGCGACGGCGGCGATTGAGCCAGCCGCTCGAATTCGCCGCCCGAGGAGTGCCGGCCTCGCCTTAGAAGCTGCCGTCGATCGAAGATCGACAGCAGCTGATGCCTAAGGTTATTAGTAGACGGCTGCCAGCCTGAACTTCAGTGGGTCACGTTGCTACGAGTGCTTCGTGTCGGAGCCCGGTCACGGTCCGGACGGGAGCTGACCCGTCACGATGAGGGATCATCCCGTTACCGGAGTGATACGGCCTGCGTGTGCAGGTGCATCAGTCCCATCAATTCATGGGTCGGCCCTCCCTGGCATCCCCGTTGCTTTTGTCTCCGACGCACGAAGGAGGCCCAAATGAAAAAGAGAGCTCTCGCTTATGCTGCCGCGGTGCTCCTGTCGGCGGCGGTATTCCACGGCGCCTGCGGGGACACGGTCACCGCCAAGAACTGCAAGGTGAATTGCCAGGACGTTGACAACACGTGCGTCAAGGCGTGCACCGACGATGGGTGCAAGACCAAATGCGCGACCGATCTCGACAACTGCACCGCCTCCTGCGGGACCGTCACCGTCAGTCCGCCCGACGGCGGGTGACTGAACCGCAGTCCGCTTCGAGCATTGGCTCGTCGGGGCACCGCGAGATGCCAGACATCGACCAACGACGACGGCTACGACGAACGCAGTCGCGGGCGGCGTCGGACAAGATGCACGCGTCGAACGGAGTCCCGGGCGGTGCCGGACGCTACTGGACCAGGCGGGTGCGGACGGTGGACGTGTTGTAGGCCCGACCGCCACCGAAGTCGCCGGGGTCGGTGGGGGCGTCGCACGGGATGTTCACGACGATGGCGTTCTGGGGGCTTCCGGCGACAGGTGACGCGGTTGTGCCCGGGCAGCCGAGGGCATTCCCTTTGTTGTCGGTCGCGACGACGATGGTGGCTTTCACGAACCCCACCACCTCTTCCACTCCTTGGAAGATAGGGTTGCCGGGACAGCCAGCGTCGGTGACGGCCCAGGACAAGGTCTGCCCTATCAGGCACGGGCCAATGATTTTACCCCCGTTGTCGACGCCGCGCAGGGCATCGATGACCTTGCCGAAGTCGTCGCCGTTTTGCACCTTGGCGGGCCCGATCTCGTAATTGTTCGGGTTGCACACCCGGGTGTTGATGACGTCCGCCGCGAAGGCACCGTTGGGAGCCTGCGCGTCGCCGGGATAATAGAGGTTGACGAACCCGATCCCGTCCGCGTTTGCGTTCGAGAACACCAGCGGAGA
>Ga0137403_10002617_pt1 | contig 21963 bp, 17 predicted proteins | sample CZOMad2_1_16fung_FD_122057 | JGI IMG/M metagenome (GOLD analysis project Ga0137403, IMG submission 122057) | Vadose zone soil fungal communities from Angelo Coast Range Reserve, California, USA - CZOMad2_1_16fungal (Hybrid Assembly) | ecosystem: Environmental > Terrestrial > Soil > Vadose zone...
AAAACATCTGTTTCAGCCCATTGGTATAGCACTGGCGACCGGGACGTTAAACTCTGCTGAAGTGAAATGAGAATGATCGGCACCGTATTTCCCGTTCGACATGGCGAAAGGATAGAAGACTAGGGCGTATGTTCAGTGTCGCGCTGATTGGACCCGATGGTGCCGGAAAAACGACCCTGACCGCTCGACTTCAGGAGTCTGCCACGATCCCGGTCAAGTGCTTGTACATGGGCATAAATATTGAAGCGAGCAACCACGCCCTGCCGACTTCCCGCTTGGTTGCATTCTTCAAGCGCCGGAAAAATAAGGAGTCCGAAGTGTGCCAGTGCGAGGATGACTCGGCGCCCGGACGAGGAAACGCAAAGCGAGGTCTGGGCGGCTGGCTGTGGGCCATCGGCCGTTTGATCAATCGTCTTTTGGAAGAATGGTACCGGCAGCTGCTGTCGTGGGTTTACCAAATTAGGGGCTACGCGGTTGTCTATGACCGTCATTTCCTCTACGACTTTACACTCGATGGGATCGATGCCGAGAAGCAACCAGCTGACAAGCGCATACACCGGTGGCTTCTGGAGAAATGCTATCCCCACCCACATCTCACGATCTATTTGGATGCGCCGGCAGAGGTGCTCTTCGCCCGCAAGGGCGAAAAGACGTTGGAAGAATTGGAGCGCCGCCGTCAGGCCTTCCTTCAACTTAGATACAGAGCGAAGAACTTTGTCCGGATCGACGCCACCCGCCCTTTCGATGTCGTTTATGCCGAAGTCAGCAAGCTGATTGCAACGGGGAAGGTGCTCTTCAGTCGTTGACACCAGGCAAGGATGTGCCTAGAAAGGCTGCTTAACCCCGTTCTTCTTTTCCCCACGCGAATTTGGAAATCCTAGATCCAATAGGAGGTGTGACGTGTTGCAACAATTTTCTCTTAGGAAGGCTTCTATTGCATTTAAGTCGGCACGATGTATCGCTTATGTGTTGTTGTTTTGCGGTTTCTTTACAGGCTCCGGGGCAACCGCTCAGGCCCAGACCGCGATTATCACCATTGACGCCCCTGGCGCTGGAACAAATGGCTCAAACTCCCAGGGCACCTATGCCACCGGCATAAACGCCGCGGGTGTCATCACGGGATACTTTTACGATTCCACTTTTGGCTCCACTCTGTACGGAGGCTGCCACGGCTTCATTCGTAATCCGGATGGCACGTATATCACTTTTGATAGCCCGATGAGCCCGGCGGATAAACCACCCAGCGTGCCGACGTGCGCTCAGCCCTCGAGCATAAATCAGGCAGGTCTGATAGCAGGGTGGTATACGGACCCGAGCTTTGGGTGCAATTCTTGGCCCGATACCACGGGTGGTTGTGGCGGGCAACACGCCTTCTTGCGAATGCCGAACGGCGCATTCGTCACCTTCGATGCTCCTACGGAGCTGCAGAACCGATACGATCCCACTGGAAACACAAACCCAGGTACGTTTCCTAGAAGCATTACTTCCGCGGGAGAAGTCACCGGGATTTACGCATCGTGCAGCGAGGGTTCCTGCAACGACAGTTTCGTGCGGACGTCCGACGGGACCTTCCTCTCCTTCGATCCGCCCAATGCAAACCCCTTCTACGGCAACCTTGGTGCCAACGGCATCAATGTCAGCGGCATAGCCGTCGGCAGCTATGCGGACAACACGACCGGTTCCGTTCATGGTTTCATGCGCGCGGCAGACGGGACATTTACAACCATTGATCCGCCAGGAGCGGCCGGCGGCAGCGGGGCGGCGAGTATCAACTCGCGCGGGCAAGTCGCAGGGGACTTTTCTGATGCAAATTTCGTTGGACACAGCTACCTGCGGGCTTCGGATGGAAGCTTCACTACCTTCGATGTGCCAGGAGCGTGCTACGCGGTAGCATTGGGCCTAAATAATAGCGGGACTATCGTCGGACAGTACGCCACCCTGACGACAGGCGGGAACTGCTACGCCAACCCTGTTCACCTTTTTCTGCGTGCGGCGGACGGTACGTTTACCACCTTTGATGTCCCGGGCGCGTCGTTCTACCTGCAGACTTTCCTTAGCGGCCCGGTCCTGGCGATCAATTCATCAGGCGCTGTCCTGGGAACATTCTTCGATGCGAATGGCGTTGCTCACGGTTTCTTGCGGCCGGGAACGGACCCGTCGGGGCACACGGCCGGCTCATACACACGCAACTTGGACCGGTTTCAGCGCAACGAAGATCGGCAAGATTGAGACGCAGCCGGGGATCGATCTCCAACACGTGGCGTGGACATCCAACTTAAGAGCTTCTGAACGTCCTGGAAGGATTGACTTCGACATCCACGGTGTAGTGTGCGTCCGCCTGATCGATCCCTCGCCGAGCGACCTTGCCGCGGCCTGTAAGCTGCTCGGATCCCCGTCCAAACCGCTGCTGACTTCGCCCGACATCACCGTACGGTTCGTGGACAACTTGCCAGCCCGCGAAATCAAATTCTTAGGCACTCGCCAGCATGCCTTTACGGACGATGGGTTCTTCCTGTTGCAGGAAGGAACGAGACGAGTCCAGGCTCGCATCCCATTCGAGGGGATTGGAGGACCGTGTGAGATTGTTTGTAAGCGCGGACTTGGATCGGTGCCGATTCTGATTCCCATCGTCAGCCTCACTGCGGTGAAGAGGGGTCGCATCCCCTTACACGCTTCCGCTGTCGTGCACCACGGCCTGGGCATCCTGATGGCCGGCTGGCCGCACTGCGGGAAAACTGCCGCGCTTTTGGGATTCGCTTCAATGGGGGCCGAGTATGTCGGCGAAGAATGGGTTCTTCTGAACAGCAACGGTAAAGAAATGCAAGGGCTCGTGACGCCGTTGGAAATTTCGCGCTGGCATGTTGCAAGTTTGCCTCACGTGCGGAGCGCGGTGAATCTCAGGAACCGTTGTGCATTCCAGGGAATCGGCATTCTGGACCGATTGCTGAAAATCGTTTCCAGCGAAAGGATTCGAACCAGCTTTGTGTTCCGAAGCCTGCAGAGAGCGTCCGCTGCGGTCGAGGAGCGGCTGCGGCCGGCCGTGGCGCCTTCAGCGATCTTCCAGGACAGGATTCGCTCCGCAGGCGCCCAAGTGAATAAGATATTTCTTTTCGTCAAACACGAAGACCACAGAGTCGAAGTGGAACCGATCGCTCCTTTCGAGATGGCCCGGCGCTTGGCTTTTCTGGTCCAACACGAGCTATCGCCGCTCCTGCAGCATTATTCTGCCTACCGATTTGCGTTTCCAAACCGCAGAAATGAGTTCCTGGAAGACGCGGCCGAATCTTCGTTCGGAATGCTTGCCCGCGCGCTAAAGGGGAAAGAAACCTATGTCGTCCGGCTTCCATATCCGCAGGTGTTCCCGGAGCTCTATCGGGCGATGCAGCCCTTCTGCAAATCCGTGCCCGCCGCGATCGACGAATCTGTATACGCAGTCGGATGAATCGCCGACGCAATTAACATGCTGACAATTTCTGAAATCGGAACGATGTACTTGTCAAGCGAGCTGGACGCCACTCGCAAACAGACCCGCGGGTCCATTCCTTTCCTTGCGGGCCGGTTCCCGTCGATGGGAATTTCTCGGCGCCGGTGTTGATGGTCCGCTACCTCGCCACGGCAGAATATGGCGGATTGGCTTACTTGTCTGAGGGTGGGATCAGCCGTAATTCCATCACATGGTTCGAGTAAAGACTGGCGTGTGAAAATGGGACGTATACGAGCCTTTCTTCAGGACGACATTCCAAGAGTCGCGGAGTTGAACTGGCAATTCTTGCAGGGCCATGCGGACCCCCATCCGCCGAGGTTGGAAGAGTATCTTCGGCAAGTTTTTTTTCAGAATCCGTGGTTGGACAGTTCCATTGGATCGCTCGTTTATGAGGAGGGCCAACGAGTCGTCGGTTTTCTAGGTATCGTGCCCCGGCCGATGTCCGTGAACGGGAAACGCATTCAGGCTGCCTTTGGAAGCGGTCTTGTGGTTCACCCAGAGAGTCGATGGACGTTGGCCGGGCTGCAATTGCTCGCGGCATTCATGGACGGGAAGCAAGACCTGGCAATGACCGACACCGCAGGCTCGCTGAGCCAGCAAATTTGGGTGAGATTGGGGGGAAGTACGTCCGCTGCGTATGGCCTGCAGTGGGCTCGCCCCTTGCGGCTAGGCTCGTATGCCCTTTACGCAATGTCGCGCTTTGGAAGAGAGGGTAGATCTGGGGCTGGTGGTCGCGCGTGCGAGGTCCTGCATAAGGCCGTCAACAGCGTGGCCACGAGGATTCCACTGAGGCGCTTCCGTCGGCCGTCTACCGTCGCCACGGAAGAAGAGCTTGAGATTGACACTCTGCTGCATTCGTGCCTGCCCGGCTGTTCCGCGGATTATTCGCTGCGGCCCGAGTACAACAGAGAGTCATTGGGATGGCTCCTGGATTTCATGAGTCGGATGAAAGCATACGGAAATCTGCGCAAAGTTGCCTTGCGAGATGCTACGAAGGAAATCATCGGATGGTTTATTTACTACGTGAACCGAGGTGGAATTGCAAACGTCGTGCAAGTCGGGGCGACAAAGGTCCAGATGAAAACCGTTTTCGATCACTTGTCATGCGACGCATGGAATCACGGGGCGATAGGTCTCCATGGAAGGCTCGAAATTCAGCACGCGCAGGACTTATCGGAGTCACGTTGTTTCTTTTGGGGCAGCATTCCCTTGCTCTTCCGCGCTCGTAACCCGGAACTGGCGAAACTAGTTCAGCAGGGCGACGCTTTCCTCTCGCGCCTGGATGGTGAGTGGTGCCTGAGATTTGGCCCGTCAGGGCAGGAATGCACGAGTGCCACACCAAACCTCCTCAGCGGGAAAGAATCGAGTTCCCCGGCCATAAAGAGCGCCGCACCAGGCAACTTTCAGCCCTCGCAAGCAGCTCAAGCGAGGTCAGCCAAATAGTATGGGACCAGTTCTGGAAACCTCCGCCAATACGCTCCCTGAACAGAACGCGACACGAAAGCAGATTCGCAGCTCAAGCCTGCTTCTGCTGGGTCGCGTGTTGTCTCTGGGCATCAATTTTTTTACCCAAGTGCTGATGATCCGCTATCTCTCGACGAGGGATTTCGGAGAGTTGGCTTATGGACTGGCGGTGGTCAGTCTTTTCCGAGTCTTTGCTTCATTGGGTCTGCAGGATGCGATTCCGCGCTACGTGCCGATTTACCGGGAAAACCGCGAGTACGGAAAGATGTTCGGCACGATTCTCCTGGCGATGGGGGCGGTTCTAGCGACTGGAGTCCTTATCGTATTCGTGGTATGGATCGCCCCGCTGTTTCTCACGCCTTCCCCGGCCCGCGAGACTCTTTCTCGTTTGACCGTGCTTTCAATCTTGATCGTCATGGTCCCTGTCGAAGCCGCCGACGCGCTGCTGGATGGTCTTTTCGCCAGCTTTGCGGCCACACGGGATATTTTCTTTCGCCGATACTTGCTGGGACCTGGGCTCAAGTTTGGCGTCGTGCTTCTCCTCCTGGGGATGAAAAGTACGATTATTTTTCTGGCGTGCGGATATCTCGCGGCGGGGACATTGGGAGTGCTCGTCTACGGGATCATGCTCATCAATCTTCTGCGTGAACAGAGTCTCTTGCAACGCTTCCGGTTCAAGGAAATAGACATCCCCGCTCGAGAGACTCTTGCATTCGTTCTTCCCGGCCTCGTTTCGGCTCTGGCCCTCTGCATCTGTCCCGTAAATGCTTTTTTGCTCGGCCGTCTGCGGACCATATCAGACGTCGCCTTTTATCGCGCCGCGGGTCCGATCTCCGAATTAAACAACATCGTTTTTACGAGCTTCACGCTCTTGTTCACCCCCCTTGCAGCGCGACTTTTCGCCCGGGCGGACTACCGCGCTCTCAACGGCCTTTACTGGCAGACGGCCGCATGGATGTCAGTACTGACTTTTCCCATCTTCGCTGTTACCTTTTCGCTCGCAAAGCCTCTTACAATGTTCCTTTACGGCGTGCGTTACGCACCGTCCGGTCCCGTGTTGGCTCTGCTTTCGTTGGCCAGCTATTTCAACGTTGTCCTCGGCTTCAATCTCCAGACCCTGAAGGTCTACGGAAGATGGCGCTATGTCATCCACGCGAGCGTGGTGACCGTGTTGGCCAACCTGATCGTGAGCACGGTTTTGATAAAGCAATATGGGACGATAGGCGCCGCGATCGGTTCAGCTGTGACCCTGATTGGCTATAACTTGCTGATGCAGGCGGGACTATCGCCGACTGCGCATATTCACGTCTTTGATCGGCGATATCTTTTGGTTTACTTGACGATCGCATTGGGCGCAGGCGGCCTATTTTTCGTTAGCTCCCTCACTTCCTTGAGTTTCTTTGCTTTGCTTCCTTGTGCGGCTTGCGTCTCTTTGTGTGTGTTTGCGGTGGCGAAGAAGAAGCTCAGTATTGCGGAAACGTTCCCGGAATTGCTTCGCCTTCCGTTCATCCGACTGATTTTTGCTCAACAATCTGATTCGGCTTCGGGTCGCACGTTTCCTTGTACGGACTTCGTGGTTTCAGTGCCAAGCACCAGGACGGCTTACGATTCCGCTAGCAGCGTCCGGGAACCCGCGCAGGGTACTGAAATGGATTCGGTAAGTGAGCGAGCCTCATGAGCTTGTCTGTTTTGGCGAAACAATCGAAAGAGCGGAATCCCACCAGCGGATGTCTTGCCACCTCGGAAGGAGGGTTAATGAAATGAGTGACACCTCAGCAGAACCGTCAAGAGAGCATGAATTATTTAGAAACGCGGACCAAACGCCGCGCATAGGGAACCACTGCCAGCAGAATTCTTTTCGACACGAATGTGTCCCTCAGCTCGTGAGTGCTCAGGCCGCTGCGGCCCCTAATGCGATAGCGGTAACACATGGAAAAAAATCGCTGACTTACCAAGAGCTTGATCGTCGCGCTGATCGATTGGCTCATTACCTGCGGTCGCTCGGCGTTGGTCCCGACGTCGTCGTCGGGCTCTGCCTAAATCGCTCCATAGCGGTGATTGTGGGAGCTCTGGCCATTCTCAAAGCAGGGGCTGCATACCTTCCATTGGATCCGAGTTATCCCACGCAGCGGCTCACGTTCGTGTTGAAGGACGCCCAGGCTCCCGTTCTCGTGACTGGGCACTGCACAGCTGCCGTATTGCCAGTGAATCCGGAATCCGTCGTGGCTTTAGACCCAGAAGGTCAGCTACCCCATGCCGTCAGCTCCGGCACTTCGTCCACGAAACCCAATGCGGACGATCTTGCTTATGTCATCTACACTTCTGGGTCGACCGGCCAACCAAAGGGCGTTGAAATCACACACGATGCTCTGCTCAACCTCCTGTCTTGGCATCAAAAGGCGTTCCGGATCACTCCGAACGACAGAGCAAGTCAGTTATCGTCCTTGGGATTCGATGCGGCCGTCTGGGAAATTTGGCCCTACCTAACCGCGGGAGCGAGCGTACATCTGCCTGATGGAGTTGCCGCGAATGATCCACAAGCGGTCCGCGACTGGCTGCTTTCGCAAAAGATCACCATTTGCTTCCTTCCTACCCCTCTGGCGGAGCACATGATGACCTTGGAGTGGCCTACGAAGTCGAGCCTTCGCATAATGCTCACCGGAGCTGACGTTCTGCACCACTACCCTTCGAAAAAAATGCCATTCCAGTTGGTGAATAACTACGGTCCGACCGAGTGCACGGTGGTGGCTACTTCCGGGACTGTTCCTCCCGAAGAGCACGCGGATCGACTTCCCTCTATCGGCACCCCAATCGACAATGTCCAAACTTATATCCTGAATGAGAAAGGGCAGCCGGTCCCGATTGGAGAACCAGGCGAAATCTACATTGGAGGTGCAGGTCTTGCTCGTGGTTACCGTCATCGGCCCGACTTAACTGACGAAAGGTTCGTCCCCAACCCCTTTGGTCCCGAAGGGGGGGCGCGTCTTTTCAGGACAGGCGACCTCGGTCGTTATTTGCCCGATGGCCAGATCGCGTTTCTCGGCAGAGTTGACGAGCAAATCAAGATTCGAGGCTTTCGGATCGAACCGGCGGAAATCGTAAGAGTGCTGAACGAACATCCCGCCGTGCAAACAAGCACACTCATTGACCGCGAAGTCGAACCAGGCGACAAATGTCTAGTCGCATATTTCGTGCCCGCCGCGAAGGCGCAACCGACGCACGCGGAGTTGCGCAATTTCATCGCAAGTCGCCTGCCGGAATACATGGTTCCAGCAATATTTGTGAAGCTGGAAGCCCTGCCTCTGAATCCAAACGGCAAGGTGGACCGCGCCGCACTCCCCGCACCGAATACGGACAACACGTTGCGCGACGGCACTTTCGTTGCGCCACGATCACCTGTTGAGGAACGCCTGGCAACCATGCTGGCATCGTTGCTCCATCTGGACCGAGTCAGCAGGGACGATAACTTTTTTCTACTCGGCGGCCACTCCCTGCTCGGCACGCAACTGATAGCAAAAATACGCGAAGCATTCGGCGTCGATCTAAGCCTGCATGCTTTGTTCGATGGCCCGACCCTCTCTCAACTTGCAGGGCGAATCCAAACGCTTCTCGCGGCCAAGCTGAAAGCTGGGAGCGAAAACGAGGTCTTGCTTACCACAAACAATGAGCAGTCCCACGCCGCTTATGCGCCTCCCGAACAAACATGAATACTCCAACGATTATTGCCGCTAACGAGTCAGTGTCCGCGTTGAGCCTCTATCACCTGCTGGACCCAGCGGTCCTCGCAAATCCCTATCCGCTCTTTCACCGACTCAGAACCGAAGATCCGGTTCACTGGGACCCTTTTCTCCACGCCTGGGTAGTGACCCGATACAAGGACGTGGTTACGGTGCTCTATCAGCACTCCGCCGAGCGCACTCCGACACCGGAGCAGCTCACCTTGATAGGCCTTGCCTCACTGAACCCGATCGCAGAGATCATGGTGAAGCAGATGCTCTTCCTGGACGCCCCGGCTCATACGCGATTGCGTGGCCTCGCGTCGCAGGCGTTTACTCCTCAGCGAGTCGAAGTCCTGCGCGAGCATATCCGCGAGATAACCAACCGCTTGCTCGACAATGTGGAGTCAAAAGGGTGCATGGATGTGATAGCTGATCTAGCTGAGCCTCTGCCCTGCATTGTTACCGCGGAAATGTTGGGTGTCCCCGTCGAAGACTACCAGCAATTGAAAGCTTGGTCTCAGGATTTCGCCGAGATGCTCGGCAACTTCCAGCACAATCCGGATCGAGCGTCACGAATTCTCAAGGGTGTTCTGGAGATGAGTGATTACTTCCGTTCGGCCATGCACGAGCAACGGCTCACTCCTCGTGACGGTTTGGTGAGTTCCTTGATGAATGCCCAGATAGATGGGGACCGCTTAACGGAAGAAGAAGTCATCGCCAACTGTATTATCACCATGGTAGGGGGCCAGGAAACTACCACCAACCTGATCGGGAACGGCGTGCTAGCCCTGCTGCAGAATCCCGACCAACTCGAGAAACTACGTTCCGACCTCTCGCTGATCCCATCGGCGGTTGAGGAGCTGCTGCGCTATGAAAGCCCCACGCAGCATACCGCCCGGATGGCCCCGGAAGATACGATCCTAGGCGGAAAACGGATTCGAAAGCGCCAGGCAGTCATGGCCGTAATGGCCGCAGGAAATCGAGATCCGGAGCGATTTTCCGATCCTGATCGCCTGGACATCACGCGCAGTGACAATCGCCACCTGGCGTTCGGGTGGGGAGCGCACTTCTGTTTCGGCGCGGCGCTGGCGCGGATCGAAGGTCAGACAGCCTTCGAGTTGATGCTGCGCCGACTATCCAATTGGACTCTTGACCCGGTACCCCTCGTCTGGCGGTCGAATCTGGCATTGCGAGGGTTAACCAAACTGCCGATTCGTTTTAGTCGGTCGAACACCGCAAGTCCCGAGCAGGCAGTGCATGTGACTTCTGCCTGCCCGCACAGTGAAAATTCCGGAAGCGTTTCCAGCTCCGCTTGCAAACGCCCTGTGTGAAAAGCTTTCGACCATAGAAGAAACACCGTGTCCGCTCAAACTGCCACAATGCACGACTCACGCATCCTCTTGCCTTGCGCTGGCTTGGGATTTTTAATGTTCTTTCTCCTCGAAAAGAGCGTCGTGCTCGGCTTGGCCGTGGTCTTCGTCTTGGGCATCTTCGCTCTCGTCGCACACTGGCCGGAGTTGGGAACGCTGATTGCCCTGTTCGCGATCTACTCCAACATCGCAGTACTCGGGATGAAATCGCGAACGACATTGCTGACCACCGTTCAGACGGGTCAAATGACGGTCTCCACCGCGGGCCAAAACGCGCGAGTTATTGTTGTAATGGCCGCGCTCTGTTTGGTTCTTTGCATCCCGCTTCTATACCAGTTGCTGGTTCGCAAAGAGGGACTGACTTTTGATCGTGGCTTCTACCTCATGTTGGGATATTTCGCTGTATTCCTCACGTCCTCCTTTTTTGCCCGGGACAAAGCGATCCTCTCATCGCAAATCACCGACTTTCTTCTCGAGGGCATGGCGATTTATTTCCTGGTGGTCAATGTCATCCGCGAGTACGCGACTCTAAGGCGGGCAACCTGGGCTTTGCTGCTTGCCGGAGGTTTTATGGGCGGGCTCTCCGTGTTTCAGCACGTTACTCACACTGAGACCAGCAACTACGGAGGGCTCGCGATGCTGGGCGCGGAACTCGATTTTAATCCCGTCGGAAGGCGAGCTACTGTCTCCTGGGCTGATGCCACGAATCTTCATCCACAAGGTGCCACGAGCACTGCAGCCGGCGTCCAATTTCGCTCCGCGGGACCCATTGGCGAGCCGAATCGCTATGCCCAGATGCTGGTCGTACTTCTTCCGTTAGGCGCTCTGCGGTTCCGAAGAGAGCGCTCGCGTGCTTTGCGGTGGCTCGCCTTGGCGTGCGCTGCTCTTGTTTTCGGGGGCATTATGCTCACGTTTTCGCGAGGCGCCATGTTCACTGCCGTGGTCCTGTTCGGATTGTTGGCCTATTTTCGTTTCATTAGACCGCTTCATGTTTTTGTGGCGGCGATTGGCCTCAGCTTGCTCGTCCTGGCTCTCGATCCGCGTGCCGCCGTGCGGTTCGCGAGCTTGGAAGGAGTCAAGACCCTGCTTACCCATAAAGCTGCCGGTTACAGTGAAGCCTCTGGGGGACAGGCGGGGGTTCCGGACTCTTCGGTCGCCAAGCGCTACGTCTTAAACGTGGCCGCCTGGCATGTTTTCCTCGATCATCCAATTCTGGGTGTCGGTCCGGGGCACTTCGGCGAGTACTATTCGATGCCCTACGGCAATCACGTGGGCCTCATCGAAATAGAGAAGAGGTACCGCGGGCACAATCTTTACCTTGAGACGTTGGCCGAGACCGGGATTTTGGGGCTCGCCTCTTTCCTGGCAATCATCCTGGCCACCATGCATGGTTTATGGAAAATCAGAAAAAGGTTGCAGTACGAGGGTTCCGAGTTCTCCGATGCCGCAATGGCTTTTTTTCTGTGTCTGGTTGCTTATTTGATTTCGGCAATTTTCGCGCACTTGTCTTATCAAAGGTATCTTTGGCTCTTGATGGCCCTGTGCAGCGCCACGATTCACATCCTTGGCAGAGTCGAGCAGCAGACCACGAGTGAACTGGGTCCCGCGTGACTGGAAAGAGCCACCGCAGGAGGAATGAATGACTGGCGCAGCTATGGTTGAGAGTGAGGAGAGACGAGAGCAGAGGGGAGAGCACCTCTTCGAGGGAAGGCTCTCCGATTCAGTGCAAAGGTTGTGGTTGCGCTACTATCCGGTTTCTCGCCACGCGCGCTTCAAAGAGTATCTTTTGCGGAACATCCGCCCAACCGACCATGTGCTCGAAATAGGAGCCGGGTCCGGCACAGCGAATCAGAATCACTTCGATCTGCGCGGCAGGGTAGCTCGCTACGTGGGCGTCGACCCGGACGAGAGCGTGCTGCAGAATCCTCATTTAGATGAAGCCTATTCCTGCACAGCGGACGCTTTGCCTTTCCCGGATGAATCCTTTGACCTCGCATTTCATTACTACGTTGCGGAACATTTTGAGGAGCCGATGGCATGCCATCGGGAGATTGCTCGGGTTCTTAAGCCGGGTGGGTTGTTGTTGTTTCAAACGCCGAGCCGCTACTGGTACCCCATGCTGGCCGCGCAGGTGACTCCGCAGTGGTTTCACGAATTCTACGTGCGCCACTTCGGCTCCGGCCGAACTGAAAACGAAGTTTTTCCAACTCGCTATAGATTCAATGATGAGCATGCGATCCGAGAGCAACTGAAAGATTGCGGATTTAACTGCGAACTTGAATATCGCAGCGTCGCGCCCGGTTATTTGCGCTTTAGCAGGCTCAGTTTTTTGCTTGGTGTGCTGTACGAAAGAACCATCGAAAAAAAATTTCTCCCTCTGCGCGGTGTCATCGTCGGCCTAGCCAGGAAATATCCTAGAAAGGCGGTGTTGGAAGAAACTGTCCCGGGTTCTCCCGGACAGAATGCAGCAGAAGCCCAGCGTCCCAGCTCCTCTGTCAATGTCAAAGAAGGAGCGTAATTTGACACACAAAAAGGAGTACGCGCTATGCGAATTATCATTGGTAAGCATCTCTGCAAGAAAGTTTTCACTACTCTGTGTATCGTAATTGGGGCGTTCATTTTTTCTGGAGCGCTCCAACCTGCGCGTGCCCAAGTCGCGCAGTGTACATCCTACGTCTCCCCTACGGGGAGCGATTCAAATCCTGGCAGTTTTACGGCGCCTTGGCAGACTGTAAAGAAAGCCTTTAACACAGCCACAGCCGGACAGACAGTTTGCTTTCGTGCCGGGACTTATCCGGCCCTCAATAGCCCGGATTGGATTTGCACGGGAGGCGTAAATACATCGCCGTGCTATTCGGGTCAAGAGAACACGAGCGGAGCGGCAGGCGCTCCCGTTACGTTCACGAATTATCCGAACGACGCGGGTTCGGCAATCATCCAAGGTTCCGTTGAAATCCACGGTTCCTACATAACGGTCAGGGGAACCTCCACAGCTACGGCGGCCTGTAGCGCGGCGAACCCGTGCGGCATGGTCATCGAGGGTAGGAACGATAATGCAACTAACGTCGTGGATGTCTGCTGTTCGAATGGCACGAATCCGCAATTCGTTGTGTTTGACCATGTCGAGTTGCGTAAAGGCACTTTTCACGCAGGCTTCGGCCAAGACGGCTGCAACAACACCATCACCGGGAGTTACGTCCACGACAATGGCAACGGGATTTCCGATCAGATGCACGTCGTGGATCAGGGCATCTACTGGAACGTTACGTCGACGGGATGCACGAACGGCGGTTTGATTGCCAACAACATCGTTGAAGGCAACTGGGCAAAGGGAATTCAGTTATACAACGCGGATTCCTGCTCAAATCCAGCTAATGTAATCGTCTCTGGAAACACCATAAGTAACAATGACGCCCAGGGAGTGGTCATTCAGGGGCAAGGGAACGTCTTCGTGAACAACATTCTGTACAATAACAATAACGGATCTGGGCCTGGACCGGCGGCGGGAGGAGCACAGGGAGACCTCAGCTGCATCAATAACCCAAGCCAACACCCTCCACTTGCGGCGAACGTTGTCGACCATAATATCACTTACAACCCTACCGCCCAGAGTTGCGGGGATTGGTACGATCGAACCGACCTCCGGTGTTTCTCATTCCCGAATAGCTACATCACAAGCGACGACGATGCGGACCCTCTGTTCGCCAACGCTTCAACCAAGGACTGGCACTTGACCTCCACGAGCCCGGCCATCGGTTGGATTAATACTTGTTACCTTGTGTCCCCCAGGCCGCTGGATTTGGACGGAAGTCCGCGGTGTAACCCCAGTGTTGCTTCAGCGCCGGCAGCGGGAGCTTACGAAAAGCATTAATGTGTGCGAAATACGCTCGGCCCAGAAAACCGAAGGGCCTGACCGTGGCCGTTATGCTGCGGTCAGCCCTTGACCTTAAGCAAGTGGCCGTGGCCAAGCTAAGGGACAAATTCCCGGACGTCGAAGTGGCTTCATGAATTCTACGTGCGCCACTTCGGCTCCGGCCGAACGGTTATTTGCGCTTTAGCAGGCTCAGTTTTTTGCTTGGTGTGTTCTACGAAAGAACCATCAAAAAAGAATTCCCCGCTCTGCGCGGTGTGATTATCGGCTTGGCCAGGAAATGCACAGCCGTGCACATCTCTGGCAGGGTCGAGGAGAGTACCGCCAAAGAACCACGTCCCGCGTGACCAAGATCTTGTCTGCTGGAAATTACTCAAGCCCGAATCTACGAAACTGAAAAGGAGTATTGCCATGAGTTCGGTCCTTTGTCGCTTGCGATTTGCTTCTTTTGCTCTGGTGTTAGCGATTCTCCTGTCGGCAGCGCCTAGTCTCTGGGCTACGAATGTGTCCTTCAAAGCGTGGAGAGACTATCCCGTCCCGGGAGTGGCCTACGGCGTCACCAAGGGCGACTTCAACGGCGACCGGGTTCTCGACCTGGCTGTAATCAATTGTGTGCAGGCCCCTTCCGCGCCTTGTTCTGGTTTTGTGTCCGTTTTCCTGGGAAACGGCGACGGCACGTTTGAGCCAGCAATAAATACGCCCGTGGGCACGCAGCCTCTTGTAATCACGGCTGGCGACTTCAATGGCGACGGCAAGCTAGACGTCGTGGTGGTTGACAACCCGCCGACCGCAACGGGCCCCGTAATTCTGCTGTTTCTGGGCAACGGCGACGGGACATTTCAATCGCCTGTGACCGTTGCTTCCGGCGGGCCTGCGTCGTATGTCCTGGCGGTAGGTGACTTCAATGGGGATGGCAAGCTCGATCTGACCACAGAGAGCTCTGTCTACCTCGGGAACGGCGACGGGACATTTCAATCGCCGAAGAGCTTTTCCGGGAGCCTGATAGGCGTCGGTGATTTCAACGGCGACGGCAAACTGGACATCGCAGCGGCCATGGATTGCCCTTCCGGCGGGACCTGCGTTTCCATACTGCTTGGAAACGGCGATGGGACCTTTCTCGCTGGACAAAACCTCGTTTTTGCCGGAACTGGCGCCGACGGAGTAGTCGCCGATGTAAACGGTGACGGCAAGCTGGACTTGGTCACGGCCGATACGGATGACAGCTTCGGGGGAGTTCGCGTGTTTCTCGGAAATGGGGACGGCACCTTGCAGGCTCCGCAGTTCTACCACGTGGGAAACGGGTTCGGCGAAGCCTATGACGTGAAGGTGGGTGATTTCAATGGCGACGGGAAACCTGATCTGGTAGTTGCCAACAATGGCACCAGCAACGTCTCTGTGTTTCTCGGCAATGGCGACGGGACGTTTCAATCCGAGGTCGATTTCCCAGCTGGCTTCCAACCGTTACGGGTGATCACGGGTGATTTCAACGGTGATGGAAGGTCTGACGTAGCCGTTTTGGATCGTGACTCGGTGGCCATTCTCTTGGACCAAGGCAATGGCACGCTACAGACGGCGACCGACTATCCTGCTGGCAAAAATGCCCAATCCGTTGCCGTCGGCGATTTCAACGGTGACGGCAAGCCCGATCTTGCCATAGGCAACTTCTTTGACGGAACAATTTCCATCCGGCTGGGCAACGCGGACGGCACTTTCCGGTCCCCCTTGACCTTCACTGTAAATACTAAACCTTGGGCTGCGGCCGTCGGCGACTTCAACGGGGATGGCAAGCTCGACTTGGTGACGATTTGCGCGGGTTGCGGAAATGGGGAGGTGCTCCTCGGCAATGGTGATGGCACCTTCCAGTCCGCGCCGAGTTTCACCGTTGGCAATACTCCCGAATCCCTCGTGGTGGCAGACTTCAACGGTGACGGCAAGCCCGATCTAGGTGTCGCAAACGAGACAAGCCCAACCGTGCCGGGATCAGTTTCCATTCTCCTCGGCAATGGCGACGGAACTTTCCGGCCCGCCGTGAACTACACCGTGGGCAAGGGGCCTGCCTCTATCGCTTTCGGCGATGTTAACCATGATGGAAAGCTGGACCTCTTGACAGCTAATCAGGGCTCAGCAGACATCTCTGTGCTGCTTGGCAACGGAGATGGGACGTTTCGCCCGTCACAGAATTTTCCGGCGGGCAGCTTTCCGAATGGCGTGACTTTAGGCGATTTCAACGGTGATGGGAAGCTAGACGCCGCCGTGGCGAACCAAACCTGTCTTTTTAGCTTTGCGACGACTCCCGGACCTCAGGCGACTCCTTGTCCTGGCGGCTCAGTGGCGATCTTGATGGGCAATGGTGACGGTACCTTCCAAGTGCCGCGAAGCCACACCGTTCACGACGGGCCCATCGCCATCGCTGCGGTGGATATGAATGGCGATGGGAAGCTTGACGTGGCCGTCCTCAATAACGGCAGCAACGACATGTCCATCTTGCTGGGCAATGGAAATGGCCAGTTCCGAGATGCAATGAATTTCGGTGTTGGCGTATATCCGGTCTCTTTCGCTATGGGCGACTTCAACGGGGATGGAAAGCTCGACCTTGCATCGGCAAACTCCGGCTCGTTCCCGGATTTCTCGGACGTGAGCATCTCCGTCCTGATCAACAATACTCCGCCGTCCATCAGTTCCTTTAATCCCAGCAGCGGGCCAGCCGGCACGACGGGCGTGAACATCAACGGAACGGCAGCGACGACGTTCTGGGCCACCTCGGATACGCAACTCAACGTGAAGATACCGAGCGGGGCGACGAGCGGACCGATCACAGTGGCCAACACAGCAGGAACAACCACCGGCGCGGCCAACCTCACAGTGAATTAAAAAAGGGCGAACCTACCCTTCGACAGCGCCACACGATTCACATTCTTTCCGTGTCGAGCGGCAGCCTCAACGACCTACGTCCCGCGTGACTAGAGAACTTGCCATCGAGAAATTCCCCAGTCCCGTATCCACATAATTTGAAGAAGGAGAACAGACATGAGGAGAAATATCGGGAAAGGGTCGTTGTCGTTTTTGCTGGTTCTATGCGGGCTGCTGCTGGGTTCGAGGGCGAGTGCTCAGAACTCGCCACCGGTGATCACGTTTGACGCGCCAGGTGCGGGAACGACCCATGGGGAAGGCACGTGGGCCACGGCTATTAATGCGGGTGGCGCTATCGCGGGGAACTACATTGATTCGGGCGGGGCCTGTCATGGTTTTATTCGCAATGTGGACGGCATTTACATCTCTTTCGATACCCCGTTGGGCCAACTCGGCGCGCCCACTTGCCCTTTATCCACGAGTATAAGTGCATCAGGTGTAATCACTGGGGCAGAGGGCGACCCGAGCTTTGGGTGCACGACTTGGAGCCGGTTTGATCGAACTCCCATTGGTTGTGGCGGAAGCCATGGCTTCATACGAATGGCAGACGGGACGATTACCGTTTTCGACGGCCCCGTTAATCCTTCATTTGGAAACCCGAGCACTTTTCCCACGGCTATCAATTCCACAAATGCGGTCGTCGGGCAATACAACACCTGCGATCAAGGCCAATGCAGCACAAGCTTTCTGCGCACTCCTGACGGTACTTTCAGCACTTTCGACCCTCCGGGTGCAACTCCCTACAATGGACCCCGACCTGTGGGCATCAATGCAAGTGGCACGATAGCCGGGACCTTTGTTGCGGATTCGAATCTTGGGCACGGGTATCTGCGAGCGCCGGACGGCACGTTTACGGCCATCGATGCTCCCGGGGCAGCCCTGGGTGCCAACGGCTCCGGCGGCACCTCGCTTGCCGGTATCAATTCGATGGGCGCGGTTACGGGATCTTTTACGGATGCCAATTCCGTAGTACATGGTTACGTGCGGGCGCCAGACGGTACCTTCACGATCTTCGATGTGCCTGGAAGCGTATCTACCGGAGCCGGGAGCATAAACGATAAGGGTACAGTCGTCGGAGGTTACGCTACTCCAACGCCTTCGGGACCGTACAATTTTCACGTCTTCCTCCGGGCTGCGGATGGGACGTTCACGACCTTCGATGCGCCAGTACAGTCTTTTGCCCTGAGCTCGGGAGTCAGCTCATCAAATGCCGTCGCGGGGAATTACCAAGATGCGGATTTTGTCACGCATAGTTTCCTGCGGCCGGGGAACGCCCGTAATTAGTTCCTTTCGTCCGGCCCTTGGTACGAGCCCAAGCTAAAACCTGACACAGCGATCAATCCCCATGCTCAGAATTCTTGCATACCACCGTGTTGCCGAGTTGCGGGACACCCCTGCGGTGGACTCGCGCACGGTCAGCGCGACGCCGGAGGGGTTCGTGCTGCAGATGAAGCACCTGGCGCGCTTCTACCGGATCGTTTCCATGCCCGAGGTATTGGAGGCCGTTGAAAAAGGCCGGCCCCTTCCGAAGCGCGCTGTGCTGATCACGTTTGACGACGCTTATGCGGACTTCGCTGAGATCGCGTGGCCCATCCTCAAACAATTTCGCTTTCCTGCGACCATGTTCGTTCCCACGGCTTGCGCGAACCAACCGGAACGCGCCTTATGGTGGGATCGGCTGTATCAGGCATTCGCGGCAACGTCGCGGACAGAGATTGATGTGCCGGGGCTGGGGCGGTTGCCGCTGGGCGGTCAAGTTGACGGTAAAAGCGAAAAGCAGATCCCTCACTGCGCTCGGGATGACAATCGCGAGAAGCGCAAGAGCTTGCGCGCGATTCAGAATCGCCTGACCACTATTCCTCACTCCGAGGCAATGCGGCTGGTGGACTCACTTTGTGATGAACTCGGGCTGAGCCGCGCACAAGGAGGCAGCGTCTTGACCTGGAACCGACTTCGCGAACTCGCGCGGGAGGGGCTGACACTCGGATCTCACACGCGAACACACCCCATCATGACGCAAGCGACGCTCGAACAAGTCCGCGAGGAGGTCCAGGGTTCGCAGGAAGATCTGCAGAGAGAAATCGGCGTCTGCCTGCCAATCTTCTGCTATCCGAATGGCAATCACAATGACGCGGTTGTCTCTGTCCTTCGCGAACAAGGTATTCGCCTTGCTTTCACAACGCTCGGCGGGCCAAACAATTTGGGTTCCTTGGATCCTCTCCGTTTGCACCGCACGGTCATCATGCCGCGCACCACGCCGGCGATCTTTTGCCTGCGCCTCCTGCGATGGGGCATCCAGTTGGACGCTTGGCGGGACCGAAAACAACGGGAAGTCTTGACGCGTGGCCTTCCACAGAATTTTGCAGGCCCCGCTTGAGACGAAGGAAACTTTGATGCTCACGACTCCGCAACCCGCTAAGACTTCTTGCAAACCAAAAATCGGCTACATCGTCTCGCGATTTCCCATGATGTCGGAGACCTTTATCGTGCACGAAATGCAAGAGATGGAAAGACTCGGCATCGAAATTGAACTTTATCCCTTGTGGCACGGAGACTTCAAAATCGTCCATTCCGAGGCTGAACCGTGGCTAAAGCGCGCGCGCTTTCTTCCGTTTTTTTCTCTCGGCATGGTAAGCGCCCATTGGTACTTCGTCCGCCGCGATCCATGGCGTTACTTCAGAACGTTGTTTGAGGTGTTGCGAGGAACCTCGGTTTGTTTTCGTTGCTTTGGCGGAGCGGTGCTTTTCTTCCCCAAGGTGGTGCGCTTCGCCTATGAAATGAAGGAGAAGGGGGTTCAACATCTCCATGCCCACTTTGCCTACCAATCAGCGGTTGCGGCGTTCGTGGTCCACCGGCTAACACACATTCCATTCAGCTTTACCGCGCATGGCTCTGATATTCAGTTCGACGGACACATGTTGAAAGAAAAGGTGGAAGCCGCGGAATTTGCTGTAACGGTCTCTGTCTACAATAAGGAAATTATGCTTCGCAAGTGCGGTTCCGGGGCCGCTGAAAAGATTCATGTCATTCACGGCGGCGTCAATGTGGATCGCCTGTCGCCGCGCGCCGCATCCGGAAGGAAGGGGCCGTTCCAAATTCTGTGTGTTGCCAGGTTCGAAGAGGTCAAAGGTCATGCCTACCTGGTCGAGGCTTGTCGGCTTCTGCGAGAAAGAGGAATCAACTTTGAATGCCGCTTGGTTGGTGGGGGACTTCTTCTCCCCAGCATCGAGAAACAGATAAAGAAGGCGGGCCTTTGCGAACGGATCCGATTGGTGGGAGAACGCAGCCATCAGGAAGTAATCCAGGAATTCTTGCGGGCCGATGTCCTGGTGCTACCCACAGCCCCGACAGCGAGCGGCAAGTGCGAGGGGAGTCCTACGGTCCTAAAGGAAGCGATGGCATGTGGTTTGCCCGTGGTCTCCAGTCTTGTTGGCGGCATCCCCGAACTCGTGGATGACAAGCGCACGGGGATTTTGGTGCACCCCAGAGATGCCGACGCCTTGGCGGATGCTCTCCAGAAGCTTCATGACGATGCGGCCCTTCGCCGCCAATTGGGGAGAGCTGGGCGGGAAAAGGTTGTACGAGAATTCGACCTCAGGGCCAGCACAGCAAGGCTTGCTCGGCTATTTCTTGAGGTAACCGGCACCGAGGCGCGGCCGGACCGCCAGGTGAGTGATCGGACTGCAACGAGAATCACCCAGCTTACGGTCCCAACCACCGTAAGTGCCGGCACAGATTCTTCGGCGCGTGGGGAATAACCAAATACCTGAGCCCGTCAAGCGAGGCTGAGATGTCAAATCGCACCTCGCGTGTTCTTGGGCCCAGAGAATTGAGGATCAACAAAATGGCTGTTGCACAGGATAAGCCCTTCGTGGCCAGGGAGTACTGGGAAAAAAGACTTTCGGAGAAATGGAGCCTTGAGGGTGTGGGCCATATCTGCTATGGCCGCCCATTTAACGAATGGGCCTACCGCATCCGGAAGAAAGTATTTTTGAGACAAGTATGTGCGTTGCCGCTCGATTTCCGGCAAGTTAGTGTCCTGGATGTTGGTTCAGGGACCGGATTCTGGCTTGAGGTCTGGAAGTCCCTCGGAGTTCGCGCGCTCACGGGCGTGGATCTTACGGAGGTGGCAGTCCGGAAACTTCGGGAAAAGTATCCTGATGTGCAAGTCATGCAGCAGGATATTTCCGATCCGAAGGCGCTGGCCGGAAAGACCGGGCAATTTGACGTAATTTCCGCAATCGATGTGCTCTATCACGTCACGTCGGATCGAGACTATCGTCAGGCTATCTCCAACATTGCGGCGCTCCTCAAGCCGAACGGCCACTTTATCTTTTCGGAGAATCTGGTCCACTACAAAACGCGGCGAGAGCGGCATTGGGTCACCAGAACTCTGGACGACGTCACGCAGATGCTAAGCCTTCAAGGACTACGAATCGAACGAAGAGTCCCGGTGTTTGTCTGCATGAACGCGCCGGTCGATGCATCGTCAATCGTGCCCCGCTTTCTCTGGCGTGTGGCAATGGCCCCTGTTCAATTTGTACCCGCGCTCGGCCACCTGTATGGCGCAGCTCTTTTCCCGCTCGAGCTGGCCCTTACTGGTTTGCTAAAGGAAGGACCTTCAACTGAATTAGTGGTCTGTCAGAAAGCCTCTCAACAAGAAGATTCGCCCTCTTGAATCGCCCACATGCACCGACGCACTAAAGCTCTGCGAAATTAAACACAGAACGGATTCTGCCGGTTTGGCCGGTCTCTTTCTTAATGTCAATTACGAACAGAATAGGAATCTATCCGAGCTGGCACAAGAAGTCTCCTCAGGAGAATTCGATCACGCAGGCAGTGGCAGGCCCGACTTTCGTTGCGAACGCCGACGGCCAGGCGTCAGTCTGCTCGAGGACGATTGCTTCGGAAAACCCGGAGTCCGACTCCCGAAACGAAAGAGTTCTAATCCTGGATGGCAACACGCGCAGCGCGCTGGCCGCCACCCGCTCCTTAGGAAGAAGACGGGTGCAGGTCGTCGTCGCCGATGAAACCAAGAGAACGCTCGCGGGTGCTTCCAAATATTGCAGCGAGAGCTTTACGTACCCATCTCCAACTGAGGATTTGCGGTCGTTTCTTTCAACAGTTAAGGCCGAGTGCTCGCGC